>Ga0075122_10000167_pt1 | contig 53424 bp, 50 predicted proteins | sample AntAceMetag02UKB_FD_69790 | JGI IMG/M metagenome (GOLD analysis project Ga0075122, IMG submission 69790) | Saline lake microbial communities from Ace Lake, Antarctica - Antarctic Ace Lake Metagenome 02UKB | ecosystem: Environmental > Aquatic > Non-marine Saline and Alkaline > Saline | place... | reverse complement strand
AGTCTTAAAAGAAAAAAAATCGGAGATCAAAATAATAGGTGTTGAACCCGAAAATTCACAGGTTCTTTCGGGAGGAGATCCCGGGCCTCATAAAATACAAGGGATAGGCGCAGGATTTATTCCTAATGTCTTGAAAAAAGAACTAATAGATGAGATAATAACCGTCTCTGACGAAGATGCCGGAATATATGCCCGCAGACTTGCTAGGGAAGAAGGATTACTGGTGGGGATCTCGGGTGGGGCCAATGTAGCGGCAGCTATAGCTCTAGCTTCAAGAGAAGAGTCTAAAGATAAGTTTATAGTGACGATACTTCCGGATTCAGGAGAACGATATTTAAGTACATGGCTTTTTGAAGATTATTTGGACTGATAAATGAGTTAACTGACAATATTTCAAGGAAGCATATGGTTGAAAAGAAAAAAGATAAAGCTGGATTAGGGGAAGTGGGGACAAAATACTTTAATCTTCCTGATGATAAGAAATTTGTTCTGGAAAGCGGGATAGAGCTTAAAGGTCTCAAACTGGCATATGAAGCTTATGGTGAGCTCAATAGTAAAAAGACCAATGCCGTTCTTGTCTGCCATGCCTTATCGGGAGATGCACATGCTGCGGGATACCATCCCGGAGAAAAGAAACCCGGTTGGTGGGATGAAATGATCGGTCCGGGGAAAGCATTTGATACCGATAAATATTATGTCATATGTTCTAATGTCGTGGGAGGATGTAAAGGTTCAAGCGGGCCGAATTCTATAGATCCTTCTACAGGTAAACCTTACGGATTAAGTTTCCCGATAGTTTCCATCAAAGATATGGTAGACGCTCAGAAAGAGCTGGTCGAGCATTTAGGAATAGAAAAACTACTCGCCGTATGCGGGGGGTCAATGGGGGGCCTGCAGGCTCTTCAATGGGCAGTGTCTTACCCCGAAATGACGTTTTCTTGTATGCCTATAGCGACAACATACAAACATTCTGCCCAGCAGATAGCATTTGATGAGGTTGGCAGACAGGCGATTATGTCTGACCCGGCGTGGAACGGGGGAGATTATTATGAGAAAGAACATCCTTCGGCGGGTTTGGCGGTTGCGCGTATGATAGGACATATAACGTATATGAGCAATGATTCCATGGAAAAAAAATTCGGCCGTATGCTGAAAAAAGAAAAATTAGGATATGAATTTTCGACTGAATTCGAAATCGAAGGATACTTAAGGTATAGGAGTGATAGTTTTGTTAAAAGGTTCGATGCTAATTCGTATCTTTATCTTACGAAAGCGATGGATTATTTTGATATACAGAAAAATAATAGTCTGCAGCAAACTTTCAAGGGAGTAAAGACCCGATTTTTGATAATAGCGTTCAGTTCGGATTGGCTTTATCCGCCGTTTCAGTCAAAGGAGATATCGAAAGCGCTTAAAATGAACGGGATCAATGTAACATATTGTGAAATAAGCTCGGAGTACGGACACGATGCGTTTCTTTTGGAGTTTGAGGAGGAAACCAAACTTGTGAAACATTTCTTGGAAAACACAAAGAAAAAGTTAGAGAAAGAAATATGACTAGTAAAATAAAAGAAGAATTAAGATGCGATCATAGGATCATAGGTGAAATGGTCTCAAGAGGTTCCAAAGTTCTTGATATGGGTTGTGGGGCCGGGGAACTGTTGGAATATCTTGTTTCCAGCAAAGAAGCCGACGGGACCGGTGTCGAGATAAGCGAACAGGCTATTTATCAGTGCGTTGAAAAAGGACTTAGCGTGTCTCAAGGAGATATTGATACGGGACTCAAAGAGTATCCCGACGGACTTTTTGACTATGTTATATTCAACCAGACGATGCAGCAGGTACATCGCCCTAAAGACGCAATACAAGAAGCTTTGAGAATAGGGAAAACGGTTATCATAGGGTTTCCTAACTTTTGTTATATAAAGGCAAGAGTTCAGCTTTTTTTCGGTGGGCACGTGCCTCTTACACCATCTTTGCCGTATTCTTGGTATGATACTCCTAATCTCCATTTTCTTAGCATAAAGGATTTTGAAAGGTTTTGTTCTAAAGAGAACATAGTCATAAAAAAAAGTGTTTTCTTATGCGAGAAGAAAGAGGTTAAGATCCTGCCGAACCTTTTGGCGTTGAATGCTATATTCCAAATATCGAGGGGATAGGTTGGAAGGACGAAAGATGAGGGACGAAGGACGCGGAACCTCGGGCAAGATAACCTAACAAACCCAACAAACCTAATAAACACGACAAACTCCAATGCAAACCGAGAAATTTAAAGAATATTATAAGCTGCTAAATACTGAACAGAAAACAGCCGTTGATACAACAGACGGTCCTTTACTGGTCCTGGCCGGTCCCGGAACGGGTAAAACGCAGCTTCTTGCCGTAAGGGCCGCGAACATCCTAAACAAGAAAAAGATCGATCCTGAAAATATTCTTATACTTACTTTCACTAATGCCGCTACAAGGGCCATGAGGGAACGTCTGGCTCTTATTATAGGGCAAGATGGGTACAACGTAACCGTCGAAACATTCCACAGCTTTGCCAATTCTATTGTTCTTGAATCAGAAGAGGCTATAAAATATGTTAAAGAGAAGATCGAGATAGGTGAGATCGAGAAAGTGAGAGCTCTAGAATATATGCTTGATAATGTTCAGGGAGCGGAAGGTCTTCGGCCGTTTGGAGCGCCATACATACACCGCAGGGAAATAGAAAAGCGTATAAGCGAGCTCAAGAACGAAGGAATCTCTCCGCAAACTTTTTTTGCCGAACTTAAAGGGCTTATCCCTGACGGGGTAAATGTGGAGGATAAACATGTGAGCCGTCTAAAAGCTTTATCGGTTATGTATGAAAAATACGAAAAGCTGAAAGATGAAGAATGCAGCGTTCTTTTTGACGATAGGGGACGCTTGGATTACGATGATATGATACTGTTCGCAATAGAGGCATTAAAAAATGATAAAGATCTACGTGAGCAGTTTAGAGAACAGTACAAGTATATAATGGTGGATGAATATCAGGATACCAATGGCGCTCAATTAGAACTTCTTTTTTCCATACTGGACCCTGCGTCTTCCAATGTGTGTTGTGTGGGAGATGACGATCAAGCGATATACAGGTTTCAGGGAGCTACACTTTCCAATTTTAGAGTGCTTAAGGAAAAACTTCCTTCCCTTAAACAAGTTTCACTAGAGAACAATTATCGTTCTACCCAAGAGATAGCCGACATTTCGGGGAGTATAATCTCTAAACTTCCTGTAGACGAGCGTATAACAGGAAAAGAACTTAAAAGTAAAAAGACTTATGGATCCGGAAACGTCAGCATTACGGAATTTTGCACCGAAGAAGAAGAACTAGGGTTTATTGTGAAAGAAATAGTACGTTGTGTTGACCATATAAAGAGGGATAAGTGTTTATCACAGGAAGAAAGAGAAAAACCTTTCAATAATATAGCGATACTGGTACGAAAACGTGCGCATATAATAAAAGTGATAGATGCACTGCTTAAGGCAGGTGTGCCCTATGCTACTGACGGGGCCGAGGATATACGAAGCGAAAAACGCGTTCGTCAGATACTGGATGTTCTTGAACTTGCGGCATGCGGTAGTGAGGACTATCAGAAAAGGTCCTTGCTCCTTTACCGAATGCTTACCTCTGATTATATTGGAGCAGTACATTCGGATGTTTTAAGTTTTATGGGGTATGTTTTAAAAGCGAAATCTTCATCAAGCGATCACGGGGCGGCGAACAATGCCAAATTCGGGTTATTTCAACAGTTTCAGGAATGTTTCGGACAGTTTGATAAGGATAATGACGGTGCATTCTTAAGGCCCAGTGAAAAAGATTCAGCTAATTTGAGTATTACGGAAGAATTGAAATTAAAAAACCCACATGCCTTGCATGTGGCGTCCTGGGCTATCAGCAGGATGACTTCAGGCGGGAACAATCGTCCTGTACACGACCTTATCATGAGGTACATAGAGGATTCGGGGATATATGGATTTATACTTGAAAGATACTCAAAGGATAAAGTGATCAGAATAAGGGAACTCAGATCACTGGTATCTTTTATTAACATGGTAAAGAAAGCAGATCTCGCTAATCCCGCACTGAACCTTGACGACTTTATGAAAGAGATGGAGCTAAGAGAAATACATGGAATGCCGGTTCAAGGGGAACTCGCGACACTCAGCCAGGACGGGGTGCGAGTATACACTACGCATAAAGCTAAAGGATTGGAATTCTATGCCGTTTTTCTGCCGTTCTGTCTTCAGCAGAAAAGCTGGCCCTTGCGACGAAAACCCGATGTTGTTCCTCTTCCGTATAGTATCTATAAAAGCAAGGAAAGGGTGGACGAAAAAAAGAAAATTAAACTCTTAGATCTTTATGATGAACTGCGGCTTTTCTATGTAGCATCTACGCGCGCGAAAGCACATCTTGTATATACTTCCGCACCCGCAGAAAAGGTTATTACGAGTCCCTTCTTGGGATATATTGATATAGAGGCACAGCAGGGGTCTCCTAAAGATGAAGAGAAGTTTCTTAAAGAATATTTGAGTACTAAAAAAGAAAATGATCCTTTTGTTGGAACGGAAGATGTGCTTAAAGATATCGTAGCGAGAATAACTCTTAATCCTACTAGTCTTAACAATTATATCGCATGCAGGCGTAAGTTTCTTTATGATAACGCGTTAAGATTGCCCGGTAAAAAGAACCAGCATCTTATTTTTGGTAATTGTGCGCATAAGGCGCTTGAGGATGTATACGGGATCTTTATGGAGAAAGGTGACTTCCCTAAATTTGAACGGTTCAAGAAAGTATTCACCTCAGAACTTGAGTATCAAGGTGCGAATAAAGAGATAAAGACATGGTGTCAGGATAGGCTGGAGACACTGAAAACTTGGTACGAGCGTGAAGAAAAATTTCCGGTTGTGCCGGTAGCTCTTGAAAATAAGCTGGAAATAACTTTACCCGGAGGACATTTTTTTCGGGGGACTTTCGATAAGATAGAAGAAGACTCGCCGGGTAAGATAAAAGTCGTGGATTACAAAACCGGTAAACCCGATAAGCATGTCAAAGCGATGGCAACAAAAAAGGATCTTTCTAATACCGAATGTGATGATTATTATCGGCAAGTTGTAGCGTACAAACTTTTGTATGAAAGGTCGGCCAAGACCAAAGGTAAGGGAGCGGTGGAAAAAGGCGTGTTACAATTCCTTGAACCCGTTGGGGTCACAGTGAAAAAATACGATCTCGAAAAAGGCGACTATAAAAAAATAACGGTAGATCTTACGGATGAGATGGTTCTCGAACTAGAAGAGGTTATACTAGACTGTTTTAAAAACATAAAGGCCTTAAAATTTGATAAGTTACCTGAAAGAGATGATAAAGGGCGATGCGGGCATTGCGAGTATGTTAACATATGTTGGGAGCATTAACAGGGAGCAATTATGGAGAAGAAATTTATAAGTGATCTTAAAGTGAATGAACGGGTAAATTCGTATTTCATTTTAAGAAAAAAAGATCTTAAACTTACTAAACATGACAAACCGTATCTGGAGATAGGTCTTGCGGATAAGACAGGTAAGATCGAGGGGCGGTTATGGGATAATGCGGATAAATTCAATGAAGCCGCAGAGACCGGAGATGTGATACATGTTGTTGGGACCGTGGATAAGTACCGCGAAGAAAAACAGCTCAAGATAGATTCGATAGAAAAAGCTGATGATAGGGCATTTACCTTCGAAGATATGGTAAGGATAGCTGAGGGCAGGGATAGGATATACAGCGATATCTTGACGCAGCTCGAAGACATAAAAAACCCATGGATACTATCGTTGGCACGCGAATTTACGGGTGATGAAGATCTGATAAATAAGTTCAAGGAAGGACTTGGAGGAAAGAGTTGGCATGGGGCTTATATCGGTGGATTGATGGAACATACATACGACGTTATGTATATAGCCGTGAAAGTATGTGATCTTTATCCTGAAGCCGACAGGGACATTATCAGCCTAGGTTCTTTTATCCACGATATAGGGAAGATATTTGAATTGGATATTAAGAAACAGGAGTACACCATAGAAGGTGGACTCTTGGGACACATAACCATAGGGTACAGGATATTAAACGAAAAGATCTCTAAAATAGACGGGTTTCCGGATGATCTCCGGCTCAGATTAGAGCATATTATACTTAGTCATCATGGAGAATATGAGCAGCAGTCACCGGTACTTCCAAAAACGCTGGAAGCTACGATAGTGTATCAGACAGATGAATTGGTGTCACAGGCAAATGCTATAAAAGAGATACAAGTTTCCCAGCAAGAAGAGGGCAAAGTGTGGAGTAACTTTGTTTTTATAAAAGGGCGCAAATATTATATAAAGCCTGCTGCTGACGAACTTTGGAAAGGTGAGGCTTCCTCAGAAAAAGACTCTCCGGAAGATCTTTTTGGGAAATAGAAAAAGAAGTATGTGCAGCAAGTTATTTCTGTATGTCAGATAAAAGATGTTAGGGAGAGACCTTGATCTCGTCTACATAGATAAGTCCTGAATGGGGTTTTCCGTCGGATGTTACTCTTAACGAGATCTTGCGTATATCTTTTTTGAAATCATTATCGATTAAGGTTCGTTTCCAGTCTATGCTTCCTTCAGAGATGTCCGCTTCTACGATCGTCCATTTCCCGGGTACTAATTTCACTTTGCGAGCCATTTCAACAAACCGCCAATCGTCACCGACAGTAAATATGAGCTCACAACTTAACCGGTCAATCGCGTCGGGAGGAAGGTATACCATTGCCGATATTGAATTATAGTCACTCAGATCAAGATAATGCTGGGTTTCTATTAATGCGGCAGACCACCGGCCAGGTAAAAATTCGGCATAGATACCAATACTGCTTTCACCATTCGAAGATATATTGTTGATAGATGCTATGGATAAGGCCACGTGATCAGGCTTTTCGGTCGCCCAAAAAGGTATTTCCCAACCATCTTCTCCATTCTCAAAATCATAAAGTGTTTTTTCGGTAACTAGAGGCTCTTTTGCATATGAGATAACGGTGCTACCAGGTGCAGTAATTTGTATGTTTGATCCCTCGACCGGAGAAGATGGGGCAGTTAAAAGCTCCTTGTTCACAGGTTTAACGTTTATATTGAAATCGAATATCATGCGATTGTGCGATATGAAAAGTATAATAGCAAGGGACAATGTTGCCAGAAGAATGATGGATATAAAAAAGGGACGCAATTTACCCGTCAAAAGGAGTGCGCCTATTAGCAGTGACCGCCTTTTCCCGGGAGAGGGTTTGTCATTTTTTATAGTGTTTTTCTCCTTTATAGTGTTTTTCTCCACGGAGGAGGTGTTTTTCCTTACGCTTAAAGAATCGCTATCAAGGTCTATAGTCCTTAAGGCATTGCCGAAATACGTTTTTGAAAGTTCGGCGTCAATTTTGTCTTTGGTTCGGTGCTTATTCATAAGGTTATTTTATCATAAGAGGGACCGTAATAGAACTAAAATGTGGAAATGTCAATTTGGCTAAAAAACTTTCAAAAAGAGGAGAGAATTGACCTGGAAATACGCGATTTTAGTCCGGCAAAAAGAGCACATTCTATGTTAAATATGTAGATATTTATATTTACGTCAAAATAGTTATATGCTATAATCTAGAAAAAAGAGGGGGTATATGAAGATAATTTCCATAGCTAATCAAAAAGGCGGTTGCGGTAAGACTACTTTAGCTGTAAATGTTGCGGCTACTTTGGCGAACATGGGGAAACAAACGCTTCTCATAGATCTTGATCCTCAGGCTCATGCGACGTTTGCTTTGGGATATAACGAGAAAGCGTCCGGAAGAAAGACTTCATACGACATTTTTAGGGCTAGTTTCGATAAAACAGAAGTGTCCTTTGAAGACATAGTAATAAACGACAGGGACCATCTTTCATTTATTCCTGCCAATATGATGCTTAGCGCCGCGGAAATAAATTTGGGCGGAGTTAACGGCGCAGCGGCCATATTATACCGGACGTTATCGGATCCTTATTTCAATAAATACGAATATGTTGTGGTAGACTCGCCTCCAAGTTTTGGATTTCTTACCCTTAATTCAATGTACGCGGCGGATATGATGCTGGTTCCCATAGATCTTAGTTATTTCTCCTTCAACGGTATAAATAGTGTATACAGGGTATCTAGTCTTCTGAAAAATGAAACTGGAAGGGATCCCTCGATATTTTTTGTTCTGAACATTTTTGACAAGAGGTCTAAATTTGCCAGAAAACTGGAAGAAGAGGCAAAAAAAAGGCTGGGACCATATTTGCTAACATCCAAAATAAGAGCAAGCGTAAGATTAAGAGAAGCTGCTAGCCTAGGAAAGACCATATTCGAACATGATATTAAGAGTTCCGCATCTTCAGATTTTTATAACCTGACAGGCGAACTCTTAAAATCTAAAGATAAAGATATAAAGGTGGCTCTAAAAGAATTTTCCCTCCATGCTCCCAAAGCCGGGTCCGTATACGTTCTGGGAGATTTTAACGGATGGAAGAAATCAGAAGCGACACGGTTGACCAAACTTGAAAGCGGTGACTGGGCGGCTCATTTTACTTTGGATAGGGGCAGGTACCGCTATAAATTTTTGGTGGATAACGAATGGATAAGCGACCCAAATAACGTCAATTCCGAGCATAATGTTTTCGGTACCGCCGATTCTGTTCTCGAAGTGTAACAGTTTTTGGCCGGTCGTCATTTTTTCAAATAACTTGAATTTGGGAAAAAGAAGCTTCTAAATACTGTTTGAGTATTTTTAATGTGTTTATATTAACTAAAAAAAAGAAAGGAACAAAATGTCACAACCAATAGTTTATTCCAAGGAAAAAGAAAATATAGTTGTACGGTACGCAAAAAACCCAATATTGATAAAGGAAGATATACCTGGAGCTGCTAAAGGGGTTTATAATTCAGGGTGCATAAAAACTCTGGACGGAAAGTATGTAATGTTATGCAGGGTGGAGACACCTTCAATGAAACAGCTTATGTGGCCGGCTGATTCCAACGATGGTATAAATTTTACACTTCGACCGGAACCCATCAAAATGCCGGATACAGAAGAGTTTAAAGAATATACCGCCGGGATGTATTATGACCCACGAGTTACCCTTATAGGCGACACATATTATGTTGTTTTTGCTTGTCACAGCGGTCATTCCTGCAGATTAGGTCTTTTGGAATCGCCCGACATGAAAGAGTTTAAGTGGAAAGGATTTATCTCGGAGACGGATAACAGGAACGGGCTGCTGTTCCCTGAAAAGATTAATGGTATGTATTGCCGACTTGACAGGCCCAACACCGGTGACGGACATGGATACATGTGGGTTTCATATTCTCCGGATCTTATACATTGGGGAGGCTCAAGAGCAGTTGCGCAGACGCAAGACGAATGGGGATGGAAGAAAAATGGTCCCGGAGCGGTGCCGATTAAAACAGATAAAGGTTGGTTGGTAATATATCATGCCGTTAATGTACAGTGTGCGGCTCAATATGTTTATCATTTAGGCGTGATGATGCTGGATAAGGACGATCCTTCAAAGATAATCGCGCGTGCCAAGGCTCCGATACTTTCACCGGTTATGGATTATGAACTTACCGGGTTGACTTATGCCGTTGTTTTTACTTGCGGAGCAGTTCTAGAGCCGAATAATGAAGTGAAAATATATTATGGTGGAGCCGATACGGTTCAATGTCTTGCTACAGCACGTTTAGAAGATCTTATCGATGCTTGTTATAATAGGTAAAGCCCTCATATGCCTGTATCTTCTGCGAAAGAAAAAGCTCTTAGAATTAAGATGAAAGAGCTCGGAATTGACGAATCTGATCTTAGAGAGAGATTCATCAGATCTTCGGGAAGCGGAGGACAACATGTTAACAAAGTGTCCACATGCGTTCATATCAGACACCTACCTACCGGAACGGAGTGCAAATGCGGTAGGGAAAGGTCCCAGGTTCTTAATAGATTCCTTGCCAGACGAATTTTAATTGATAAAATCGAAAAACAGATTCTAGGTAAAGCCGCAGAAAAAGTAAAAAAAGCTGAAAAAATACGCAGGCAGAAACGAAAACGATCCAAAAGAGCAAAAGAAAAGGTTTTAGAGGCGAAGAAAAAACAGTCTAATATAAAAAAACTACGAAAAAAGGTCGACCCGTCGGAATAATCTCAAAAAATCTAACAATTGGTAATTCATAGTTTGTAGTTTTTATTTTATAGGTACCGTATGGGAAAAAAAATACGTGATAGCTGGGGTTCGCGTATGGGCATGATCATGGCAGTTGCCGGATCGGCCGTAGGGTTGGGTAACTTTCTTAGATTTCCGGTCCAGGCGGCCAAAAACGGCGGTGGCGCGTTCATGGTCCCGTATTTTGTGGCACTTCTTGTTGTCGGGATACCTCTTATGTGGGTCGAGTGGTCCATAGGACGCTACGGAGGAGGGTTTGGTCACTCCACAGCACCCGGGGTTTTTCAGAACCTATGGAAGAAGAATAGGTTCATAAAATATTTCGGAATAGTAGGTATCTTCGGGCCTCTTGTCATAATGGTCTACTACACATATATCGAGTCATGGACTCTTGCCTACAGCTTTTTCGCTCTTAGCCAAAAATTCACAGGTATTACAGATCAAGTTTCTATGCAAGCTTTCTTGCGAGGTTTTCAGGGGCTTGAAAAGAATCAATATTTTTCCAGTATTATCATCGCATACACATTTTTCCTAATAACGTTTATAGTGAATATGATCGTCCTTAACCATGGTATCAGGGGAGGGATAGAGAAATTCTGCAAGTTTGCTATACCTACGCTTTTTATTTTCGCGATAATACTAGCAGTACGCGTTCTCACTCTGGGCGCTCCTGTAAAGATGAATCCCGATTGGAACATAGTCAACGGGCTAGGGTATTTATGGAACCCGGATTTTTCACAGCTCAGGAATGCTAAAGTGTGGTTAGCCGCGACGGGACAGATATTTTTCACTCTTAGTGTAGGTATGGGGGTCATTCTGACATACGCGAGCTATCTTAAAAGAGGTGATGACGTGGCGCTATCAGGACTCACCGCGGTCAGCATGAACGAAATAGCCGAGGTGGTTCTTGGGGCGAGTATAATCATTCCCGCGGCTTTTGTTTTTTTTGGGCCCATGGCCATAGGCGATATAGCCGCGTCAGGCGCATTCAATCTCGGTTTTGTTACTATGCCGCTCATCTTAGGGAAACTGCCTCTTCCGGAGCTTATGGGATTTCTGTGGTTCGGATTATTATTCCTCGCGGGTGTTACGTCATCGGTTTCTATGGCACAACCTGCGGTAGCATTTTTGGAAGACGAATTTAAATTATCACGAAAACAGTCTGTACTTATATTGGGAGGAGCAATGTTCCTCTTATGTAACGCGGCTATATTTTTTATCGGCAGAGGAGTAGTCGATGAACTGGATTTTTGGGGAGGTACGTTCTGTCTCGTGCTTTTCGCTACATTTGAAGTAATATTGTTTGGATGGATATTCAAAATTAACCGAGCATGGGAAGAAGTACATCACGGGGCGGATATGAAAATACCCGGAATCTACAAGTACATAATCAAGTATGTAACTCCTTCATTCCTTATTATAGTTCTTGGAGCATGGTTCTTTCAGGAATGGCTGCCTATAATACGTATGGATAATGTTTCGAGTGTTGATCGTCCCTATATAATGGCTACACGTGTTGGATTGTGTCTAATATTCTTGATCTTGGCTGTAATGGTCAAAGTTGCTTGGAAGAAACGAAGGGAAGAAGGTAGAGAGATATGACATTATTAGGATGGATATTTATGACAGTTTCGTGGGTTATGATAATCGGCCTGGCGATAGCCTGTTTTGTTCGTATATTAAAAAAGAAAAAGATAGACTGATTTTTTATTGAAAAACCCTACATTGTGGTATAATATTTATACTTAATTATATATAGGAAGAAAGACCTATGTCCGTTAATTAGGAAAAAAAGGAGACATGATGGAAAAGGATGTAGCGGTATTCGCTAAAAACAAGTATCAGGATGTTAAGGTTCGTCTGTCCGAATATCAAGGTAATGATGTTATTGATATTCGTATATGGACACAACCTCCGCAGGGCGACGATAAAGTTCCTACGGGTAAAGGTGTGAACATAAATGTTAAGCTTTTTCCTGAACTCAAGAAGGCTTTGGAAAAACTGGAAAATGATCTTAAAGAAGGCAACCTGTTGTGATTGACGGGCGATATGCAGCATGACGAATAAGATTTTCCCGATCTTATGTTTGGGTATTGTATGATATACTAAATCCTACGGAGGGATATATGTCTCATCACGAAAAAAGACGGTTCATTAGGCATCTTCTTGTAAATCCTTTGGAGTTCCAGATAACTGAGAAAGAAGATTTTGAGAAAAGTGAAACTGTCGATGTGAGTGAAGGCGGGTTGATGTTTATGTCCAAAACGGATGTTGCTGCCGAAACCCTCATACTTATAAAAATGCCCGTATATGACAAAGTCTTCAACATTAAAGCCAAGGTTGTCCACTCTGCGAAAGACGAGTCTGCGGGGTTATACAAGATTGGAGTTTCTTTCGAGACTTATGCTGATGCGTTCAAGGTCAAATTAATAGAGCAGATCTATCTCATAGAGGAATATCGTGTGCTGCGTTCTCTCCAGGATGGAAAGGATGTATCCTTAAAAGAAGCTTCTCAAGAATGGATAAAGAGATATTCTGAACGGTTTGAGAAAATGTATTGGTAGCAAAATCCATTCCGTGCCTTTAGTCCTATCTGAAAGAGAAAAGTTATATGAAAGAGAACTGTATTTTCTGTAAGATAGCAAGTAAAGATATTGCGGCATCGGTTGTGTACGAGGACGACGAGATATTAGCGTTCAGAGATCTTGATCCACAAGCCCCGGTACATGTTCTTATTATCCCGAAGGAACATATACCTACGGTCAACGATCTTAGCGAGAAGAACGAAGCTATTGCGGGTAAATTGTTTTCCGTAGCTAGGGATATAGCTAAAAAAGAGAAGATCGATAAGGAAGGATACCGTTTAGTTGTAAATTGTAATAAGAACGCTGGTCAGGAAGTATTTCATATGCATGCGCATCTTATGGGGGGGAGAAGTTTTACATGGCCTCCCGGATAAATGCTGCAGAGAAACGACACATTTAAGAAAGAAAAAGATTGGAGAACTTATGAAAAAAGGCGCCGAAAGAAGAAGATATCCAAGAATAAAAGATGATAGAATAGCTATCAAATTATCGGCCGACGGTTGTGATACGATAACTCAGAGTCTCGACGTAAGTGCGTCAGGTCTTTACTGCAAAGTAGCTAAAAGAATACCCCTTATGACACAGGTACAGTTAGTACTTTCTCTTCCGGGCATCAAGAAAGGCTCTGCTCCTGTTTCCATGAATCTTGACGGGGTGGTTGTCAGAGAACATCCTGTTAAAAAAGGGAACAAGATCTTGCATTATGATGTCGCAATATTTTTTAACACACTTCTCCCAAGAGAAAGAGATCGTTTGATAAAATACATTAATAGCAGGGACAATTAACTTTCTCGCATAATATGGTTGTTACCGAATATCTTGCGGTCCAATCCGCAGGAAATACCGATATAATTGATATAACGACGAATTGCCGGGATATTTTGGAAAAGTCGGGCATGAAGTCAGGTATTATTACCGTTTTCAATCCCGGGTCCACGGGATCTCTGACCACCATAGAATATGAACCAAATCTGGTAAAAGATGTAAAGGAAGCATTGGATATTTTTGCTTCTTATGATAAAGTTTACCGGCATAGTATGACATGGCACGATGATAACGGTGCGTCACATGTGAGAGCGACAATTATGGGTCCGTCTGTTACAGTTCCTTTTGTGGACGGGGAACTTACGCTGGGAACATGGCAACAGATAGTGTTTTGTGATTTTGATACTCGTCCGCGTGGGCGGGAACTAGTAGTGCAGATCATAGGTGAATAGTTTTCAGAGATCAGAAGGAAGAAGGGAGAAAGAAGAGGGACGTTATTAGACTATTGACTATGGTCAACTGTTCATTGTTTTCGAGTCACGAATCACGAGTCACTGCAAGGCTATTATGGGTAAAATTTTCGAACAGAAAAAAGTTAAGCTTATTGTAAGCATGATATACCGGTCTGAAGATATCAGGGCAAAAGCCGAAAGAAGACTTTCGAGGATCTATGGCAATATGGAAACTCTGAAAAAAGAGTTACCGTTCGATTATACTGATTATTATGCCGAAGAAATGGGCAGTCCGCTTAAACGGGAACTGATATGTTTTAAAAAGTTGGTGAATAAAGAGAATATCTCAAAAATAAAGATACGGACTAACAAACTGGAAAACTTTTTTAGGAAAAAAGAAAAAAGAACTATTAACATCGATCCAGGATATGTTACCGAGGCTAAGCTAGTTCTTTTGACCACTAAAGATTATACGCATAGGGTATACATAGGAAAGCGCATTTTTGCGGAATCAACACTAAATTTTTGTGACGGTGAGTTTAAGGCGTGGCCATGGACATATCCGGATTATGCGTCCCAAGAAATGAGAGAATATTTTGAAGAAGTGAGAGAAATGTACATGAAACAGACAAGAAGTAAAAATAAAGGATAAATTGTGTTCCTTAAGAAAAAACATATATCAGTTATTATTTTTTCGTCGTCCATAATCGCGATCGTATTTATCTCGACTTTGGTGGGATATCATCTGTATCTACAATGGAAACAAGATACCCTGGCCCTGAAATATCGCAGTTCTATATATAAGCTTACTGCTGAAGTGTTCAAGAACGATATAGTTCTGTCAAACGTAAGCATCAAAACAGACAAGACTTCGGGTATAGGTGTAGTGCCATTACTTCAGGGAACTATAAAGAATAATTCCGGAAAAAAAATAACTTCGATCCTGATAGAAGTATCTCTCATAAAACCTGACGGGACAGTTGCTTATAAAGAATGGGTGAATCCCCTGGGAGGCGGATCGGATGAGTCTGGAATGAATCCTTCGGCAGTAGTGTACCCCGAAAAGATATTAATGCCGGGGGAAGAAATGAATTTTGGACATTTGCTGAAAAATTGTCCGCAGGATGTTAAAAGAAAGCTTTCATTAAAGAGCGAGTTTGCTAAAGAGGGCGCAAAAGGGTCACTCGAACTTAATCTTTCTGTAGCAGGGATGTTGGTATCATGAAAAGATTTACTGCAATAGTAATGTTGTCGTTTTTGATAATCATAATCCTTTTTGTGTCTGCGTTTATCTATGTAGATTTCAATGGACGCAGGACATTTTCGTTCGATGCATACAGGGACGGAGAGAAGACGGGGACCGTTAGGATAGACAGGTTTATCACGGAAGATAAAGTGATATACAAATCTCATGCGGAGTATCCGGGGTCGCTCGAATATTCAGTTACAGACGAGAAAATGTATTTAAAGAGAAGAACCATGACGCCCCAAAAGTTTTTAGAAGAGATTCAAGGGGTTAAGGGTAGAAAAAGATCAACATGGCTGTTCCAAAACGGAGAGGTAACCGATTTTTTATTCTCGGAGTATCCCCGTGTTATGTTTTTTAAGGAGCTCAAAACCGGTAGAAAGACTATGGTATTCTCACCGTATAGCGCGATGCTATGCATGCCTATAGTGGATAAATATAATTTTTGGAAAAAAGGGTCGCAGTTCTTTGAGGTCATGATACCAATAGGTGAACCGATTCCTCCGATGCGTGACAAAATAGAAATGAAGTACGAGAATGATGTTTATGTATCTATAGGGGGACGTAAGATCGAAGCGGAAGTTTTTGCTTTGAAATCCACAGGTATTCCTGAAGTACTCTTGACACTGTCGAAATATTCGCATGAAATACTCGAGATTGAAGTGACCTCGGCGAAGACCAGGATGATATTGACCAAATATCCCGAAGTGCTGTTTAGTGATATTGGCATTCTCATGGATGAGGTTAAAAGAGTTTTTAGAAAGCTAGTAGGTAAGGAAAGTTCCGTGGAGGAGAATGGCGAAGATATTCCGAAAACTCCAGAAGAAAATACTATAAACAATGAGAAGGAAAACACGGTAGAAGTAAAAGAGATCTTTTTTAAAAGCGAGAACCGCGTACTTGCGGGCAAGGTCTGGTCACCTTCCGATGAAGAATTATCTCCGGGCGTGATCTTTGTTCCAACTAATACTCCCGTTACCCGTGGAGAGCAAGCCTTAATAGACAATACCGGACGCGAACTTGCCGCAGCCGGTTTTTTTGTTCTCTCTTTTGACCCTCCCGGGCAAGGGAGAAGTCAGGGAAATATTGCGGATACGGATGATGAAACTGTCTCGAGCAACATTAAAGCAGCTATTTCGTATCTTGAAAAATATCCCGGAGTGAACAAGGGAAACATCAGCCTGATAGGGTATAGAGGAGGAGGTTACTTGGCGCTAAAAGCATCACAAGACGATCCTTCAGTTGTATCTTGCATCATACTGGGTATACCAGAGGGTACAGATAGTCCGCTAAAACCCGAAAAAAAGGACCTTGAACGTATACTTTCAGGGTACGGTTTGGGACCATTCGAACAGAGTTTTATGACGTCTAGAGCTAATCAGGTAGGAAAATATAGGGAAGAGATCTTGGTATCGGAAGAAAAAAATGTCTTTTTTAGGGGGATCCGGTTACCTTCAAGCGGGTACAGGGGTATTCTAATGCGAAGGCCATATGAGACTATTATGGCGTACAATAAACCACTTCTCCTTATATACGGTAGAGATGATCAAGGTTTTGATGTGAGGGCCGGTGAGGAGATAAAGAGAATCAGCAAAGAAAAAGGGGAGAACATCAAGATTGCGGAGGTTAGAACTGCCGGGAAATACATGAATGGGAGCGGAGAGGGAGAGGACTCGCGAAAGTACAATATTGATAAGGATATACTTGATCTTATGACGGTGTGGTTAAGAGATAAAAGTGCCGTCCCGTCCTTGGACTAAAATGGTTTACAAAAACAGGCGTATGTGATACCATTATAACCCGTTACGGTTATAATATGGTTCATAGTATTATTGACAATAAAGGGAAACATAAGATATTTAAGATCGGAGGTGAGAAAATGGCTACAATTAAAGAGAAGAAAAAAGAGATCGTTGACGATTTCAAAAAACATGATTCAGATACGGGTTCACCCGAGGTGCAGATAGCTCTTCTGAGCGAGCGTATATCCGGTCTGGCTGATCATTTTAAAGAGCATAAAAAAGATCATCATTCCCGCAGAGGGTTATTGATGATGGTTAACAAAAGAAGAAAACTTCTTAGTTATCTGAAATCTTCGGATAACGGTAAGTATCAAGAGGTTATAAAAAAACTGGGCTTGAGGAAATAACGCTGTTTTTTATCAGTTGAGCCGGAAAAAAGGATAGGAATCATAATGGAACAAGTAAGAACAAAGTTGGGTAATGAAGAGCTAATAATTGAGACAGGGAAGCTTGCTAAACAGGCTAGCGGGGCGGTTACCATCCAGTGTGGAGGTACAATGGTCTTGGTGACATGTGTCGGCTCAAAGAAGGCTAAAGAAAATATGGGGTTTTTCCCGTTAACCGTTGAATATCAGGAAAAAACATTCGCGTCAGGAAGAATACCCGGAGGGTTTTTTAAGAGAGAAGGCAGACCTACCGAAAAAGAAATACTTACATCAAGGATGATAGACAGGCCTATTCGACCGCTTTTCCCTGAAGGGATGTTGAATGAAGTTCAAGTTATTGCGTCTGTTTTGTCTTCAGATGGGAAAACCGATCCCGATATATTAGCACTCATAGGAGCTTCAACTGCTCTTACGATATCTGATGTTCCTTTTAGCGGGCCTTTAGGCGGGATGAGAGTTGGCATGGTAGACGGTGAACTTGTTATTAATCCTACTTTCGAGCAAAGAGAAGAAAGCAGTATGGATGTCGTGATAGTCGCTAACGAAGAAAGTGTTATTATGCTGGAAGCCGGAGCCAACAAGGTTGGTGAAGAAAAAGTTATAGAAGCTATCAAAAAAGCACATGAATCTCTTAAGCCTGTGATAGAGATACAGAAAAAGCTTCAGAAAAAGGTAGGAAAAAAGAAAAGAGAAGATATAACTTTCGCTGACAAGAACGAAGAAATGTATGAGAAGATCGACGGAAAGGCTCGAGAAGAACTTAAAAAGACACTTATGATCGCGGATAAACAGGAAAGAGTTGAGGCTCTGGTAAATTTGAAAACTAGACTTATCGAAGAGGAAGAAGGAACAGAAGACGATGATATTAAAAGAGCTGTGTCTTCTTCTCTGGCCAAACTTGAGAAAAGTATAGTCAGAGATCTTATAATGGATGAGAATAAACGTGTTGATGGGAGAAAATGTGACGAGATAAGGCAATTATCTTCCGAAATCAACATACTTCCTTGTGCTCACGGAAGCGGACTTTTTACTCGTGGACAGACACAAGCACTTGCCGTTACGACACTTGGGAGCAGTTCTGATGAACAGCGGATAGAGACTCTTACGGGTCCCGGAGTGAAAACTTTTATGCTGCATTACAATTTCCCTCCGTTCAGCGTAGGCGAAGCTCGTTTCTTGAGAGGTCCCGGAAGACGTGAAATAGGGCATGGTGCATTAGCGGAGAAAGCGCTCAAACCGGTTCTTCCTGCGGCCGAAAAGTTTCCTTACACGATACGTCTAGTATCTGAAATACTCGAATCTAACGGGTCAAGTTCGATGGCAACGGTATGTGCAGGTTCGTTATCTCTGATGGCGAGCGGAGTACCGGTCTCGGATGCGGTTAGCGGTATAGCTATGGGACTTATGACCAAAGGTGATAAGTATGAGGTACTTACGGATATAGCCGGAACTGAAGATCATTGCGGAGATATGGATTTTAAGGTAGCCGGGACACGCGAAGGAGTTACAGCCGTACAGATGGATCTTAAGATCAAAGGTGTGAGTTTTAAAATACTTGAAGAAGCTTTTGAACAGGCAAAGAAAGCGCGACTCAAGATATTGGATCATATGGCAGGTATTATTTCTAAACCGCTTGAAGAAGTAGCTCCTAACGCGCCGCGAATAGTAACGATCATGCTTAAATCCGATAAAATAGGGGCTGTCATAGGTCCTGGCGGAAAGATGATCCGTAAGATAATCGCGGAAACCGGTGCTGACATAAACATAGACGATGAAGGTGCATGTCAGATATCTTCTGCTGATAAAGAATCTCTGGACAAAGCTATAGTATGGGTGAAAAGCATAGTAGAAGAACCTGAAGTAGGAAAAATATATAACGCAAAGATCACCAAGATAATGAATTTTGGCGCGTTTTGTGAATATCTGCCGGGACAGGAAGGACTTTGTCATGTTTCTGAACTAGCAGGAGAATTTGTAAAGAATGTGGCTGATGTTGTTAAGGAAGGTCAGGAAGTAAAAGTAAAACTTATTGGCATAGATGACCAGGGCCGCGTTAAACTTAGCATAAAACAAGCTGGATAATAAAAACTGTAATAGATCAAGTCCCGGCAAGTGAATAAATATCATGAGCCGGGACATTACTTAAGAGAAACAAGTATTGGGAACCATAAAAGTAAAAATAAAACGCAAGGAAGACGCTAAAGACTTACCAATCCCGTCTTATGCTACAACCGGATCCAGCGGTGTAGATCTATACGCTGATGTGAAGGATAATGTTATTATCTCGCCGGGAGAAATTAAACTCGTGTCCTGCGGTATTTATATAGAACTTCCCGAAGGATATGAAGCTCAGATAAGACCCAGAAGCGGTTTAGCTTTGAAACACGGAATAACTTTAGTAAACACCCCAGGAACTATTGATAGCGATTACCGAGGTCTGATAAATCTGATAGTCATTAATCTGGGCAGAGAAGACTTTAATATCGAACGAGGTCACCGAATGGCTCAAATGGTTATCAGGGACATTACCCGTGCGGAATTTGTTGAGACTGACGGGTTAGGTGAGACTGAACGGGCGCACGGCGGATTCGGACATACCGGCATTAGATAGAGCTTTATAAGATTGAGATTATGACAATGATCGAATCATTAATATCCGGACTTGTACAGGGATTAACAGAATTCTTACCGATTTCCAGTTCCGGACACTTAGTCCTTGTACATAATTTTTTCGGCATTACGCCTGGCACCGTGTTTTTTGATATATGCCTTCATGCGGCGACCATGGCAGCGGTAATCGTATATTTCAGGAAGGATATAGCGCGGATCTTTAGGGAAAAGAATATACGGATAATATCCTACATAGTTCTTGCTACGATTCCCGCGGTACTTGCCGCACTGTTCTTTGAAGAAAAAATAACATCCTTTTTCGCGTCACCTTCAAAAGTCGGAATGATGCTGATAATCACTTCAGTCATACTTTTTATGGGCCAGGCTGCTTTGAAGAGAACTGCGAAACAGGATAAGATGACTTTACGTTCCGCTCTTTATGTGGGAGTTTCTCAGGCATTAGCACTTCTGCCGGGTATCTCACGAAGCGGTACTACCATATCAACCGCTCTTGTAGCAGGGGTAAACGCGGAAGAATCTTTCAGGTTCTCGTTTTTACTGTCAATACCCGTTATTCTTGGTGCGGTTGTTTACAAGATATACTCCGCGGTTTCTGTAACATCCGGATCGGCAACCGTATTACCGGAATACATTCCCGGAATGATAATAGCCTTTGCCGCGGGACTTGCAAGCCTTCGGCTTTTAAAATGGGTAGTAGTATCAAAAAAACTTTATATTTTCGGACTGTACTGTCTAGTGCTCGGATGCACAGTCACTGTTCTTGCGAGATAAAAAAATTATGGATCAGGTAAGAAAAAACGAGATCATAGCGGTGGTCCTTTTTGCGGGAAGTCTGTTCCTTTTTCTAAGCCTTTTTACTTTCAGTGAATCGGATCTTTCGTTTTACACTTCAAGCCCCAACACTGATATGAATAATGTTACGGGTATACTCGGAGCATTCATCGGTGGGTTCCTGCGTTTTTTTCTTGGTCGCGCTTCTTATGTTATTCCGGCGCTTATACTTGTTTGGGGCATTTCGCGTCTTATTCAATCTGAAGAAAGAAAACTATATTTTAAGGTATTCGGTGCCATCGTACTATGTGCCGCGGTAAGCGCTAGTTTAAGCATGTTCTACGACTCAATCCCTGAAGCAGCTTATGCTAATGGCGGATTAATTGGTACAGTAATAGCGGGATTTCTTTTGGAATACCTGGGCAGGGTGGGTGCGCTAGTCTTTATCTCCGCAATGATAATCCTTTCAGTTCTGGTAGCGACAGAATTTCTGATACTTCCTTTATTCTCGGTGCTTTTCGGGTTTGTTTCCGAATCAATAACCAGGATAAGAACAACCCTTACAGAGAGTATCTTCGCGAAAGAAGAAGATCCGGCAGTAAAACGCAGCAGCGTTAGAGAGGCCAAGAAAGAGATTACCAAGAAGCTTGAGAAAATGAAAAAACAAGTGGAAGCGGTCCGTAGTACACCTTTATCTTCGAGAAAAGCCGGTTCCGGCGAAGAAGTGTCAAATTCAAAGACAGAACCCAGAATAGTTTCCGCTAAAAGCGCGGCCAGATCGTCTGATCGTTCTGAAACGCGCACGGTCCAGACAGCTGATACGTCTACCGGCGAGAATATTGAATATGTCCTTCCCGGATTAGATCTTCTAAGTAAGGCTTCAGTTGGAGATTCCTCTGAACGCGAAGAAGTGCTTAAACAACGCGCGGCTATGCTTGAGAATACGCTGATGGAATTTGGGGTAGAAGCGGCTGTAGTCAAGATAAATAGGGGTCCGGTTATTACTATGTACGAATTGGAACCTGCCGTAGGCACCAAAGTTAACAGGATAACTTCACTGAGCGACAACATCTCACTTGCTATGAAGTCCGCGAATATACGTATTGTAGCTCCTCTTCCCGGCAAAGGAACCATAGGAATAGAAGTCCCCAATTCTAAAAGCGAGAAAGTACTTCTCAGGGATATACTTGAGACCGAAGAATACGAGGAAGAAGAATCCCCGATCAAACTCGCTCTGGGCAAAGATCTTTCAGGCAAGACAATAGTGATAGATCTCGCGAAAATGCCGCATCTTCTCATAGCCGGAGCTACCGGATCCGGGAAAACAGTATGCATAAACGCGATAATCAGCAGCATACTATTCAATTCTTCTCCCGACGAGGTCAGATTTATGATGATCGACCCGAAAAGAGTGGAACTTATGATGTTTGAAGGGATCCCGCATTTAATAACTCCAATAGTGACCAACCCCAAAAAAGCCGCATCTGCATTGGGATGGATAGTCGGTGAGATGGAACGACGTTACGAGATCTTTGCCGGAAAAGGTGTCAGGAATATAGGCGCGTATAAGGACAGATCCGAAGAAGACGACGAAAATCTTCCGTATATAATGGTCATAGTAGACGAATTAGCGGATCTTATGATGGTGGGTCAACAGGAAGTGGAAACCGCGATAATGAGAATAGCGCAGCTTTCACGAGCCGCGGGCATACATATGATTCTTGCGACGCAGCGTCCGTCAGTGAACGTTATAACAGGCGTCATAAAAGCCAACTTTCCCGCACGCATATCTTTTAAAGTGGCTTCAAAGGTAGATTCAAGGACAGTATTAGATGCCAATGGGGCGGAAAAACTTTTAGGAAGAGGGGATATGCTCCTCATGGAACCCGGCGAGTCTTCGCTTATCCGGGGTCAATGTAGTTTAGTAGAGGACTCCGAGATAAAAAAAGTAGTAAAATTTATCAAGAATCAGACAGGGTCGCAGTACCTCTCGGATATCATGGAGAAACAAGAATATAAAACTTCCGGTGTCGCGCATGAAAAAGATGATATGTACCACAAGGCCGTGGATATTGTTATCGGCACACAACAAGCTTCGGTCTCCATGGTACAGAGAAAACTCAGAGTAGGGTATACCAGAGCCGCCAGGATGATAGATATGATGGAAGAAGAAGGCATAGTAGGTCCGCATAATGGATCTAAGGCCAGAGAGATATTAATAGATGAGATAGAAGATATCGATGACACGGACGAAGAAGAACAGGAAGAGCAGGACGAATGAATCCCCCAAAAGAATTAGGAAAAATATTTAGTGATGCCAGAGAAAAAAAACACCTGACCATAAACGAGGTCAGTGCGCGCAGTCTCATATCTTTCAGAGTGATCAAAGATATAGAGACAGGAGTATTGGACCGCATAGGTAAACCTTATCTAAAAAGTTTCATGAAAAAATACGCCACTTTTCTGGGTTTGGATGTTGAAGATATCCTAAAAAAATATGAAAAGATATCATTAAAAGTCCCGGGCATGGAATTTTCGCTGGAATACGACGAATATGACAAAAAAGACGAAGACCTGGTATCCGTAACCGACAAGAATATCCAAAAGGGTCTTGCAATTGCGCTGACATGTATATTCGTTATACTCGTTCTTGTGCTTGTGGGTAAGGTGAGAGAAGGTATCAGAAAACGTAATAACCCTGAGAAAATAAAAGTCAGCACACAGATCAAAAAAAAGGTAAGGGTCGCAGAACCGAAGATAGTCAAAGAAGTGAAGAAAAAAGAAATCTTAGAAAAAAAGAAAATAAACAAAAAAGCACTCAAATTTACGCTTAAAGCCCGGGATGAAGCGTGGATACACATAACCGAAGGAGATAATCTTCTTTATTCCGGTATGCTCGGGAAAGGCAGCTCGGAGACTTGGGACACCGATGGGACAATAAACGTCTGGACTGGGAAAGGCGAGATGCTGGATTTTGAAATAAACGGCCAGGATCTTGGTGAAGTCGCATCCGGTGTATGCAAGAACATTAAGGTCTCGCCGGATGGCGTGAAGATAGGAAAAACCTGGGTCGCCCGCGTTGATTAAAATATACCCTTCCGTATGAAAAACATCTATCTCTTAAGTTTAGGTTGTCCGCGTAACATGCTAGACAGCGAAATCCTTTTGGGCTTACTTAACGAACGATCATTCACTATAGTTGATGAAGCAGAAAGCGCGGATATAGCGATAGTGAATACCTGCGGATTCATCGAAGACGCTAAAAAAGAATCTATTGATATTATACTGCAATTGGCTGAGCTTAAAAAAGAGGGCATTATACAAAAACTTATTGTCGCGGGATGCCTAAGCCAACGTTATCCGGACGAACTAAAAGGGGAGATAAAGGAGATCGATGGCATATTCGGGTCATCGGATTTTATTAAGATCCCGGGTTTTCTGAACAAGCTTGTCTCCGATAAAGGGGTAAAAGAAGTTACTTCCACTCCGGATTTTTTGTATGATCATACTTATTCCCGAAATCTTCTTACCTTGCCTCATTATGCTTATGTCAAGATACAGGAAGGGTGCTCTAACAGATGTACATATTGTGTTATCCCGGATCTTAAAGGACCAAGACGCAGTCGTGACATAGGATCAGTTGTAAAAGAGGTAGAAAAGTTAAGAACCGACCATGATATAAAAGAAGCTGTTATTATAGGACAGGATACCACCTCATTCGGCTTAGATCGCTCCGGACAGAGCGAACTAGCCGCTCTTTTAAGGGAAGTGACCCCGGTAATGAAAGATCGATGGATACGGCTCCTGTACACACATCCCGCACATTTTACGGACGATCTCATAGACGTTATGACTTCTAATAAAAATATCTGCAAATATGTAGACCTTCCCGTGCAACACATAAACAGTGATATACTAAAAAAGATGAACCGCATGTCAACAGCAGAAGAGATAAAAACCTTAATAGATAGACTGCGACGTCGTATAGACGATGTAACCTTACGCACATCGATCATAGTAGGTTTCCCGGGTGAGACAGAAGACATGTTCAATGAACTCCTGGACTTTTTGGAGAAGGTAAAGTTCGACAGATTAGGAGCGTTCATCTATTCGAAAGAAGAAGGTACACCCGCATACGGGTTTCCCGATCAAGTTCCCGAAGAGATAAAACGTGAACGGTTCGATAAAGTAATGAGATTGCAGCAGGATATTTCTGCCGATAACAATACAAAAATTATAGGCAAGACATTGAAAACCCTCATTGACGAAACCATTAATGACGATCCTTCACAATTTATAGGAAGATCCGAAAAAGACGCACCCGAAGTAGACGGTGTGATATTTGTCAAAGGCAAAGACCTTAAACCCGGAGATTTTGTTGATGTAAAGATAACGGGAACAATGGAATATGATATGACAGGAGACGCAACATGAACCTACCCAACAAGATAACCTTGGTCAGGATACTTTTAACTTTCGTTTTCATGGTACTCTTGTTCTTGCCGGGTATAGCCGCAAAAACCGCCGCACTTGCTATATTTATTGCCGCTGTCTGTAGTGACTACCTTGACGGGTTCATAGCAAAAAAATATAACATAACATCAGATTTCGGAAAGATAATGGATCCCGTTGCCGATAAAATACTTACTATAGCCGCATTCCTGGCCTTTGTTGAGTTAAAACTTGTTCCCGCATGGATAGTGGTAATAATCATCTTAAGGGAACTCGTGATCACCGGTATACGCCTGGTAGCCCTAAAGAATAACGACGTACTTTCCGCGGGTATGGGAGGCAAACATAAGACCGTATCACAGATGCTTTCTATCCTGATCATCCTGATTTTCATAATAATAAAAGAAGCCGGTGTAAAAACCTTCGGATTCTGGAACGGGTCTTTCGAATACTGGTACAAACAACTAATATTCATCATGATGATAATAACGACCATACTGACAATAATAAGCGGAGCATCCTACATTATAGGCAACAAGAAATATCTGCTGAATGGAAATAACAAGGATTGAAATAGTTGGTAGTTCGTAGTTGGTAGCTCGTAGTTCATAATTTGTAGAATTAGAATATCAGTCAAACAACTGTTCACTGTTTACTGCTCACGGTTCACAGATCACGGATCACAATATGCGACATACTCTATACTCTATACGCTATACTATATACAAACTCATCGCCACCGTATTCGGGATAGGCTATTCTCCTATAGCCCCGGGTACGCTGGGCAGTATTGCCGGACTCGCGTTATGTTTGGCTGTTCATGGTAACATTTCCTCATATATAATCCTATTTATCCTTCTCTTCGCGGTAGGTGTACCAATTTCCAATGAGGTTGAGAAGAGAGGGGGAAGGAAGGATCCTTCCTTCATAATAATTGATGAATTCGCATGCATCTTCGCAGTATTTCTTTTCGTCCCGTTAACCTGGCCGGTAATACTTATCGGCTTTGCTGTATACCGCATTATAGACATAACTAAAATACCTCCTTTGAAAACCCTCGAAAAACTCCCCGGAGGCTGGGCAATAATGCTAGACGACCTGGCAGCAGCTATATATGCAAATCTAGTTTTGCAGATAATTGTAAGACTGGTCTTGTAATTCGTGACTTGTGAGATTGCTTCCCCCCGTCGCTTTGCTTCGCAAAGCGGAGCAGCTGGGGTCGCAATGACGCGCGAAAAATGTCCCGTCAATTGCGGCGAGAAACGAGGCCCTAAGCCGAGTGACGCGGCAATCTCTAGCCCCCGCTGCTCATTTACCTACTATGAACTATTAAACTTTTTAAACTGTTTTTCTCCATTCTCCTAACAAGGGGCAATATGGCTCCGTCCATTTGACTTAGATGGTCACGTCATTATACTTAACATCACGACCAAGTTATCATAATAGAGAGGGCAAGACACTAAAAAACAGTCTAGCATACCAAGAAACAGTAATGCACTATGTAGGGGGAACCGCTTATGGTTCTATATTTCCTAGAGATATTCAAGCACGTAATAGATAACATCAATCCATATTATTCCGCATTAATGGAAGATAAAAAAGATTAATTTATATCAATTAGTAACAAGGAGTTTATCATGGCTAACATAGTTATGACGGTAGATGAAGTTGCCGATTATCTAAAAATGAAGACAGTCACAATCTACAAACATGCCCAAACAGGCAAGCTCCCCGCTTTCAAAGTAGGCTCAAAATGGCGTTTCAAAAAAGATACTATAGATAAGTGGATAGAAAAACAGGAACGAGGGGAATAGGATTGCTAATAACAAAGGCAAGAAAATTAGTAGATAATTGAGGAGAAGGAGAAAATTTGATATATCGAGAAAAGTGGATAAAAAATCCGGTCTCTGCGATATTACAGTGTTTTAGAGACGTAATTATTTATTATACCCCATTTTTAAAAATCCCAAAGTGGCTACTAGGGAAAATTTATAAAGTTGTTCCTAGATTTATTTTTTTAGTTCACCCAAGAAGATCAGAGGATATTTTTATTGCGCTACCTTTTTTATCTATTTTGAGGAAAGTTCTATCTAAAAAAAAGGCAATGAAGCTCATCAAATTGATTCCACCGTTTGTTCTATCAACAATAAAAACTTCATCTGGAACAGAAGGAGTCGTCGTTTCTAGCTTATTTCTTCCAGATTCTTTAATGGACAATAGAAGGAAGACACTCAAAGAATATTTTAGAGTACTAAAATTTGCGAAAAAAATTGGAGGAGAAAATGTAGTTCTAGGACTAGGAGCTTGGTGGCCAATTGTGACGAGAAGGGGGCTAGCATTAAGGGATGTGGCAGAACAAAAAAAGATTAAGGTTACCAATGGACACACGGGAACATTAATTTCTTTATTCTTGATGATAAAAAGGATAGCGCAAATTTCAGATATAAATGTCTCCGATCTAAAAATAGCAATTATTGGAGCGGGAAAAATGGGAACAAATCTAGGTAGAGCTTTAGCTGGGGGTGTTGCAGAGCTTGGTATTATTGACATAAACGAACGACGACTTTCACGATTTGTTGATAATGTAGGAGGCAATAAATGTAGCACAAATATGAGGAAAATTTTAAGAGAGAATGGTACGGATTTAAAAAGGATTCTAAATTCATACCATCTTGCAGTTTGTGTAACTTCAAATGCAAGAAGAATCATTGATAAAAGTGAAATTCCTTCCAACTTTATTATAATAGACGATTCTCGTCCGGAAGCAATATCGAGAGACGGTTATAAGGAAAATAAGATAGTTCTTGAGGGAGGACTTATCAATATAGAAAAAATTATATCGTCTTATGATTTCGGGTTTGGTATTGATCAAAATGTATTCGGATGTCTAGCGGAAACATATATGGTAGCTTTAGATAGAGGGGAAAAATTAGATCCGACTTATGGAGATGTAGATATAGAAAATTTTCATAAAATGCTAAATTTTTGTAAAGAGAACGATATTAGAGGCGGAGATTTTAAGTCTCAAGATATCCTCATTTCTGAAGATAAGATTAGAAGTGTTATGCATAAAAGAGAGATAGAAATGGTCAAAAAAAAATAGAACGCATTTAAGGAAGCGTAATACAATGGATTTTTTTAAGTTAAATTTCATCTTATCCTATACCTTTACTGGGACAATTTTATTGTTTCTAGCTGTCTTTGTGTATAGTCAAAAGCCAAGAAGTATTATAAAAAAAACTTTTTCAATTTATACTTTATCAATTTCCTGGTGGTCATTATTTTCTGTTCCAATGTTATGTTCAACAAGTGCGGCTCAAGCAACTTTCTGGGATAGAATATGTTTGATTGGAGCCGTTTTTATCCCTGCAACTTTTATTCATTTCAATTATGTGTTTTTAGGGGTCGAAAGGCAAAAAAATATTATAGTAAAGCTGTGCTATATAATCTCTTTTTGTTTTTGCATAACCCTTTTTACTCCTTTTTTCATCAAAGGGACTGAAATTAAAAGTGTTGGGGTGTATTTTTCGAAACCAAGCATGCTATATTCATTATTTATTTTTTACTTTTTTTCTATAAGCATTTTTGGAATATTCAGATTATTTCAAGGAACAAAAAACGCGGTAGCTAGAAGTTATCATAAAAAGCAAGTATCTTTTTTATTTTGGGCAACATTGTTAGGATATACCGGTGGTGGTTTTAATTATAATTTGGTGTTTGATATTCCTCCATACAATATTATACCGTTTGGAAATTATGCTATAGGTATCTATGTTATGTTGGTATCATATTCCATAATACGGCATAGACTTCTTGATATAGAAGTCATCATTAGAAAGACACTTGTTTTTACCGGTCTTTTTGTTGTTTCATACGGTATCTTTGCGGGATTCGCATATTTAGGGTCCGTGTTTTTTGAAAATATCGTACAAAATAGATGGATTGCGATGCTGCCGTCAGTTTTCGTTATAGTCCTAATCCTTAGACCCATAGAGTTTTTTTTGAGGAATGCTACGGACAAATACCTTTTTCAGAAAAAGTATGATTACAGGGAACTATTGAAAGCATTCTCAGGTGATGTTTTAACGGTACTTGATTTTAAAAAGCTTTCCGATACTATAGTGAACAAACTTGACGATATAATAAAATTAAAAAACGTCGCAATGCTTCTTTATAATGAAGACACGGAAACGTTTGAACCTGCTGCTATTACCGGGGATACCGCATATTTTTTCACTGTATCAAATGATGATGATATAATTTCTTATATGAGAAGAACAGGAAGCTATCTTTCTTCCGAAAATGCGGAAGATGAAAATGTGGAATTAAGTAATCTCTCAAAAAAGATCAAGGACATAAGATCGGCTCTAATGATACCTCTAACACATCAAAGTGATATGGTAGGTATATTGTCCCTTGGAGAGAAAAAGTCCGATGAAGAGTTCACTCAGGATGATATCGATATACTAGTCTCGCTTTCAAGGACGCTTTCCATAGCCATAATCAATGCCCGCCTTTTCGAGGAACTTTCAAAAGCGCAAGCGCAGGCCGCACAACGCGAAAAAATGGCGGTTATCGGCACTCTTTCGGCTGGGATAAATCATGAAATATGTAATCCTTTAGGTATAGCGCGCGGTCAATGCGAGATGTTCCTTCTGAATATGGCGGATGGTATATATAAAGATAAGACCCCCGAAGAACTTCTAGCGAAATCGCAGGATATCATGAATAAGGTCATACATGAAACCGACAGAGCAACGGGGATAACACGTAAACTTTCATCTTTTGCTAAACCCGCTAAAGGTGAAGTCTCGGATGGTGTTAATATAACCGACGAGTTGGAAGAGGTCATCGCGCTTGTCGAGCATGAAATGAAACTTGATAACATAGGGATAAAAAAGGAGATAAAAAAAGGTATCCCGCTTATCTCCGCGGATCGCAAACAGGTGCAGGAAATACTTTTCAATCTAATAAGGAACGCGGGCAGGCCATAAAAAGTAACGGTGAGATAACCGTGAACGCATGGGGTGCCGGCAGAAAAGTGTATATAGATATAAAAGACACGGGTGAAGGGATAAATAAGAAGGATCTTGAACAGATCTTTGACCCTTTCTTTACGACGAAGGAACCCGGAAAGGGCACCGGTTTAGGCCTCTTCATAGTAAAACAGATAGTGGAAAGGAATGGCGGGAGCATAAGAGTTGAAAGTGAACCAGGGAAAGGTACGACTTTTAGTCTGGAGTTTCAGGCTTCACAAGAGAAAAAGGATGATACTCATGAAAAACCCCAGGATACTATCAATAGATGACGAACCTAGCTTTATAGAGATGATAAAACAGTATTTCGAACCGCGCGGTTATGAAATAGATGTTGCTTCTGAGGGGGAGAAGGGTCTCGAATATGTGAGAACAAAAAAATATGACGTGGCTTTACTCGACCTCAAAATGGCAGGTGTTAATGGGGACGAAGTCATGAAAGAAATAAAAATTCAATGTCCCGGGACCCGCGTAATATTTATAACAGCGTTTAGTGACTCGGGTAAAACCCGAGAACGGTTGGTAGCTGCAGGAGCATATGATTTTATAGAGAAACCCATTACTAGTCTGAAGGATCTTGAAAAACTTGTCCTTAAGGCTGCATCGGATAAGGAACAGGAGGAAGGATGTTAAAACTTTTGGTAGTTGATGACGAGATCGATATCTGCGATTTTGTTAAAAATTTTTTTAAAGAACGCAACTTCGAAGTTATCATGGCACATAATGGCAAGGAAGCGCTTAGTGTGATCGAAAGAGAAGATCCGGATATAATACTTATGGACATGAAAATGCCGGTAATGGATGGAATAGAAACTCTAAAGGAACTTGCCGGAAAAGGAAAAAAAATTATTATGGTAACCGCCATTGAGGATGAGGAAAAGGCTGAAGAGGCAAAATCTTGCGGTGCGGTAGAATATATCACCAAACCTTTAATGCTTGAACAACTCGAGCGAACGGTACTTACCGTCGCCGAGCAAATAAAGATGGAAGGATAGATGATGCAATACGAAGATAATTGGCATAGACTGCATGACTGGACACTCGAAAAGATAAAAAGCTGTGACGGTTCGCTTATACCTATGGACAAGGAAAATATCGTAAAACGTCAGGAACCCGAACTTGATTACCAGTTCTTTCTGGAAAGCGCGTCACGTACGATGATAAGGTTTAAAAAACCCGAACATCTTATACGCATGATAGTGCGTCTCATAGACGAACAGGTAAAAATAACACATACAGCTATGCTTATGTACGATTCGACGCGCGAATGTTTTACGCTCACCGACAGTAAAGGAGCCGAAGGTGTAAAGATCCCTATAGGCTTTATAAAATTAACATTTGCAAATCCGCTGATACGTCTTTTTAACGAACGGCACAATTTCAGAATATCCGAAACGGGCGCGGTTGAATATAAGGAACTTTTGGATAAGATCAACCGGAACGATGATATAAAAAAAGACAAAGAGCTTAAAGAAACAATAGAGCTCGCCGGTAAACAGATGGAACTGCTTAAAGCAAATACATGTATACCCATCTATTATAAGAAAGACCTTATGGGTATATTTGTTCTTGGCAAAAAACTTTCAAATATAAAATTCTCGCGCCAGGAGATAAGTTTTTTTACTACTCTGGCTAACGATGTCGCAATGGCCTTATCTAACGCGCAGCTTATACAAGACTTGCAGGATAAGATATTCGAGGTGCATACCTTGTATAAGAAAGAACACAGTATGTTCATAAATACATCCATATCTTTAGCCGCCGCGATTGACGCAAGGGACCCGTATACACGTGGACACACAGGACGTGTCACACAATACGCCTTATCTATTGCCGAAGAACTCGAAGATATGCCGGAAGCGAAAGAATATAAGAATTTCCTGGAGACTTTACATATAGCGGCTCTCCTGCATGATGTGGGTAAAATAGGTGTACCAGACAGTATACTTAACAAAAAAGGGGAACTAACCGTAAAAGAATATGAGAAGGTCAAGGAACATTCCGTAACAGGTGCCGCAATACTTAATCCTATACGCGAACTCGGAGATATAGCGAGTGAAGTACGTGCGCATCATGAAAGGTATGATGGAATGGGGTACCCCGACAAGATAAAAGGAGAGGACATACCTTTTATAGCACGCATAATCTCCGTTGCCGATACGTTTGACGCTATAACCAGCGACAGACCCTACCGTCAGAAAAAAATGGATGAGATAGCAGTCCAGATAATAAAGGATAATTCAGGAACACAGTTCGACCCGATCATAGTCAGCGCATTCCTCCTAAAATACAGAAAAGGCAAACTAAAGACCGGATAAGAGACGTTCTTTCCCCCTACCATGTCCGAGCGAATGAGCAACAAAGCGGCGAGGAAGCGATCACAGCAGGGCTAAGACGTAGGCGGTGACACTATGCATATTGCCTCGGCCTGGGATTTTGATCTGTTATTGAAAGCGTGGGGCAGGGAAGCGTCAAAATATAGGCTGTCACCGGGCTTCAGAAGATATTTTTTCTTGCCGATAACTGATTCGAACGACCCTTTAATCACATATACGAATTTTTCGACACCGGGTGAGTTTTGTTCTTTTTGTGTCTGTCCGCCTGAGTCCAGTTTCATCATAAGAGGCATAATCTTTTTATCCAGGGTTTTAGTTACCAGAAGTTCGTATTTGGCGTTCTTTGCATGGACGAAATGTTCCGTACGGTCGTCTTTTGGAACGGATTCGACAGTTTTGGTATCGTCTTCAAGTTCCCTGTAAAGTTCCGCAATGGATACGCCGAGGACTTTACATATGCTAAGATGAGATTTTATCGTACCCGGCATCTTATTATTTTCCATACGGCTTAGTGTCGCTAAAGCGACACCGCTTTTCTCTGATAGCTCTTCAAGTGTGACAGTTTTTTCTTTTCTGAGTTCACGTAACCTTCTACCGATCTTCATTTTACCTCCGTTGGGGTTTGAGTAGAGTCTTGATAAAGGCTAAACCCGGAAAACCCGATAATTATACCTTTCGACTTTTAAGCTACTTGAAAACTATTTTACTCTAAATTTTCATAAAAATCAAATAAATTTTGACAATACAGTGACTATAAAAAATGAGAATACAAGATTAGATGATGCACTAATAACGCTAAAGATAAGGATGTAAGGGCATATTTTGGGCCCACTATAGGCACATAGAGACAATATTATGAGAAAAACATGTTATGAACAAAGAAGTTACAGAAAAAGAGCGGAGAATAGAATGTTCTCCGTCAGACAAAAAAGGAGGAAAAATGGGAGAACTTATCGAAATTATTGAGATCAAGGGGATAGAGTATGAAGAGGATGGGGAAAGATAAGAAATGAAGAAATTGCTAACGGCTGAGCAAGTAGCGAGAGGGACCATTTATCAGTGGACCCATGCCGGATATATTCCGCACTATAAATTTGGTAAAAAACTGAAATTTAGTAAAGAAAAGGTCTTACGGTGGTTAAAAAAGAAGGAGGTGAAAGGTAGAAGTGCTTACAAACTCAAAATTTAGTGCATACAACTATTAGTGGTGTTATAATAAATCTCACATTATATGCGAGAAATGAGAGATTAGAATTTTATCAGTTTTATGAGGAGAAAAAAGTATGGCACAAAATAATGAATTAGAAAAAACTTTATGGGCGGCGGCTGATAAGCTCCGCAATAACATGGACGCGGCTGAATACAAACATATTACGCTCGGACTGATTTTCTTAAAATATATTTCAGATGCTTTTAGTGATCTTTATGAGAAATTAAAAGCAGGTGATGGCGAATTTGAAGGATCTGATCCAGAAGATAAGGACGAGTATCTAGCCCACAATATATTTTTTGTTCCAGAGAAAGCACGCTGGCAGTTTTTGCAGGATCGAGCTAAACAGCCGGAGATTGGAAAGCTTCTTGATGATGCTATGGATTCGATTGAAAAAATAAATCCGTCACTTAAAGGTGTTTTGCCAAAGATATATGCGGATCCAGAACTTAACAAGCAAAGACTCGGCGAACTGATTGATTTGATCGGAACGATTGGGTTTACTCAAACAGGTCATAAAGCTAAAGATTTGCTTGGTAGAGTGTATGAATATTTTTTAGGACAATTTGCTGACGCCGAAGGGAAAAAAGGCGGACAGTTTTATACTCCGGCGTGTATTGTAAAAATACTTGTCGCTATGCTTGAGCCGTATCAGGGACGTGTTTATGACGGGTGCTGTGGTTCAGGCGGGATGTTTGTGCAGAGCGAAAGATTTATCGAGGAACATGGAGGGCGTATTGGTGACATATCGATATTTGGGCAAGAGTCGAATCCCACGACGTTACGCCTTGCTAAGATGAACCTTGCCATTCGCGGTATTGACGCCAAGATTGAACTGGGAGACACATTTTTAAATGATAAACACGTTGATTTGAAAGCAGATTATATCCTTGCCAATCCCCCTTTTAATGTGAGCGATTGGAGTGGCGAACAGTTACGTGACGATAAAAGATGGAAATATGGAGTGCCACCGTCAGGAAATGCCAACTATGCGTGGCTTCAGCATTTTGCTCACAAACTGAGTCCTAACGGCACAGCCGGAATAGTATTAGCCAATGGAAGCATGAATTCTAATTCCGGTGGTGAAGGCGATATTCGTCAAAACATGATTGAGGCGGGTATTATTGATTGTATGGTTGCCCTTCCCGCGCAGCTTTTTTATAACACGATGATCCCAGCCTGCTTGTGGTTTCTATCACGCAATAAAACAAATGGGAAATTCCGCAACCGTTCAAATGAAATTCTTTTTATCGATACACGCAAGCTCGGAACAATGATCAATCGACGGAATAAAGATTTAACGGATGATGATATAAAGCTGATTTCAGATACCTATCATAGCTGGCGTAATAAAGACGGAGATTATGAGGACAAACCGGGCTTTTGTAAATCAGCAACGATTCAGGAAGTAAAGAAGAACAACTACGTTCTCATGCCCGGGCGTTATGTGGGGACAGAAACCGAAGAAGATGATGGAATCCCTTTTGAAGAAAAGATGGGCACATTGACTTTTAAGTTGGCAGAGCAATTTGCTAAAGGCAGTGATCTTGAGATAACGATTCGGGACAATTTGAAGGGAATTGGGTATGAGTTCTAGAAATTGGAAAAAAATTATACTTGGTGAGGTTATTGAAATAAACGAAATGTCTATCTCATCGAATTATCCGCACAAGATAATCGAATATATTGATACGTCTTCTGTAACAAACAATAGATTTGAAAATGTTCAAAAACTTTCAATTGGTGAAGCTCCTAGTCGTGCTAAAAGAATAGTAAGAAATGGAGATACAATTATTTCGACCGTTCGTCCAATCCAGCGCCATTTTGGCTATATTCAAAAAGCAAAGGAAAACACTATAGTATCTACGGGCTTTGCAGTATTGACACCTAAAAAGATAAATCCCGAATTTCTGTATTATTATATTTCGCAGGACACAATAACACTTTATCTAAATGCTATTGCTGAAACTACCACCACGACTTTTCCTGCGTTTAGGCCTGACACCCTTCAGGAACTTGAAGTTGAAATTCCCGAGTCTATTCAGGAACAAGAGCGCATTGCGTCTATTTTTTCAGCACTTGATGAAAAAATTGAATTAAATCGCCAGACAAATCAAACATTAGAAGCGATCGCTCAGGCGATTTACAAAGAGTGGTTTGTCAATTTCGAATTCCCTGGCGCAATCGGTGAAATGCAAGACAGTGAACTTGGCCCTATTCCGGAGGGATGGAGAGTTGGAGAGTTGGGAGAGATTGTTGAATTTATAAAGGGCGTTTCGTATAGGAGTAGTGAATTGTTGCCATCGAAATATGCTCTTGTAACTTTAAAATCAATCGCAAGAGGTGGTGGTTTTAATAATGATGGTTTTAAGGAATTTAATGGTAGACATAAGGAGACTCAAACATTGGTGGAAGGTGATACGGTTATTGCTCAAACCGATATTACACAGAATGCAGAAGTTGTTGGGTGTCCTGCAATTGTAGAAAATCCATTAAATTATGAAAAATTGATTGCCTCAATAGACATCGTGAAATGTCTTTCTAAAAATGCTGATTTGACTACAGAGGCGATTTATTATTTTCTCAAAGATCAACGGTTTAAAGATTACTGCTTAAGTCATACCAACGGGTCTACAGTTTTACATCTACGTAGTTCAGAATTACCAAATTATAAATTAGCAATGCCAGAGCAAAATATTTTGAAATTATTTTGTAGAATTATTCGAGAAATTAATTTAAAGATGCTGGAGAATAACCACCAAGCTCGAACTCTTGTAAGAATGAGGGATAGCTTATTGCCAAGATTAATGAATGGCGAGATGGAAGTATGAGTGACGAAAAAAGAACAGAATTAAAAGATAATGCTGACTTTAATAAGTGGCTTGAAGAAAACTATTCTGTTGAAATTGAGGAGTATGAGTTTTTATCAAGTGATGTTCTTTATCAAATGAGTTATGAGAGTTATTTAGAGGCCTTGGCAAGGTATGAAAAGGATCCAAAGATTGAGATGAGCCGAATAGAGGGAAAATTCCCTTCGCCTATTGCCTATTACTTCTATCAGGCAGAAAATAATTATCAAAACGATCATCATCGGCTTGATCTTTTAAAGTCATGCTGGGAATCCATTGTGTTTGTTTTATTCGGACTGGTTGTTGGCGAAGCAAGGCATAGAGGATTACCACTAAAAGAACTCGGAATCAGGTGGAAAACATATTGGAGCGATAAGCTTTTTGATAAGTTGACAATAATTGAAAACATTCTCGATTATGTCACGAAAAGCGGTATTTGTTTTAGTTGTACGGAATTTGTTTCCATTGAGACTTTAACATTGATAAAGCGATTGAATCAAGAGCGTAATGGTTTTGCTCATGCTTCGGCTAAGACATCCGCTCAACAAAAAGCCCTTTACGTAGAACTTTATCCACAACTCGAAATTGTACTTAAGCAGTTGATCAAATTGGAAGATGTGATTTTATTTAGGTATTACGAAGCAGAAACGCCACTGTATCCAAGATGCGAAATATTTACAGGCTCATCAATGCATGGGCTTAAAGAGATTGTCGCTATAAAAAAAGAAAATTATGTGCTTGTTCTTGATTATTTTGATCAGCGTTCTATTTTTGCAAAGATTCTCGATGAGGTTTTTTGTGTATCACCGTTTATTCATTATTTCCAAGAAGAACATGAGCCCAACGCGTTGTTATGTTTTTATAAAAAGAAGGTTTCAGAGAAATATTTATACGAAGTGGTGAGTAAATCCCAGAATAAAGAATTTGAAATAAATATATTTGAGCTAATGGAAAACCAGCTTAAGAGCTTGGTGAACTGAGGGTTTTTATGAGCAATACATTTTATGAGTCAGATATTGAACAGCTTGCGTTAGAGATTCTTAAAGATGAGCATGATTATAAGATTCTTTATGGACCTGACATTTCAGAAGGTGAGCAAAAAGAGCGTGAATACACGGAAGTTATATTGCAGGACCGCCTAAGAAAGGCTGTTGACGCTATCAATGAAGATATTCCTGCAGATGCCCGGGAAGAAGCGGTTAAAAAGGTTATGCGTACTTTTTCTGTTAGCCTGATGGATAATAACAAATTGTTTCATCGCATGCTTACTGAGGGTATAGACGTAAAGTTCAATGTGGGCGAAGGCAAGGCAAGGGCGGATAAGGTATGGCTAATTGATTTCACGAATCCAGAGAGCAATGAATTTTTGGCTGTGAATCAATTTACTGTTATTGAAAATCATAATAATAAACGTCCGGATATTGTGCTGTTTATAAATGGGCTTCCATTGGTTGTGGTTGAGCTTAAGAATCCTGTTGATGAAAACGCGGATGTTAAGGCCGCTTTTAATCAGCTACAAACATATAAAAAATTAATTCCTTCTCTTTTTAACTATAGTGCTTTTCTTGTTGCCAGTGACGGATGGTTTGCCAAGGTGGGGACAATTACAAGTGATTATGCTCGATTTATGGAATGGAAAACGGCTGATGGAGAAAATATTGTTGATGCCAAGATAGAACCTGAGCTTGAGCCAATGATAAAAGGTTTACTGAACAAAAGGACATTATTAGATGTTATCCGTCATTTTATTGTTTTTGAAGAAGCCCGAGAAAAAACCTTCAAGAAAATAGCGGCGTATCATCAATATTATGCTGTTAATAAAGCGATTGAATCGACTGTTAGGGCAACAGCAGATGTGCCACCTGTGGTTAGGGAAAATCCTGAGAATTATGGGATTCCAAGTGTGCAAGATCAGGAGCCGGGAGATAAAAGAGCAGGTGTTATTTGGCATACTCAGGGAAGTGGGAAAAGCCTTTCCATGGTTTTTTATGCGGGTAAACTTGTTCTGGCTGAAGCAATGAATAATCCTACTATTGTTGTTTTGACGGATCGCAATGATTTAGATCAGCAGTTATTCGAAACATTCGTTAATTGTCAGCAGCTAATTCGACAGACCCCTCAACAAGCGGCTAATCGGTATGAACTAAAAAAATTATTATCGGTTTCATCCGGAGGAGTTGTTTTTACTACTATCCAAAAGTTTTTACCAGAGAATGCAGGTGAACAATATCCTCTCTTAAGTGATCGTAAAAATATTGTTGTTATTGCGGATGAAGCGCATCGCAGTCAGTATGATTTTATTGATGGATTCGCACGGCATATGCGGGATGCCTTGCCTAATGCTTCTTTTATAGGTTTTACCGGAACACCACTTGAGAAAGAAGATAAGAACACTCAGGCTGTGTTTGGAAATTATATAGATGTTTATGATATTCAACAGGCTGTGGAAGATGGTGCTACGGTTCGAATATTTTATGAAAGCCGGCTGGCAAGAATTGAACTTTCTGATGAAGAACACAAAGTGTTAGATGAAAAAGTTGAGGATGTTACCGAGGGCGATGAATTATCAGAGCGTCAAATCCGTTTTGCTCGATGGACAAGCAAAGAGGCTGTGGTTGGTAGCCAGCAACGTTTAGAGCAAGTTGCGGCGGATATGGTGAATCATTTTGAACAACGATTATCAGCGTCTGACGGCAAAGCAATGTTTGTTTGTATGAGCCGTCGAATTTGCGTCGTGCTTCATAATGAAATTATTAAATTGCGTCCACATTGGTATGATTCTGATGATGATAAGGGCGCGATCAAAGTTATTATGACCGGATCCGCGAGTGATCCTTTAGATTGGCAAGAGCATATTCGGAACAAACCCAGAAGAATAAAAATTGGTGATCGCTTAAAAGACCCTAAAGATTCGCTTAAGATGATAATAGTGCGAGATATGTTGCTCACCGGTTATGACGCTCCATGTTTGCATACGCTTTATATTGATAAGCCTATGAATGGGCATAACCTGATGCAGGCTATCGCTCGTGTAAACCGTGTATTTGGTGATAAGGAAGGCGGGTTAGTCGTAGATTATATCGGCATAGCGCAGGACTTGAAGAAAGCTCTTGCTATTTATACTGAGAATAAAGGCCGGGGCAAACTTGCTTTTGATCAGGAAGAAGCTGTTGCAAAAATGCAGGAGTTATATGAAGTGGTAGTGGATATGTTGCATGGGTTTGAGTATCGCAAATACTTTACCCTTGAGCCAAGAGAGAAATTAAATTTTATTTTAGATGTGGCAAATTATATTGCCGAGTTGTCCGAAGAAAAAAATGGGCAAAAATTCCATAATGGCAAAATCCGGTTCAAAGAAAATGTTACAAAATTACAAAAAGCTTTTGGTATTTCAGTCCCCCATCCGAAAGCTATTAGCATCCGTGATGATCTTGCGTTTTTTCAGGCGATTAAATCGCGGTTTTCTAAATTAGATGATCAGACAAAAAAACGCAGTGATGAAGATATTGAAACAGCTATTCGACAAATTATTAATGACGCGATTATTTCTAAAGACGTCATTGATGTTTTTGATGCCGCCGGGTTGCAAAAGCCGGACATTTCGATTCTTTCAGATGAATTTCTCGCGGAAGTTCAGGGAATGCCAAGGAAAAGCCTTGCTCTTGAGTTACTAAAACGATTACTTAATGATGAAATTAAAAGTCGCGCAAAAACAAACTTAGTTCAGGGGAAGAAATTTTCTGAGCTTTTAGCTGAAGCTGTTAAACGTTATCAAAATGGGCTTGTTGATTCTGCGCAGGTTATTGAAGAATTGATCAAACTGGCAAGAGATATTCGTGAGGCAGATAAAAGAGGGGAAAAGCTCAATTTGCGCACGGATGAATTAGCATTTTACGACGCGCTTGCCGATAATCCTAAAGCCGAGACTGTGCTTGGAGACCAGACGCTTAAAATGATTGCTCATGAATTAGTGGAGAGCGTTCGAAAAAATACAAGCATTGATTGGCAGATTAAGGAAAGTGTTCAAGCAAAATTGCGGGTTCTCGTAAAACGAATTTTACGCAAACACAAATATCCGCCGGATGATCCGGTAACCGGTGAGTATACTGTATCCGTGAAAAAGGTTTTGGATCAAGCGGAATTGTTGGCAGAGTTTTGGAGTTAAAAGGGCACATATTAATGGGAGTGAGTAAATAAAGCTCTATAAATAAAGTAGTTGTTTTGGTTAGGAAGAGAGCAGGGAAATCTTTTATATGGAATTTAAATTCATAGACACTAACTGGTCGGATATATTTGAGGGCATTTCCAGGCGGAATACCAAGGAATACAAATTTGTAACCCCATTTATTCAATTGAAAACCATAAAAAGCCTTCTAAAAAAGAAAACTAGGATTAAATTGATTACGCGGTATGATTTAAACGATTTTTATAATGGGGTATCCAGTCTTGACGCACTTGAATACATATTAAGAAATGGAGGTAAAATAAAAGGCATAAAAAAACTTCATTCGAAACTTTATATATTCGACTCCAAAGAAGCGATATTAGCGTCTGCTAATCTTACTCAAGCTGCGCTGTTGTCAAATTATGAATTTGGGATGCACACTGTTAATGCAAATGCTCTTTCTTCTCTGGACGATTATTTTGACAGTCTATGGGACAAGGTTCCAGATATTCTTAAACAAGGTCAGATAGATCAGTGGAGGGAACAGATCGATACAGCACTGCAAGAAGGAAAACATGTATATAGAGGTAGTAAATTAAAAGATTTTGGTTTTAGTGTAGATAAAAAAGAAAAAATTTATAACCGCGCAAACAAATCAAAAACTATAAAAGAACAACAATATTTTGTTAAATTTTTTGGTGAGGGACATAATCGTGGAAATAAGAACATGTCTGTATTTGAGGAGGTTAAAAGATCCGGGAGCCATTGGGCCTGTACATATCCTACCAATAAGGTACCTAGGAGCGTACAAGATGGTGCGATTCTATTTATGGGTAGGATAGTGTCAGATCCGAACGATATAATGATATACGGATATGCCCTTGGAAATAAGTACAAGGAGAAAAGGGATGATGCTACTGCTATCGATATAGAAGTGAGACCTTTTAAAGAACACTGGTCCCGCTATATCCGTGTACATGATGCACGCCTTATAAATGGAAAGTTGAAAGACGGTGTTTCGTTGAATATGCTAATGACGAAATTTGGATATAGATCCTTTGTTTCTACTATGAAACATCATGAGGCAGGCACAGGGAATACTAATCCCAGAAAAGCCTACAACCAACAAGCAGCGGTTCAGTTAACACATGAGTCAGCCGAATGGCTCATGGGAAAAGTGAAAAATAAACTTGAATATAATGGAGAAATAGCTGCCTCTGAATTATTGCAGATAGAATCTAACGAAATAAGAACAAGAATGGAAAAAATAAAGTCTGACAATGTGTGTAAAGAGGCACGAGACTATTTGAAGTTTTGGGAAAAAGTTGATATTGTTGTTAAACTTATCAAGGATTTATCGAGAGAAGAGTGGCCGGAGGTTCCGGTGTATTTAACGGTTGATCATTTTTGGCATTGGATCAAAGTTGAATGGGATAAAAAAAATATTAAGAAAATACAAGGAGATCTGCAATATAGGGAGAAGGAAATACCGCAATTGTTTAAACAGTATATACATTATGATAAAAAAGGTCCTAATTGGACAAAGACCATGCTCCAGGCATCCAAACGGCTAAAATTCTTATTGGGACGAAAGAGGATTAATAAATTAAGTAAGGAAGAAGCAGAAGAGGTTTATAGGAGTTTGCATTCAGGGAATAGTAGAGCTGTAAGATTTTCAGCGGACAAGAAATTCACGGAGGAAAATGGCATAAATAAAATAAGGAAGTCTTTAGAATATCTACTGTTTTCTGAAGATCAAATTACAGAGAAAATTCATAAACTGATAAATGACCCTAAATACAAATTAAGCGAATTTGGACCATCTAACATCCAAGAACTTATTGGTTGGACGTCTCCCCAAAAAATGCCATTGCGTAATCGGAAAGCAGATTATGCCGTTGAAATTTTAGGATATAAATTCAAATAGTTGTGTGCCCAATATGTGCCCATTTAGTCCCAAAATAACGTAAAACAACAGAAAACAACAAAAAATAACCAGACTTATAAATGCAGTACCCACAACCACTTGCGTCTATAAGTTGTTATATTTAAACAAGTTAGAAGCACCCTTAAAGGAATCCCTCCCTCTCCGCCATACATTATGCCGGAAGTTCAATAACTAAAAGGACTTCCGGCATTTTTTTTGTAACCCCTATAAAAACCAAAGACATACAACATCACTTATCCTCACTTTACGTCAGACAGCGTCACTCCTGAAATACAATAACCCGTGCAAAAACGTGAACAAAACGTGAACTTTTGGAAAGAAGGTACAGTTTGTGTTTTTGGGTAGGACAATAAGGGGTATTATAGTATAATTCTATAAAGGCTTTTTCTGATTGAAGATGTGGAGAAAATATGACAAACATAAATAAAAAACAGTTATCGGAGCGAGATGTCTGCACAAAGTTCATTACACCTGCCTTAGAACGGTCTGGATGGGATAAGAAACACCATTTCAGGGAAGAAGTAACTCTTACTGATGGTCGTATTTATGTAACTGGAAAAGTTGCTACACGCCAAAAGAAAAAAAGAGCAGACTATGTTCTTTTTCACAAACCGAACATACCTTTAGCAGTTATTGAAGCCAAGGACAATAATCATTCTATTGGTGACGGGATGCAACAGGCTCTTGAGTATGCGGAGATTATGGATATCCCTTTTGCTTTTTCCTCCAATGGTGACGGATTCCTTTTTAGAGATAATACTGCACAAGTTCAGGGGCAGGTTGAAACCCAAATAAATTTGGATAGTTTTCCTTCACCAGACGAACTGTGGCAGAAATATGCTCAATACAAGGGATTAACTCCAGACCAAGAAAGAATAGTTACACAGGACTATTTTTACGAGCATGAAGGTATATCCCCACGCTATTATCAGACAGTTGCTATAAACCGTATCACAGAAGCCATTTCAAAAGGACAGGATAGGATTTTAACTGTTATGGCTACTGGCACAGGTAAGACTTATGTAGCTTATCAAACTATATACAGGCTGTGGAAGGCTGGAATAAAAAAACGAATACTTTTTCTTGCTGACAGACATATTCTATTAGACCAAGCTATGACTAATGATTTCAGGCATTTCGGAGATAAGATGACTAAAGTGTTAAACCGTAATGTCGATAAATCCTATGAAGTATATCTTGCTTTATATCAGAGCTTAACTGGAACGGAAGATGTGGAAGATATTTTCAAACAATTTACACCTGAGTTTTTTGACCTTATTGTTATAGATGAGTGTCATAGGGGTAGTGCAAGAGAAGATTCAAAGTGGCGAGCGGTTCTGCAATATTTTACGAAAGCTACTCAAATAGGCCTAACTGCTACTCCGAAAGAAACTAAAGCCATATCCAATATTGAATATTTTGGTGACCCGATTTACACATATTCTCTTAAACAAGGCATTGATGACGGTTTTTTAGCCCCCTATAAGGTTATTAGGGTCTTCATTGATAAGGATATTGAAGGATACCGCCCTGAGAAAGGGAAAGTGGATAAATATGGCAATGAAATCGATGACCGTGAATATAATGTAACCGATTATGATAAAAATCTTGTTATCGAACCACGAACGGAGCTTGTTGCGAAAACAGTTTCAGATTATCTAAAAGAAAATAATAGCCGATTTGATAAAGCAATATTCTTCTGTGTAGACATCAATCATGCGGAGAGAATGAGGCAAGCACTTATTAATGAAAACCCTGATTTGGCCACTCAAAACCCCAAATACGTCATGCGTATAACTGGTGATAATGCTGAAGGTAAAGCTCAACTGGATAACTTTATAGACCCTGCTGAACAGTTCCCTACGCTTGTTACGACCAGTAAATTGTTAACTACTGGAGTTGATGCAAAGACTTGTAAGCTTATTGTTCTCGATTCTAACATCAACAGTATGACAGAGTTCAAGCAGATTATTGGTCGTGGAACAAGGATTAGAGAAGATTACGATAAATTATATTTCACAATCATTGATTTTAGGTCAGTTACAAAACATTTTGCTGACCCAGATTTTGACGGTGACCCAGTAAAAATTAAGGTGACAACGGGTAAAATACCCACAGAAATTGATGAAGGTGATGAGCCTGCAACAGGTGGGCTACCTCCTAAAGGTGGTATCATTAGTGATATGCCCCCGATAAGACCTAATAGATTTTATGTTGATGATGTTGCTGTAAGTGTTGTAGGAACAAGAGAGCAGTATTATGATAAAGACGGTAACCTGATTACAGAATCATTGAAAGATTACACAAAGAAAACCCTCAAACAGGATTATACTGAGCTTAAGGATTTCTTAATATGGTGGGAATCCAGTGAAAAGAAAACAGCTATTCTGCAAGAACTGAAAGAACATGGCATCCCCGTAGAAGGGTTACAGAACGAAGTAGGCAAAGACCTTGATTTGTTCGATTTAATCTGCCATGTGGTTTATGATAAAAAACCGCTTACCCGTAAAGAAAGAGCCAATAATGTTAAAAAGCGTAACTACTTTGAGAAATACGGAGAGAAAGCCCAGCAGGTATTAAAAGCTCTCCTTGAGAAATACGCTGACGAAGGAATTGAAAGCTTGGAAAGTTTAGAAATATTAAAAATAGACCCATTCAAGGAAATTGGGTCACCTGTTGAGATAGTAAGAATATTCGGCAGTAAAGACAAGTATGTAGAAGCGATACAAGAACTCGAAAAAGAATTATATTCTGAAGTCGCTTAAAGGGAGTTTGATATATGACAATATCTACAGTTGTAAAATCTGTTCAGGACATAATGAGGCAGGATGCTGGTGTTGACGGTGATGCCCAGAGAATATCCCAGATGGTATGGATGATATTCCTTAAAATATTTGATTCAAAAGAAGCCGAGTGGGAGCTGATGTTTGATGATTATGAAGCTGTCATCCCAGAAGAGTTAAGATGGCGTGATTGGGCAGAAAACGATGAAGGTATTACAGGCGATGAACTGCTTAACTTCATCAATAATAAGCTCTTCCCAGACCTCAAGAATCTCGATGTCGTAGATAATCCTAAAGCTTTTGTTGTTAAATCCGTATTTGAGGATTCTTATAACTATATGAAATCTGGAACACTTCTCAGGCAGGTTGTAAATAAACTCAATGAGATAGACTTTCACTCCCAGAAAGAACGGCATTTATTCAACGACATATATGAAACAATCCTTCGTAGCCTTCAAAGTGCTGGTAATGCTGGCGAGTTTTATACACCCAGACCTGTTACACAATTTATAGTCGATATGGTTAACCCTAAGCTTGGCGAAACCCTTTATGACCCAGCTTGCGGAACTGGAGGCTTTCTTATATGTGCTTTGGAGCATCTGAAGAAACAACTCAAGAATGTTGAAGATATACGGATACTTCAGGAAACTGTATCAGGCATAGAAAAAAAACCTTTGCCCCATCTTCTATCTACAACGAATATGATACTACATGATATTGATATGCCTAAAATCACGCATGATAACTCGCTAATTCGCAATGTCCGTGAATACAGGGCGAATGAGAAAAAGGATTTAATCATCACCAATCCACCGTTTGGTGGGACTGAAGAAGACGGTATAGAGGTTAATTTTCCTACACAGTTCAGAACAAGAGAAACAGCAGACCTTTTCTTAGTGCTTATTATGTATTTGCTTAAAGATGGTGGAAGGTGCGGAATAGTCCTGCCTGATGGGTTTCTATTTGGTGATGGAATTAAGAACAATATTAAAGAAAAACTACTAAATGACTTTAACTTGCATACCATTGTTAGATTACCAAATGGTGTATTTGCTCCATATACGGGCATAAATACAAACCTTTTATTCTTTGAAAAGACTGGTTCAACCAAGGATGTGTGGTATTTTGAACATCCTCTTCCAAAACACAGAGAAGGCAAACCATATAATAAGACCTCACCAATGAAATATGAAGAGTTTGACTTAGAAAAGAGTTGGTGGAATAATCGTGAAGAAAATGAATATGCTTGGAAGGTTTCTGCCTCTGAATTAAAAAAAAGAAATTACAACTTTGACATAAAAAATCCTCTTACGCCAGAAGCAGAAGAGTTAAAATCAACTTCAGAGATTATTGAAAACATAGAAAATACGCTTAATGAAACCACTGAAGTGTTAAAGCGGTTAAAGATGGAGCTGGGATAATGCCAAATTGGGATAGAGTTAAAATAAGCTCTTTTCTTCAAGAAAGAGAAGATAGGATGACCCCTGTTGAAGCAAATAACATGGGGCTGAAACGCTTGGAAAAAATAGATTTTTCAGGGAATATTCATATTGCCGATGGGAAAAAAACTAAAACTAATATGATATTGGTGAAAAAAGGTGACCTTGTTATCTCAGGAATAAATGTAGAAAAAGGAGCAATAACAATATATAAAGGAGATGAAGATATAGTAGCTACAATACATTATTCTTCTTATGGGTATGACGAAACCCTAATTGATATTGATTATTTGAAATGGTTTTTGAAAAGTGCTGAGTTTAAAAAAGCGTTAAAATCACAAGTTAAAGGTGGAATAAAAACGGAACTCAAGCCTAAAAAATTCTTACCTTTAGTAGTGTCTTTACCAAAACTATCAGAACAAAAACAGATACTCGATAACATAAATAGCGTGGATAGTGATATACAAACATTAAAAAAACTTATCATAAAAGCAAAGAATAGTGTTCAAGCCCTTCGTCGGGCTATTCTTCAAGAAGCCGTTCAGGGCAAACTTGTCCCCCAAGACCCAACTGATGAACCTGCAAGCGAGATTATAAAGCGAATCAAGGCTGAAAAAGAAAAGCTCATTAAAAAAAATAAAATCAAAAAAGAAAAATCTTTGCCTCCCATATCTGAGAACGAAAAACCCTATGAACTACCTGATAGGTGGGTTTGGGTTAGGTTGGGCGATGTTGTGAATTACGGTTCTTGTTCTAAGGTTGAAGGTGACAATATCCCTGATGACACTTGGGTCTTAGATTTAGGTGATATAGAAAAAGAAACATCAAAGATAATACAAAAAGTTAATTTCGCAGAGAGAAAATCTAAAAGTTCAAAGAATGTTTTTACCAAAGGGCAAGTATTATATGGAAAATTGCGTCCCTATTTAGACAAAGTTGTTATCGCAGATGAAGATGGCATTTGCACTACAGAAATACTACCTTTATCCATATATTGTGGCATCACTAATAAATATCTTTTTTGGGCGTTAAAACGACCTGACTTTATTTCGTATGTAAATAGTAAGACTTATGGTGTGAAAATGCCACGACTTGGCACAACAGACGGTAGAATGGCATTATTGCCGGTACCCCCTTATGAAGAGCAAACACGAATGACTGATAAGATTGAGAGGCTATTAACGGACAGTGAAAAGTTAATGTGTAAAATAGAGTCATCAAAAAAAAATAGCGAAAAGTTAATGCAGGCAGTTTTGCAAGAGGCGTTTGAAAATGGCTAAAAGCTGAGAGTCTCTTATTTCCGAGCTTCTCGAGAATAAAAAAAAAGAGGTCATAATGGATATTGAAAAAAAAGACATTGTAACCGTGAACCTTAAGTATGGTAGTAGTGTGAAACCCCTTAAGGTTCTTGCGTTTGCTCAATTGTGTGCTAAAGCCTTGTATGTTACCAAAACTGACATGAAACTTGAGAGTATCTCAGTAGAGGTCGCAAGATTGATAGGTGTAAAGAAAGTATCAAACGATTTAATCTTAAATGGATTAGATTACTTGGAAGAGATTAACGAGATAACAAAAAGGGATAACTCTTGGCAGCTTAAAAACGAAGCTAGAAAAGAAGTTTCACGAAATATAGACTCTTCGAGACATCAAGTTAAAGGCGTATTGAAAAGGCATTTTCCAGAAGTGGATAACCCCAAACTATTAAAAGCCTGGTTTACTGAAGCTTCTGCTCATTTTTTTGGGCATTATGGCGATGAGTGGGTTAGTGCTATTAGCAAAAATATTAAGTCACAAAGTTATTTTAGAAATAACACGATAGATGAATTACTATTGCCCTCAATTAATACATGCGGGTTTAATAAAATTCAACAACAGCTTATAAAAGGTTTTATAGCGTTTCTTTCAAGTGACGATAATGCTGACCAGCAATATTTAATGTTAATTAGCCAAGCAATGTTTTCTGCACGGCTTGTTGCTGCTGATGTCGGTATAGACCCGATAACTCTGGAAGAATTAAGAGATTCGACCTTTGTATTAGATACTAACGTTTTATTGCCTATAGCTCTAGAAAATGGAAAAAGGGCTAAAGCTATAAATTCGCTGGAAGGAGCATTGCAGATACTAAATTCGAATTTGATTTATACTAATTCAACAAAGGAGGAGTATGGAAGAGTTGTAACAGGAAAAAGAGGAGAAATCCTTCATTTGATAGATGTTTTTCCAGGTGAGGTCATCGAGGATGTTTCAGATGATTTTATTGCTACAGCTAAAACAAGAAAATGCAGGACACGGGAGGATTATGAAAGATTTTTCCAGTCATTGGTAGATATACCCGCTTCACTTCCTAATGGACTTGGAATCAACTTGGAGGATAATAACGAAATACAAAGTCAGATAGAAGCTGCTGAAAAAGATGATAAATTAAAAAAACAGCTCCGAAAAGACTCTATCAAATTACGTGCTAAATGGCGAGGTCCTAAAAGTGAATCGGCCCTCAATCATGATGCAGCATTATTTCATGTGTCAGAGTTTATAAAGAAAGAAAGTAAATGTTGGATTTTAAGTTCAGATAGGTCGCTACAAAGACTTGCAATAAAACAGGCGAGCCCGCATGAAATACCTGTTGTGTTATCGTTATCAGCTCTTATAGAAATTCTTTCAGTCAATAATGCAGGACCTGAATTAGATGCAACAGATTTTGCTCCTTTGCTTGCTAATATCATATTAAATGAATGCATCCCCCCTATTAACACATATCTAATTCAGGATTTAACATTGTTACACAAAATTAATGAAAAGGCGGCAGAGTTGCCTCCTGATGATATAAAAGGGATAGTAGGAGAAATTATCCGGGCTAGAATAGACGGAAAAAAGCTAAGAGATACAAGTCTTGAGCTTAAAGTGAATAGAATGTATCAAGAAAGCGTGATAAATGTAAAAAGGAGTTTGAAAGAGACAAGGGAAAAATATAAACTTGTTCAAGAAGACATAAAAAAAGAAAAAGAAAAAACGGAAAGTCGAGAAAAACTACTTATTGATTTAAAAACAAAACAATTAAAAAATAAAGCATTGGGATTATTAGTATGGCGACTTTTTGTAAAAAGTGTAGTAGCTATCTTAATTTCTTGCCTAGCAGTCGTAATTTTCTTGACGTTTTTTGACCGCGAAAATAAAAAGGAAATTATAGGGTATGCATTAGGTGTCTTAACTTTTATACTTGCTGCATGGAAACAAATCCCTCGAGCATTTTTAGAGTATAAGAAATCCTGCAAAGAAGCTCCGAGAAATGCTAAGAGAAGCCTAGATGCTTAAGTCTTATATCTTACGATAGCAGGGGTGATATGCCGCAGTGGAGAGGCTACAAAGAAGAACTTAATAGGTTTATATTGTAAAGAGTCTCAAAATTTAGGGGAATATATGCAGATGAACCCAGAGTATTATTATGATAATTTTGTAAAACCAAATTATGAGGATTTTTGTGCTGATGAAGGGAACCTAAGGAAGGCATATAATGCAATAGTTACCCTTTGCCATATGACTGATAACTATTTCGCTTACTATCAACGTAGGAACGATACAAAGGTTTCAAGGTTTAACGAACTTAAAGATTTTCAAATTCACTTAAGTAGCCTCGCGCCATATTTTAATGATGTTCAGAGCATGGCGAATGCATACAAGCATCTATACACTAATTCAGGTAAAGCTCATGTTACCGTTGCATCAGGTGGAGCTGTTTATGTTGAAGAAATAGACGAAAATGAGGACGACATTGATGGTGGGGATTTGGAGAATAGCTGTTGCAGTACTGTTTACTACACAAAGAAAGATGGAAATAGTTTTAGCGCTAAGGATGCCTTGAGTGGAATGATGGATGTCTGGGAGGATTTATTTAAGGCTTAACGCTGCACCTAATGACAGTAGAAAAACCTATTTTCTTAAAAAGAGGATATTCACAATGAATGAGAATAAATTTAAAATATTAGCAATAGATGGAGGAGGAATAAGGGGAATAATGCCTGCCACATTGTTGTTAGAAATTTCAAAAAAAATTGATAATCCATTATATAAATATTTTGATTTAATTTGCGGAACAAGCACAGGAGCTGTGATAGCTTTGGCGGCATCAATTAATAAGCCCATGGACGAAATTGTTAATCTTTATGAAAATAATGCTAAAGAAATATTTCCCAAAGCTACGTCAACTTCAATATTAGGAAAGTTTCTTTTTGCTCATAAGATATGTCATGGAAATGGAGAAATTTATAATACTTCTAAATTAGAAAGTCTTTTGCAAGAGGAATTTTCTAATAAGGGGGAATATTTAAAAATGAAAGATGCTCTTACTCGTGTTTGTGTCCCCGCAATAGATGTTACAGGAGGAAGGGTAGTTGTTTATAAGACACCCCATCTTGTTTATAAACCAGAGAAAAAATACTTTAAAGATGATGAGGATAAATGCATGTGGGAAGTTGCCAGAGCCTCAAGTGCAGCCCCTGTTTTTTTCAAGCCCGCAAAGATTAAAAACTCTTTTTGTATTGATGGTGGAATGTGGGCGAACAACCCCAGCTTAGTAGCGGTAGTGGAAGCCATAAGGTATGGTTATGACCCAAAGAATATTGAGATTTTATCCTTGGGCACAGGAAGTACTGTCTATCAGGTAATTCAAGGGAAGGCTACAAAAATGAACTTGCAAAATTGGAGCTATGGGTTGAAATTGGTTGAAATGTCTTTTGAGGTTCAATCAGAGGCAGTGCATAATCAATTAAAATGTATACTCCCTAAAGAAAATTACTTAAGGTTAGACCACAGCTTTCGCCCGAGCATATCTCTTTCTGATACAAGTCGATTAAGTGATTTGAAAGCAGCAGCACAAAATATTTTTAGAGATGAATGGTCTCACATTGAAGATAAATTTTTCAAAAAAATATGCGAGAAAAATTATATGGAGGAGAAAGATGAAGTGTGAAAATAATTTTAATAAATTTAACAAGAATATTTCACTTGGAGCCACGAGGATGGAAAGAATAAATAATGGAGTGGCTAATTTAAAAAAGTTTACTTGTAGTGATAAAAACCTTCCAGAGGGAGAAGGGACAGGAATAGCAGACATTCTAATGGAAATTTTTATTCAAGGGTCATATGCAATAGGAACATGTATTAAGCCTGCAAAATCAGATGATGAATTTGATGTTGATGTGGTTTTGTTGTTATCAATAGACCCAACAAAAGTATCTAGTCCAGAAGTCTTGAAATGGTTGCAAGAACGGCTTAATAGCAATAAAGATTACAAGGGAAAAATAGTACCGAAGAAACGATGTATCAGAATAGATTATGCTGGAGATTTTCATTTAGATGTTGTTCCGATTGTTTCAGGTGAAGGGGCTTTTCTGATACCTGACAAGAATGAAGGATGGTCAGATACTGACCCAAAAGGCGTAATTGCATGGTGCAATCAGAGAGAGATTATTTCAGGAAAACGATTTAAGCGAATTGTAAAACATCTAAAGTGGTGGCGTTCAGCTGTTGCTCCAAATAAAGCAGATGTTAGCTCTATTTTATTAACAACACTGATTGGTAATAATATTGTCTTAAAAAGTTCAGATGCTGAAGGATTAGTTGCTGTGATGAACAATATATCTGGATACCTAAAAGGTGAAATAGAAGTACCATTTATCGCACATCCGGTATTTTCAAGTCAAAATTTAGCACAGGATTTGACTAAAGAAAAATATAGTATTTTTAAAGACGCCTTTATCGAAACAACCCAGCTTGCTATTAACGCTTATAATGAGGCAGACGAAGGAAAGAGTGTTGAATTGTGGAGAGGTATTTTCGGAAATGAATTTCCAGCAGATATTTCATCTGCAGGAAGTTCTCTTCTAGGGCTAGGTGGAGCGACTTTTCCAAATAGGCCGGTCACGCCTAACAAGCCTGGAGGGTTTGCATAATGAGCGAGCCTAAAAAATGGTGGAATGAAATTCCGCAAAGGTTTTTAACGGAATTTTTTGAAATCCAACAGTTAGTTGAGGAACAGTCAAAATATATAAAAGGACTTGAATGGTTAGAGCTATCTACGAACAATTTATGTGTCCGAGGAATTATAGATATAAATGGAGCTGAAAAAAAGTTTGACCTAATATATCCACATTTTTATCCTGCTGAGTGTCCAACTATATTTCCTATTCCAAGAGGGGAAAAATGGAGCCTACATCAGTATGGAGAACAAAATAGGGTCAGGGCTTGACATTTGACAAAATAAGGAGAAGATGCTATAATGCTCCTCAAAAAGGGAGCGCAGAAAATGGCCAGGCCACTGAGGATAGAATATGAAAAAGCAT
>Ga0075122_10000166_pt1 | contig 53579 bp, 41 predicted proteins | sample AntAceMetag02UKB_FD_69790 | JGI IMG/M metagenome (GOLD analysis project Ga0075122, IMG submission 69790) | Saline lake microbial communities from Ace Lake, Antarctica - Antarctic Ace Lake Metagenome 02UKB | ecosystem: Environmental > Aquatic > Non-marine Saline and Alkaline > Saline | place... | reverse complement strand
GATGGGAACCGAACCTTTCCTCTGTTACCGCCACAACCTTGAAAGCAGGAACAATGGTTCGTGACGGATCCTTGCCGATGGTCTCACGGCTCACGATTCGCTCACAGCTCACGATCACCTTTTTTGCGGCGTTGGCTCCCCATTGGCAGTCACCGCCTATTCCCCATATCTGTGCATTTCCCTCTTCATCAGCTTGTTGGACATGAATGATGGCAACATCTGGGTTAATGGCCGGAACAAGCATAACCGGCTTTCCATCAAAGGGAGAATCTATCATTTTAAACTTGTTTTCTCCCATGAAAGATTTGATTTTTATAAGATCAGTCCCTACCATATCTTTCACCGGCACAAAGGGCATTCCCATCGCGCCAGCCATTAACATAAAAGGCAAAGAGAGATTGGTATACTCTTCAAGCTCAATCTTGTGGGGAATGCCTTTTTCAATAGATCGTCTGAAGCATCTCGCCAGTCCGAAAGGACCAAGCGCAATTAATGTTGAGAAAATCCGCTTAACACACCCGGCGCCTATCATCATATCAAAGTCGTCATTAGCATTGCTTCTGGTGATGGTAAGTTCCTTCTTTTTCTGCCTGATGATTTCATGTATAGCCGCAAAAGGCGGCCTGCAGATATACCCGCCGATATATACGAAATCTCCATCTTTGACGTGTTCCTTAATTGCATCGGCTGTAGTTGTTACTTTGCTCATGTAACTCTCCATTGTGTTCATTGATAAGAACTTCGCAGCTCAGGTGGCGGTACGGGCTTTTCAAAGTAAACTGACCTATTGAAATTGAACATTTGCCCGTGCTCTTTCTGCCCAATTAAGCAAAAATAAGCAGATTAGGTTACCGCCATTTCGTTTTTTAAACAGCTCTATTTTAAATCGGGTTTTCAGATTTATCGTTTTTGATTTATTGTTTTTGTTTTCTGCATACCACATACCAATAGTACGATTTCTTATTGGCCCATCTATCTTCATTAAGCAACCAAAAATTTAATTGCTCGGTCATGCTTTTATGCGGCTGTTTTTAAAGTAAAAATTTTATACAGAGACACTGGAATGCAGATTCAGTAGCACAATAAGAACAAAAAATATTTTTTAATTCAATTATTAGTGGTTAAATATATAGACAAACTGTTTCCAGAATCGATACATTTGATCTCGATATACGACAATTCCATGTTCACAATTGGTCATCCATAAACCAATACACACTAGTTTATGGATGACCAGGTGTTGACTAACCTGGCTATGACGTTTCTAATGCTATTCACTGAATTAGCAGTTGCAAGGTATGAATGGAGAGGTCCTGACGCTGTCAAATTTATCCGGAAGTCTGGATAAAGACTTTTCGAAGGGGACTCAGTATTGAAAAAACAGAACAAAATAACTTCCGCTAGAAGGATTCTAATGATAGATAAATGTTTTCGTTTTGGGTTGTTCGCCACAGTATCTCCCTCAATTGATTACGCTATACAAATCGCCTCCAGACAAAATGTTGATCTTGAAGTTTCGACCAAAAGCCTTGAATCAGCCATTCCTGATGCAAAGCGAATGGAAGCCGCGGGTGTCGAATTGCTGTTAACAAGCATAACGAATTATTCTTTTTTACAGCACAATGTTAGTATTCCGGTGGTGACCTTCCGATATCAAGCGCAAGATATTATTGATAATTTTATTAAAGCCTCTGAAAAAACAAATAAAATTATCTTAATGATGCCGAAGGGGATGATGGAAGATGTCTCCCAATTGGAAAAGCTAATGGGAATTCATATCTGGCAATCAACATTTGAAGATTCTGCAAGCATCAGAAAAGCGCTGGAAGATGCAAAAGCACGTGGATACCAATTGGTTGTAGGTGGCGGATATATAAACGAGTACGCAAGGAAGATCGGTTTATCAACAACAGAGTATGTGCGTCCGAAATCTGTCATTCAACATACAATCAATGAGGCGATCGGCATTGCTCGATCCAACCGTGAGGCCAGGGAAAAATCATATCGATATCAGATCATTCTGGATTCAGCCTCCGATGGTGTTGTAGTCGTTAATGAACTGGGCCGAATTACAGAAATTAATCAAACGGCGTGCGAGTTGCTAAAGATTAGGGTACAAGATGCTATTCACCAGCCAATAGACAAAATTGCACCTGAAAATCGGATCATGGAGGCACTGGCAAAAAATCGTATAATATCAGACAGCATCGAAAAGGTCGGTCGAAAGACGTTCGTTTGGACCTATAATCCTTTTGAAGTCGTCGGTGATGTGGTCGGCTGTGTTTCAACCTTTCGTGAGATATCTTCGGTAATGCGAGTGGAAAATAAAATTCGTCGAACCTTAAGTCGTGGTCACGTAGCCCGCTATACTATTAATGATTTGCTTTACCGAAGCGAGTCCATGAAAGAGACCATCAATGATGCCTTACAATTTGCTAAAACAGATTCCAACCTTCTAATAACCGGTGAGACGGGTACGGGGAAAGAAATTCTTGTTCAGAGTATTCATAACCTTAGCGCCAGAAAAAAATATCCATTTGTCTCAATAAACTGTGCTGCCTTACCGGAACAGCTTTTGGAAAGTGAATTGTTTGGCCACGAAGAAGGAGCATTTACAGGTAGCCGAAAAGGAGGAAGGACGGGATTATTCGAATTGGCCCACAAAGGCACTATATTGCTAGATGAAATCGGCGAGACATCTCAGAATCTGCAAATTAGGCTTCTTCGAGTGCTCCAGGAGAGAGAGATAATGAGATTGGGAGATGACCAACTTATCTCAATAGATGTTAGAATCATCGCAGCTTCAAACCGGGATCTTGCTGAAGAGGTAAAAAAAAATAACTTTCGAAGCGATCTCTATTATAGGTTGAATGTACTGCGAATTCATGTACCTCCTCTGCGTGAAAGACTTGATGACTTTACAGTATTGCTGAAAGAGTTTATTCGAGCTTATTCGGAAAGAAACAACTTTGCTCCAATTCCAATCCCTCAAGATCAAATTGAACGACTAAAAACATATTCGTGGCCTGGAAATGTAAGGCAATTGCAGAACTTTTCGGAACGCTTAGTGCTATTATCCCAATCCCAATTCAACCAGCATGTATTCGATAAAATATTCAGAGAATTTAACGATCAGAACCTGATTTTACAATCCACTACTTCAGTAATAAACCAAAAAGAGCCAACTTCCTGTTCTACTAAAGAATCTGGAGATGATGCCATTGAAGTTAGTAAAAATATATACAAAGAGAGAATCAATCAGGCCACTTGGGATGTTGAAAAAAAGCTCCTTCAAGCAGCATTGGTAAATGCCGAATTTTCTAGAACTCAGGCGGCAAAGGATCTAGGAATAAGCCGAAGTACACTATGGAAAAAAATGAAAAAGGTCGGTTTGATATAACACTATACCGTTGTGCGTCTTGAAGTGGTATATCCAGCGATAATACGTTTGGTATAGATCGCATTGATGCCCCACATAAATGCCGATATCAAAATCAATATGTCGCCGATTTGAAATCCCCGTGAGGTGAAAAAAGTAAATCCACTGTAAACCCTTAATTCATGAAACCTCCAGCTGAAAAAAAGTCAATCTTCCCGTCCATCATGCCAATTGTGCTTTTCGATTCACTCCTGTACGTTGCTGGCTATTATCAAATTCTCTCATAAAATTAGAATAGTGCAACATTGAAAGGAGGCTATATGGAAGCAATTGAAGCATTAGCACTGGTCGGTGGACATGTTGACGAAGAGTTGCTTGTCAGAAACGAATATCTGGCTATGGAGAATCGGATTCTAAAATCTAAACTCAAAAAGCCTGTACAATTCAAAGATAGTGAACGGATACAACTGGCCAAGATTGGTAAACACATGGGACTTCAAGCTCTAAAAGATGTTGGGTGCATTGTTAAGCCAGAAACTATACTGAAATGGTTCAGAAAATTGGTAACAAAGAAATTTGATGGATCTTTCTTCAGGAAAAAGTTTGGCCGACCCTCAATAAGTTTAGAAATTGAAAAACTGATTATCCGATTTGCCGAAGAGAATCCTGGTTGGGGATATAATCGCATTTCAGGAGCTTTATCAAACCTGGGGTACAAGGTGAGCGACCGAACTGTGGGAAACGTGTTGAAGCGCAATGGTATCGCACCTGCACGGACAGAGACAAAGACACAATCTGGGCGACATTTATCAAAAATCACCAGGATGCTATTGCAGCCTGTGATTTTTTCACAACCGAGGTGATCACTCCCGCGGGTTTGATCACCTATTATGTATTGTTTTTCATTCAGATCGGTTCAAGGAGAGTACATATTGCTGGAATAACTCCTCATCCAAATGAAGCATGGATGAAGCAGATAGCGAGAAATGTCACCATGGAAGGCTGGGGCTTCTTATCAAGTTGTAAATATCTGATACACGATAGAGACTCAAAATTCTGCAATTCCTTCTGCAGCATTATCAAGTCGGGAGGAGTGGAGCCTCTGAAATTTCCTCTTCAAAGCCCCAATTTGAAGGAGATGGTTCCATACTATACCTCGTTTAAACGATTAGATATGAGTTTAATGGTAATCAATCTTCTTCCTGTTTAGGGCCCCCGTTTGAGCCGCTCTATAATATCCTTATCTGGTATATCAAAAAGTCTTTCACCTCTGGCATTATATCGGTGAGAATTTAAAATGTGCTGTCTAGACCATGTTTTACAGGTGTTTTCTGAAATCTGCAATATCTTTGAAATCTCGCTCAAGTCTAATAACCCCTGACTTCGCAACCTCTCATAGCGGCATTTAAGCTTGTTTGTGCGGCGAATATAGGATACGGATATTAACGTAAACTTCTGCCCAGCACTTGTTTTTATCCCTTTGTTATTAAGTACCTGAGCTATTTCATCTTCGCAATGATGATCTAACAAACGATCAATATATAGCAAAAATTTGACATATATCACTAATTTGAAAGGAGCGGTACATTGAATATTGATGAAACCATAAAAGCCTCAAAATCGCCTTATTGTGTCATTCCGGCGAAAGCCGGAATCCAGCAAATCATTGGGCGAGCCCAAGGTTAAACGAATAGAACTCATTTTGTGATTTGCCGCCAAAGGAGTCATATCAAATACATCTGGACCCCAGCTTTCGCCGGGGTGACGATTTTGGGGCTTTTTGCTGGTTTATCAAAATTGAGAAGTCCCTATGGTCATGTTTTAAATATCTTAGGGATATTCGGTCGTTGTCAGGTGTGTTTTGATAGCTCCAGCAACTATAGTCGGCAACAGCATCTTTAGCCAAATTCTGGTTGATAAGACCGGGTGGACGGCCTCTCCGTGATTTACGTGAAGCACTCGTTTGGAATCAGTCCAGCACCTGTTTGAACAGGGGGGTCCGCTGCTCCAGTTCACAGGCGATCTGTTCCCGGTGCAGGTCCGATGCGCCGCCATCAAAATCCATGGCGCGGGTCTGCCGGTGATAAAGTCCGATGTCCATCTCCTCGGTCCAGCCGATGGCCCCGTGCAGGTACATTCCTTGTCTGCATACAGCGGCATGGACGGAATTGGCCTTGAGCTTGGCAGCCGAATTAAGCAACCGATCGGGATTCCGTGTCGAAAAGGCCCAGGCGGCTTTGTAAACCAGATACTTTAACCCGTCGATTTCCGTCAACAGGTTCACCAACCGGTGCTGGACCACCTGGAAAGAAGCCAGCGCTCTACCGAACTGTTTCCGTTCCTTGGTATAGTTGACCGTCAACTCGAAAACCGCCCTGGCGCTGCCATACATCTCTGCCGCCTTGAGAACAGCCGAATGTTGGATAATGGCATCGACAATGGTTGCGCCTTGTTCTCCATTTCCAAGGATATCATTTTGCGGAATTCGAACATTTTTGAAAGCTACTTCGCAACGGTCATCGCAGGCGACAGTCGGAATTGTCTCTATCTGAACACCGTCTGCTTTGGCATTAACGAGAAAGACAACCATGCCGCTTTCACTGTTGTCCATACTCCCCGTTTCGATACGGGCGGTTGTCAGAAACCGGCCGGCGGAACTGGCGTAAGGGACAAAAAGCTTGGTTCCATTGAGAACAAACCCATCACCGTCTGCAGCAACTCTCGTTTCCACACCGGAAACGTCGAGACGGCCATGCTGCTCGGTGTGAGCAAAGGACCAGGTGGCCCCCTTTTCTGCAATGTCGGGCAGGTGCTTTTCCTTCTGATCTTCATTACCGAATTCCAAGATTGCCAGAGCACACTGAATCGTCGAAAAAAATGGAGATGGCACGATCGACTTGCCAATCTCTTCCATCAATAGCGCCAGTTCGATAAAGTCCCCTCCAGAACCGCCGTACGCCTCAGGAAGTACTAGACCCGGGTAGCCCAGTTCCACCATTTTCCTCCACATTTTTTGATCATATCCCAAGGGCGCCGCTCGAATTTCCCTGACCGTATCGGTGGGACACTCTTTCTTAAAAAACTCTCGGGACGATTTTTGGATCATCTTCTGATCCTTGGTCAATGCTAAATCCATGCTCTGTATCCTCCTGGTTAAGATCGCGGCAGTTGCAGGCCGAAGTTGGCAACGATATTGCGCTGGGTGTCAGTAGTGCCGCCAGCGACAGCCATCCCCATGACAAAATAATAACATTGTTCGATCATGCCCTTGAGGCGTATCCAACGATTGTTTCTATGTGTCGGATCCATTAGAGAATACCCTTCCAGTAATTCAACACCGAATTGGAACAGCCGATCCAGGATTTCATCCATATTTGCCTTATCTCTCGACGGCTCGTGAATTACCGCTTCGCCTCGCTCAGCTTTCCAGGCCGCTTCCTGGCTGAGCAGGGCCAGCTTTTCCACTTCCATTGACATGTCAGCGAGCCTCGCCCGTACTAACGGGTCGCAAATCCGATGGGTTTCCTTGGAATATTCTGTCAGTTCATCGATCATCCGCTTCATCATTCCGCTGGCACAGACGGCCATTCCCCTCTCGAAGGAGAGGGCCGTCATCAACTGACCCCAACCGTTGTTCTCAACCCCTACCAGATTTTTGGCGGGAATCCTGACATCGTCAAAAAAGACCTCGTTGAACATATGTTGGCCGACAAAATTCCGCAGGGGATTCACTTTCAGGCCTTTACTCTGCATATCGACCAGGAACAGGCTGATACCGTCATGTTTTTTCTTTACATCTCGATTGGTACGGGCGGCCAGCCACATCCACTTCGCCCGATGAGCACAACTGGTCCATACCTTCTGGCCATTAATCACATATTCATCGCCGACTCTTTCGGCAAATGTCTGCAAGCTGGCCAGATCGCTTCCGGAGTCCGGTTCACTATATCCAGTGCACCAGATACCGTCTTCGTCACCGGCAGCTATTGGCGGCAGATAGGTCTTTTTCTGCTCGTCAGTGCCGAAAATCATTAGCGACGGTCCGACCCAGCCCGTACCGCTGATTCCCATTGTTGTCCCTGGAATCCCCCAGTAGCCGACCTCCTGTTCGAACACCATTCTTTGTATGTGTGACATCCCCAAGCCACCATGCTCTTCTGGCCAGGCCAGGGTTAGCCATTTTTTTTCCGCCAGTTTTTTCGAAACCGACATGATAAAGGCCCAGTCATCATCCGTTTGTCCTTCGGCCTGCATCACCCAGTATTTGCCGGAAGACAGGTTTTCTTTGGCGAATTCCCGGATCTCTGTTCTAAAACGTTCTTCTTTCTCTCCAAATCCAAAATCCATAGCAACCTTGATGTGTTTGTGTGAAAGAAACCAATTGATCATTCTGTCGTTCCGAACATGCCCCGGATGACGGGCCGGAGCCTGTATGATGAGGCAACGCTCGGTATTTTTTTTACGTCTTTCGCTGTGTTAAAAAAAATATGGTTGTTAATCCTTGTTGAGCACTACGATTTTTTGGAAAAAATCCGGCGCAAAGGCAAAAATGGTCTGGTTGCGGTCCTCAAGGAGGCTTTTATCCCCCTGATGCCGGTAATCCGCTTTTTCAAGGACAGCCACCTGCATAACCAATGGGTGTGCGGTCCCATATCCCTGCGCACTTTTTGCGTGTTGTCATCCACCTTTTCGAAGGCACTAAATCACATTCAGCGTCCGTAATGTGTCTATTGTTTCTTTGGAAACGCCCCAATCCATGAGCGCCGATTCCGTATGTTCACCCGGTTCGGCAGGCGGACGTTGGACTTGAGGCGGTGTTTTGCTGAACCGCGGCGCCGGTGCCGGCTGCAAAACACCATCTATTTCGATAAAGGTCTGTCGTTTCTTGTTGTGGGGATGCTCAGCCACTTCAGTAAAATCCAATACTGGAGCGAAACAGACATCGGTTCCCTCCATGATTTTACACCATTCATCCCGTGTTTTATGTTTGAAGATCTCGGCAATCTTCGTTTTCAAGAATGGCCAATTGGCAACGTCCATCTGATTGTCGAACTCGGGCTCCTTAATACCCCCGTGTTTTAACAGCAAGGCATAAAACTGAGGCTCAATTGAACCGATAGCGACGAACTTGCCGTCCGAAGTCTCATAGGTTCCGTAAAAATGGGCACCGCCATCTATAACGTTCGATTCTCGCTTATTTTTCCAAAAACCCATACCAAAAATGCCATAGAACATACTCATCAAGGACGCCGCGCCATCCACCATCGCCGCGTCGACAACTTGCCCTTCTCCGGTTCTCTGGGCATAGAACAATCCGCAGGCTATGCCGAATGCCAGCAACATGCCGCCACCGCCGAAATCACCGATCAGGTTCAAAGGGGGTACCGGATTTCCGTCAGCAGGGCCGATCGCATGAAGTGCTCCGGTCAACGCGATATAATTAATATCATGACCGGCCGCATGCGCCAGTGGGCCGTCCTGACCCCATCCGGTCATCCGGCCGTATACTAGCTTTGGATTTTGTTTCAGGCAGATATCCGGCCCCAGGCCCAACTTTTCCATCACACCGGGGCGAAATCCCTCGATCAGTGCGTCAGACTGCTTAATCAGGCCCAACACTGTTTCAGAACCCACTTTTTTTTTAAATCGATGGCAATGGAACGTCGTCCCCGATGATTCACCATGAATTTACCAGCCCCCGGGATGACTGACGTCTCGCTTTTTTTATCGATGCGAATAATCTCGGCTCCCATGTCCGATAGCATTTGCGCACAATACGGACCGGGTCCGATGCCGCCGATTTCAACAATTTTAATGCCGCTTAAAGGTCCCATTTAATCTCCTGTTTATTCTGAAAAGTCCGTTTTATTCGTATCGCCCGACGATAGACAGCGCACATACATTGGCAAATGGGAATCCACCAAGGTTATGCGTCATGCCTAATTTCGGATCGGACAATTGCCTCTCGCCTGCCCTGCCTTGAAGCTGCAAATACATCTCGTAAATCATTCTCAATCCGGAAGCGCCGATGGGATGGCCAAAGCACTTCAGCCCGCCGTCGATCTGGCAGGGGATCTGGCCGTCAGCGTCGTAAAAACCATCCATCACATCCTTAATAGCGCCACCTTCTGGAGAGATATACAAGTCTTCGTAGGTGACGAATTCCGTGATAGAAAAGCAGTCATGTACTTCAAACATGCTGATCTCTTCCCGGGGATTCTTGATTCCTGCTTCCTTGTATGCCGCCTTGGATGCCCGTCGGGTTGTTGCAAAGTAGGAACCGTCCCAATCTTTGTATCCCCGCTCTTCACCGTTACTGACGGAAAGTTGCAGAGCTTTGACTGATACCAGGTTCTCCTTGCCCATGCTTTTTGCTATTTCCGGTGTAGTCACGATGGCACAAGCGGAGCCATCGCTGACGCCACAGCAATCAAACAATCCCAGTGGGTCTGCGATGAGTGGAGCCCCCATGACCTTTTCGATGCTGATCGGCTTTCTCAAGTGGGCCTTGGGGTTCTTGACACCATTAGCGTGGCTCTTGACAGAAACGTGCGCAATTGCCCGCTTCAGTTCGTCATATGGGATATTGTGTTTGGCCCGATAGGCACTGGCCAGTTGTGCAAAGGCGCCCGGTGCGGAAATGTTGGGCAGCGTCTGTCCGAAAAGGGCACCACTGTTCACTCCATCGATTGCTGGCAATCCGCCATATCCGGTATCTTTCAGCTTTTCAGCACCCTGTGCCAGGGCGATATCGCAGGCACCGGAAGCCACAGCATAGACAGCTCCCCGGAAAGCCTCGGTTCCTGTTGCACAGAAATTTTCCACCCTCGTGACCGGAATATAGGGCAATCTCAGTGATATTGCCAGACCAGGGGCTCCTTTGCCGGTTCCCAGTTCGTCGTAGCACTGCCCGAACCATGCCGCCTGAATCTCACTGCGGTTGATACCGGCGTCCTTGATACACTCTTCAAAAGCCTCCACCATCAGTTGCTCCGGTCCGCAATCAAACCTTTCACCAAATTTAGAACAGCCCATACCGATGATGGCAACCTTATCTCTAATACCTTCAGCCATTTTATGCCTCCTCTTTCGTGATTATCGGTTTCGCTTTCCAGAAGTACTGGGTGAAATTCCGCTGTCTGTCGATATTCCTGATGCGAAATACCATCTGGACCGGCAGCCCTACTTCGATTTTTCCGACTTCATAATCTGTGAAATCGAACATTCCACGTCCTTCATTCTCAAAGGTGATCATGCCATAATGAGCAGGAGGGTCCGGTGTAAAGGTGAGAATGTCTGCTGTATAGGACTTTATTTTACCCGGTTGATTGGCAAATTCGCAATCCTCTTGTGTGCCGACAGACTTACAGTCAGGGTTGACACATACTTCCGCTTTTGGAAACTGGGCGGTTCCACATTTAGTACACTTGCCACCGACCATACCGAGAATCATTTTCCGGTTCCGATAAAGGGCAGACAGCGCGGTACGCCAGTTAGCCTCTGCGCGCATGGTCTGGTCTTGTTGCAGCAACCCCCGGTGAGATAGGAACTTGATATAGTTGTGCTCTTCCTTGCGATCAGCCAGCGACCCCTTAATACCTCGTTTACCACTCATCTTGGAAATATTGTCTGTCACTTCAAACAACATCACTGTGCAACCCTGTCCAAAAGCAGCCACTAAAATCTTGTCGCCAGGACTGGCATTTTCCAGCTCAGTGATCAGCATAACCAGCGGATGTGCTGTTCCAGTATCACCACAGACAGCATGCATGTTATCAGCAGCTTTTTCTGCTCCGATTTCCATCATTGTAGCAATCTGGGCCGGGACACGTGGAAACATGCAAGGCATAACAAACCGATCAATGTCCTTACCACTGATACCTGCTTTTTCATACAGTTTCTGGATGGCAGACGGTACGATTTTCAGAATTCCTTCATCGCGAATCCAGCGCTCTTCCCAGTTATAGTCGAATTGCTCACCTTCACCCCGGTAATGGTCAGCAAAGTCTTCCGTAACAGTGGTTGAGCATTTAAACTCGGCAACAACATTGTCCGACCCCAACAAAACAGCCGCTGCACCATCGCCGGCCAGGAGCTCGTGTGTATATGCCATTTTTGTGATGCGCCTGTCTCCGGCTGCGACCAATACGTTATTAAAATCACCAGATTTAACTGCATTGACTCCGGCTGCGAGTGCAGACGCGCCAGCACGCATGGATGCAGTAAAATCGGCTGAGTCGAGTGAATTGTTCAAGTTCAGGGCTGTTGCCATGATTCCTGAGTTTAATCGATCCTCGAATGGAAAGTTCACTGACGCCATGTAAGCAACGTCAATCTTACTCTTGTCAAATCCGTTAATACAATCCCGTGCGGCTTCAACCGCCATTGTCAGACTGTCTTCGTCCCAGTTTGCCATGGAACGTTCTCCACCGGCAGACCCTATCAATCCGGGCGCCATCCAGGCATTGGCTCCGTATACGACGCCGCGATTAAGTCTTAAGCGGGGTATATACCCCCCGTATGATGTAATACCAACCATTAAATCCTCCATTCATAAAATGCGGATTGAAAAAGAAAAGAATCGCGCGATCCCGTTCTCTAGAAAAAACCAATACAGGAACGGGAAAGCGCAGAATTGAAGCTGTCATATCCCATCAAATGATGGAACCGAAATAGCGATTTTAGATGGTCTTATCAAGTTGTTAATACACTGTTTCTGGATGAGGTGCGAGACTTGCGACACCGAACTGAATACGTTTCTGAAGCTCTGTAAAAACGTCCTGTTTTTACAGATTTTGAACCCCAATACCCTTTCGCTTATAGATTATTGTGAATTATTACACATGGTAATCATTTCTGGTTCCTCATGCCGAAAGGATACTGCACAGCACATGCCAGATTAATATAGGTAATTTTATCATATAGTTGGCTGGGAATAAGCAGGTGATTTACGATATTTGATAAATATAATACTGCATATAACATATAACACAACCAAATATCAAATATGGAACTTCTTGTGAGGTGAAAAACGTAAATTTACCGTTATCTATTGATTATAAACACTTCAGGATTGCCGGTCTCCTCAAACCGGGTCCGTATCTCCCGGGGAATACTCATTTTGATGTCTGAGAGTGCCCCTCCCTCCTCTGTGGCACTCGCCATGACAGAGATACAACCGGATTCCCTGTCAAAATAATTGAGATACATCCGGCTGAGAGGAATATAGTCCCGAATATAACAGAAGCTATTTCCCAGGGCTTTTTCTATCTCCAGGCTACCACAAATCCTCAGTGTGGCTTCTTCGCTTTTAAATATTTCAAAAAAGCTATATGAAATAGGGTATAAAACCGCGAAAGGGAAGACATATTCAGCTTCCCAGGTTCAGCGACTTATCCGCTGAACGAATTGAATAAGTTCATACCTGCCTCTCCAATGGTTAATGGGGGCGGATTTGCTCCCGGCTGTTGGCGACAAAAATGAAGCACTACTTCAACCTATGGAACACTTCCTTGATGCCTTACGCTGAAGCAGCATGCATTTTCAATAAGATCCCCAAATTGAGACTTGAGGATTTCTATTTTAACATGCTGCCGCATTTCTTCAATGCGTCCATCAAAATAAGTCTTTTTGCGAACACCCAGTTTTTTAGCAATTTTTCTTTCCAAAGATTCAATGTTCAAAGGACGCTCTATTTCAATATCATTTTTAATGGCATCAATAATCACTGAAACCATGAAATAATCAACCGTCAACATTCGATTATCAGGATGATGATTATCGAACCAGTCATCCGGAAGCTGTGGCTCTGGAGATTTTCCGACACCGGTATCAGTTTCGGGTATTACAAATGCGAATTATATTGTTGCCGGTAATCATCATGCGTGCGCTGTCTTAGACACTAAAGCAATAAAGTGTTGGGGCCAAAATTCGAATGGGGAATTGGGAAATGGGGTTTCAGGAGTCGCAACAAATAAAACACCGGTTGATGTAGACGAAATTTCAAATGCTTCTAAAATATATGCTGGAGAGAGTTATACTTGTGCCCTTCTTGATGATAATACTGTGAGATGCTGGGGGTATGGTTCGTACGGCCAAATGGGAAACGGTATACTTGTAAATGAACAATCTACACCTGCTTCCTATGTTTCAGATATATCTTCAGCAATTTCTCTAGATGCAGGCGAGGCGCATATATGTGCATTACTTCAAAGCGGACAAGTAAAATGTTGGGGAGCAGGCGGCCTTTATAGGCTGGGAAATGGGGTTTTAGCAGACTCTTCAATACCTGTTAGTGTTCTTAATATTTCTAATGCAATTGATGTTTCAGCAGATGCCTATTTCGGTTGCGCTTTATTGATTGATGGCTCAGTAAGCTGCTGGGGGAGGGGAAGCTATTATTCTTTGGGAACTTCTGATACTTCAGACAAAGCGACGCCTTCTGTAATTGAATCATTTTCGACATGGTAAAAAATATTGGAGGGGGCAGTTTTGTTAAAAAAGGATATAATAGGCTTCATATATGAAACACACTCTTAAAATGTATTGTTCGTCATTCATGGTCGTTATTTTTCTTCAAAGAGTATGGGTTAGAATCAGAACGTTGATAATGATTACTGCAGTTTTGTAATACACGGATATGCGAAACACCTAAGGAATTGACACACGACTCTTTTTGACAAGCAGTCGGATTGGATTGTGCTGGAAGATTCATCAGCTAAGAAAATCCGCGAGGCTTTTGGGGAATAATCGATAATGTTGGATTGGAGGAACATCTTGAATTCGAAGAAAAGTGTTTGTCTGTTTGTTATGTGGATACTGCTTTTTCCGTTGTTGGCGTAAGCCCGGACTGCAAAACCCGAGTCGGCTCTGAATCCGGTTCCTTTGATTCACGGTATATCCCGGGGAGAGGAACAACTTATATTTAACGAACTCCGTGTTTTACTATCCCGGCATTACCGGCTGATTTCCAGAAACCGCTATCAGAAAGCCTGGCAGAAGTGGCAAGAAGAAGTGGAAGCGGAAGAGCAGTGTACCGAGGAAAACTGTTTTCGTAGAATTCAGGAAATTCTGCAGGTTGAACGCCTATTCAGCTTGATTGTGATCCGGGAAGGCAAGATCTCCCAACTCAACCCGACCCTGGTACGGTTGGACGACACCATTCCGGAACGAATGAATTGCGTGGATTGTGATACTCAGACAATTCTGGCCAATGTCAGAACCCTGGTGGCCAACATAGTCCTTAGCGACCTGGGGATCGACACTACAGCCGAAAGTCGTGAGATTAAGAGGATACAATCCGGCACTCCATCAAAAATTGCAAGACCAAAAGGTGTAGTAGAAAATAATGCTCAAGCACAAAAGCGGTTCAAGGTCACAACGACCCCATTGGATCTGGTATCTGGTGGGACAATTTTTCAAGCTGAGTACTTCATCGATCAAAATATATCCGCCGGAATTGATTACATGTCATGGGAACCTAACAACGTCATTGATTCCTGGTCATTTAATTTTTCATGGACACATCTAAAAGCCAGATATTACACGTCCAAGTCAGAAGACGGATGGTACGCTGGTGGCGGGATAGCCAGAGTTATTGTAGATGCAAAAAACCACTACCGCAAAAAAGGTGTCCGGAAGTGGTGCATACAATGAACTAACTGTTGGAGGGGGTTATATCTGGGTATGGAATACGTTTGTCTTGGAACTTGGATATGAGTTGTGGTGGTATGAAGATAATGGATATATCGAACTTGAAGTCGAAGGCTCCAAGGAATCAGTTGAATTCGGCGCAGGGACTGGGCCGCAGTTTAGAATTGGGAGTGGCATTCTAGCAAGTTTCAGATTGAAAGAGAGCAGGTTTTCAAATTTTTCAGAGTGATCACTCATGACCTGTTTTTCTGATAAAGACGGACCCGGAAAAAGCCAATGGTTCATGAAAAAAGAGATGAAACTGGAATGTAGATCGATTTCGACCTAGTCCTTAACCCCATTTTGCACTTCTGCTGGTCACTCTTACTCTTTATACGATAAGAGCTGTAGCTGTTATGTTCGTTGCGTACGAAGCGGACAGTGCGTTGGGTATTTGGCAAATTGTTTTTTGGTTATTTTCTTTTAAAACTAATGTAAAAGGCTCGGGCGGAGATATCAGAGAATAATTGAGGAAAAATGTTGATGTCTTTGAGTCAATGATTTAACTATAAACAAACGCTTGTGATACTACGTTTAACGTAGTATGTTACTTATATGATCAAGTCGTGGAAAAACAGACCTTCTGAACGTTATTATGAGGAAGGGAAAACATCGAAATTTCGTGGACTCGATATCGACTCTGCAGACGAACTGCTTGCGTCATTGGATGCGACAGAATCATTAAAAGATCTGAGTCCATTGAAAAGTGTTGGATTGCACAAATTGTCGGGAAATAGAGCCGGACAATGGGCCATGACTGTGAACGGACCGTGGCGTATCTGCTTTCAGTTTAAAGACGGAAATTCCTATAACGTAGAAATAACGGATTATCACAAGGGATAACAGCATGAAGCCAATTCATCCGGGGCGTATTCTCAAACGTGAAATAGATGCCCGCAGCCTTTCAGCCAACAAGCTTGCTTTGTCTTTACGTGTACCATCCGGGCGTATAACTCAGATAATTAACGGAAAACGTGGGATTACACCGGAGACCGCTTTACGTTTATCATGCTACTTTGGTAACAGCGCCAGATTCTGGTTGAATCTACAATCCAGGTACGACCTGGCAATAGCCGAACGTGATATCGGAACAAGAATTATTGCAGAAGTTGCGCAAACTGTTTAAGAGCAAGTGGTTGGCTTCGTCGCCTGCGCTCTCTGGATACAGTTTTTACCGCATTGGTCCAGCGGCCGGTTGATTCAGATACCGGATACTGTGGTCGGTGAGTTCCAGGAGATGTACATAAAGCTTTCCGGTTTTAGGCAGGTTGAGGATTCTGTCCAGTTGGTTGTCCTCTTTTCTCCCTCTTAAAGTAAAGATCAGAGCGGTTTTACAAGATCGTCATATCCATAAAAAAGACGGGCCTGCTCGACTGTGAGGTAATCGTTTTCGATATCCGCCCGAATCTCTTCGGGATCCCTGTTTCGGGGATTACCCCATCCAGCTCCATTTGCGGTAACAATGCGGACGACATCCCCCTTTTGCAGATCCAGCCCTGAAACGGATGCATACCGCTCTGCCGGAAGACCCTGTTGAAGCACCTCGATATAATTCAAGGATCCCTGACTGCCACCATTAATACCCCAGGGGTGGGTTGCAGACCTTGTGTAAGCTGCGGTCAGCCAGGCGTTGTCTGAACAGATTCTATACTCCAGGCAGATCCCCTTCCCACCGCGATATTGGCCTTCACCGCCGTCGTCGCTGTTCAGGGCGAATTTCTCCACCAGGATTCCGTTCCTCATTTCATTGATTTCAGCCGGGCAGTTGTAGGTTTCGCCATGACAAGCTGAGAACATGGCAGAGTTGCCGTCTTTCTCCAGGGATCCGCCCCAGCCGCCTGCTTCGGGCTCAATAATGCTGTAATGACGACCGGTTTCAGGATGCACGCCACCGATCATGGTGCCGCAAATCGAAGAGAAATGACCACTGGGCAGACGATCCGGCGCAACTTCCGCCAGGGCCTGCCAGATAAGGTCATGGGCCCGTATCCGGGTTTCATAGTAAAATGCCATGGGGGCCGGATGCAGGGGATCGAAAACAGTCCCGGGAGACGTCAAAACCTCCAGCGGGCGGAACGAACCACTATTGCAAACGGTATGGGGAGACGTCACGGATTTCAGTATCATCTGGGCAGCGATAACCACACCGTCACGGCTGAGGTTATAGGGCTCCTCGTACTGCTGCGGATTGTCACGAAGATCCACCACAAATTTATCGTCACTGATCTGGATGGAGACCTTGTAGTCAAGGCCGTTATCCTGCCTTTCAGTATATTCAAACTGCCCATTGGGAAGTTGTTTCAGTGCCGCCAGGGTTACCTGCTCACCATAATCCAAATACGCTTCAAGAGCCTCGATAAAGAGATCAGCGCCATAGCGGTCAACCATCTGGCTCAGTCGCTTCTCTCCCACCCTGAGCGAAGCCACTCCGGCCCAGAGATCACCCTCCAGAAAATCCGGCATCCGGCAATTGGCCTTGAGAATATCCAGGACCGACTGTTGGAGTTTTCCAGCAGAAAAGAGTTTAATGGGCGGAATCTGGATTCCCTCCTGGAAAATCTCGGTGGCCGCCGTGGTCATACTACCGGGGGCCATCCCACCTACATCGTTCCAGTGGGCGGCGTTGGATGTCCAGGCCACGACCTGATCACCTGCGAACACCGGCAGAGAGAGAATCACATCGTTCAGGTGCGTCACACCTCCGGAGTAGGGATCGTTCACCATGAAAATATCGCCTTCACATACGGCATCCTGTCCGGGAAAGGCCTGGATAACTCTTGTAACAGCCTTATCCAGCATACCAACAAAGGTTGGAATCCCCGCCCCCGACCCGACCAGGTTTCCTTGGCCATCAGTTATACCGGTGCCCATATCCAGGACTTCATAGATAATGGCGCTCATCGCTGTTCGCTGCATGGCGGAGAACATCTCATCAGCTGCCGCCTGAACGGAGTTCTGGATGATCTCGATGGAAAAACGATCCGCTGCTGAAGTCATTTTCTATCCATTTTTAGTATGCCACAGAGGCATGGAGTGTACGGAGATCAGGAAGTTGTACAGAAAAAAACAGGGGGCATGTAGCGAAGACATACCCCCCTGTTTCATCTATTCTAAAACTGACTTAACCTAGGAGCGTTTATCCAACTGATAGTATTTGTTGGCTTGCTCTTCGGTGATGAAACCGTTTTTCAGGTCATCCTTGATCGCATCGAGGTCACGCTCCAGGGGATCGCCCCAGCCGGCACCGGTTGCTGTCACCACCCGGATCACATCATCTGTTTTCAGAGTTTCCCCGGCGACAATGTTGTGTCGCGTGGTATCACCATTGGCTCTGACCAGCTCAATGTAGTTCGTCGATCCTTGCCGTCCACCTTCAAGACTCCAGGGCGGTACAATGGAACGAGTGTAAGCTGCTGTCAGCCAACCGTCGTCACAGCGAATCCGATATTCCAGACAGATTCCCTTGCCACCACGATACTTGCCTTCTCCACCGTCATCGTTATGAAAACTCAGTCGATCCACACGGACACCGTTACGGGCCTCTGTGATTTCCACCGGACAGTTATAGGTTTCACCATGAAATCCGCAGAAGACAGCGTTGTTACCATCTACCCTGCAGTTACCACCCCAGCCACCCAGTTCAGGTTCAATAATACTGTAAGGCCTGCCAGTATCCGGATGAGTGCCACCAAACAGCGTTCCGACAACTGATGCAAAATTTCCGGCCGGTAGCCGATTTGGCAGTTTTTCAGATAGCGCCCTGAGGATCACATCATATAAGCGGACGTCAATCTCATAGTAGATCCCCATCGCTGCCGGACGTTCCGGATCGAAAACTGTTCCGAGTTTGGTGATCACCTTCAAGGGGCGAAACGTCCCGCCGTTACAGATGGTACTGGGAGACGTCACTGACTTCATCACCATCTGGGCCGCTACTACCGTGCCATCCTTACTGACGTTATAGGGTCCCGAGCTCTGGGGCGGGTTGTCACTCAGGTCAACAATAAATTCAGTGTCAGTGATTTCGACCACCGCTGTGTATGTGGTTCCATCATCCTGAAGCTCCGCGACTTTAAATTTACCGTGAGGCAGGGTCTTGAGGGCAGCAATTGTGATCTCTTCCCCATAGTCCATGTACTTTTCCAGGGAGTGAAGAAAAATGTCTTTTCCGTACTTCTCCACCATTTCCAGGATCCGACGTTCGCCCACCCGGATGGAAGCCACACCTGCCCACAGGTCTCCGATCATGAAATCGGGCATGCGGCTGTTTGCCTCCAGGATATCAAAGACTGATTGGATCTGCTCACCCTTGGAGAAAATCTTGATAGCCGGTAGCTGAAGTCCTTCCTGATAAATTTCCGTCGCATCAGCTGACATACTTCCAGGGGCCATACCACCGACATCCTGCCAATGGGCCATGTTAGCTGTCCAGGCGATGATCTCTCCATCGCAAAACACTGGCATGGCAAAAATCACATCGTTCAGGTGCGTGACACCACCGTTGAATGGATCATTGGTAACGAAGATATCCCCAAGCTCAATATCACCAGGCTTCGTAAATTTATTGATGATGGCCTTGACGCTCTTATCCAGCATACCGACAAATGCAGGGATTCCGGCACCAGAACTGGCCAGTTCACCTTTTCCGTCTGTAATACCCGTGCCCATGTCAAGAACTTCATAGATAATGGCACTCATTGCGGTGCGACGCATGGCGGCAAACATCTCATCAGCGGCCGCCTGCAGGGAACTCTGAATTATTTCCGTTGTAATCGGATCGAATTGATTGGCCATGATTAACCCTCCTGTGATGATGTTTGAATGTGAATATTACCATACTTATCGATACTGACAGGCATGTTGGGTGAAATGACCACTGTCGTTCCTGACTCTTCCACAACGGCAGGACCGTTGAATGTCATCCCCGGCTCCAGCAGATCAGCATCATAGATGGTTGCCTTGCAGACACCTGCCTCATTAAAATCTACTTCACGCTGACTCTTGATCGCATCTTCGATTTTCCGACCCGAGACTGCCAGTTCTTCCGGCTCAATCTTACCAACTTCCGCCAGGGCAACCAGGTGAAAACTGACCAGATCAACCGGAGATTCCAGGCGATACGTATATTCCCGCTCGTAAGTGACATGAAAGTCTTCGCTGATGGAATCAATCAGGGCGGTTTCAATTTTTCCTTTGGGCAGTTCCACTTCAACCGAGTGCTCCTGGTTTTGATAGCGGAATCGACCATAACGGACAAATTGAATCCGTGATGCATCAATATCTTCCTGCTTGAAGGCATCCAACGCCTCCTTTTCCAGCACTTCAAGATTTCTATTGATGGTGTCCGCCGCATCAGACTCACCCAGCTCAATGATCTGTGTCTGAATATAGTCACGCCGAATGTCACACATCAACATCCCCCAGGCAGAGAAAACCGCTGATTGCTTCGGAACAATCACTTTTTTGATTCCCAGCTCGGAGGCCAGGGCGCATGCATGCATAGCACCACCACCACCAAACGCGATCATCGTGTAATCCCTGGGATCATGCCCACGATTAACGGAAACCAGTTTCAAGGTATTGACCATGTTGTTATTGGCAATCCGGACAATTCCCTGGGCCACTTCCCGGCTGCTGGTACCCAGCGTTCCCGCCAATGTCGTCAGCGCAGAGTTGACACCATTCATGTCCGCTTCCAGAGTTCCGCCACAGAAATATTCCGGGTTAATCCGTCCCAGCTCCAGGTTGGCATCTGTTGTTGTGGCCTCAGTTCCTCCCTTACCATATGAAACCGGACCGGGAACAGCACCGGCGCTCTGGGGACCTACATGCAGTTTTTTGAACTCATCCACCCAGGCTATGGAACCCCCACCATTGCCAATTTCAACCAGATCCACCACCGGCACCATAATGGGATAACCCGCTGACGTCTCGTTCTTACCGATCAAATAGTCCGTATTAATCTTGATTTGGTTATCCGTGATTAGGGCGCATTTGGCCGTTGTGCCGCCAATATCCAGAGCGATGACGTTGGGTTCCCCAATGATTTTCCCCAGGGCAGCCGCCCCCCAGACACCACTGGCAGGGCCCGATTCCACCATCGTAATGGGAATGTCCCGGGCACTGGCAACGGTGTCCACACCACAATTTGACTGCATGATGTAGGGTTTACACTTCAAACCCGCCTCCTCCAGGCGGCTGGTCAGAAGATCCAGGTATTTCTGGGCAACCGGCTTCACATAAGCCGACAGAGCAACCGTATTGGTACGTTCATACTCCCGCCATTCACGGGTTATCTGGTATGAAGAAACCACAGACACCTCCGGCCAGAGCTCCTTGATCTTTTCAGCCGTCTCAATTTCAAAAGAGGGGTCGGCATAGGAGTTGATATAACAGATGGCGATTGCCTCTACATTTTCCTTTTTGAAATCATCAAGGATTCCCGGCAGGTTGGTCATGTCCAGAGGTGAGAGTACCTCAGCCTTGTAGGATATCCGACCCGGCAGTTCGCGTCTCAGATATCTCGGAATATAGGGAGCCGGCTTAACATAGTTCAGGTTGAAAAAGTCCGGGCGGTTTCCCCTGGCGATTTCGAGAACATCCCTGAACCCCTCCGTGGTAATCAGAGCTGTCTTGGCACCTTTGCGTTCAGTCAAGGCATTGATAATGACAGTTGTGCCGTGAGCAAAATACTCAACCTCGTCAGGGTTGATGTTTGCCATGTTGAAAACGTCCATTACGCCCTGCTCGAAATTAGGGGGCGTTGTGTCGGACTTGGACGTACCGATGGTTTGAGAACCGTCTGCTTCAGTTTTCAGGTACACCAGATCAGTGAAAGTACCGCCGACGTCGGTGGCGATACGAATTTTGGTATCAGAACTCATTGTAATTCCTCCGTTGTTAATTGGCTCGATCCGGATCGTGAAATAAAGGTTTAAGAAGATTGAAAAAGTGTCAGCGCCTCTATCAGCGCCCGATTGTTGATCATGTGGTCAAAAGTCAGTTTCTCTGCGTATTGCTCATCCAGAATACGGTTCTGGAGCACTACATCCTTAAAGTCATTGAAAATATCGGCCACCCCGGACCGGTTCAGGGCCAGCAGGTCGGATGCTCGGGGAACCCTGACCTCCCCACGCTGTGCCTGAATATCAGCTTCATCCATGTCTGGAAATCCCCTGAAGGTCACTTCGTTGACGATGGTGTTGAATTCGTCCAGGTTTGCAGGGTCCGCTATCCATTGCAGGGCATCAAACCGTCCCAGGAAAAAGCTCTGCTGATCCGATTGGGAAATGTTGTTCAGGGTCCGACGGTCAGTGGTGATACCGAATGCGTCCGGGTAATCGGCGGTGGTGAACACAACAGTTCCCTTGCCTTCCGTCCTCAGTTTTTCCTTGATGCCGCGAAACGCCAGCACCAGCTTCAAGTCGCCGTTGATAAACCGGTCCGCCAGCGCCTGGTCATCCAGGTAGATCAAGTTGACATCTGAGAGCAGCAGCCCCCTTGTTTTCAGGTAACGCGCCACCAGGTATTGTGTCGTACACTCCTCGGAGTACAACGCTATATTCTGGCCTTCGAGGGGTTGATCCAGAAAAGCGGTCTTCATGATCAGGTGCTTGTGTCCGTTGGCCAGGTCCAGTACCCCGAGATACACCAGATCGATCCCCATGTTGATAAAGTCCAGCGTAGACGCCAGGGGCAAGGGGTAAAAGCTGCTGCGGTGTTCCGTCACCACCTTGACATACTCAACCTCGGTGGTGTGCACCACCACCTTGACCTCTATTCCCCGCTGCTTCCAGAAACCCTTTTCTTCCGCAACGTTGTACACCGCCCACGGCACAAAAGGCACCATGGCCAGGGAAAAACTGTTCCTTGGTTCGGTCATTCTCCTACGCCTCTTCTTTAGGAAACAGGTGGCACCTGACCGTGTGATTTTCACCAATCTTTACCATATTTGGATCCAGCTGCATGCAGATATCCATTTTATGGTGACAGCGCAGATGAAAACTGCAGCCGGGTGGCACATTCACAGGGCTGGGAATTTCCCCCTCGGAAATTATCTTGGTCGGCCTGAGCGCCTCTTCCTCTTCCGTCAACACCGGTATGGAAGAGAGCAGTAACTGGGTATACGGATGCCGTGGGTTCTCAAAGAACTCAACCGTCGGGGCAATTTCACAGATCTTTCCCAGGTACATAATCGCCACATGAGACGCAACGTTCCGCATCAGGCTCAGGTCATGGGTAATGAACAAATAGGTCAGCTTCAGCTTTTTCTGGAAATCAATCAGCATATTGATAATCTTGGCCTGAACTGACACATCCAGTGCGGAGGTCGGTTCGTCCAGGATCACCAGTGACGGATCCGTTGCCAGGGCCCGTGTAATAGCCACCATCTGTTTCTCCCCGCCGCCCAGCATGGATGGGTACTTGTGCATATAATCGGCGGGTAACTGCACCATTTCCAGCAGTTCCGCCACCCGCTCCGCTTTCTCCTGTTTGGTCTTTGCAAGCTTGTGGACGGTCAGAGGTAGTTCCAGGGTCTGCCGAATGCTACGAGCAGAGTTCAGGGAGGTACCCGGGTCCTGAAATACGATCTGAATATCCTTTTTCAGCGCCAGCGGCCGATTTTTACTTTCGGTATTCAGCGATTCGTTCTTGAAGGTGATATCCCCTCCGGTTTGCCCATATCCATCCATCCCGACGATGGTGTAGGCGATGGTGCTTTTACCGGAACCTGATTCACCCACCAGCCCCATGGTTTCGCCCTCTTCTATAGAAAAGCTGACATCATCCACAGCCTTGACAACTCCCTGGCGAGTAAAAAAGTATTTTTGCAGTTTATCGATGGTTATTAGTTTCTTTTTCAATGGTGTTTCTCTCAATCCTGGGTTTTGTGATTCGACAACCGGCAGATCATTTTAGTGCGACTGTTAATCAGTCCTTGTATAGAAAGCAGGCGACGTAGTGATCATCGCCAACCTGATACTCCGGCGGTTTCTGTTCACTACAAATCGGCATGCATTTCTCACATCGGGGATGGAACCGACACCCTGTCGGAGGGTTCATGTATTCCGGAATTCTACCCGGGATCCCCTTGCTGATTCCACCGCCGGTGAGTCGCGGGGTTGAAAGCAGCAACCCTTCTGTATAAGGGTGATAAGCCTTTTTGAACAACTCGCTGGTCTTAGCCGTCTCAATAATGCTGCCGGCGTACATCACATAAATCCGGTCCGTCATTCCCCTGACAGCACCCAACGCATGGCTGACCAGGATAATGGAGGTGTTTTTCTGTTCAACCAGGTCGTTCAGTAGCCTCAGGATCTGATCCTTGATGGTCACATCCAGCGAAGTATCAGGCTCATCAGCGATCAGCAGGTCGGTTGCGCTAAGCAGTGCCATCGAGATACAGACACGCTGCCGCATTCCTCCCGACAGCTGGTTGGGGTAGAATTGCAGCACCCTTTCCGCATCCGGCATCGATACCGATTCCAGCGCAGCAACAGCGCCCTGCTGCAGTTCTTTTTTTGACAGCTTGCGACCGGCATCATTGGCATATTTAACAGCGTCCCGAACCTGGGTGCCGATGGTAAACACCGGATTCAACGCCGCCGTGGGGTCTTCAAAAATCATGGAGATTTCATTTTTTCTCACCTTCTGAAATTCCCTGTGCGAAAGTGACAACAGATCCCTGTTCTTGAATATAATCTCTCCCCTTTCAGTCCTGGCAGGCGGCGTATGCAGCAATTTGAGGATTGATTTGACGGTTGTGGTTTTCCCACATCCCATCTCTCCCACCAGGCCTATTTTTTCGCCCTTGTTGATCTTCAGGTGCACACCGTCCAGAACCTCGAGTACGCCGCCAAACACATCAAACGAGACTTTCAGGTCCTTTATTTCTAAGAGTATTTCCGACATCTTCCTTATCCCTCCTCCGATGTACCAAGCATATCACTGATGCCATCACCCAGCAGGTTAAAGGCGAGTATGACCAGCATAATGGCAATGGCCGGAAATACGGAGATCCACCACTGATCGGGAAGATACTTGCTGCCGTCAGCAACCATACTGCCCAGGTCGGCCGTGGGTGCTTGCGCACCCAGTCCCACATAGCTCAGGCTGGAGGCGATCAGGATTACCCAGCCGACATCCAGGCTCATTTTTGTCAGCACTGGAGAGAGGCAGTTGGGCAGAATTTCCCTGAACAGGATATGCATCTTGCCGGCACCTGTCAGTTCTGCGGCATTAACAAAATACTCTCCCTTGAGCGATGACGCCACACCGTAGACCATCCGGCAGTACCAGGGCCACCACATGAGTGACACCGCCATCATGGCATTCATTATACCCGGGGTCAGGATGGAACAAACCGCCAACGCCAGAACCAGTGACGGAACAGAGACGAAGATATCGGTAATCCGCATGATGACCGTATCAATCCAGGTACCGCGATAATACCCGGCGATCAGCCCCAGGAATACACCTGTCGGCATCGCCATGACCAGAACCACAATGGCCATCATCAGCGAAAAACGATAACCAAAAAATATCCGGGTCAGGATATCCCTGCCGTACTGGTCCGTACCCGCCAGGTTGGACAAACTGGGTCCCTGACTGGCGTTCATGAAGTTCAAGAACTTACCTGCCGAAGGCGGATGGGGAGAAATCAATGGGGCAAAAATAGCAACCAGGATTATCAGGCCCACCAGTGACACACCGATAATGGAAAGTGGATTACGGGAAAACTTATACCAGTTACGGCGAAGATCCACCATTCTTCCGGACATCACATTTTGTGCAATTGCGTTGGTTTTCATCTCGTTTCTATGTTATTGCGTCCGTAAACGAATTCTGGGATCCAGGTACTCCACCACCAGATCGACGATTATGTTGACTGTCACAAATACCATTCCAAACACGAGGATCGTGGCCGTAACTGCGTTGAGATCCTTGCTCAGCATGGCGGTCATCCCGTAATAGGACAGGCCGGGCCAGTTGAAAATCAACTCGATCAGAAACGCGTTTCCCAGCGTGGCCGCAAAGTCCAGACCGTATATGGAGATGGTGGGAATCAGCGACGGTTTCAAGAGGTACTTGAACATGATAATTCGTTCCGGAAAACCGCAGGCCCTCTCCGCTGCAATGAAATCCTTTTTGCTATTGTCGGTAAACGATGCCCGTGTAATCCGTGCCTCTTGAGCCATCCCGCCCATGGACAAACTCAAAGCCGGGAGGAAGAGGTGTTTCAGACTGTTCAGAAAAAGCGGAAAATTCCCCGCCAGCAACGCATCAATCGTCATCATACCGGTTACAACCGGGGGGGCTTCAAATTCGGGTCCGATCCTCCCGATGGTAGGGAAAATCTCCAGCCCATAGCAAAATATCAGCATTAAGAAGATGGCAAACACAAAAGAGGGCGTCGCCACCCCGATATAGGAAAACACCCGTACAATATTATCCACCCAGGTATTGTTGTACCATCCCGATATGGTCCCGAGGATCACCCCCATAATTCCCATGAAGACACCGGAATAGATGGCCAGTTCCAGGCTGGCCGGGAACATCTCCTTGATATCTTCAGCTACATTCCGCCGGGTAACCAGCGATTCGCCCAAGTCACCATTCAGCGCGCCCCTGGCCCAGTAGAAGTATTGAATGTAAAGCGGCTCATCCAGGTGCATCTGCTTGCGCAGGTTGTCGATGGCAAACTGCGGAGCTCTGGATCCCAGGGCCATTCTAGCCGGTTTTCCAGGCATCACCCGGGCAATCGTAAATATGAGAATGGACAGACCAATGATCACAAAAAGCGCATGGAACAGCCGCTTCATGATTTGTTTTAAAAGAGTCATTTGGTTTTTTGTATTACAGTTCAGCAATTGAAATTGCTGAATTCAGGTCAGTACACAAACCGGATGTCCGGAAGGAGAATGCTGCAAAACAGACCGGAATCACTTCCGGTCTGTTACCATCAAAAACACTACTTCTTAAACGTGATAAACCGACCCGCGTGAATATATCCGTTAATGGTCGGAGATTCTTTCCTCAGGGCAGGCCAGTCAATGAGATTACTGTTGTATGCGTGCTGTACCACCTTGTCGAATATGAAAAGGGTGGGGCAGATATCAACAATATAGTCCTGCAGTTCCATATACTTTCTCATCCGCTCCTGGCGATTGACTGTTGCCAGCGCGTCTGCAACTTTGGCATCATACTTTTTGTCCAACAGCCACTCGTTCTGTTCCCAGGTGGCAGCTGTACCTGAACGGTAGCGTGCTTCCAGAATTGAACCGGCTTCCGGGTACTTGGGATTGTCAAAAATGGTGACAATATTGGGGCTGGTTTCCATACTAGCAGTCTCTTCCACTACAGACATCCAGGGAACCTTCACAACTTTAACGTTGATGCCGATCTCGCTCATGTTAGACATGAACAACAGCGCAACCTTTTCCTCATCTGGCACTTCAGCAACCCAATGAATTTCAACCGGATACTGGTCCAACTTTCCGTAGTACTTCGACTTCTTCAGCTCTGCCTTGGCTTTGGCCAAGTTCCGTGTAAACTGAAAAGAGTAAGGATTTGCACCCGGAATTGTCTGGGCAACCGGTCCTCTTGCTTGTTTTGCGCCGGGGAACAGCAGCTTGACAACTGTCTGATAGTCCATGGCCCACGCCATCGCCCTTCTGAAATGAACATCGTCAGTCGGCGCTTTTTTCGTATGCATCATGAAATAGAACATGTCGCCCATGTAGAAATTGGCCACCTTCACACCTCGAATCCGTTTCAGCGCTTTCAGAGATTCCTGTGCCTGCCATTGATCTGAAATTTCCAGCTCGCCCCGAGACATCATAGACCGAATCGTAACCGCTTGAGTCGTTCCGATCATCTTGAGTTCATCTGGCGTTCGACTGTCCATTGGCAGAAAATAGTTCGGGTTTTTGGTCATGGTCAGGTACTCTTCAAACTTGAACTTCTTAACAATATAAGGTCCTGATCCCGCATCGTTTGTCAGCAGAAACTTCTTGCCGTAGTCTCCCATTTTTCCATGAGCGCCCGGTTTCTTGATGTTCTTCATCACCAGGTCCTTGTTGAGGACAGAAAAACGAAACAGGGTCGTCAAAAAAGGACCAAATGGCTGCTTGAGCTTGAAAATAACCTTGTATTTTCCAGAGGTGTGAACAGCAATTCCCTTGCCTGCAAACAGGAAGGCATACCCCTGTCCGATAGCAACCAGTCTTTCCATACTGAACTTGACGTCCTCTGCTCTCAATTCACTTCCGTCATGAAACTTGACACCTTTACGAAGATTAAACGTCCAGGTCTTTCCATCTTTTGAAGATGTCCAGCTGCTGGCCAGGTGAGCAATCGGGTTACCATCCTTGTCCGGGAAGACGAGGGTGTCATACAGGTTCACCAGTGCAGAGGCACTTGAATTATCCGAACCGACAGCCGGATCGATATATGTCGGCCATGCCCAGGTGCTTCTCAGCACTTTTTTGGCTGCCATGACATTCATGGAACCTAAGGACAACGCAGCTACAAAAAACGTTACCATCAGTAACAGTCTTGTTAACTTTCTCATTTAATTCTCCTTTTAATATTGATAGCGGAAATAGGGAAGGCCGGTAATTCCGTCGTTTTCAAACAGGAGACAACCGACCACAATACCTCCTGACACACTCCCGGGGATGAAAACCGTACTTTCCACGGGGACGTACGGGATGCTCAACCGCTGGGTGCCGGCAGACTGAAAAACACCAATCAGCAGTTGAAAAACATTGACCCGCTACCTGCTCCTGACGGTTCGCCGCTGATCGTATAAGCGATAAACTTTGAAGCAGAACCATATGGGTCAATAGTGAAGCTATTCAATCTGTGACATGACGGACTCAATCTCTGCCACGGATTTTGGAATCTCCCGGCTCAGGTTCAACTGTCCGTCACTGGTAACGACGATGTTATCCTCAATTCTGACACCGCCAAAATCTGTATAGGTCTCCACTTTCTCAAAATTGATAAACCGGGACCATTTACCCGCCTGTTTCCACTGTTCGATCAGCAGGGGGATAAAATATATGCCGGGCTCAATGGTGACGACAAACCGTTCCTCCAATTTTTTCCCCAGCCGCAGGCTAGCCAGACCGAACTGTGAGGCTCTGCGTATCTCATCGTTATAACCCACATGGTCCTCACCCAGTCCTTCCATATCGTGAGCATCCAGACCCAGCATATGTCCCAGTCCATGTGGGAAAAACAGGGCCTGCGCACCTTCGGCGACTGCTTCCTCCATATCTCCTTTCATCAGCCCCAGGCTTTTTAACCCGTCTGCTATGATCCGGGCGCAGTTGAGATGGATATCCCGAAACAGCATCCCGGGCCTGATCTGTTCAATCGATTCCGCATTGGCCTTCAGTACAATCTCATATATCTCTTTCTGTCGGGTTGAGAATTTTCCACCGACAGGTACGGTCCGGCTGATATCGCTGACATAATGAGCGTTATTTTCGGCCCCGGCATCCGCCAGCAGCATGCGCCCGTTAGCCAGAGAATTGGCGTAATTCAGGTTGTGCAGGATTTGCCCGTCCACACTGATAATTGGCGGGAATGAGAGGGCCGTGCCCCGCGAAAAAGCGATTCCTCGCAGCTGACCGGCTATCTCCTGCTCTGTTATACCAGACTTCGCCATCTGCATCATCGTCACATGCATATCTCGGGCGATATCCACGGCAGCGGTCAGTTCCGCAATCTCTTCATCGTCCTTTCTGGATCTCAGCTGTATTACAGCTTTGACACCAGCCGAAGAAACGTTTTGATTCACTTCAGAGATCGGTATATTTAGAAGCTCACCCATCTCGATCAAACCGGCATTTCGATAAAAGGGCAGAAAATGGATCTCCCGTTTCGCTTCAAGACAAACGGTTATAGCTTTTTGCAAATCCCCATAAGGAGCTGCACTTTCGACCCCGCAATCGGCAGCTGCGTCATTGACCGTCTCCTGCTCTCCCGTCCAGATAATGTCACTTATTCCCGCATCATCTCCGAAAAGGGTTTCTCGGTTATTATCAATATCAATCACAGCAGAGACGCCGGCCCTGTCTATACCAAAAAAATACAGGAAATTACTGTCCTGCCGGTAGTCATAATGATTAGCCGCGTAGTTAAATGGCACATCCCGATTACCAAGCAGCACCACAACACCTGTTTTCAACAGCTGCTTCAAACTGTTACGTCTACTGATCAGAAGATCCCTTGAAATCATGATAAATTTGGAATTGAGTTATAACGAGACAAACAGACGGTTTTAAACTGTTTAACAAGAGCAGGCAGGTTGCACTTGCCCCTCTAGTTTTATTACCATTTGGATAGCTGAATACAAGAAAAAAGCAGTCTATTTTCGAATAGTGGGGATGAACTGCGTCACTAATCCCTAAATAAAAGGGATTGTCAGGGGGGGAGGATTTTATGAACTGCGTTTAAAATACGACAATTTGATTGACCATAACAGAGAACTTATTCCGTGACGAGACCATGTTTTCCTTTTCTGACAAATAAGACAATTATATTGTTAGAAAAGATAGGAATGTTTTTCCTTCAGTTTTTTCAAGTAGGTTCTTCCAACAGGAATGGAAAAATCACTCATGATCAGGTCGTAATCCTTGCTTTTCTTCATCTGCAGTGATGAAGCCTTCTCAAGTGAAGCAAAATAGCGCCTGTGAATACGTGTCAGATCATATCCGCCAAAATACATATCAACCTCCTGCATCGTTATGCTGGCGTCAAATGATCCGGCAGGCTTTTCCATAATCACCCTGCAACTGGCCTTGGCTGCCTCTATGTACAGAATCCTGTCCAGATGCCGGGTGATTTTCTGAATGTCGTTCTTTCGATTATGCTTATGGGTTATTTGAACTATATTACTACGGATCAGGTGAATCTCGCGGATAATACTGCTAATGAATTCCAAATCTGATTTTTGAAACTCTCCGTTAATCGCTCTACGAAAAAGACAGATACTGTATTCCTCAAACCCCGTAATATTGTGGTATATAAGATACCCATTGACCGGGTCGTTCAAGGTTTGAATCGTCAGTTTCTCAGTAGCCTGTAGCTCGTTCAGAACTGTTTTTTCCATGACTTGGAGGGTTTTCTTTTCCCCTGATTTACGCAGGATACTTCTTCCTTGGCACAACATCACGCCATTTGTGTAAATATTATTATCAAGAATCTGGAATGCAAAATCCAACATCTCCCTGACATCCTTAAATTTTCCGATTTTTTCTGACAACTGCAACAGCGCGTTCAAGCGACGATTGGCCATCATAATTGAGATCTGGTTCTGGATACGGGCGATCAGTTCATTTTTAAAAATTGGTTTTTCCAGATAGTCGTTTGCAGCAACCGAAATTCCATGGATTCTGTCTTTTTGTTCATTTCTGGCCGAGAGAAAGATAACCGGCGTTTCACTTTGAGACCGGGATTCCCGAATCGCTTCGCAGACTTCGAATCCGTTCAGACCCGGCATCATTATATCAAGTAAAACAATATCGGGCTTTTCTTTTTCAAACAGTTCCAGGGCCTCTGCACCGTCAGTAGCCAGGCAGATATTGAATTTTTCCACGGTCAAGTAGTTAGATAGCACCTGCCTGACAACCGGATCATCGTCAACCACCATAATTTTGAAGTAATTTTTGTCCGTGCTTCGCTGGGAATATATCTGTGTCCGGGTTTCATTAACAGCAAAGCGCGAGATCACGGGATTAAATTTCTGAAACAGGGGCTTTTTATCCGAGACATCAACCCTTTCTGCGTCAGCAAGGGGCATCTGGAAGGTAACAGTGGTGCCGAGCCCAAACTCTGATTCAATCTGTATATGACCGCCATGAAGCTCAACCAGCTTCTTGGAAATGTTCAGACCCAGCCCGATTCCTGGATACTGCTTATCAAGATCGCCATCCACCCGTTCGAAGCTTTCAAAAACCGTTTCTAGGTTTTCCGAGGATATACCAATACCGGTATCACTTATGGATATCAGTAAAAACCGGTCTGACGCCTGAGCCCTGATCTCCACACTTCCTGACTCAGTAAACTTAATAGCATTACCGATTATATTGTGAAGAATCTGGGACAAACGGTTCTCATCTGCCGCCACGATCGCAGAGTCGGCAGGAACCGTGTTGATCAATTCAAGAGGCTTGTTTTCCACCAGATGCCCGACCAGCGTCAACACGGTGTTAACAGCTGAATAGACATCCACTTCCGTGAGGTTCAGTTTAATGTCGCTGTTTTTCAGTTTGGAGAAATCCAGTATGTCATCCACCAGGTAAAACAGCCGCCTCCCGGATGACTGCACCAGGGAAAGATTATGGGACAACTTTGTTGAAACCGGTCCCAATGCGCCTTCGATCATGGATTCCACGATTCCGATTATTCCATTTAACGGAGTCTTCAATTCGTGTGAGGTATTCGCCAGGAATTGATCCTTCAGCCGATCCATCTTCCTGAGCTCACTATTTTTAGTTTCCATCTCGGTAAAAGAGTTCAGAAGAGAATGCCGCATCTGGTTAACTGCCTGTACAACCTGGTCTAGTTCATCCGGTTTTTTTGACAGTTTTTCCCGCCGTCTCAGTACCAGCGACCTATCCAGTTTTTTCATATCAAGGGACTTAGCATACTGCGCCATGTTAACCAGGTGTCGGGTTACCATGTATCTGAAAATAATCAGAATGAACAAAGAAACAATAAACGTCTTTATGGCCTGTGTACTCAGGATAACAAACACCTGACTTAACAATCGCTGTCTAATCCGAACATAACTGGTGGAAACACTTAAAAATCCGATGTGCTCCTTTTCCAGCTTGTCCTCATAAACCAATGGAAAGGTTTGCACAAAAACATCTTCCGACAAAGCCTGTCCAACCCTTATCAGAACATTATCCTTGTCCCTGACTTCGAGGTAACGGATATCAGGTGATTGAATAATCTGTTTCAGAGTCAGTTCTATCTTACGCAGGTCAACACTCCACAGATCTTCCGCTACTGCGCTTAAATGACTCTTGCAGGTATGTTGAACGATACGCTCCGTATTCTGAACATCCTTCCGGTACTCAATGTACAGCTGAACCCCTGTGGTAATCAGGGTGATCAGGGAACTACACAGCAGAATACTGGCCAGCAGTCTTCCCCCCAGAGTATTGAATAGACTTTGTCTCAGGGAGCTGAAGAAATCGCGTATAGATAACATGTCAAATTATGGCGATATGTGATGTTACGATGGTTACAACACGAAATGACGAAAATGCGTGGATGCTCAACCACTTAACAACGGCGCCAGGTGGTTATCCTAGTCTATTGACCGTACACATCTGACATAATAGGGGTACCGTTTGTCATAGTTATTTGGCTTTCCCGTATGAAAACTGACGAACCAGGCATAATCATTATGACTGGGAGGCGTTGAAGATGACCAGTAAATAGAAGGTACCGCGTCGGGGAAAAACCGATTATTAATCGCAGGGTTATGGTGCATACGATCAACAATCGACATCAACTCATTGATATCCGGTAATCTCCAGTCTTTGTGGTCTGCCAGTGTCAGCTTTTCACAGAAAACGATTGCTTCTTCCCAATTCCGCTTTCCCCCCTCCAGCTTCTGCCACATCAGGCCTGTTGCTTCATCCAGGATTGTCCAGTCTCCTTTGTCAACCAGTTCTGCTGCTCCAGCAGCGCTGGATAAAATGAAGAGTAGAAGACCGTATAACAGGGCAACTCTGTTAAAAAATACAACCATCATGAAGTTCCGAATACGTGGCATGAGAGATTGGTTTGTTTCATCAACCGCATACAATCATGTCGCGGTTGAGGACCGCACACAAGACTATCTGACACTGTTTTTACGAACCTTACATTTACCAAAGTGTTTTGAAACTGTCTATTTCAATCCCAGAGGAGTGATCACCTCGTTCCAGAAAAAATCAAATTCATGTTTGGTAAAACCTGAAAATTCCTATTGACTTCAAAAAACTAAATTTTTATTATATATCAAACATTTCGGAAAATAAGGGCCATCAGACAAATTGGGATCAATAATTAGAGTAGGATTAAAATGAGAAAAACAGTTGTAATCGTACAGATGTTATTAAGTGTCTTCTTTCTTTCTCCGTCGCTTCTAGCTGGATCAGACGCCAATTGCTACCTTGATATTGAAAACACGGATAAGATAGAACCTGAAATTGTTAAAAACCTCTCCGCCACCTTGATTTCAAAATATATTAATAAGATCAGACCTATTCCCAGCAGTGGCGTGAGCGCAAAAGCGTGTTTATACCATGTATCAATAAAGAAAAGCGATGAGACACTGTTGGTAACGGTTTCCGGGCGTAAAATCAATGGAATTGGAGAATCAAAGAAATCGGGTTTTAATGGAATTCAGGAGGCAATTCTAAGCGCAATTTATAATGGTAGCAAAGCGCACAGGCATGAAATCTGCCGGGATTTTGGCGGAAAAATTAAAGAGAAGTGTCGTCAGCAGACGTCACCCATAATTACCAGACCACCACAAATTGACCTTTCGGCATTCAAACAGCACACAGGTAAACGACAGAAAGGCATCTGCAGCGTCTTACAATCCAATAGAAGTTATTCACACTGCAATCTTGAAAAGAAGCACTATAAAAACTTGAATCTGGAGGGAGCTGATTTTTCCGGAGTGAATCTCAGCAAAAGTCATTTTAACAATTGTAATCTTTCCAACGTCATTTTTAAAAACTCGAATCTTGAAAAATCAGTTTTTTTGGATTCCACTTTAAGCGGTGCGATTCTTGATTCTGTTAATATGCAAAAGTCGCGTTTTAACCAATCTGACATATCACAAAGTAGTTTTATAAATACAAATTTGGAGAAAGCGAGCTTCAAATCAGCATCCTTAAACCAGCTGATAATGATTAATGCAAATCTTCAGAAAGCAAATTTTGAAAAAGCAACGCTAAACCAGGTAGACATGACAGGAGCCAATCTGGAAGATGCAAGATTCAAGGGGGCGACATTGAACCAGGTGAATCTGACCAACGCCAATCTGGAAGATGTAGACCTGGGTCAAGCGACCCTAAATGATGTCATCCGCTGAATAATCTGAATATCACTAGTCTATAATGTCCAGTTGATTCGATCCTGTCCATCCAGGCGTTTCCCATGGGTCGCAAAGAAACAGCCTCCCGGGTTATTTAATCTGATATTTCTTCAGCTTATTATAGAGTGCCTTTCTGCTGATTCCCAACAATTCGGCTGTTTTTTTTCGATTGTTGTTCAACCATCTAAGTGTCTTGATGATCATTTCATGTTCTATTGCGCTCAGAGTAGTGCCCACTGGAAAGCTGACATTCGGCCTTTTATGCCTTCCTTTGACAATTCGGTCTGGCAAGTGCTTTGGGAGAAATGTTTCCCCGTGACAAATCACAACCGCCCTGTGAATGACATTCTTAATCTCCCTGACGTTTCCAGGCCAGTCGTAAGATTCTAGACAGGTAATACATTCCGGAGAGATACCGATGATGTTGCGATTGTAGTCTTCATTAAAGAGGTTTAAAAAATGGTTTACCAGTAAAGAGACATCACCTGTTCGCTCTTTAACCGATGGTAGATCAATATGAAAAACGTCCAGACGATAATAAAGATCTTCACGAAAACGTCCGCATTCCACAGCCTGGGCAAGATCCTCGTTAGTCGCAGCAATAATCCGGGCATTTGCTTTAACTAAGCTGGAATTTCCCAGTCGCCTGAAATTTTTTGTTTCCAATAAACGCAACAAACTAACCTGATCTTTTTCATCAATCGTTCCAACTTCATCCAGAAAAACAGTCCCGCCGGATGCCCTCTCGAATGTCCCTTTGTAACGTTTCCAGGCACCTGTAAATGCCCCTTTTTCATGTCCGAACAATTCGCTGGCTACTAAATCCTGGGGCAACGCTCCCAGATGAATGGGGATAAAGCGCTTCTCTCTACGATCACTCAATTGATGGATCGCTCTGGCTACCAGATCTTTTCCGGTTCCGGTCTCTCCGGTAATAAGGACCGGCATATCGGCCATAGCTGCCTGACGAATTTGACGGTAAATATCCCTCATGCACGGGGATCCGCCAATCATATCCTCAAAAGAGGTTTGCTGCCGTTCTGTCTTTAATAGTAAATTGGGTGCGTAATCCGGTTGTTGATCGAGAGCCGTTTCAAGCAATAGTTTTAGCTCATCGTTAGCAATCGGTAATACGCCATATTGATAGGACCCTGACTTTAGTGCGGAAAACGCGAGGGAGATCTCCTTGGGATAAGCTAAGAACAGAATCTGGGTGGCTGCACATTTTTCCGAGATAACTTCGAGAATTTCAATTCCACTTTGTTCATCTTCTTTTAAAGCGGAACTGCTTATCACCAGAATATCATAAGTCTCGACTTCAAAGCGCTCAAAAGCATGATCCAGTGAACGATCAAGCAGCAGGTTAAACCGCTTCTCTGCAAATACGCGGTTGAATTGTTCAAAAAGATCTTTGCCTCGGTCCACCACCAGAATTTTTGATGTTTTCTTAGACCGTTTCTGGTGCTTTTTCTTGGGTGTATCAGTGATTTGTTCCTGAATGTTCATAGATAATTTTTGAAATATGATCTTGGATAAATTTCAGTTTGTGTGATGCCTCTCTATAAGACACTAATAATTAAAATATTCCCACTCTAATAAGTAACTTAACATGCCTATTGAACTCTGTTAATGTGTAATATTTACCCATCTAATTCAGAGTGACATATCGTTAAAAGAGGCTGAAATTTTTAACTGAATAATCTAATGATCCTGTCTACTTGCTGACTATTATTTGTTTTATTTGCCTTGCTGATTACCAAAAGATTGATGCCTATTCTGAAATGACGGGGTAACATCTCCCCGGAAAAAGATCAATCTGCAGTTTTGTGTGTATAATTTACACAGATATCTGTTTCGCAAACAATCCCACAAAGAACAGACATACCTGGGGAGAAATATTTTACCTATTTATACAGTGCGTTATGTTGTGTTAGGCGGCTTTGGCATAGTATTCGCTAACAGTAAGAAACCCCTTTAAAAAGTCAGCGCTGTGTTAAATATTAATGAACATATTATAGAGCACCATTCAAAAATTATTGATACCTATTTTGGAGTCAAAAATATCTATGAAATTATGGTGGGAAAGAAACGAATTATCATATAACGAACAAAACGAAATTGTCTTTTCTGATCGAATAGTCCAGCACTTAGCAGAAAAACTCAGCACACCACTTTTTTTATACAATGCTGATCGAATACTTGAAAATATAAATCGCATACATCTCGCTCTTGAAAATACAGATATTCCAAACAGAATCTTTTACGCCCTTAAAGCGAACCGATTTGCCCCGCTACTGACATTTATGAAGACATCAACAGCCTGCGGGGTTGATGTCTGTTCTCCAGCAGAAGTACGCCACGCGATGAGCTGTGGTTTCTTGCCTGCCGACATATCCTTTACTGCTACCTCGGTTTCCAGTGCGGATCTTGACTTTTTGATTCAATTTCCCGATTTGATGCTCAATTGCGACGGTCTCAGTATGATCAAGCGTGTTGGCGAACGTGCGCCGGGACGGACAATCGGTATCCGTATCAACCCATCCATGGGCACAGGCTATGGCTCCAACGAACTGCTCCAGTACAGCGGCGAAAAACCAACTAAATTCGGCATCTACGCCTCTGAACTGGATGAGGCCCTGGCTCTCGCCGCTCAATACGATCTCTGTATAAATAGGGTCCACTTTCATACCGGTTGCGGGTACCTCAATGATCAGCTTCCGGTATGGGAAAAGATATTGACCCAGTGCCTCTGCATGATTGAAAAAATACCCTCTGTTGAGGCGGTAAATCTCGGTGGAGGACTGGGCGTTCCACTTATAAAAGAAGATGAACATCTAAATCTTTCAGAGTGGAGCGCGGTTATAAAACGGGTATTCGGTGGAAAGTCATACGAAATCAATGTCGAACCGGGAACCTATATTGTCAAGGACGCAGGCGTACTTGTGTTGGAAGTAAATACTGTCGAGACAAAGGCCGGAAAGCGGTTTATCGGAGTCAACGGCGGCTTCAACCTGGCAGTGGAACCGGTAGTCTATAAACTTCCCTGTGAGCCTGTCCCCTGTGTTTTGTCCGAGTCAAAAGAGAGATGCTTTGCCGAAGATGCCCTGACACCGGCAACAATAGCCGGTAACATCAATGAGGCGCTCGACGTATTATATGAAGACCTTATGTTTCCTCACATTGAAGAGGGGGCTCTGCTCGCTTTTATTAATGCCGGGGCCTATACATCTTCAATGAGTTCAAACCACTGTATGCGGGGGGAGTTTTCGGAGGTCCTGTTGCTGAATAGCAAGCATTAGAATATTAACCATTTGTAGACAATAAGATTTTACCAAACAGGAGATTGACTATGCTTTTATACCCTGAAGAATATGATTTAGATCCGGATGACGGTTACCCAAAGGAGGAGGACTTCAAGGTCTGCCGCAAAGAATACGGCAAGGGAGTCGGTGTATATGTGAAAAAACCATTCAAGCGCGGTGAGCTTGTTGCCAGAATCACCGGAAACATCATACCGCATATGGGCCAGCATACGCTGCAGATAACACCAACGACCCATTTGTTAGATCAATACTTTACCGGTTTTCTGCTGCACTCATGTTCACCCAATATCTACCTGGATATGCTCGAATTCGAGATCTGGGCACTGCGTGACATTGATGCGGGACAGTCGATGACCATGGATTATGCCTCAACCGAAGATGTTCTTTACAAACAGTTTCCCTGCTTATGTCAAACACACAACTGCCGTCACTGGATAACAGGTCGCAAGGAGGAGGTGTCCAACGAAGGATTAAAATTTATCGATCAACAGCTGACAGAACTTGGCCGTGAAGCCAGCGAAATTGTAATGGCGTCCTAATAAACGGAGACAGGATATATGAGTACAACCGATTATACTACTAAAGAAATCAGCACAAAAGACAGGCGCCACAATCTCCATCCATGGGCCGACCTTGCTACCGCAACTGTAAAAGGTGACCTTGTCATGACAAAAGGTTCAGGACACCATGTGTACGACAGTGATCAAAACAAATACATTGATGGTATCTCAGGTATGTGGTGCGTCAATATCGGCTATGGCAGGAAGGAGATGGCGGAGGTCATCGCCAGGCAGGTGGAGGAACTTGTCTACTATACTCCCTTCGGGGCAATGACAAATCCAATCGCGGCAGAACTCAGTGAAGTACTGTCCGAACTGACGCCAGGAGATTTAAACCGCATTCAGTTTACAACAAGTGGGTCGGGGGCGGTAGATTCGGCCATACGCTTTGCTCACTTTTATTTTAATGCAATGGGCAAACCCGAAAAGAAGCATATCATTTCTCGCATCGAGAGCTATCATGGCAGTTCCTATCTGGGGGCATCCCTCTCCGGCAAGGGAGTCGACAGGACCTATTTTCACTATATGACCGACATCATTCACCATATATCCGGCCCCAATCCCTACCGCCGGAATGAAAATCTTTCTATGTCAGCGTACTGCCAACAGCTCATTGATGAATTTGAACAGAAGATACTTGAAATCGGCCCTGAACAGGTGGCCTGCTTTATTGCGGAACCCATCATGGGTTCAGGTGGCGTACTGATTCCACCTCCGGGATATCACAAAGAGATGAAGCTGATTTGTGAAAAATATGACATTCTCTATATTCTCGATGAGGTTGTCACCGGCTTTGGTAGATTGGGACATTTCTTTTCGGCCGAACCGGTATGGGGGATAATTCCGGATATGATTACCTGTGCCAAGGGGTTGACCAGCGGATATCAGCCGCTGGGAGCTGTGATCATAGCGGACAAATTGTTTGACCAGATATCCGGGGACAATGCGCCTGAGGCGGCATATTTTACGAACGGTTACACATATTCAGGCCATCCGGTTGCCTGTGCCGCAGCGTTAAAAAATATTGAAATTATGAAACGTGAAAACTTGTGCGAGCATGTACGGGATGTCGGACCCTACTTTATTGAGCAACTGAAAACGCTCGAACAGTACGACATTGTTGGTGAAACCAGGGGAAGCCACCTGATGTCCTGCGTTGAGTGCTCTATCAGTGGCAACAAAACAGCCGCAGAAGAAAAGGACATAATAGCGGCACAAACAGTGGACGCATTCTGTGAACAATTAGGGCTCATCGTCCGACCCTTTGAGGCCCTCTTGATTCTGTCTCCACCACTCATTATTGACAAAACTGTAATTGATGAAATAATCTCAATCCTGGCCCGTAGTCTTGAAAAGGCAACAGTTGCATTGAAATCACAGGGACTGCTATAAAAAAAGGCAGCAATGTCCGGTTAGGTTTTTGCAGAAAGCTAAATGATGAATCCCGGATCGAGCTTATGAGGATTTTCTAGATATTCTTAGTTTGGCGTAGCGAAAATGAGCCTTGTTTGAACGAGGCACGAGTGAGTTTGGCGGTTTTTCGTGAAGCAAACATAGAACATCTTAAAATCCTTATGCAGAGAGACGGGTTTTATTGTTTAGTTTTCATTTTGCAAAAACCTAACCGGGCATTGCTGAAAAAAAGGAGATGACGATGCAGCAACATTTATTAATTAACGGCGCACTGGTTGAAGGGAATGGGAGCAATGAGGAGATACTCAATCCGGAAGACGGGGAGAAAATCACCGTTATCAGCGGTGCAAGCGTGGCCCAGATTGATGAAGCGGTTACAGCAGCTGAAAAATCATTCCCAGCATGGACATGCGTGACCCCAGCCGAACGAAGTGCCCTCTTAATGGAGGTGGCGGACGCCATTGGGAAACGATCTGAGGAACTTGCCCGCCTTGAGTCACTGAATACCGGCAAACCCTATCTCCGCATGCTTGAAGATGAAATCCCCGCCATCGTCGATTGCTTCCGCTTCTATGCGTCAGCCTGCCGTTTGCAGACAGGCTCTGTGGCGGGGGAATACGTTGCAGGAATGACGAGCATGATCCGCAGGGATCCCGTCGGTGTTGTCGCCCAGATAGCCCCCTGGAATTATCCTCTGATGATGGCGGCTTGGAAAATTGCCCCCGCACTCGCGGCAGGGAACTGTGTTGTTTTTAAGCCTTCTGAAAACACACCGCTCACCATGCTGGCGCTGGCTCCGCTTTTTAAGGAAATCTTCCCGGCCGGTGTACTCAATATCATTGCCGGAAACGGTCCCGAAGTCGGCGCTGAATTGGCAAAGCATGCTCGTGTGAGAATGATTTCTGTCACCGGTTCAGTCAATACCGGCAAAGAAGTTCTTCGCCTTGCTGCAGGCAATCTTAAACGGACTCATTTTGAACTTGGCGGCAAAGCGCCAGTGATCATTTTTGACGACGCGAACATCGAAGATGTGGTCGAGACCATCCGCAGTTACGGCTATTACAATGCAGGTCAGGACTGCACCGCCGCCTGTAGAGTTTATGCTGCGGACAATATATTGGAAGCGTTTTCTGAAAAGTTGACGAATGCGGTCCGTACCATCAAATATGGTGACAGCAACGACCCAAATTCAGAGATTCCACCACTGATAACGCAAAAACACAGAGAACGGGTTGACGGATTTGTACAACGTGCTTTGGCTACAGGACATATTGACCTCCTCTGTGGAGGTAAGATTGTCGCCGGTCCTGGTTTTTTCTATGAACCGACAGTCCTCAAAGGGGCACACCAGCAAGATGAAATTGTCCAGCAAGAGGTCTTTGGTCCGGTCGTTTCGATCACTCGCTTTGATAATTCCCTCGAACAAGCAATTGAGTTAGCCAATGATTCTGAATACGGCCTGGCGTCATCGGTGTGGACAAAAGATGTCGGCAGAGCTCACGCAATTGCCGCCCGCCTGCAATATGGTGCAACCTGGGTCAATACCCATTTCATGCTGCCCAATGAAATGCCCCATGGTGGGATGAAGCAGACCGGGTATGGAAAAGACCTGTCGATGTACGGCCTTGAAGACTATACAGTGGTCCGGCACGTGCTGATGACTCATTCGTAAGCACCATTGGCCGCACGAACATCCTCAGCGCCAGGCATCATACCAGGGAGGGCCTCGATAAATCGGTCATCCCTTAATAAATGATTGAAACACCCTCTCAGGGTTGATTTGAGCTTTTTTTCACTGGCTAGAATTTCTTCAACTATTTCTGTGCGGCCATCCAATAAAGTAACCATATCCTCAATATCGTGATTCAAGAGACAGTCACCGTTCCTCCACCTGTGCGTTCCTCCTGACAGTTTCCAGGGTACCAGTCTGCAACCTTTCATCACGGGTTAACGTTACTGGAATCGTCTCTTTTGTCTCGTGTCTCATGTTGGTCTCGACTCTACTCATCATGAGACAGGCGGCAGAAATATAAATATCTGTTATCTTGAACCTATATACTTGTTTTTAGTCTCTTATCCTTCACGTATTGCCTCAACTTTATTTTGCAGGTCTACCGAGACATGGTTGATTAAAATAAGATAACGAATTCCATAATATTGTTATTATTGGTCATTCAAACCGTCCGCTTACGTTTTTTGTTTGGCATGAAATGTGAAGTCAATCAAGCCCCAATTAAACATGTCCCATGTTAGATGATCCAGTAACGACGATTTAGGGAAAAAGAGGACAGCGTTAAGCGGAACCTGGAAAAGACCAACGGCCTTTGCAGCAAAAGGCCAATTTTAGATGGTCCGGGGGAATTCCACAGGTCTGATGATAGTTGCGGGACCGTCACTGGAAACATGCAGGACGGCGATATACAAATAGATGGTTTTTCGTTTTTCTTTTTCTTAACAAGGAGGAAACATGGCACATGCTTCTGAGAAGAAAATACTGGTGATTGATGATGAGCCGGACGTCAGGGAATTTTTGAGTACTTGTCTGGCAGACGCAGGCTTTCAGGTGGAAACCGCAGGTGATGGTTTTGATGCACTGATGAAAGTGGAACAAAGCCCGCCTGACCTCATCACACTGGACCTTTTGATGCCGCGGATTTCCGGGATCAAGCTGATGCGGAAAATACGAAAAAATCCGGCCTGGAAGAAGATTCCAGTGGTTATCGTAACCGCTCACGCTAAGGACGAGTTTGGTCAGAATGATCTTGAGCAGCTGTATGCCGAAGAGGTGAGACCGGTGCCTGAGCACATCATCGAAAAGCCAATCACGCCAACGCGGCTAGTCAACGGAATCGGTAAGATTCTGGACGTGCAGACAAATATTGATGTAGCCGTTGAGCGTAGCGATATACTGGAGATGATCAAGAACTGCAGTCCGGGAAAACTCAAAGAGATCCAGAGTCTGCTGTACTGATTTTTTGAGTGATCAAGATCCCAGGATGAATCTGCGTCATGCGCCCCGCGCTTTCAGTGAGGGCAGGACGAGCAAAAGTGGACAGCCACCTGCAAGGGCGGCAACGTATCGCCGGGTACTCTGAGCCCGGGTGTTCTACGAATCGGATAAAATAGATTACTGTTAATACCCCGTTGTACCTGGCAAAAATCAAACAGGTTTATCATTAGTTGCATGAATATCAAGAGGAGGTTGTAAAGATGTCAAAAGAGATTATTGGATCGGTCATGGTTGTTGGTGGCGGAATCGCCGGTATGCAATCAGCGCTTGATTTGGCAAATTCTGGATACTTCGTCCATCTGGTCGAAAAAAGTCCTTCCATCGGGGGGGTTATGTCTCAATTAGACAAGACTTTCCCGACCAATGATTGCGCGATGTGAATTATCTCCCCAAAACTGGTCGAGGTCGGCCGGCACCTGAATATTAAATTACACACACTATCAACTGTTAAGAGCGTGGTCGGTGAGGAAGGCAGTTTTCTTGTGGCCCTGAATAAAAAGGCGCGCTACATCGATGAAGACAAATGTACCGGCTGTGGTGAATGTGCTGCTAAATGTCCCGTTAATTTGAGAAGTGATTTTGAGCAGGGCATGGGAAACCGGAGTGCCGTTCACAAACCATATGCGCAGGCAGTCCCCGGAGCATTTTCTATTTCAAAAATGGATCAGTCGCCCTGTACGTGCGCCTGCCCCGGGAGTGTCAACGCCCATGGGTACGTGTCACTGATCAGTGGCGGGAAATATAAAGAGGCATTGGAAGTTATCACCAGAAGCCTGCCGATGCCCGGGATTTTGGGTCGGATTTGTCCCCATCCTTGCGAAAATGCCTGCCGTAGGTCAGAAGTGGACTCTCCGGTATCTATTTGCACATTGAAACGGTTTGCGGCAGATCAGATTGATTTGAACGAATTGGAAATACCGGTCATTGAGCAACGACCTGAAAAGGTTGCAATTATCGGAGCAGGTCCCGCAGGTTTGACAGCAGCTTATTTTCTGGCTCTCGAAGGGTTTCAACCAACCATTTTTGAAGCGCTTCCGGTAGCAGGTGGCATGATGCGGGTGGGAATTCCGGATTATCGGTTGCCGCCATCCATATTGGAACAGGAAGTTGAGTTCATCACCCGGCTGGGAGTTGAGATCAAGTATAACACACGGATCGGCCAGGACATAACTGTTGATGGGATGCTGAACAGTGACTTCAGCTCTGTTTTTATCGGGGTAGGGTGTCATAAGGATATGAAACTCGGGCTTGAGGGAGAAGAAGAGATTTCAGGTGTTATTCCGGGTGTCAAATTCTTAAGAGATGTGAATCTGGGTGACCTCAAGGAAATCAAGGGTAACGTTGCCATTGTCGGCGGCGGGGATGTGGCCATTGATGCTGCCAGGACTGCTCTGAGAATAGGTGCCGACAAGGTCAGTATCCTTTACAGAAGAACTGAAGCTGAAATGCCGGCTCGGAATGAGGAGATAGAGGATGCCCTGGAAGAGGAGATCGATATTCAGATTCTCAGGGCGCCTGTCGAACTGGTTCAGGAAAACGGCAAACTGACCGGTGTCAGGTGTATTCAAATGGAGTTGGGAGAACCTGATGACAGCGGCCGCCGAAGACCGATTCCCGTTGAAGGCAGTGAGTTTATTGTTGAAGCGGACGTTCTGATTCCTGCCATTGGGCAGAAAACCGATGCGTCATTCCTGCAGGCCAGTGATGGTGTGGAATTGAATAAGTGGGGAGACTTTGATGTCAATCCGATTACATATCAGACATCGAGGGAAGGTGTGTTTGCTGGCGGTGATGCGCAAACAGGAGCATCTATTGCGATTGAAGCAGTCGGAGCCGGACGTGAAGCGGCTACTTCCATATCTCGTTTTTTAAAGGGTGAAGACCTGGCAGAAGGGCGGGAAAAAGTGGAAGTTCCTCAGAAAAAATTCAACCCGTTACCGGAAAAGGTAGTGAAGCTTCATCCCACGACAGAAAATCGGATTCCTGTTGAACAGCGGCATCTAGGTTTTGACGAAGTGGAGCTGGGAATAACGGAAGAGATCGCTCAACTGGCTGCTGATAAATGCGTTGACTGTATGGTCTGCTGTGAATGTTTTGAGTGCGTGAAGGCTTGTGGAGCTGGCGCCCTCACGATGGAAACCCATCAGGAGCAGGATCAATTCGAAGCCTTGAAGGTCGGCTCAGTTGTGCTTGCAGCGGGAATTGAACCCTATGAACCATCAAAACTGGATTTTTACGGGTTTGATAAACATGCGAATGTCGTTACGGCACCACAATTTGAACGCTTGCTGTCCGCCTCCGGTCCAACTGAGGGGCATGTTCTCCGGCCTTCCGACCAGAAAGAACCCAAAAAGATCGCGTGGTTTCAATGTGTCGGTTCAAGAGAGACCAACAATTGCGACAACGAATATTGTTCTTCCGTCTGCTGCATGTATGCCATCAAAGAAGCGGTGATAGCCAAGGAGCATAATAACGATCTGGACTGCTCCATTTTCTACATGGATATGCGGACGTTTGGAAAGGATTTCGAGAACTACTACGAAGACGCCAAAAACAAACATGGTATTAATTTTATCCGGTCGAGAGTGCATACCATCGATCCAGTAGGCGACAGCGGTGATCTGGAAATCCGTTTTGTTGGAGACGACGGTGAGCTTGCGGTTGATACGTTTGATATGATTGTCCTGTCGGTCGGGATGGAGACCAGCCCTGAACTGCGGGAGCTGGCCAAGATGTTCGAAATTGAACTGACGCCCGGCCACTTCTGCCAGACCAGCAGCCTGGCACCGGTCGCCACAAGCCGCCCGGGTGTATTTGTTTCGGGAGCGTTTCAGGGACCGAAAGATATCCCACAGTCAGTGGTAGATGCAAGTGCGGCTGCAACAGCAGTTGGAGAAATCCTGGCACCGGCCAGAAATACCTTGACCAAGGCACGGGAGATCATTCCTGAAAGGGATGTATCCGGGGAACGTCCGCGGATCGGTGTCTTTGTCTGTAAGTGTGGTTTCAATATCGCCGGGACTGTTGATGTACCAGCAGTGGTGGAGTACGCAAAGGATCTGCCATATGTTGAGTATGTGGCTGATAATATGTACTCCTGCTCCCAGGATACGCAGACAACGATGACCGAGATCATCAAGGAGAATAATCTTAACCGCATTGTTGTTGCTGCCTGTACACCGAAAACCCATGAACCTCTTTTCCAGGAGACATTGATCAATGCGGGGTTGAACCGCTACCTGTTCGAGATGGTCAACATCAGAAATCAGGCGTCATGGGTACATAAGAACGATCCGGCGCTGGCAACACAGAAGGCAATGGATCTGGTTCGTATGGCAACGGCGAAAATCGGGTTGAAACTCCCGCTGCAGGAAGCCCAATTGGATGTAAATCCTGTCGCCATGGTAATTGGTGGTGGCATGTCGGGCATGGCATCTGCGCTTGGCCTTGCCAGACAGGGCTTTCGTACGCACCTGATAGAAAAGGATGACAAGCTTGGTGGGAATGCTCATAAATTATACAAAACCTGGAAGGGAGAATATGTCCAGGAGATGTTGACCGACCTTGTCAGCCAGGTTGATGTGGAAGATAACATAACGGTCCACCTCGCCAGCCGGGTCTCCGATGTTAAAGGCTTTGTAGGGAACTTCAGTACGCAAATTACTAGCGGCGATATGGATACGGTCATTGACCATGGGATTGCCTCGCTGGCAACTGGTGCACAGGAACACAGACCGGATGAGTATTGTTATGGCGAAGATCCCCGGATTTTGACCAGCCTGGAGCTGGATCAGAAGTTTATCGGCGATGACCCGGCCATGAGTGACATCGGCTGTGCTGCCTTTATCCAGTGTGTTGGCTCACGCGAACCTGGACGCCCATACTGTTCAAGGGTCTGCTGTACCCATACTGTTGAAAACGCGCTTGAATTGAAGCAGCGGAACCCCGAGGCCAGGGTTTTTGTCCTCTATCGCGATATCAGAACCTATGGTGAGCGTGAACGGATCTACATTCAAGCCAGAAAAGCAGGCGTTATCTTTATCCGCTACTCCATTGACGACAAACCTGTGGTTGCACTGAAGGACGGTAAGGTAAGTGTCACTGTCAAGGACCACGTCCTGGGCAGGGAGCTGGAAATCGGAGCAGATCTGCTGACACTGGCTTCCGCGATCGTACCGAAAAAAGATGAGCATCTGGCGCAGTTGTTCAAGGTACCGATGAACACTGAAAACTTCTTTATTGAACGTCACGCCAAACTCGGACCGTCGGAGTTCGCAACCGATGGTGTCTTTTTGAGCGGTCTGGCACACTATCCCAAACCAATCGATGAAGCGATTGCCCAGGGTCAGGCAGCCGCGTCCAAAGCTGTGGCCTTGCTTTCTCAGGGGACGATTACAGCCAACGGAGAAGTGGCGGCCATTGATCCCACGCTTTGTAGCGGATGCGGCGTTTGCCTTGAGATTTGTCCCTTCGGGGCACCGGCGTTGATAGATGAGGGGCGATTTGTTAGCAAGACGCAAATCAACTCCGTCCTGTGCAAGGGATGCGGCTTGTGTGTCTCATCCTGCCGTTCAGGGGCGATTCGATTGAATGGATATGATAACAACCAGATACTCGCGATGCTGACAGTGGCGTAATCCTGCCTCTCTCTGAAAACCCGCGCCTAACTGATTTTTGCTTTAATGGCGGTATCAGCCAATTCATTTAATTGTAACACGGCTGATACAACCTCTTTTTGAATACGATTTTTTGAACCCTGAACTGTATTGCAAGGATATTTGCCCGGATCTCGTATCACAGGGTAGCTGATCCGTGGCCGGTCCAGGGGGTAATCATCTACAAATCTTAAAATAAAGGAGATTGGAAGATGTCTGACTGGGAACCTAAAATCATTGCTTTTTTATGTAACTGGTGTAGCTATGGCGCAGCCGATTTGGCTGGCGTCAGCCGCATGCAGTATCCGCCGAATATTCGAGTTGTCCGAATCCCCTGCACCGGCCGCATGTCACCGAAATTTGTTTTGTCAGCATTGATGAACGGGGCGGATGGCGTTTGGGTCTCCGGTTGACACCCGGGAGACTGCCATTACCTGGAAGGTAATTATTATGCTCGTCGAAAGTTCTTACTCTTAACGAACTTGATGGAGCACATGGGGATTGAGAAGGATCGATTGCATTTTTCATGGATCTCTTCTGCAGAAGCAACAAAATTCATCGATGTTGTCACTACGATCACAGACTCGGTTAAAGCACTGGGGCCTGCCAAACAATTCGTAAAAGCCGGATAAAGGAACGCACATGTTAAGCTATGTTGATAAAATAAGGGAGCTGTCTGGACAGCTCCTCAAGGATGAGAAAGTGGACATGGTCATCGGCTTTCAAAAAGGGAGCCTGCCCATGTTGAACGAGCCTGTTATGATAAAGGACTCGGCAGATGTCGAAAAACTCGTCTGGGACAGCCACTGCAGTGTTAATCTGGCAACTTACCTGACCGATCGCAAGGAAAAGATCGGTGTCATTGCAAAAGGGTGTGACAGCCGGAATATCGCAACGCATATTATCGAAAATAAAATAAAGCGGGAGCAGCTGACAATCATTGGCGTTCCCTGTACGGGAATGATCGATAAGAGAAAGGTTACGAATGCAGTAGATTTTGAAATTCTTGAATTCGTTGAAGATGCCGACCGAGTGATTGTCAAGGGAGCAGACGTTGAGAAGCGCTTCAACAAGATGGAAATTTTGCAGGAGAACTGCGCCGTGTGCAGTTCTCCCAATCCGGTGTTATATGACGAACTCGTCGATGAGCCCATTAAAGTGAACGGCAATGTTGATCTATATGCCGACGTCATTAAAATTGAAAAAATGGAGACCGGCGAAAAATGGGAATATTTCGAGGATCTTCTCTCCAATTGCATTCGCTGCTACGCCTGCCGGAACGCCTGTCCGCTCTGCTACTGTCCAACCTGTTTTGTGGATGAGTCTCAGCCACAATGGGTCGGTAAGAGCGATGACACAACAGACACCCGTTCATTCCATTTTTTAAGGGCCTATCATTGTGCCGGAAGATGCACGAATTGCGGCTCCTGTGAAAGAGCATGCCCGATGGGAATTAATATGAGGGCGTTTACCCGGAAACTGGAAAAAGACTGCCAGGAAGCCTTTGACTGGCAGGCCGGCCTGAATACGGAACAGCGTCCGCCTCTGGACACATTCAATCCCGCCGATCCAGATCAGTTCGTGAAATAACCATTTGTAGCGACAAAAGCTGGCTTCGAAATGATCCAAATGGAAAGCTAACAAAAAAACCAAGATAAAAATGATAAAAATTCAAAAACAAGCCTGGGCTGAGGGATTGGTCAAATTGAGATCCGATTACGAACTTTTTGGCCCGGTAGCCGATAAGGATGCCCATGAATTTAAACTGTTGGAACAGGATCAACTCCCGGTTCTCGACATTCCAAATACGCGCTTATCTGCGAAAAAAACTGTATTTCCCCAAAGTCAGGTGATGTTCAGTTTCTCACTTGCTGCATCAAATGAAGATCAATCTTCAGTAAAAGTAGAAGGACTTGATGTAAAACCCAGGGCGGTTGTCGGTATCAGACCCTGTGACGCGGCTTCATTTCTTCTGGTTAAGCGAAATTTTGACAACCCGGAGTATCCAGATCCGTATTGGATTAGTGCCTATGGGCAAACGACACTTATTGGTTTTGCCTGTGATCAGCCTCAGCAGACCTGTTTCTGCACATCTGTTGGAAGTAGCCCTTACGGCGAAGACGGCCTGGATTTGCTTGTTGCAGAAGATGAGGACCATTACCTGGCAAAATCCCTGACAGAAAAAGGGGATCGATTGATAGAAGCCGCCGGATGGGAGACCGGAGCTGAGGATGCCATCTTTGATGAGAGAAAGGATGCCGCTGAAGCGAAAATTTCAAAAAAAGTGGCAACTGATCGCATTAAAAGCTGCAGTGCTCAGGATTTGTTCGGGGCCTCATTTTGGGAGGAAGTTGCCTTTCCCTGCCTGAATTGTGGGACCTGCACCTTCGTCTGCCCGACCTGCTGGTGTTTTGACATTCAGGATGAAGTAAAGGGGACCGCAGGAAAACGCATGCGAAACTGGGATAGTTGCATGTTCCCGCTTTTCACCCTGGAAGGGTCTGGTCATAATCCAAGACCGAGCAAGGAGCAACGGGTCAGGCAGCGGTTCATGCATAAGCTGAAGTATTATCCTGACAAGTATGAGTCAGACGTACAGTGTGTTGGTTGTGGACGGTGTATACAGCTGTGCCCGGTCAATATCGATATCAGAAACGTCTGTGACCGTATGACGCAACATTTATGTATCACCATTTAGACTTTCAATATGAAATGACAAGGGAGACAACCCGTGGAAAATCCATACCTACCGTATTTCGTTAGAATTGAAGAGATTATAACGGAGACCGAGGATAATAATCTCAAAACATTCAAATTCGTGTTCCTTGATCCCGAAGATGAAGAAAAATTTGCATACAGTGCCGGCCAGTTCGCAGAGCTTTCAATCATGGGGAAGGGTGAAATTCCTATTGGGATAGCATCATCACCAACGGAAAAAGGATTCATTAAGTTTACTGTCAATAAGACTGGTTTAGTCACTTCACACCTCCATAATATGCAGGTTGGTGATGTCATGGGGATTCGTGGTCCCTTAGGCAATTCCTATCCGTGGGATGTCCTGGAAGGGAAGAACATCGTCATCATCGGTGGCGGATTTGCCTTCACCACCTTACGGTCATCTATCGTTTACATGCTGGAAAATCGGGATAAATTCGGTGAAATCAATGTCATCTATGGAGCAAGGTCCCCCGGCTTGCTGCTGTACCAGGACGAATTGAAAAAGTGGGAAGCGGAAGGCGATATCAAGATGCACATTACCGTTGACGGAACCGATGATCCCGATTGGAAATATAACATCGGATTTGTTCCGGCCGTTGCTGAAGAAAAGGCCCCACCGGCAGATGAAAACACTTACGCGATTGTTTGCGGGCCCCCTATTATGATTAGATTCACCCAGCCGGTCCTGGACAAGCTGGGTTATCGTCACGATAATATCATCAACTCCCTGGAAAAGCGCATGAAATGTGGGATTGGCATCTGTGGACGTTGTAATATCGGCGAGAAATACGTATGTAAGGATGGACCGGTTTTTAGTCTGGAAGATTTGAACCAACTTCCCTTTGAATAACCCCAGTATATGATATCATTAACAGGAACAATTCAATGGATAATACAGCGATAAAATTATATGGAAAGGCGGAGACCCGCTTTCTGGACAAAGTCAAAAAGCTTTTGCCGGAAGAAGGGAATTTGGATGCCTGTCTAACGTGCGGTGCCTGCGCATCCGGTTGTCCTGCGACAGGAATCGACAACCTTGATCCACGCAAAGTACTGCGAATGGCGGTACTGGGAATGGATGAGGAACTTACCACAACCCCCTGGGCCTGGGCCTGTACTATGTGTACACGATGCATGTATGTCTGCCCGATGAAAATCAATATTCCTCAGCTGGTTTTCAACATGCGGGCTTCCTGGCCGAGAGAAGACAGGCCAAAGGGTATCAGAGGATCCTGCGACAAAGGAAACAGTGTTGACAGTCGCAGCGCAATGGGACTGACAGGAGAAATGTTTTCGGAAACCGTTGCAGAGCTTCTGGAGGAGGTTCAGGAAGATCAAGAGGGTTTTGCCGATCTACAGGCACCGATGAATAAAAAAGGGGCTTACTACTTTTTAAACCAGAACTCCCGCGAACCACAGATGGAGGAGGATGAAATGGTTCCCCTCTGGAAAATCCTGCATACTGTTGGTGCTGACTGGACATACAGCGACAAAGGATGGGCAGCGGAAAACTACTGTCTCTTTCTGGCAGACAACGAGGGCTGGGAGGAGAATATCCGCATGAAAGCGCAGGCGGTGGAGGACCTTGGGTGCAAGGTCTGGCTTAATACCGAGTGAGGACACGAACTATTCGCATTCCAGGTTGGACTGCAAAAATTCAATATCCCTCATAGCTTCGAAATCTCAGACATTCGTCTGGAATATGCCAAATGGATCAGAGAAGGTAAACTTCCGGTCAGTTCCGACTGGAATAAGGACCTGAAAATCAAATTCACTCTACAGGACCCCTGCCAGCTGGTAAGAAAGACCTATGGCGACGTAGCCGGTGAGGACATGCGCTATGTCCTGAAACAATTGGTTGGTGAAGAAAATTTCATTGATATGTCACCGAACCTTTCCAATAACTACTGCTGCGGCGGTGGTGGCGGATTCCTTCAATCCGGACGGAAAGAGGAACGGCGGACCTACGGCAAAATCAAATTTGATCAGATTCAGGCGACGAAAGCGGACTATGTCATCACTCCCTGCCATAACTGTCATTCTCAGATACATGATATGGCAGAGCATTATGGCGGAGATTATCATTGCATCCACTTCTGGACGCTGATTTGTCTCTCCATGGGTATTCTGGGAGAAAACGAAAGGGTGCACCTTGGACCCGATCTCGCAGATTTTGGCCTGGACTAACCAGGTAGCTGTTTGAAAAGTAAACCTTTCATCATCGTGGGGTTACCATTGATGGCTCCTCAAAGGCGCCCACGATAATTTCAACTTCTGCTGATCCGAATTCAGTGTCGTTTTTTTGTATTTTCCCTGCAGCCAGTTGTCAAGATCCGAACAGTACCATTTGCGAACTACCCGGTTTACTTCAATTTATTCCATGTAATCAGGGAATACCATATTTTTTTTCAGCCAACCAGGCGGCTTTCGATCTCCTTACACAACCGTTGATATAATCGGGAACCAATGGGTGTGTATTTCGCAGAATGAGAGGCAAAGCGCTTTGATTCCTGAAACGCCTGAGCGATCTGAGATGTATTGGGTATGATGGACTCAAATGGTGAGGGAAGCGCAGAAAAGTCACTAATTCCTTTTTTCGCCTCGGCGACGATTTGGCGATGTATCTTGTCTTGCTGCCGGTAAAGCGACCATACAATCCCGAGACCAAATGTTTTAAACCCGGTACGACGAATTCTATCCAGTAAATTGTGGCA
>Ga0075122_10000164_pt1 | contig 54116 bp, 41 predicted proteins | sample AntAceMetag02UKB_FD_69790 | JGI IMG/M metagenome (GOLD analysis project Ga0075122, IMG submission 69790) | Saline lake microbial communities from Ace Lake, Antarctica - Antarctic Ace Lake Metagenome 02UKB | ecosystem: Environmental > Aquatic > Non-marine Saline and Alkaline > Saline | place... | reverse complement strand
GTTGAACTTTAACAAATACTGGAATAAAAAGACAGCCCTCTTGTTGAAACTGCTTGACATGCTCATACTCTACTTTGTATTGACACTAGCTTTACTTGCCGTTAGGGTATACTCACCTAAATTTATTAAAAATAAGACGCCATCTTAACCAGATCCGCGCATTTCGTCAAGTTTTCAGCTCAACTGCCTCAAAAAACCTCCTGCAGTTTTTCTCACATTCTGCTCCAACTTCACCAACTCTCAAATGTTCCAAAGTTTCAGACCTTGGCCCTGGGTTCAGATTTTTAATGTGCACTCCAAGAACCCTACCCACACGGGCACCAATATCTAAAATTGCCCCTGCAGGCAAAAGCACCCATCCTGCATCTCCAGCTTCTTTTGGGGCAAAACGCCGCAAACAAACAGGATTCGTGACCCTATATTCCACTTCAGATAAAACAGTCAAACAGCGCGGAATACAAATGCGGGGAATTTCTTTGCAGCCTGATTCAGGATCACCCATAAACTTTATCATCTTAAATTAAGAGTTAAGTTAATCACCAAAAAGCCTATTTGTCAATCATGCGCTGACCCAACGTAACCTTAAACCCCCTTCCTCTTAAGCACCACAACTGTCATGTCATCTGCGTGATCCTTATCACCAATGTATTCAACAACATCAGAAAGTACCGCATTTTTGATCCCCTTCGCCGTGTATAAATCACCCGCAGCGTCTTGAACAATACGCTTAAGTTTGGCCATTCCATACTGCTCGCCGCTCTTTCCAACTGCCTCAGTAATACCATCGCTGTACATCACAAGCACGTCATTCGGCTTCATTTGAACCTTAAATTCTTCAAATTTGTCCTTCAAATCCCCTGAAAGTCCAAGCGCAATCCCCGGAATCTTAATTTCCGTCACTTTTTGCTGCGCCGAGTCGTAATAAAGCACCGGCAAATGCCCCGCATTGATGTATGAGAGCTCACTAGTTTGGTCATTCCACATTGTCAGCGCCATGGTCATAAACACCCTAGCACTGGTCTTTTTAACCATGACCTCGTTCAGATAAGAAACCAAAGTTCTAAGCTCAGGCTCACTTCGCAAACCGTAAAGCATTGCATTAGCAACAGAAGAAATAATCCCCGCAGCCACACCATGTCCGGTCACATCGCCCAGATACACCAGGTATCTGCTGTCCTTCATCTGAATATAATCAAAAGCATCTCCTCCAATTTCCGTGGCAGCCACAAGACCACCAGACACATCCACATTTGCAGTCTGCATCTCCTCTTTTGGCAAAAGGTCCGCTTGGATTTGCGCCGCAAGTTCAAGCTCCTTCCCAACACGCTCTTTATAAATTATCGCTTCAGTTGATGCCGCCAAATCGGCCGCCATCTGGTTAAAAGTCCCAGCAAGCACACCAACCTCATCCTTTGTCCGAACCGGCACACGAACACCAAAATCACCCTTAGCAATTTTGAGCGCCCCAGCCTTCAAATCCTTGAGCGGATTAGTAATACTCACAGAAAGCATGAACGAAATCATCAGCGCAAGCGCCACACCAACAGTAGCCATAATCACAATTTGTAACTTAGCAGCAGCCAAACGCTCCTCCATGGAGTCATAATTCACCTTGTAAAACACGCTGTATGCATTGTTTTCATAAGGCACAACAATATCCACAACCCTGTCACGCGCACTGAGCGGTTCAACCTCATTCTCATTCACATCTACATAAGAAAAGTTCTTATCTTCGTCATAAAGCAGGTAAATCACCTCACCATCATCAAGCAAAACAGACATATTATTTGCCTGCACACGATCCAAAGTCTCCTCCTCCAAAACCGTCCTAATCACCCCGTCATATTGCTCATCAATTTCCGTAGCCGAATCGTACAAAATCACCCCAGAATATGAAGCAATTTCAACAGAAGAAACCTCCTTGTTACTCCGCAAATCCCCCGCAATTTCCCTTCTGAAAAGCACAAAGTTACCAGGTTCAAGATATTGGCCGTAAGCACCCATAATTTTCCCTACTGTCAGTTGAGAAAAAGCAATTGTGGTATCAGCAATATCTTCAGACAATTCCTGAGCCTTAGCATCTACCAAAAAGACCCCAACCGCAGAAAAAAGTACAACAATTAATGTTCCAAAGGAGAGTACGAATTTTGCCTTGATTGACTTCAACATGCAGATACACTTATGGCTATCCTATTATTCTACCACATTTTCGACAATTTCTGAAGCTAAAATCTGCCCATCTAACCTGAGATCCCAATAAATGCCCGGCTGCAAACCATAAAGCAATTTCGATTCAAAGAGCGGCACAACAACATGATCCTGCAAAAGCAGGTCTGTCATCTGTTTTAACATAACACTGCGCTCAATCACATCCATCACCACACCCACATCTTCAATCACTCCATCCATGAATCCATTCGAGTAATTTATCCCGTTAAACACCCCATAATCACCCTCCTGTGTATGAATTACTGCCTCAAAAAAGTCCGCGCTATCGGCTAAATCATATTTCCAGCCAAAAAAGTACATATCCGATTCCCCAGAAAGCACCCGCGCCTCAAACTCATCAGCAGCCAGCATATTAAGCTCCACCTCAACATCAATAACCGCAAGGTCCTCCTGCACTTTTTCACCAAGAGCCCCTAAGCCCTCCGGCAAATCAAGCGTCAACTGAATTTCACCTTCAATCTCCTCACGTATTGAGTGAGCAAGAGGCAACTTCTGCCTTCTAGGCTCAAGATCTGTAAAATAACCAGAAATCCCAGTAGCTGCAATCTGAGAAGTATCATCCAAATAACCACTTCCCAAGCTCGATCCATAATCCATACTAAGTGCCCACCAAACCGCAGTACGCAAAGCTTCATCAGCTAAAGCACCTTCCTTGTTTATCATCAAAAAACTCACCTCAAGGCTTGGTAAATCAGTCAAAATCACACCTTCTTCCCTCAAGGCACCCACATATTGAGGCGGTACATTAGCAAGCACATCTATTTCGCCTGACAAAATGGCCTCATTTCGCTCATCTGCATCCGGAATATATTTCAAATGCGCCTCTTGAAAATAAGCCCCCGCCCCCCAATATGAATCAAAACGCGACAACATAATTGTATCCTCATTCGCATCCAAAACGCTGTACGCCCCCGTCCCAACCGGCGTATCAAAATCGTCATATGCCTCCGGCACAATATAAACATTGATCAATTTATGCAGCAAAAGTGGATCCGGCTCACTTGTTGTAATTGTAATGTGCCCATCATCCGTTCCCTCAACAATTGAAATTTTACTCAAAAGCGAAGCCAAATCTGAACCTTCACCCATGGCAAGTTCCAAGGAATAAACCACATCATCCACTTCAAATTCACTTCCATCATGAAAAATCACCCCCTCCCTCAAGCGGAAATCCCAGGTGTAATCATCCAAACGCCCCCAAGAAACCGCCAATCCTGTTTTAAAATTGAAAGTTTTATCATAACGAACCAGTGGCTCGTAAACATTTGCCAAAAATTTGCGGTCATTTGCCGCGTATGAAAGCGGCGAATAGCTGCTTGGCGCTTCCGCATAAGCAATTGTCACCAAATCCCCACCCGCATCATCTTCCGTAAACTCACTTAAAACATCACCAAGATGACAGCCAGAAAGCATCAAGCTTGCAAGCAATGTAAACAAAACAGTGAGGGCTGAAATACGTGGAAGTTTCATCGAACTGATTCTAATCGTCCTTCTTCAAAACTGCAAGAAAAGCCTTTTGCGGCACCTCAATATTTCCAAACTTTTTCATGCGCTTTTTACCAGCCTTCTGCTTCTTTAGTAGCTTGTCCTTACGACTTCTGTCACCACCATAAAGCTTGGCCGTAACGTCCTTGCGAAGCGCCGGAATTGTCTCGCGAGAAATAACTTTTGCCCCAACTGCAGCCTGAATTGGAATTTCAAACTGAGCCTTTGGAATAATCCCCTTCAATCGCTTGGCCACAGCACTACCTTGCGTCTGCGCCACACTCCTGTGAATAATTGTTGAAAGCGCATCAATCCGCTCATGATTCACCAAAATATCCAGTTTCACCAAATCACCACGCCTAAAGTCCAAAAACTCGTAACTCATGGATGCATAACCTGAAGAAATGCTCTTAAGCGAGTCATAAAAATCCACAACTATGGAGGATAGCGGAATTTCATAAATCAAATTCACACGATTTTCGTCCAAATAAACCATATCCTGCGACAACCCTCGCCTATCCTGCAAAAGCTTCATGACCGGCCCAATGTAATCTTTTGGAACCAAAATTTCCACTTTCACCCACGGCTCCCGAATCTCATTCACATTATTCATTTCTGGCAGCTCAGATGGATTGGAAATCCTAATCACATCGCCGCCAGTCTGCAAAACATCGTGCGACACACTAGGTGCCGTAACAATAAGATCCAAATTGTATTCGCGCTCCAAACGCTCCTGCACAATATCCAAGTGAAGCAGTCCCAAAAATCCACATCTAAAGCCATGACCCAAGGCACCAGATTGCTCCGGCTCAAATGAAAGCGAACTGTCATTCAAGCTAAGCTTTTCAAGCGCATCACGAAGCAGAGGATAATCCTCATTTTCCACACAAAAGACTCCTGCAAAAACAAAGGGCATCACCGTTTTGTAACCCGGAAGTGGCGTAATGCCAATCGAGCTGCTAGCGCTACCTTTTTCAGGCCGCCAAATTGTGTCACCAACCGCTGCATCAGACACAGATTTCATCCCCGTCACAACATAACCAATCTCCCCGGCATGAACTTCATCAAGCGCCTCGTATTTTGGCCTAAAACATCCAACTTCCGTAATCTCGGTCTCTGCACCAGTATTCAAAAATTTAACCTTATGACCGCGTTTAAAACTACCTTCCATAACACGAACATAAGCCACAATTCCTTTATACGGGTCGTAAACCGAATCAAAAATCAGAGCTTTGGTTTCACCAACTTCCGTTGCCCCCTCCGACAACGCCGGTGCAGGAACTTTTTCAATCACAGCTTCAAGCACTTTTTCAATATTCGTGCCCTCCTTTGCCGAAATCTCAATAATATCCTCACGCGGAATTCCAAAAGCATTCTCGATTTCCTTAGCCCTCGCCTCCACATCCGCCGCCGGCAAATCAATTTTATTTAAAACCGGAATGATTTCCAAATCGTGTTCAAGAGCCATATAACTGTTGGCAAGCGTCTGAGCCTGAATCCCTTGCGCCGCATCAACAATCAAAATCGCACCCTCACAAGCCGCGATTGACCGCGACACTTCGTATGAAAAATCCACATGCCCCGGCGTATCTATCAGGTTCAACTGATACATTTCACCTTTGTGCTTCCAGTTCATCCGAACCGGCTGCAACTTGATTGTAATCCCACGCTCCTGCTCCAAATCCATGGTATCCAACATTTGGCCATGCTTCATTTCCCTCGATGTCAAAGTCGAAGTTAACTCAAGAAAACGGTCAGCCAAAGTGGATTTTCCGTGATCAATATGCGCGATAATGCAGAAATTTCTAATGTTTTTCATCTCGAGGAGTCTACCAGGAACGCTCTAATCAGGAAAGTTATTCTTCATCTGGAAGGACAGTTATTTCTTGCTACCCTGGCAACAAGAGCAGTCACTTCTTGAACCAGTGCCACTAATTCTGCATTCCCTTTCTTTAAATCTGCAATATCCCTAATACTTACCGCTGGAACACTAGGGCCAACTAAATCAGGACATATCTCTTCCACAGTCGGACTACCCATAATTATTTTGTTTAAAACATTTTAAAGAGAGGTAATTTTAAACCATATAGCCTTCATTTCCAAGTGATTTTATGGTATAATTACCGGATAAAGTCGAATTCACGCAAAACTATGCAATACAAAATTCCACAAAACGTGCAGATAGAAGACAAAATTGTAGGGCCACTAACCCTGCGCCAACTGATTTACTTGGGAGTCGGTGGAGGGCTTGCATATGCCCTTTATACCATCCTCGCCAGCAGATATTTTATTGAAGTTTGGCTTCCGCCAGTCGCAATTATCACAATCATCACGCTGGCTTTCACATTCCTAAAAATCAATGGAATCAAATTCAACAGATGGATCCTATTAGCAATTACATATTTTTACAATCCGCGGAAACGCATCTTTATGATGGGTGCCGGCGACAATTACAACGCAACTATATTTGCAAAAGAGGTCAAAAAAGAGGAAACTGTGGACACCTCCAAAGAAAAAGCAGCCCGTGACAAAGAAAGCCTTGATAAGATCGGTGAGATCAGCAAGGTTCTAGATTCTTACGGCAAACCTGCAAAATCAGACCCAAAACTTTAATTCGCAAACGCGACTGTTATGGCAGACAAAAAAACTGAAAATTCGATCAAAAAAGGCAAAAAAAATAAGCGTGAAAGCACGCAAATGCACCTGAAAGTTGCTGAAATCCGCGATGACACAGCCGTGCTTAAAAACGGCGGCCTGCGAGCGGTACTCAAAACTTCCAGCGTTAACCTGAATTTGAAGTCAGAAGACGAGCAAAATGCCGTGATTTACTCATACCAAAACTTCCTCAACTCCTTGGAATTCCCAATTCAGATTGTTGTCCGCAGCAAAAAGCTAGACCTAGACAATTACGTTGAGAAAATGAAGAAAATCGGTGTGAAACAAACAAACCCACTCCTGCAAAAGCAGACTTTTGAATACATTGAGTACATCAGCCGTTTGGTTGAATACGCAAACATTATGGAAAAGGAATTTTACGTTGTTATCCCACAAGATCCGTTTGGACAGGAACGAAAAAGCCTGATCCGCACATTTATGCAATATATTTTCCCACAGGACAGCGTGGCAAAAATCAAAAAGCGCCACAAGGAGTTCGCGGAACTTAAAAAACGCCTAGATCAGCGTGTAAACACGGTTCGCGCCGGCTTAGAAAGCTGCAACCTACGCGTGCACCCGCTGGACACCCAGGAGCTTATTGAGCTCTTTTACGAGACATACAACCCACAAACCTCCCGCGAACAAAAGTTCGAGGATGAAAACGACCTCGCCCTGGAAAAAGACCAGGAAACGGAGATCAAGCCACAGACTGCTGAGGTTCCTTCTTAGAAAACTTCCTCCCCTGATAAGTAATTTTGTCACAAGCAGCTTTGAAGCACTTGGATGTCACTTGCATATTGTATTCTGGCCTTTGAGCTAACAACCAAACCCATTTCAAAATCTCATAATGTGAGGATCTTCCATGTTGAGGCAACTCCAAACGTATTAAAAATCTACCCATCTCCTTTCCATCTTCGCCTTCAAAAATCTCAAGAATTTTTTCAGGATAATTAAAGCTAATCATATCAGTAGCAAAAGCCTGCAAAAACTTATAATGAGCATTATCTTCATGTGGAAGGTCAACAGAAATCTCCAAGCCTTCACCAAAATCAATATGGTCGCTGTTGACTAAAATCTCTAGCGGAGAAATATGGCCACAAGCAAGATCACGAAGAACCTCTGTTTTACCCTGCAGACGCTTTCCACCCTTCCCTTTTTTCACATATTTTTCACCCCTTTCTAATTTATTAATTTCATCTACAACCCCCCAATAAAGAACATCACGAGATTTATAATTATCAGCTAGATCCTCCCATTCGGCATCCAACCTTGCAATTTCAAGCGTTAATTCTTCTGCCTCATCTTCATTATCGTCAAATTGGGATAAAATCCCTGAAATATCTGCCACAGACTCATCAATTTGCCTCATCCTTTTCATCATTGCTTCACGTTCTTCAGCATAATATGCTCGTTTTGCATAAAGAGTATGATGACTTAAAAGTGACATAATAAGCATAATCAACTTACCATTATCTACTTTGGCATCCTTAGGCAATAACCCTAGCATTTTACCCAATTCACGAACAAACCCGCGCCCCTTACTTTCAAGATCGCCTGCAGACAATCCTTCCTTAAGCGCCCTCCTCACCTTCTTAGCAGAATCAGACATTACCTCTGTAACAAAACAAGTATGCATAGGGTGTAAAACAGACTCACCTTTATCTTCAATATTCACAGTTTGTCCATCCTTTAATGCCTCCGTTGGTAAAGCCCAGTGCCCTGAAGAAGTAGAACTATCACGCACATAAGCACCGCTCATAGCAGCCAAAAGATCTTGATGAATTTTAGCAGCAAAATCCAAAACCGTAGCCCCTCTAGGTAGCTCAATTGCTTCCCCCTTAGGGGTAAACACCGTAATTGAAGGGTCAGTCAAATGCGTAGCAGCATTTTCATGAACAGTTTCATCCCCCAAACGCCTAGTTTCCGCAAGTGTTGTCTTTAACGCAGCTCTAGCAATAGAAGACAAGTGCTCTTTAATTTGCTGTTTACCATCTTTAGTTCTACCACCAATAGATCCACTTTGAGAAAGAAGATCAGACCTTGTATCTATCACACGAAACTTCACCCACGTATTAAAACCTGGTATTGCAATCAAAGGAACCTCCCCTTCGTTATTCACATGTGCCAACTTATTTGGCGAAAAAACTTCCACAAGAGTACGTTCCACATAGGTGACATCGTCTGGAGAATCCACAAGAATAACAATCTCACACATAGGATCCATTGGATCAATATTTGCTGTTGGATCATAAGTCGGATCATCTATACGTAAGCCATCAAAATATTGCCTACTACCAACTGGTGCCGGCACAAGGCCAGCCCAATCGACTTCCCCTAGAAAATGTTCATCATTATCTAACCTGAAAAGAACACTATCCAACATATTTTTCAATGCAGACTCATGGAAAACTTCTTCAGGCTCACCTCCTTTGTTATACCACTTTTGAGCTTCATCCTCTGGGAAAAAACATCTCAGCATCTGAAGCTCCCGTGTGTCAACAAATACTCTAACAAGATGCTCCCTAGCAAACCAAAAACAATCTCCAAGCAAAGCATCTTGCATGTCAAAACAACCAGCAAGTGCACTCACTGGAGCATGCACCTTAGCAGTAATAATTGCCTTTAAATCAACTTTTCCGCGAGGCTTCCTCCCTTCCCCTTCTAACATACCATCAAGAGTTGATGTATTATGTTTACGATCAGAAAGTCTTAAAAGTGCCGGCATAAAACCATACTTATCAACATCCTCCAGAAAAACTCGGAAATTGTGTTTCTTTATAAGATGTGGAGGAATTGGCACTCCATCTACATCTTTTTCATCTTTCATGTTCGTCACAGCTGCACCCCAACGCTCAATTTCAGCTAAGCGATCTCGAATATACACCTTAGGATTCACATTAAATTTTTCCAAATTCATATCTTCAAGAGACACTTCATCTTTCCAGTATCTATGAGCTGTTAACATACTGCGTTTTCTTGTCTTTTTCTCCTTCCCATGAAGCCATTTCAAATCTTCATAAGAATCATGACAAAGAACTGCAATTAAAAAAGTTAAATCAGTAATCCCCAAATAATTAATAGCGTTCATAACGGAACCAAAAAGATGACTTCTTGAATAAGAAGACCCATCATTACGCAACTTTCCACCAAACAACAATTCTGTATGCCAACACTCCCAGGTAAAAATTTCAATTTCAGTGTCAGTCCAAGGATTTAAACCTGTAGCAAAATTTCGCCTCTGAGCTGTAAGCACCATCTGCTTAATGTCTTTCCGCAACCCTGCATCCACGGTCAAAGCCCTAGAGTCCAGTTCATCTTGATCCATGCCCTTTTGAACCATCACCTCTTTCAAATCATCCAGCATGCCATTCTGCCGCTTCTCAGAAAGTCTATTCAAGGTTTCATCAATCCTCCTGCCCCATTTTATTTCACACTCTCTTGGCGGACATTTTTCTCCTGTTTCAACATCTACATCAGCCCTGCGCGCCAACCTGTTCCTCAAAACAAACCTGTCATCAATGTGCCCATATTTTTGGCTTATCAAAAGAGCCTGTTCATCTTCAAGTTGATTGAGCTGCCCATCATTAAATATACCAATATAATCTACCTTATCTGAAACGTCCTCCAAACACTCCTCATCAATCCATTGCCCCGCCATTTCGCCTATTCCAAACATAAAATTTTAAGGTAAGAAGTGGCATATTATCAGGCAAAACCATGAAAAAGTCAACGGTCAGATTTTTCGCATCAAAAAGGATTCCGCGTACAAAAAAAGCGACTTAATCTAGGCATCGTCCTACACTTCCACGGCTCAAGCCGCAGTACCATTGGCGAAGGAGAGCTTAACTTCTGTGTTCGGAATGGGAACAGGTGTACCCTCTCCTCTAGAGATGCCTAGATTAAACCGCTTTTTCAAGGATTTAGTCGAAAACTACAGAAATCAAAATGATTTCTTGGCCATACGCTTGCGCGCGGGCCTATATTGTTTGATCAGAATGCCATTCAAAGATGGAAGATGACTAAAATCATCAATGATCTATTAGTACTACTCGGCTGAACACATCGCTGTGCTTACACCTGTAGCCTATCAACCCGGTAGTCTTCCGGGAGATTCATAGGGAAAATTTTCTTAGGTCTGGCTTCCCGCTTAGATGCTTTCAGCGGTTATCCAAGCCGAACTTAGCTACCCTGCAATGCCGCTGACGCGACAACAGGTACACTAGGGGTTCGTCCACTCCGGTCCTCTCGTACTAGGAGCAGCTTCCTTCAATTTTCCTACAGTCATGGCGGATAGGGGCCGAACTGTCTCACGACGTTCTGAACCCAGCTCGCGTACCGCTTTAAATGGCGAACAGCCATACCCTTGGGAGCTTCTCCACCCCCAGGATGCGACGAGCCGACATCGAGGTGCCGAACTGCTTCGTCGATATGAACTCTTGGAAGCAACTAGCCTGTTATCCCCGGCGTAACTTTTATCCGTTGAGCGATACCCCACCCACATGGTGGTACCGGATCATTTTCACCGACTTTCGTCCCTGCTCGGCTTGTAGGCCTTGCAGTCAAGCCCGCTTGTGCGAATACACGACAACGTCGATTTCCATCCGACGCTAGCGGACCAATTGCGCGCCTCCGTTACTCTTTAGGAGGCAACCGCCCCAGTTAAACTACCCAGCAAACACTGTTCCCTAAAAGGGTTAGATCCTAAACAAATTCAGGGTGGTATCTCAAGGTTAGCTCCACTCAGGCTTGCGCCTAAGCATCAAAACTTCCCACCTATCCTGCACAAAAAGTGCCCAGAATCAATGTCAACCTATAGTAAAGCTGCACGGGGTCTTTCCGTCCTGCCACGACTAATCGGCATTTTTACCGATATTGCAATTTCACCGGGTCTATGTTTGAGACAGTGCTCACATCATTACTCCATTCGTGCGGGTCTGAACTTACCAGACAAGGAATTTCGCTACCTTAGGACCGTTATAGTTACGGCCGCCGTTCACCAGGGCTTAGTTTCGAAGCGTGAACCTCTCCACGTAACCTTCTGGCACTGGGCAGGAGTCAGCCCGTATACATCGTCTTACGACTTAGCACGGACCTGTGTTTTTGATAAACAGTTGCATGAGCTCTTTCGCTGCGGCCTACACCCAAATGATAAATCAAAGAGTGCAGGCAAGGCTTATCCCGAAGTTACGCCTGCTATTTTGCCGAGTTCCTTAAACATAGTTATCCCGATCACCTTGGTCTACTCGACCTACCCACCTGCGTTGGTTTGCGGTACGGTATCATGAAACTCTCGAAACGAGGATTTTCTCGTCCGCTGAAATCACCAGAATCAATCCAATAAAGGACTTCTACATAACGTCTTGCGAACCTAAGCGGATTTGCCTACTTAAGCATAAGCTTAACGCTTGTACGTAAATTCATTTATACGCTCTGATTATCCTGCGGCGTCCCCTCGAATCTAGCGCCACTTTCACTTGGAATATCTTCGCTTCGCACCCCGAAGGGTTTGAATTGAAAATAGACCGCGCTCCAGCTTTGCTTGGACGATCTCCATGATGTACTGGAATATTAACCAGTTGTCCATCGGCTACGGCTTTCGCCTTCACCTTAGGACCGACTAACCCCAAGTCGATTAACGTAGCTTGGGAAACCTTGGGTTTTCGGTGTCAAAGTTTTTCACTTTGATGACGTTACTCATGCCAACATTTGCACTTCCCACCGCTCCACCAGACTTTACAGTCTGACTTCAGCGCTGATGGGAACGCTTTCCTACCATATAAAATAAATTATATCCGCATCTTCGGTTAGAGATTTGAGCCCCGTTATATTTTCGGCGCGAAATCGCATAGACCAGTGAGCTATTACGCACTCTTTAAAGGAATGGCTGCTTCTAAGCCAACCTCCTGGTTGTATCTGCAATTTCACATCCTTTTCCACTGAATCTCTATTTGGGACCTTAGATGGCGGTCTGGGCTGTTTCCCTTTCGACTACGGCACTTAGCTGTCGCAGTCTGACTCCCGTGCACCACACATGGGTATTCGGAGTTTGTCTAGGGTTGGTACGCTTATTTCGCGCCCTAGCCTAAACAGTGCTCTACCCCCCATGCTCTGATCACGAGGCTAGCCCTAAAGCTATTTCGGAAAGAACCAGCTATCTCCAGGTTCGATAGCAATTTCTGCGCTATCCACAGGTCATCCGGTCACCTTACAACGTGAGTCGGTTCGGCCCTTCAGTAGATTTTACTCTACCTTCAGCCTGCCCATGGATGGCTCACCTGGTTTCGGGTCTAGTGCATGATACTTGTCGCCGGTTAAGACTCGCTTTCGCTACGCCTACGGGTTTGACTCCCTTAAGCTTGCATCATACAGCTAACTCGTTGGCCCGTTCTACAAAAAGTACGCGGTCATCCCGAAGGACTCCCACTCTTTTCAAGCAAAGAATTTCAGGTTCTATTTCACTCCCCTCCCGGGGTACTTTTCACCTTTCCCTCACGGTACTAGTGCACTATTGATCTCAAAGACTATTTAGCCTTGGGAGGTGGTCCTCCCAGATTCAAGCCGGATTACACGTGTCCGACCCTACTCAGGAACACTCTGCCGAATTAACTGTATTTCGCCGACGGGGCTATCACCCTCTTTGGCGGGCCTTTCCAGGCTCCTTTGGCTATACGGTTAATCCAGGTATTGAGGTCCTACAACCCCATACTCCGAAGAATATGGTTTGGGCTGTTCCCCGTTCGCTCGCCACTACTAAGGGAATCTCTATTGATTTCTTTTCCCATGGTACTTAGATGTTTCAGTTCCCACAGTTACCACCTCTTTCGAGGTAATGAGACATAACTCTCATTGGGTTTCCCCATTCGGAGATCTCCGGGTCAAAGCTTGCTTAGCAGCTCGCCGAAGCTTATCGCAGCTGGCCACGTCCTTCATCGGATCTTTGAGTCTAGGCATCCATTCTCTGCCCTTTTTAATATGATTTATAACGTCATCTTCCATTTGAAATTGAAATGGCAATCTGAAAAAACAATAATATTGCTAATCAAATTGATTAATTTGTAACCTTGGGAGATTAACTCCAAGATTACTGCTGATAACTCTGGATAGGTTAATCCAAAATTATCGCTGTAGTTTCCGACTTTTCAAGGAGCAATCCGCCTGAGTGCCTAGCCGCTAATGCGACTCGCCTCTCGGGCGAAAAAAAAGTGTACGTCCCGTACACTCCAGAATCTCAAACTGTCTAAGCGACATCAACGTTTGAAAGTCAGGAGTGAAAGGGGGTTTACCATAAGCAGGTTTTAAAACAACCTGACTATTTACTGATCAGGCTGCGGCATTATAAGGAGGTGGTAAGGGAGAGTCAATAGCATTTTCATGAAAACACAATAAATCCTAAAAAAAGTTGATTTACGCTAGTCCCAACAGGTTAAACGAAAAGTTTTTTTAGCATCGCTGCCGTAGTCAGGAACCATGCCACAGCTCTCATTATGAGCAATTTGAGGCACTGTAACAGCATTAGCGCAACCACGAGCAAGCTTTGTTCTGCAAACAACAGTTACCTCATAAACAGCTTGGCTACCGTATACACCCTCTAAAAAAGCTTCACTGGCATCTTCTGCTTGAGGGACAAAAACCGGAGTTCCATCAGTCTCACAACCACAACTTTCAAGCGCACCTACTAAATTCCCTGCAGACCTATCTGCATTAATCTTTGAATCAGAAGCGCAAGCAACTGTGCCAGCAGCCAAAGCGACAAAAGCAATGTTTCCTCCAAGTCCCATAATTCATCTTTATTTAAACAAGGCAATATTATACAAAATCGCCAAGAATTGTCAAGCACTTGTACGCGCCAAAAATGATCCGCGGAGAAACTACCCCATAATCCCACCAAAGAATTTCATAAACACATCCTGCAAGCTACCAGTCGCCCACATGAGCGAAATCGCAAAAAGCCCTAACCCAAGAATCAAAAGGAAGGTCCAAGTCCCCCCCAGCCCCAAATAACGTTCCGCAAAACCAATGTTCCCCGTGATGTCTTTTATACGCGGCCTAAATACAATAATCAAAATCCCTACAACCATCCCCAAAACTCCTTGAAAAATTTGCATAATTAGTACTTAATACAAGAAGCATTCTGCCAAAAAATCGCATGGAAATCAAACTTCGTATTCCAAAGATCAAAAATAAAAACGGCGAACCCGTATCACTTCTTCGTGAAGCAATAGGAGTGATTGGTAGAAATTTTATAAAAGGCACCTGTAAATACGTTCGCAGTAAAATCAACGGCGTCTTAAAAAGACAACAATCCTCTTGATTTTATACACCGCGTAATGTTATAAGTTTCACGCTCCGAAAGGAGTTCTTTGAAAGTTCGAAAGGAACACACCGTGGGGACTTAGCTCAGTTGGCTAGAGCGCCTGCCTTGCACGCAGGAGGTCAAGGGTTCGACTCCCTTAGTCTCCACCACTTCTTTCTTTTGAACAAACCAGAGGCTCTCCACAGTTCCTCATCCCGGGCGATTAGCTCAGCTGGTTAGAGCGCGACACTGATAATGTCGAGGTCGGAGGTTCAAGTCCTCCATCGCCCACCATTAGACACAAAGCGAAAGCAAAGCAGGATTCATTATCACTCCGTCAGACATAATAAAAGGAGCACCCATTGCCCCCAAAGAAGAGGTTATTTCATCAGGACTAAGTACATAATCCGTACAATGATAGCCCTCAAAAGCAGAATCTATTTCGCCATAAAGCACCTCCGGATCATAATCGATTCCACCGCACGTATTTTCCTTTCTTGGCAAACCATAAAAACAATGGCTCTGAATCACAGACTTAGCCGATGGATAATCACAATCTGTTTGACCAAGAGCAAGATCCAAAGGAAATGTTTCTGTTTCATTGTCCGGCACAAACCAACCACTACAAACATAAGACCCCGTGTTGTAAAAATTGCCAAGCGATACATACAACATGGCATACAAAACACTCAATTCAGGATTGTCATATCCCCATTCATGAAAATCACTCAATCCTGAATACATGGCCAAACTTTCATATTTATTATAAGTCCAATAATTTTCAGAAGAATCCCACGGACATTGCGCATCATCAATATCATTCGTTCTATAACAAAGGAGATTTTCCGCTATGACCTCGCTCGGCTCCATATGACCGTCCTCAGCAACTACACAAGTAGAAGCCGTTTGGTAAAAATGCCTCAAACCATCGTGAACACACTGCATCCGAATATCAACCCAATCATAATCAATCTCCTGCCCCTCAAGTTCATCCAAATGACAATACAAAGGATTCACCGGTTCACCAGTGTCCATCAACTCCTCTGGTCCACCACAAGAAATAGCGGTGGCAGCTATGAGCGGAAACGCATTTCGCAGAGAAATCATATGATTTTTGATGAAAAACTAAGACTTAATTGTAAACCGTTAAAAAACGGCTTGTCAAAGCAAAAAACTCCACCCACTCAGAAACTTGCGAAGTCAGCCCTTTTACAGTATAACTCAAGCCAAGACCCTTTAATCAAAACCTATGGCTGAGGCTGAGCAAAAAGAAGGCAGTGGCAAAACAGAAGCACTTGAAGCCCGATTGGAAAAAATTGAAGCTCGACTCGCAGAGCTTGAAACCCTAATCACACGACTACCAAATCAAATTGTTGAAAAACTCACCGAAGCAAGAACTTCCGTAGAAGCAACCCTGCGTGACACCTCCGTGCCATTAGAATTTCTAGAAACATGCCAAAGTAAAAAAGGCAGACGCACTCTACGCGAAAAAAAACCAAAAGTTCCTGGTTACATTTTCATGTTCGCATCTACTGGGTATAACGAAGCAGTGAGTATAAGCACTAATGAACTTAAACACATATTATTAGCACAAAAAGACGGTCTCATATGGGTACTCCCAACGATATCTAGCATGAGAATCCTTGGTCATTTATTTTCAATCCAAGGTGGTGGTGACGTAAATTCTACATTCGAAATGAACCAATTGATATCACTACCGGTTGGAAAAATAGATGGGAGTGGTAATTTTATCCTGCTTAAAAAAGGTGTGTGCACACAATCGCCTTCACCACCACGAAGAAGATAAGAAGGTGAAAACATAAAACCAAAAACAACCCCTTCCGGGGCTGCCTGTGTTCAGACTGGCTCTGCGCTTTCGCGAGAGGCCAACTCTGACAATCCAAACGTAATAGAGAGATGTCCGGCTCAGAAACATTGCGGTCCGAAGACCGAAAATGCCGTTCTGTCGACCTAGGATGCTTACACAATCTCTTGCGAGATCCTAGTTTCTCCTTAATAGGAGGTGGTCCATCCGCACGTTCTCGTACGGATACCTTGTTACGACTTAGTCCCAATTAATGGTTTTACCTTAGGCCCTGCTGAGCAGGGACTTCGGGTACCCCCATCTTTCATGACTTGACGGGCGGTGAGTACAAGACCCAGGAACATATTCACTGCGCCATGGCTGATACGCGGTTACTAGCGATTCCAACTTCATGAGGGCGAGTTGCAGCCCTCAATCCGAACTTAGACCAGTTTTAAGGGATTCGCTCCGGATTACTCCTTGGCTGCCCGTTGTACTGGCCATTGTAGCGCGTGTGTCGCCCAAGACATAAGGGCCATGCTGATTTGACGTCATCCCTACCTTCCTCCTGGTTATGCCAGGCAGTCTCCTTAGAAAAATACAACTAAGGACAAGGGTTGCGCTCGTTTGCGGACTTAACCGTACACCTCAAGGCACGAGCTGACGACAACCATGCAGCACCTGTCATTCCGTTCCTTACGGCACTGCTCCCTTTCGGGTGCATTCGGAAGATGTCAAGTCTTGGTAAGGTTCCTCGCTTATTATCGAATTAAACCACACGCTCCACCGCTTGTGTGGGTCCCCGTCTATTCCTTTGAGTTTTAATCTTGCGACCGTACTCCCCAGGCGGATCACTTATCGCGTTAGCTTGGACACTGGGAGGGTCGAACTCCCAACATCGAGTGATCATCGTTTACGGCGTGGACTACCGGGGTATCTAATCCCGTTTGCTCCCCACGCTTTCGTCCATGAGCGTCAGTACTTGGCCAGTGAGCTGCCTTCGCTTTTGGTGTTCCTCTACATATCTACGGATTTTACCCCTACATGTAGAATTCCACTCACCTCTCCAAGACTCTAGCATAATAGTTTCAGACACTGGCTTGAAGTTGAGCCTCAAGATTTTATATCTGACTTATTACGCAGCCTGCGGACGCTTTACGCCCAATGATTCCGGGTAACGTTTGCACCCTCCGTATTACCGCGGCTGCTGGCACGGAGTTAGCCGGTGCTTATTCCTAGGGTACCTTCAAAATTATTCCCCCAGAAAAGCAGTTTACAACCCGAAGGCCGTCATCCTGCACGCGGTGTCGCTCCATCAGGCTTTCGCCCATTGTGGAAGATTCTTTACTGCTGCCTCCCGTAGGAGTGGGAACCGTGTCTCAGTTTCCCTCTGACTGATCATCCTCTCAGACCAGTTATCCGTCATAGCCTTGGTAAGCCATTACCTTACCAACAAGCGTGATAGACCGCAGGCACCTCCCCCACCGAAAAATCTTTACCTTTTCAGGACCATCCGGTATTAGACATCGTTTCCAATGCTTATCCCTGAGTGGGGGGTAGCTACCAACGTGTTACTCAGCCGTCCGCCGCTCAACCGAAGTTGCGCTCGACTTGCATGTATTAGACGCACCGCCAACGTTCACCCTGAGCCAGGATCAAACTCTCCAATAAAAGGAATAAGAAATAAATTCTTATTCCTCACCTCTGTACTATAAGAGGATTTAAGTCTAATGCTAGCTCTCTGTGAAAATTGATTAATTTAAACAAAGAGTAGTGCTAACCAGTTGCAATAATGCAACGGTCAGTAATTTTTGAACATCAGGTCTGCGGCAAGCCGCTAAACCTGGAATATCCGGGCACTCTCTATTACGTTTGAACTGTCAAAGGGCATCAGAACTACGCACATCCAAAGGACAAGCGCGGACGAATTTTACCTGCTGCGAACCTAAAGTCAAGAGAAAATTAAAAGTTTCTTTAAGATAAGCCTTTTTGGGCTTTGCAAAACAACTTTTTCTGGTTTTCGCAAGCCTTCAAAGAAGCTTCTATCGGGGATGCATGGTATAATTTATAAAGATATAATCTTAATTCACGCCTAATGAATAACTTCTACCAATTCACAAAAAGTTCCCTATTCCGCGGTCAAAAGAAAGGAATGGCCAATAGTGGCATGACCAAAAGTGGAATCATCACATCGGCTCAGCCAATTGATGACCATTTAGTACCAACTGTTCTTGAAAAGACTCACGAAGGTGAACGCGCGTATGATATTTTCTCACGCCTATTAAAGGATCGCGTGATCTTCCTAGGTAGCGGAATCGACTCAAGCATTGCGAATCTAATTGTGGCTCAGCTGCTTTTCCTTGAAAACGAGGATGCCAAGCGCGACATCACAATGTATGTAAACAGCCCAGGTGGTCACGTTACCGCTGGTCTCGCAATTTATGACACCATGCAGTACGTAAAACCTGATGTTTCAACTGTTGTTATGGGAATGGCCGCTTCAATGGGCGCAATTCTCCTTTGTGGTGGAGCTAAAGGTAAGCGTTTTGCTTTGCCGAATGCAGAAGTAATGATTCACCAGCCACTTGGCGGTGTTGAAGGACAAGCAACGGATATCAGCATTCACGCAGAACACATTCTTAAGAGTAAAAAGCTACTTAATACTATTTTGGCAAAACATTCAGGTCAAAAACTTTCAGTTGTAGAGAATGACACAGAGCGCGACAACTTCATGAACGCAGAACAAGCTAAGAAGTACGGCCTCATTGACCAGATCGTTACAAAGCGCTAAAAATAAAGGCATGCTAGATGCCTTACGCCGAAAATACCGAACCCTCAATCAAGTTCACATCAGTGAACCCGCTTTGAGGCACAACCTGGAACTTTACCGTAAGATGCTACCTGGCCAGGCGGTTTGCCCCGTGCTCAAATCTAACGCATACGGACACGGACTCACCGAAATTGCCAAGATATTTGAAAAAGAAGATCCAGAGTTTTTGATTGTAGATTCACTTTACGAAGCCTACGCACTCAAAAAAGCAAAAATCGCTGCGCCGATTTTAATTCTCGGCTACACCTTCCATGAAAACCTCAAAGCCGGCTTGCCTTTTCATTTCACCGCCTCCGATTTAGGAACGCTACGCGCACTCGCAAAGCTCAAACTGCCAATCCATGTGGAAATCGACACAGGCATGGCCCGGACAGGCTTCACATTGGACGAATTGGAAACACAAATTGAAGAAATAAAGACCGCAAGTCAAAACGGAGCCCTACCAAACATAGTGGGTATTTTTACGCATTTTGCAGATGCGGACAACCCAGAAACCGACGAATACACAAAATCACAATGCCAAAAATTCACGCGCGCCCTACAGACATTCAAATCTGCAGGATTCGCACCAAAATGGGTGCATGCCAGCAACAGCGCAGGCGCACTGAAAGCCCAGGTCCCTGAGTTAAACATGGCCCGCGTGGGCACCAGCCTATACGGCCTGAACCCTCTACAGGCAAATGACCCGCGATTCCAAAAATTAGCGGGACTTCAGCCAGTTATGGAGGTCAGCTCCACAATTATAGCAATCAAAACCCTGAAGCGCGGCGACAAAGCCAGCTACAACTGCACTTTTGAAGCCCCACATGACATGCGCGTTGGGATTATCCCATTTGGCTACTATGAAGGCCTTCCCCGCAGCCTCAGCAACAAAGCCCCATTCCTCGGCCGGATCTGCATGAATCACGCCCTAATTGACCTCAGCGACCCGGAATTCGCGGACCTTAAGCCCGGCGACCCATTCGTAGTTTACTCACGTGACAAATCCTCCTCTCTTTCCTTCCACAAAATGGCAAAAAAGGCTGGGACAATTACCTACGAGCTCACAACAAAAATCGCAGAAAGCATGAGGCGTAAGATTGAAAAATAGTTCACAGCCAATCCGGACTAAACCTCCCCAGCCACTTTATTAAGGGCATGCTCGATTATTGGTGTTGCAACATCAACACCAGTGATTTCCTCAAGCGCCTTAAAGCCCGGGTTCCCATTCACCTCAAGAACCGCCGGCCCGTCTTTAGTTTCAATAATATCCACTCCAGCAACTTCCAAGCCAAGTGCCTTTGCAGACTTAACCGCAATTTGCGCATATTCATCAGAAACTTCAACTGCACTAGTCACACCACCAAGTTCAACATTGGACCTGAATTCTTCTGCTTGTGCGCTGCGCTCCATGGCTGCAATCGCCTTATCGCCAATTACAAAAACACGCGTATCACGTCCACCTGATTCCTCAACATACTCCTGTACCATCATGATTTTGTGCGAGTAGCCATTACACCAAATTGCATCCAACACGCTGCGCGCCGCACGCTTACTTTCCGCAATAATCACTCCGCTCCCATAACTGCCAAATGGATCCTTCAAAATCACGGGCGCACCGCCGACTTTATCAATCGCATCAGATAGCGTTGTGTAATTTTCAATCACAACCGTTCGCAAAGTTGGCAGCCCAAGTGAATGCAAAATCTGCTGCGTCCTGAGCTTATTCTTAGCCTTCGCAATTGACATATATTCATTCACAACCGGCACATTCATAAGCTGAAACTGTTTCACAAGCGACAAACGAATATCCACATTAGAAACAATACTCGCACGCGGAATCAAAACATCAATTTTGGGGAATTTCTTCCCGTTATAAAGCACGCGCTCACCAAGCCCATCATAAACAAGCTGACATCTGGACGCACGGAAAACCCTCGCCTTGTGTCCAAGCGCTACAGCTGCCTTTTTCAGCATGCTCTCTTCCTTAGTCACCTGACGTGAAACCGGCCTGTAAGATAGGATGCCAATTACCATAAACGGATGATTAAAATATGTTCGCTTCAGTCGCGAGCGAGGCTATTGAATAGCAAGCAGCCCCGTTTTGCAAGCGATTATTCTTGAACTTAAGAAATTATGAATAGACAATCTTATCTGTCTATTCTCTCGCCGCAGGGAGCGCTTGAACCTCTGCTCATGAGCAAAGGTTCAGACTTCCCACTAAATCACATTAGCAGCTCATGAACAGACAGATAAGATACCAATATAATTACTCAAGTTACGTAACTAAGAGATTAATAAAGTTTAGCCAATAAGTTACTTTTGAGATTTGTCGCTAGGAAGTTTTGTGTTGAGTGATCATGTATCCGAAACCAAAACGCTCCTATTAACCAAGAAAGTAACTTATTGGCTAAACTCTTACTATTGATTTCTTAAGTTCACGTTTCGCGATTCACAATTTGCTTGCTAAAATAACATCATCACAATCTGATCATATATTCCTCACAAGCAAACCATGAAAAACAGTATGAAAAAAATCTTCACTTTTGCGCTTACTCTCGCCTTTCTTGCGATTGGACTCACGGGATGTTTTGGCATTGGCAGCGACGACACCACCGATAGTGCCTCAACCGCCGACTCTGATGCGCCATATTTTTACACCTATATTACAGCCGAATTTGAGATCGACGCACCGGACACCTGGGAAAAAGTCACCGCATTCACTTCCGAATATCCGGACGAAATTCGCGTGGCATTCCGCAATAACATCAAGGACAGCGACCTGACAGCAAACGTAACCGTTCTCCGCGAAGAAAATGAAAAAACAATCACCAACGCGGACTATGCGCAAAGCAAACTCGCAGATCACGCGGAAACCGTTCTCAACTACCAGCTGCTTTCCCAGGAGGAAGTAACTTTATACGTGGGCGGCGGTTCAAGCAAAACTGTGCTCAACACTTTCCAGGGGAAGACTGACGCCACCAGCCCAACCTTGAATTTCAAGCAAATCTACCTCGTGAAGGGCGACAAATCATGGGCCGTGACCGCAACATACCGCACAGACGAAGATCCATTTGTCGTGGAGCGCCTAGACGAAATGCTCAAATCATTTCTGCTGAAATAGTAGGATTTTCCACGAAAAATTAACCCGCAACGATGCTGACTTGGAATATTGACCCCGTGCTCCTTGAGCTCGGACCACTGGAAATCCGCTACTATGGCCTGTTTTTTGCACTGAGCTTGCTGCTGGCATACTTGCTGGCGCGCTCCCTGTGCAAACAAAAAAAGCTCTCTCTGGACAAGCTAGATGAGCTCTTTCTCTTCCTTGTGATTGGGCTTGTGCTCGGCGCACGGCTCGGCCACGCACTCTTCTACAATTTCAGCTACTTCCTCAGCAATCCACTTGAGATTTTTCAGGTTTGGCATGGCGGACTAGCCAGCCACGGTGGCGCAATCGGCGCCTTGGCCGGATATGGACTTTTTATGTGGAAAGAGCACCGCACTGCACGCAAAGCTCGCGCAAAATCGCGCACCAAGCTGCCGTTTTTTGCATACGCAGATATACTCGCGCTAGCTGCAACAATCCCAGTTGGAATGATTCGCATGGGAAACTTTTTCAATAGCGAAATTGTTGGGCGCGCAACGGACCTCCCGTGGAGCGTGCAATTCCTCCGCGTAGACGAACTCAGCCGCCACCCTTCGCAAATTTATGAATTTCTCATTGGAGCTGGACTGCTCGCAATACTTTACGCACTTTGGCGCAAGGGCTACCACAAAAAAACTGGCTTCCTCACCGGCCTCATGATCACACTGTATTTTGCCTGCCGCTTCGCAGTGGAATTCGTCAAAGAGTACCCCACTCACGATTGGGCCATGCAACTAACAACAGGTCAGCTTCTCAGCATTCCTTTCTTCCTGTTTGGTCTCGGCATGCTTTGGAAAGCTACTCAGCGTAACAGCCACCGTTAGCACTTTGAGTTGGATCATCTAGATTGTTTGGATCTTGCTCATATGCAAAGTAATTTCCTTGAACATCAAAAGCCCAGCAAGGTTCATAACCAGCAAGATCTATTGTTGAAAGATTTTGTGCTGCACGTCCCAGGGCATCATCAAAATCAACTACAATTTGTCCAAAACATATCATCGCGGAAATACCACTACTAAGATCTCCTTCAAAAAACCATTTGTTAAAACTCTCCACATCTCTTTGACCACAATTAAGGTTAGCTTCAACAGCGTTTGCCCAAAGACCTTCAACCTGCTCCATTGTCACAGATTCTTCCATTGCTTCTGCACAACGAAAAGTCTCTGCAGCAACATAACTTGGGTATCCACGCCCTTCAGTCTGAGGACAATCTATTACGCCAGTCATAGCATTAACTCTTGCAGCATCTCTAAATGAATTCAATCCAGAATCCATCATGTCTTGCAAAGTAAATTCTTCATCAGTGACTTCAGCTGTAAATGCAAGTGTTGTATCAACATGATGATGACACCCTTCACTAGCGGCAAGTCCAAGTCCAAGCGCTACTAGAGGTACTGCGATTTGAGGTCTCATATTTAATTGGTTTAAAAAATTGGAAATCATTTTAGTACAAAATCGTATCACAAAAACAACTTTCGTCAAAACCACACAAAGAACTACAAACGAATAAAGCTAGTTAATTCCTCCATCGCTCCAGGATAGCCCCTCTGAAAAGCTGCCTTCACATCATCAAAATCATCCCCGTAAGGATCACTTTTAGCATGTGGGCCATCTTTGTACTCTGGATCCACGCCAGTCTTAACAAAACCAGAATCATTCAGTTTCCAAACATCACGATGCGCTACAACGTAATCCAAGGAATCTCCAAAATCATCCACAAGTTGATCAATTAACCACGCAGTAGCCTCGGCCTCAACATCAGTTATCAGAAGATTTGGCTTAGAAGCCATTTCAATACCAAAAGATGTCCAATTCACACCCTTTGCATGCCTACCTTGCATATCCAAAGGCAAAAGTTGGCAAATCTCACCATCCCTGCCTACAACAAAATGCGTAGCCACATTGACCGCGCCAGCTCCAGCAAGTTCTGGTCTAGAACCTCCCAAAGTAATGGGTTCAAAAATACGGACCGTTGAAGACAAAGTGCTTGTAGCAGTCCCATGCAAAACAATCATCTGCGGATCCTCAAGCTTCCACGTATTCATCCCATAATGCATTTGCGAATATTCAGCAGTAAGCCTGCGCCGCTCGTCACTAACAACACTGCAATCATGAAAATTAATATCATGCTTAGCAGCATCAGCCACCCAATCAGCCCTAAAACCATTGTAAGCTACCTGTGTATCCTGTGAAACAGCAGGTTCAGCAGCAAGCAATCCGAGTGAAGCAACAGCACATGCGAGAGGTCTATTCATGTTTATAATTTATTTACAGGTCGCGAGCCTACAACAAACCACCAGCTCTGTCAAGCTACGACAAAAAGGTGGTGCCTGGGGTGGGACTTGAACCCACACGGTCTTGCGACCACAAGATTTTAAGTCTCGCGTGTATACCATTCCACCACCCAGGCAGCCGTACCAAGCGCGAAAAGCGCATGGAGGCGAGGACGGGATTTGAACCCGTGTGGTACGGTTTTGCAAACCGTTGCGTAACCACTCCGCCACCTCGCCACTGGTGGATCAGGTGGGGATCGAACCCACGGCCAATTGGTTAAGAGCCAACTGCTCTACCACTGAGCTACTGATCCGGGCGGATATTAACAAAAGCCCCTGCAAGGCGCAATGGAAAGTTCGTAAAAAAGCCGCTTTTCAAAGATTTAAATCTCAAAAAGCTGCTGCGCATTTTTCGTACTAGCCGCCGCAATCTCAGAAACATCCACTCCACGGAGCCGCGCAATCTTTTCTCCAACCTCAACAACATACGCAATTTCATTCCGCTTCCCGCGGTGTTTTTGCGTAGCAATGTATGGACAATCCGTTTCCACCAAAAGCAAATCAAGCGGACAGTTTTCTGCCGCGGCCTGCACATCCTTTGCCTTTGGATAAGTAACAACACCTCCAAAAGCCGTGAAATAACCTCTGTCCCAAGCCTGCTGCGCCACCTCATGACCATATGCAAAACAGTGCAAAATCACCTTCTGCGCATCCTCCTCAGCCAAAATCCGCAAAGTATCCTCCCCCGCATCACGCGAGTGCACCACGAGCGGCAAGCCAAGCTCCTTGGAAAGCTGAATCTGCTCCCTAAAAACCCTCTCCTGCTCCTCTTTTGGGTGCCGCATATGATGATAATCTAGCCCCGCCTCCCCAATCGCAATAATCCGATTTTCCGCCACCGCCGCAACCTCGCGCATCCATTCCTTTTCACCATCCCAGTCCTGGCAGTCACAAGGATGAACGCCCACAGCAGCCCAAACATCCGCATGCTCCTGCGCATCCTCTAGCGCCTTGCGGTTCGCCCATTTGTTATATCCAACAGAAATCATTTTCCCAACTCCAGCCGCGCGGCCGCGTTCAAAGATCTCGCCGCGATCAAGATCAAATTGCTTATCAAAAGGATGGCAATGTGTATCAATCCACATATTTTCTTGGTTATTTCGATTCGCTGCTCTCTCCAACCGAAGCCAATCGGCGCGTTTGATCCTCCAAAATCATCGCATCCACAATCTGGTCAATATTCCCATCCAGAATCCCCGGTAAATTACTAAAACTCTGCCCAATTCTATGATCCGTCACCCTATCTTGCGGGAAATTATAAGTCCGGATTTTATCCGACCTATCCCCGCTCCCAATCTGAGCCAAACGCGTTTCACCAAGCTCCTTGGCCCGCTTCTCACGCTCAAGTGCATAAAGCCGCGACCTCAAAACGCCCATGGCCTTAGCCTTATTCTTGAGCTGCGATTTTTCGTCCTGACAAGTCACAATCATACCTGTTGGCAGGTATGTCATGCGCACCGCACTATCCATTGTATTAACGCTCTGTCCGCCACTTCCACTCCCGCGGAAAACATCCACACGAATATCACTCTCCTTAATTTCAATATCCACATCTTTAACCTCAGGCAGCACCACAACTGAAACCGCCGAAGTATGCACGCGCCCCTTGGACTCAGTCTCAGGAATTCGCTGCACTCGATGCACTCCACTTTCATATTTCATGCGCCCATACGCGCCATCACCAGAAACTTTGAAAATCATTTCCTTCATCCCGCGCTCACCCGGACTTTCCGAAATCAGCTCCGTCTTAAAACCCTTGTCTTTCACATATTTCAGGTACATCCGCCCAAGCTCCTCGCCAAAAAGCGACGCTTCATCACCTCCAGCACCTGCCCGAATCTCCATAATACAATTTTTACCATCATCCGGATCCTTTGGCGCCAATTCAAGCTTCAAATCCTCTGTCACACGCTCCAAGCCCTCCTTGGCAACCTTGAGCTCCTCCTTTGCCATCTCACGCATTTCCTCATCCGAATCATCCAAAAGCTGCTCACTGTCTGAAATCGCCTTCTCATATTGCTGCATCTCGCGAAACAATTCCACTGCACGCTCAATCTCCTTCCGCCTCCGCAAAACCTTTTGGTATGCAGTCTGGTTTGCAATCAACTCAGGATCAGCCATTTTCTTTTCCACCTCGGCAAATTCCTCCGATAATTTTTGAAGTTTTTCTTTCATAAGGAAAAAGTTTTTTACACAAAAGGGATTCTAACAGATAAAAAAGTATTAGAAAAACAAATACCTCAAACTTTCCTCTATTTCTTCCCCTTCCCTCTGTTTTTCCAACTATCCAAAAGGACTTTACTCTCTTCCCAGCCATCAGTTTCAACAACATTGATTCCTGCTTTAGCTTCTTCTGAAGCTTTCAAAATTTCAAGCTCTTGTTTAAGAGTTAATCCATTTTCAGTAACTAAATCTAAAGGAATACCTTCTTTCAAGATAATCTGTTTTAAATACATCTTAACGGCAGTACTCATATCAATACCTAATTCATCAAGAATTCTCTTCACAGAACTTTTTGTTTCTTCATCTATACGAACTTGAATGGTAGTCATGATTTTTAACTTACTTACTTTTACAGTTCCATCATACACAGTGTAAAGAATAAAGTCAATACGTTGTCACTACAATGTATTGACGGACAACAAGTCTAAGACTATACTGAATACCCCCTTCTAAAAAAATATGAAAATCAATTACCAGAAAAGATTCCTCAAACAATACTCCAAATTAAATGAAAAAACTCAAAAAAAAGTAGATGGAACTATAAAGAAATTTATTGAAAATCCATTCGATAAAACGCTTTACAACCACCCATTGAAAGGCTTACTTAAAAATCGCAGATCAATTTCAGCAACTGGAGACCTGAGAATCCATTTTGAAGAATACGAAAACTACACCTTAATCCTCATGCTAGATATAGGAACTCACAGCCAACTCTACTGACGTTCAAGCACAAAATACCTCGTCAAACCCTGCAAATCCTCAAGAATCTCACACGAGTACTGCGGAAGTTTTTCCTCAGCCAAAGCACGCATGTCCGGCCCTTGTGAAAAACCAATTTCACCAAGAATCCATCCGAATTCGCGGCCTTGCTCAATAATTTGATCAAAAAGCCGCGCATAAAGCTGCAAACCATCTGGCCCACCAAAAAGCGCAACCGCTGGCTCATGTTTTCCCACATTTTCAGCAATATCCGCGTGCGTTTCCGTCCCAATGTATGGCAAATTCGCCACCAAACCATCAAATTTTCCGTCAGGCACATTTTCAAGCAAATCAGATTGCAAAAGCTCCACATCCACCCCATGCTGAACAACATTTTTGTTCGCAACGGACAAAGCATCATCACTCACATCTACAGCCACAACTTCAATCTCCGGCTGCGTCTTTTTTATCGAAACTGAAATCGCGCCACTGCCCGTTCCAACTTCCAAAACTCGCAGAGTCCCGCCTTCCAGCGCAGACTTGCGCTCCAAAACCATTTCAACAAGCCGCTCGGTTTCACCTCGCGGCACCAAAACTCGCTCATCCACGTAAAAATCCAAGCCGTAAAACTCTTTTTTGTGCGTCAAATAAGCCACCGGCACACCATCTAAAATGCGAGTCCAACCTGTTTGAAGCTCCGCTAGCTTTCCCACCGGAACCTCCTCTTCCCCACGCACCAGCAAATCAAGCCGCTCGCACTCTAGCAAATGCGCCAAAAAAACTTCCATTTCGCTGCGAAGTTCCAATTTTTGAGCCTTTGCTAGAATGTCAGATATTTTCATAGAAACATTTTTTATCTGGATACAGACCAAGCGCTTCGCTACCGGCCCATACAAAAAACGGCATCATCACAATGAAGCCGTCCACAAAATTGTTATAAGTAGTATTTCTTCCTTTCGCGCTCAGCTCTGTACTTTTCACGAACCAAAGCACCATCACGTGCTTTACGCTTACTGTCCTCCTTGATCCTATAACGACGCTTCTTAACAATCGTACCAACTCTAGAACGATTAAACCATTGTTTGAAGCGAGCAACCCTCTTCTCAGAGGATTCCTTCGGGTTCACTTTCACGAAGAAGTTAGTAGTTTTTGTCATGAATTATCTTAAAGCCTGCGCAGTATAAACAGGCCTCCCCCCTGAAGTCAACATAATTTATTAAGGGAAAGCAAAAAACTACTCAGCAGAGCTATCCACATAGCGTTGATATGCTCTCATAACCATCTTGTGAACCGCTTCAGAAAGCGCATAAGCCTGCTTTCCACTCTTCTCCACGATTCCACATTCATAAGAATCCTCGGTAAGAGGATCTTCAACAAACAAGTACATGTTTTTGCCACCAGGAACTTCTTCCAATCGATATTCGTAGTCGTCAAAAGCTTTATTAAGCAATTTCACCAGATATTCCAAATCCTCCCAGTCTCCAATCAAAAGTGAGGTCTTCTTGCCCTGGTCTAAATCTACTACGATATCCATTTGAATGAATGTTACGCGGCCACGGCTCGTCCGTGACACGAAGAATTTTTAAATCTTAAAATTATATCACGTAACAGGTTAAAAAACAAGACCAAAGGGCGTCAAAAGTTATGGAAGTCAAACAGCAGGTGGAGTAGCAAAAACTAGACACCACGCTTTGCGCTTATACAAGCCAAAACTGCCACAGAACATTTGCGCAGATTTGCAGCAAGAATAACTTAAATGTCCAAATTCTTCACACGTTTAGCATGAGTTTGAATGAATTTCTTGCGAGGAGCTACTTCGCTACCCATCAAAGTGTCAAAAATATGGTCGGCACGTTCAGCGTCATCAATAGTAACGCGGAGCATACTGCGAGACTCAGGATCCATAGTCGTATCCCAAAGCTGGTCAGCATTCATCTCACCAAGACCTTTATATCTTTGAATGTTTGGCTGCCTTTCACCGCCAAATTTTTTAATAATTTTTTCTTTTTCCTCCTCATTGTAGGCATATTCCATCTTTTTACCCTGTTGCACCTTGTAAAGCGGTGGTTGAGCAATATACAAATACCCCTGATCAATAATGTCGCGGAAATAGCGGAAGAACAGCGTCAAAAGCAAAGTTCTAATATGAGCTCCATCCACATCCGCATCCGTCATAATCACGATTCTGTGGTAACGCAGCCTAGAAGCGTCAAAAGTTTCACCAATACCGGTTCCCATTGCAATCACCAAGTTCTTGATTTCATTGTTAGCAATCATCTTATCCAAGCGCGCCTGTTCCACGTTCAAAATCTTACCACGCAGTGGCAAAATAGCCTGGAATTCACGGTTACGCCCTTGCTTAGCCGATCCACCCGCAGAATCTCCCTCCACAATGTAGAGTTCTGACTGCGACGGATCCTTGCTGGAACAATCGGCCAGCTTACCTGGCAGCGTCATACCTTCAAGTGCACCTTTACGAATCACCGTATCACGAGCAGCGCGAGCTGCCATACGAGCACGTTGAGCCAAGGAACATTTTCCAATAACAGCACGAGCATCCCCTGGATTTTCATCCAAGTACTGCTCAAACATTTCACCAAACACAGTTTCAACCGCCGTTCTCATTTCTGCATTACCAAGCTTACTCTTTGTTTGACCCTCAAATTGCGGATCTGCAAGCTTCACTGAAATCACGGCCGTCAGCCCTTCACGTACATCATCAGATGAGAAATTCTTATCCTTTTCCTTCAACAGATCATTTTTCCTTGAATAACTATTAATCACACGCGTCAGCGCACTCTTAAACCCAGTCAAATGCATACCGCCTTCCACCGTATGAATATTATTTGCAAACGTAAACAAAGTCTCCTGATAAGCCTGCGTATATTGAAGCGCAATCTCAATCATCCCTTCGTTAGCCTGCTTTTCAATATGAATTACACTACCAATTTTTTCCTTATCACGATTCAGATGGCTAACGTATGAACGAATTCCACCCTCAAAATAGAACATCACTTTTTGACCAGACCTATGATCCATCACACGAATAGTCACACCCTTTGTAAGATAAGCCTGCTGCCTAACACGATTCGCAATCGTATCGAAATCAAACTCAGTCGATTCAAAAATTTCAGGATCTGGTTTGAAAGTAATTGTTGTACCAGTTACATCTGTATCACCAACAATCTCAAGCTCCCCTTTTGATTTACCACAACTATATTCCTGAACATGTACCTTTCCATCACGACGAACTTCTGCCCGCAAATTGATAGAAAGCGCATTCACAACAGAAATACCCACACCATGAAGACCACCAGAAACCTTGTATCCACCACCTTCACCAAATTTACCACCTGCATGAAGCACCGTTAGCACCGTTTCCAAAGCAGACAGCCCTGTTGTTTTGTGCTTATCAATTGGGATACCACGTCCGTTATCAACCACAGAAACCGATCCATCCTTATTAACATCAACAAGAATCAGATCACAATTACCAGCCATTGCTTCATCAATTGAGTTATCCAAAATCTCCCAAATCAGATGATGAAGTCCTCCCACATCAGTTGTTCCAATGTACATACCAGGACGTTTGCGAACCGCACTCAAACCCTCAAGGACCTGAATTTGGTCAGCAGAATATTGATCGTTTGTCATAAAAAAGTTTTAAAAGGCGCTAGGAAAAGCGGCGAAATTCTAGCAGAGATATTTCACGCTGTCATGGGAATTTCAACGTAAACTTAATAAATTACAAAGACAGCTATCTTTTTCTCTGTCCTTTCAGCAGGGAGCGAAGGTTTAGATAATGCTTCTTTGACGAAAGTAAGACTTGGCCTAGCGGCCCGGAGCGCTAAGTCAAAGAAGCATTATCTATTCTTTAAGTCGCAGAAAGCGCATTGTAGATTATCTCAATAGACGCCTCCAAGTCCGCAAGCTGCAAGTCGCGGAGTGTTTGCATTTGTCCGTTCATATCCCAAACAATTTCACTGGCCTTGCCAGTACTCAAATCATAAGTCCCAGAAACCGGCAGTTCGTTCGCCGTCATCGTGCCTTCAAAACTAAACAGGTTCGCATCAAGATCAACCACTTTCACATCAAAATCACCAGCCGCAAGCCCCACCTCCTCAAAAGCATTTTCAGCCTGTTCAAGTGCAACGGTCTCTGTGAGGGAATCTTCTTCAGCAACTTCGTCTGCGGTTTCGTCATCGCCGTTTGTATCCGCGGCATCATCTGCCGCTGATTCAGCCATGGTCTGCTCAACAACTTCGCGGACATTTTCCACAAGCAGTCCTGCGGAAAATCGAGTGCCGTCTTCAATCACAACATCATAAAGAATGTGCGTCTCGCGGTCATAATTTGCCTCAAAAGCGTATCCAGCTGTGCGCGCTCCACGGATTTCAAACAACCTGTAAGCTGTGTCCTCCAGGGAAATAACCTCGCTGTACTGCACGCCATTAAAAGTCAGGTCTTCGCCGACTTCGGAAAGCGCCGTTTCAAGCGTGATTTGCGCAACTTCATCCTCGGCCTGTCCGCTACGTAAATTCTGAATGTAATCATTCAAGTCCTCAAGGTCCGCAACTTTAATGCGATACGCCTCAAGCCCTTCATCAAAATCCGCATAAGAATAGAACTCCGGCGAATTCATGAAGGCAATTGCCAAATCATAATCCTCAAGCTGCTCCTCAAAATATTCCATCACCGCAGTCTTAGAAGAAATAGCATTCAAATATGACTCGGCCGTAAATACCAATTCATTAGCCAGGTCAGTTGCGTCATCAGCTGAAATCTTCCTATCCACAACAAACTGGAAAAGGTTTTCCAGGAAACGAATCTTACTCTGCACAAAAGCTTGACGCTCTTCATCCAAATCTTGATCATTACCGGCAAGTGCCAAAATTTTCTCTTCCACTTCAGTCAACAATGAGACCTCATCAACAGAGTAAAAAATAGAATGACGGCGCAAAAGCAACTCCAAAAGCAAATACTCGCGACTAATGTCATCGAGCCACTGAGGGTCATCAAATGCACCTTGCCTCAAAGCCTGATTAAAGGCCTCTTGGTAGTCGGCATAAGCCTGCCCAGCTTGAACATTGTCTCCATTATCAAGCAAACTCTCTATCCCTTTAAATTTACTGCGAAGTGAAGTCAATGCATCAGTTTCAACATAAAGCACATCTTCAATAACACTCTTGAGTACATACAATTCGTCACCAGGCAAAACCGCAAACATGTCAGCGTAAAGCTCCTCAAGCTGCGCATCGTCATGCTCGTAAGTTTCCCATTCATTCAGCCATTCCTGCGCACTGGCCTCGTTTTCGTAAAGCAAGTTTGTCATGACATAAGCCAGCAAATCATCCTCCAATTCATCCGCAAAACGATCCTGCGCATAAGGCATGATTGTCAAAGTTTCTCTAAGGAAAGATCCAAAATTATGGAAGAATCCAGCCGCTCCTTCAGAAGAAGGTCCAAAATCGCCACCACTTTGCGTGGCAACCAAAAAGTCCGACGAACTCACCGTGTAATCATCCCTTATATTAGCAAGCAAGCCCACAACCTCAGCGTCCAGTGCAAGCTCATCATCCTCAATTTCATAAACAGGAAATTCTTTTGAAAGTTTTGTCAGCCTAAGCAGGCCAATTTTTTCGCTCACTTTGGACGCCGGCACTGTAATTCTGTAACCAGTCGGTACAGAAATTGCATTCAGCTCCTCCCCCTCCAATAGGAATGTTACCAGGCTAGGATGCTCAATTGCATAAACTCGCATCTCGCCTTCCTCGGGGTCATAAGTCACATAAGCTGTGCTTCCTTGCGAATCCACTCGAGCAAAACTCGTTTGAACGGAAACAGACATGTCTCCCGCTAAAGTTGCAAAAACCACGCCACCACTCGCGAGCGGCACCAAGGCGTGCTCCGCATACTCGTCATATACAATTTCCGCATTTGAACCCGATGTCAGATGAACCGCATCACGGCCACTGACCTGCAAAAATTCCGCATCGCTTTCTACCAAGCCATTACCCACAACCGCATCTCCTCCAAAAGTTGCAAAAGACCAGACTGATACGCCTGCTGCAACCAGGAAGATAATTAGGACGTTAATGAGTTGTGAAATTTTCATAATAACTAACAGGTTCAACAAATCTATTAATTATAGCAGATTCGGAAGGATTTTGGAAGGAGTAAAGGCAGGCCACTGCACAAGTTGCAAAATACCTCCAATCAGCTAAGATAACCGGGCTTTTAAAAACGAATTCAAACATGGAAATTATGAAAATACTGACACAAATCATTATCACCGCATTATTTGCAAACCTACTACTCCCTGGAATCGCACTAGCTAGCTATTCAGACGTAAATGGAAATTACGAGTTTACAGAAGCAATTGACTACTTGGAGCTGCAAGGAGCAATTGGCGGCGCAGAAGATTTTCGCCCAGACGAACCAATCAACCGCGCAGAAGCCTTCAAAATCATTTTTGAGCTAATGCTCGGCGAAGAAGCCCTGGACGAAGCCAGCAGCGGCACTTATTTCACAGACGTGCCTGAAGACGCATGGTTCACGCCATATAGCACACTCGCAAAAAAATATGAATTGCTACGAGGAAACAGCTTTCTACCAAACAATCCATTGCGGAAATTTGAAGCCCTGGACGTGCTTCTCCGAGCATACGGCTCTGGCACGGCAATCACGCCTACCAGCCAGCGAACAAACCTGTTCGCAGACGTTTCTAGCACCCACCCAATGTACTCCGTGGTAAAAGCCGCAAGCGAAATGGAAGTAATCACAGCCAACGAAAACGAGACACTTCAGCCCTATAAAGTCCTCACCCGTGGCGAATTTGCAGACCTCATTTATAACTTCGATTCTTGGAGCACAATCCAGCTAGCCAGCGAACTTGAAGGGAGCAGCGAATTTTACAAGTCTGACATTTTTGCGGAAATCTGGACTGACATTTTGGAGGATTTCTACCTGCAAAATGGCAATGAAATCGACCCAGAGGCGCTATTCCAAGCCGCAGTAAAAGGAATGGTCCAAAGTCTGGACGACCCATATAGCAAGTACTTCACAGCCGAAAATCTAGATGGATTCCTGGTGATTTTATCAGGCGAATATGAAGGAATCGGCGCCTACCTCATCCAGGACGAAGAAACTGGACAAGTCTTTATTACAGAATTTGTGGAGGGCTCACCAGCAAAGGCAGTGGGCCTAAAAATCGGTGACGAAATCACAGCCATTGACGACACAGCCATCACAGACATGACTATGGAGGCCATTACCAACCGGATTCGCGGAGAGGAAGGCACCAGCGTACGCATCACAATCTTGCGCGAGGGCCAAAGCAAAACCTACGAAGTAACTCGTCAGGCACTAAAAGTTGAGACCGAATCGGCAAAAATCATTTACAGCGACTCCTGGTACATAGACATAAATCAGTTTGCAAGCAACACAGCACAGCACCTCATGGAACTCATTCTTGCAATGCAAGCCGAGGTCCCAGAGCCAGAATCAGTCATTATTGATTTGCGCGGAAACAGCGGCGGATATATCAACGCCGCAACCTTTGTAGCAGGACTTTTCTTGCCGAATATGACTCCCTTGCTCCAACTAGATTACGGCTCATTTGCGGAGACTATATATAATGGCGATACTGGCCCATACCAAGACCTCGAAGTCTTCATTTTGGTGGACCAATTCACGGCCTCTGCTTCTGAAATCCTTGCAGCAACACTTCAAGAAAACGGCGCTGCAACAGTGATTGGAACTCGCACATTTGGAAAAGGAACAGCCCAACAAATGTCTCAATATTGGGATGGATCAGCCTTAAAACTCACCATTGCTCAGTGGCTAACCGGCGGCGGAATGTCTGTGCAAGGACTTGGCCTCACACCGGACATCGAAATAACAGCCAGCACCGCAGAACTCGAGGCAGCTAAGACCAAAAACCGTGATTTATGGCTTGAAGAAGTCCGCGAGCAGCTTTAGCCCCGGCCTCATACTCGCTGGTACCGCGCTTGCTTTGCGCGAGCGCCTAACAGGCCGCCTACCCCGCGCAACGCGCGGAAATTCCTGCGCCACAATCTTTGGCCAGTTATTTTTGGACCAAATTTTCTCGTACTCATGCAAATGATGCAGCCCACGCCCCTTAAGCTCCCTATGCACCACGCTCCCCTGATGCGGATGCTTATATTTTTGCGGCAATGGCGAACAAAAGCCGTGAGCATAATGACAAAGCTCATGCGCAATCGTCGCGCGAATGATTTCCTCCGGGATACGCTCATCACGAAAAACCCCATTAATAGTTATGCGGCTCGCACGATTTTCACGCCGCGCCCGCAAGCCACCATCCATACGAATGGAACCAAAACGCCGCTTGGCCCGCCGGCCAAAAGCAATTTCAATAGAGTTCGGCTGCGACATATTAGAAAATTCGCTCTCCAAAAGCTCATCAAGCTGGCACTGCAAAAAAGAGTTGTTTCTCATACACGGAAACTACACCAATCTACCCTTCAAAATCTACAGGAACTTCCTGAACTGGTCCTGGCTGTACAACTGGTTGAACCTCCGCAACTTCCGGTTGCCCCTGTACTGGCACTTCAGGCTCCGCATGTTCAATTGGTTCATCAAGCACGCTAGCCACGTTTTCTGTAAATCCTGCTTCCATTTGTTCCGCAGTTTGCGGTGCTGGTACTGCTGGCTGCGTTTCCGCTACAACAGGTGCCGCCTCAGGCGCCACTTCTGCAAGCGCTGGTACTTCCTCCGCAAGAATTGGTGCTGCTGCCGCCACTTCCGCCACAGGCTCCACCGCTGGCGCAGCTTCTGCTGCTGGCGCTGGCTCCTCAATAGCCTCTTCATATTCCGCTTGCGCGGCAGTTTGAGCTAGAAGCTCTTCTGGATTCGTAGTAACAATTCGGTCTTCGCTAAACGACGCAATCACCTGGATTGCAACGTGTTTGAGCCCAGCAAAGAAAAGTCCTTGCCCAACTCCAGAGTTCAAAAGCATATATTTTTCGCCCTCCGTCAGATTAAAAATCGGTGCAAGTGAATCCACCGCAGACGGCGCCTGCTTCAAAAGCAACTGCATAGACGAGTTCGTAATAATTGGCTTACCATACGGGCTGCGAATAAAATCCTCCACATCCTGCGTAATCGTAGAAATCCCCAAATAATATTTTCGAGACCTCTTCACCAAACCAAACAAGAATTTGGCACTATCTTCATGCTGCATGAGTGACCACGCCTCATCAATAACCAAAACCCTCTTTTTCAGGCTAGAACGAACGCGATTCCAGATATAATTGAGCACAATATACATCGCGATTGGCCGCAACTCATCCTCAAGATCACGCACTGAGAACACCATCAAACCGGTATCCAAAGTAATGTTTGTTTCTTGATTAAAGACCCCGGCATAAGTCCCATTCACAAACTTCGCAAGACGCTGCGTCATATCCTGAGCGCCTTCCATTGAAGAAAGTACTTTATAAAAATCTTCCATTGTTGGAACCGTATGCACCGACGGATCGGCAAGTTCCATAGTAATCCCCTTGGTTGAATAAGTATCAATCAAGGCTTTGTCCAAAATCCCTTCCTCCTGCGCTGTAACGCTACCAAGCATGAGCTTCATGAGCCCAGTCAAATTTATCACCGAACTCCTCAGCAAATCACCCGGCTTTAGCTCTGCACCTTCAAGTGGCGTAGGTAAGTCGAAAGGATTAATTCGCCTGTCAGAATTCAAGGAAACATTCAAATAAGTCCCGCCAACGGTTTCGCAAAGCGGTTTGTATTCATTTTCCGGGTCAATAACAATCACATCTGTTCCAAGCATCAGCGAGCGCAAAATCTCAAGCTTAACCGCATAAGATTTACCTGCACCAGACTTGGCAAACACAACACTATTGGCATTCTCAAGCGAGAACCTATCAAAAATAATCAGCGACTCGTTATGCCTGTTCAGGCCATAAAGTACACCGTCATTCGACGTCAATTCCGAAGAAATAAACGGGAAAGTCGTTGAAAGCGGCGAAGTATTCATATTGCGATCCGTATCCAGCTCGTCCAAACAAATCGGAATCGTAGAATTGAAGCCACGCTCCATCTGCAAATCCGCACGCTTGGAAAGCACCAGCTTCCCGGCAAGCAAGCTCTGAAGCTCCTTGCTAGAGCGACGCAATTCGTCCTCATCTTTAGCATAAAGTGTAAAATACAGCCCAAATTGGAAGAATTTCTCCTGCCCACGTTGTAGCTGAGTGCGAAGCGCTTCCGCATCCTCAAGCGCAGTTTCCAGCGCCGGGTCACGCACGTTCCCTTTTTCTGAATTCATCCTGATAGACGACTGCAACTGAGCCACCTTGGTCTTCAGCGTTTTCATAATGTCCGCAGACGAAATCGGATAAACAAATTGCGAAATATCCATTGTCACGTCGTAATTCACAATCGGCGACATCCAGTTTGTGTCGATGTAGCGAGGGTATGTGTAAACAAAAAACGACTGACTATACATTCCGTCAATCTTGACGTGGTCATAATTAATTTCAAACGAAGACGGCGCAATCAAATCATGAATTGACGCAATCCCTTCCTGAAAAATCTTTTCTGCCTCCAAAAGCTGCTTGCGTTTTGCAATATCTTCCTTGGATTTACTTTTTTTCACGTCGACTTTTGCCGCAGCCGCAATGGCCTTTTTCTTTGCATCTTTGGAAACCTTTGCATCAGCTTGAGCTTCCTCTTCCGCAGCTTTTTCTTCTTTTTTAACTGGTTCAGACTGTTTAGGTTCCGGCTTAACCGTCCCTTCCGCAAGAACACTAAGCTCAGCCTCCTTTGCTACATCTGCAGCTGGAGCCTGATTTTGGCTTGTAGAAGCGCTTTGTCCGTTTTGTTGCGTAGAGTTTTCTGCCATACCTGTTATTTGCACTAATTTAATCTATACATTCTAGCACAAAATGTACAGCTTCACAAGCAAGCATGTATGAAATCTATTTTCTAAAAGCCAAACTTTTGTGATAGAATCCCTGCGCAAACGCCATTAACAAGCATTTCTATATGCCAGACGACAAAAACGTAAACCCTGAAGAAACAGATTCCGAAGAAAACAATTCTGAGGAAACTGAGAAAACTCCCGCTGAAGAAACTTCGGAAAAACCCGAAGAAACCGCAGCCACAAGCCCCGAAGACGACGATGACAACCAACTTTTTTCCGCAGGAAAAATTACTGCGCGCGGAGTAGTTGAAGAAATGGAAGAATCATACCTGGATTATGCCATGAGTGTGATTGTTTCACGTGCCTTGCCGGATGTTCGTGACGGTATGAAACCGGTTCACCGCCGTATCCTTTACGCAATGCATGAGGTTGGACTTCGCTCCAGCTCATCTTTCCGTAAATCAGCAGCGGTTGTTGGTGAAGTACTTGCCAAGTACCATCCGCACGGCGATACAGCAGTTTACGACTCAATGGTTCGTATGGCTCAGGATTTCTCCCTTCGCTACCCACTCGTAAGAGGTCAGGGTAACTTTGGTTCAATCGACGGAGATAGTGCAGCGGCCATGCGTTATACAGAGGCAAAAATGGAGAAGATTTCTGACGAAATGCTTGCAGATATTGAAAAAGACACCGTGCCGTTCCGACCAAACTATGATGGTCGTTACAACGAACCAAGCGTACTTCCAACTCGCATCCCACAACTGCTTCTTAACGGAACAATGGGTATTGCAGTTGGTATGGCAACAAACATCCCGCCACACAACTTGAATGAAATAATGGACTCACTGGAAGCGCTTACTGCAAATCCAGATTTGGAAGTTGAAGACTTAATGGAGTTCATAAAAGGTCCTGACTTCCCAACTGGCGCAACAATTTACGACACGGAAGCAATTAAAGAAATGTACACAACTGGTCGCGGTGGTATCACTGTCCGCGCAAAGGCAGAAATTGAAGAAATGAAGAATGGAAGGCACCGAATTGTTGTGCATGAAATTCCATACCAGGTTAATAAGGCCTCAATGGTAGAAAAAATGGCAGACTTGGTCCGTATGAAAAAAATCGTCGGTATTTCTGACCTACGTGACGAATCAAACCGTGAAGGAACTCGCGTGGTAATTGAGCTTAAAAAGGATTCTTACCCAAATAAGATCCTCAACATGCTCTACAAGTACACTCAAATGCAAACACGTTTCAACATGAACATGATTGCTTTGGTGGACGGACTACAGCCTCGCCTACTCAACCTGAAGCAGGTGCTTGAGCACTTTATTACTCACCGTAAAATTGTCATCACGCGCCGCACAGAATACGAACTAAAAATTGCAAAGGCACGAGCTCACATTCTTGAGGGCTTGAAAATCGCGATCGACAACATTGATGAAGTTATTGCAACAATCCGAGGCTCTGAAACCAAAGAAGAGGCTCACAAAGCTCTAGTACAAAGGTTCAAACTCAGCGACCTGCAAGCCAAAGCCATTCTGGAAATGCGCTTGCAAACACTTGCTGGACTGGAACGCGCTAAAATCGAAGACGAGCTCGCTGAAAAACTCAAACTTATTGGAGACCTTGAAGGTATCCTTGCAGATCCAGGAAAAGTACAAGAAATCATGCTTGAAGAGTTTATTGAAATTAAGGATAAATACGGTGATGCACGCCGAACAGACGTCATCCCGCACGCAATCGGTAAATTCTCTGTGAAGGATACAATCCCTAACGAAGAAATGATTGTAACTTTAACTAAAGAAAACTACATCAAACGTGTAGCCCCAATCGCATTTAAACGGCAAGGCCGCGGCGGACAAGGTAAAATTGCAATGTCTACAAAGGAAGAAGACGAAATTGCAATCGTACGCTCTGCGCGCAACCATGACCGCTTACTTGTTTTCACAAACACAGGGCGCGTATTCCAACTGCCGGTTTATGAGCTGCCAATGGCATCTCGTCAGGCAAAAGGAACACCACTTGTAAATCTGTTGCAGCTTGCTGGAAGTGAAACCGTAACCGCAATGCTTGTAGTGAAAAATGAAGAGTTCAAGGGACAATTCCTAATCATGGCAACTCGCCTTGGAACAATCAAAAAAACTGCCGTAGAACAATTTAAAAACGTACGTAAATCTGGTTTAATTGCTATCAAACTCCGTGAGGACGATGAACTTAATTGGGTTCGCCAAGTAAGCGAAAACCAAAACGTAATGATTGTCACGCATGAAGGTAAATGCATCCAATTTGACCAATCAGATGTCCGCTCAATGGGACGCTCATCAATGGGTGTACGTGGAATCAGACTAAAACCTGAAGATTACGTTGTGGAAATGGACGTCATTACCGGCGAAGACGCTAGCCTCCTTGTGGTCATGGAAAATGGACTAGGAAAGCGCACAAATGTTACCGAATACAGATTCCAATCACGTGGCGGAAGCGGAGTAAAAACTGCCAACCTAAACGAAAAAACCGGTAAAGTAATCGGTGCAAAAGTCCTAGAACCAGAAACCGACGGTGACATCATGATCATGTCCAAAAAAGGCGTAATGATCCGCACAAACTTAAAGAGCGTTCCTAAACGTGGACGTGCAACACAGGGTGTGTATATAATGAGAATGAAAAAGGGTGACAGAGTGGCTTCAATGTCATTCATCATCAAAGATCCACTTGACGACACGGAAGAAGGAAAAGACCAAGAAAAGAAGTCAAAAGGAAAACAAGAGTCTCTTGTATAGCTCACTTCGTATAGGCTAACCCCACGCACTATGAAAGGTCTCTACGCCCTATTAGCAGGAACAATGCTCGGGCTGCTGCTTGCTGTAGCTCCAATTGCCAGCGCTGCAGACGGTGAAATTTCCATACCAGACGAAAACGTAACTTTCAGCCAGGATTATATTCTGGAAGGCAATACTGTTCGAATTTGGACTTCTGTTGAGAACCTTAGCGAAAATGACCTTCTTGGAACCGTTCGTTTTTCAACTCAAAACGGAAATATCAACGGCGACCAGCCAATTTCTGCTCTTGCAGAAAGTAGTGACGCTGTTTTTGTAGATTGGAACCCCACAACATACGGCTCATACACAATCACAATCACAGCAATCCCTTGGGAAAACAACACTGACGACCCTAGTAACAACACCGTAAGCCGCAGCGTTTACGTTTATCAGGATACAGACCATGACGGAATCACAAATGATGACGATACGGACATGGATGGCGACGGCGTAACAAATGATGATGACGATTTCCCTCTCAACGGAAATGAATGGACTGATACAGACGGAGACGGCACAGGCGACAACGAAGACGATGACGACGACAATGACAACGTTCTTGATGAAGATGACGCTTTCCCGCAGGATCCGCTCTATTCTTCTGATTACGACAACGACGGCACTCCAGACGAAAACGACGATGACCTAGATAATGATGGCCTAAACAACAGTGACGAAGAAATCCTCGGCACTGATCCTCTAAATTCAGACACAGACGGCGACCAAGTTGAAGATGGCACTGATCCCTTCCCTCTTGACCCAAGTGAATGGGCTGATACAGACGGCGACGAAATAGGCGACAATGAAGACGATGATTCAGATGGTGACGGTATAGCAAATGCATCTGACAGTGCGCCATATAACAGCACACCAAATGCTGAAACTCAGCAAGATATTTATCTAACAGAAGTCGGCGAGGAAGTGATTTTTGATGCCAGTGCATCAGATGATCCTGATGGCAATATTGTGCAATACATCTGGCAATTCGGCGAGGAAATGCTTACGGGCCAAACTGTTAGCAGAAGTTTTGACAGTACAGGCCTCCAAACAGCAACCCTCACCGTTTTGGACGACTCAGGCCAATCTGATACCATCGATATCAAAGTCCGCGTACTGGATTATCGCTTTATCCTGATGGCTAGCCTGTTCACGCTTTTGCTTATTTTGCTTGCGTTCTATATAATCTATCGCTATAATCGGCGGGCTCAGGTTAAAAGAGCAAAAAAAAAGTCGGTCAAAAAGACTAAATCTAAATCTAAAAAGAAGAAATAATTATGAAAACAGGAATTCACCCAGACTACTTCACAGATGCAGTTATCACTTGTGCCAACTGTAAGGCAAAATTCAAAACAGGAGCTACAAAGCAAGAAGTCCAAATTGAAATTTGCAGTCAATGCCACCCTTTCTTCACTGGTAAGAATGTGCTTATTGATACTGAAGGACGTGTAGATAAATTCCGCAAGATGCAAGACGGTGCAACTGGCCGCAAAAAGAAGGCTAGAAAGAAGAAGACTCTTGAAGAACGCGTAAACGAAGAACTAGCAGTACAACTAGGTAAAGATAAAGAAAAGGAAGAACAAGAAGCAGCAAAAAAGGCAGCTAAGAAAGCAGCCAAAGCTGAAAAACTTGAAGAAATGAAAGAAGTAGCTGAAAACACTAAAGCTGCTGAAGCTATAGTTGAGGAAGCCGCTCCAGAAACTGAGGAAGCTCCTTCTGCTGAAGAAGCTACTCCAGAAGTTGAGGAGGCTCCAGTTGAAGAAGCTGCTCCTGCAAAAGAAGAAGCTCCAAAAGAATAATGTTTGACTTCCAACTAGAATTTGAATCAGACGAATGCGCAGCGCGACTGGGTAGTTTTTCTACACCACATGGCGACATAAAAACTCCAGTCTTTATGCCAGTGGGCACAAAAGCAACCGTGAAATCATTGGATTATAAAGATTTAGAAGGCCTTGGCGCAGAAGTAATTTTGGCAAACACATATCATATGGCCATGCGCCCTGGCTCAAAATTAGTCGCGGAAATGGGAGGCCTGCACAAATGGATGAATTGGAACCGCCCAATCCTCACGGATTCCGGCGGATTTCAGGTTTTTTCACTAGAAAATAGCGTGAAAATCCAGGAAGACGGCGTAGAGTTCCAATCCCACCTCAACGGCGACAAACATTTCTTTACCCCGGAGGTGGCAATCAAAATCCAGGAAGAACTCGGTGCCGACATCATTATGGCCTTTGACGAATGCGCCCCAGCCGGCGTGAGCAAAGAATATGCGCGCGCAGCAATGAATCGCACTCACAGATGGGTTGAACGCTGCATCAAGGCAAAAACCCGCGACGACCAAGCCCTCTTTCCCATCGTGCAAGGCAGCCGATTCAAGGACTTACGAGAAGAGTCAGCAAAATTCATGGCGAGCCTAAATATGCCAGGAATTGCGATTGGCGGCGTAAGCGTTGGCGAAGACTTTGAACAAAAATTTAGTGCAATAGATCACGCACTGCCGCATCTTCCAAAAGACAAGCCTCGCTACCTGATGGGAGTTGGAACACCAGACGATATTTTGCACGCAATTGAGCGCGGAATCGACATGTTTGACTGCGTTTTGGCAACGCGCCTCGCCCGCCATAATTCATTTTGGGATATGAACGGCCGCCACGACATCAGCAATGCTGGGTTCCGCAACGATGACACTCCGCTCTGCGCGGAAGTACCCCACTACGCATCACGCGAGTTTTCAAAAAGCTACATTCACCATCTGGTGAAAGAAAAGGAACTGCTGGGCATCAGGCTTCTTTCCATGCATAATATTGCCTTTTTATTTCACCTCATTGATCAAATACGCTATCATCTGAAGCAAGGAACTTTCCTCCAATTTAAAAAGGATTTCCTCGCATCTTTTCTAAGCAAATAGCAAATGATCAGACTCCTCCACGGACAAATCCACAGCAAGGACGAACGAACAATTATTTTGTTCGTTGGCGGCGTTGGTTATCACGTTTTTGTAACAAATGCCCTGCTCTCCAACGCGGAAGCCTCTGAAACTTTGGATAATGACGAAACTACTCTGTACATCCACACCCATGTTCGTGAAGATGACATCACACTGTACGGTTTCCGAACAAAAAATGAGCTCAAGTTTTTTGAGTTAGTGCTCACGATAAATGGCGTTGGGCCAAAAATGGCACTCGCAATATTGAACGAACCACCAGAAGAAATTCAAAATGCAATTTTCAGTGGTGACATCAAGGCCCTCACAAAAATCTCTGGTGTTGGTAAAAAGATTGCCGAACGCATTATTTTGGAACTCAAAAATAAGGTTGAACCAAGTGAAATCCAGCCAGGAACAAGCCCCAGCCAAGACCCAGATTTAGATGAAGACCTTGTCCTCACGCTTGAAACGCTAGGCTACAAACGCAGCCACATCAAACGCGTACTCTCCGGGATTGAAGAAGAAGTTACAGAAACAGAAGATCTTATCCGCATATTCCTACAAAGGGTATAAAATCACGCAATGAAGCTAATAACTCACAACGCAAACTTACGCTACCTAACTGGCTTTACAGGTTCAAAAGGCTTTCTTTTGCTTGGCAAAAAAAAGAATTATTTCATCACCGATTCGCGCTACATTGAATTCGCAAAACGCCTACAAAAGCAAAAAACACGCATCAATTTTGAAGTGTCAGACAGCTTTGACACCTTTACCTCCAAAGTAAAAATCATAGAATTTGAAGCAGACCACATAACAATCAGCCAACTCAAAAAATTGAAGAAGAAATTTGGCAAAAAACGCTTCACCCCACAGAAAAAAACTACCGAGCAACTGCGCATCATAAAAGATCCGACTGAAATTAAAAAGCTTAAAAAGTCGCAACAGATCAACAAAAAAACGCTCACACGAATACAAAAGTTGCTCAAGCCGGGCTTGACCGAGCTCCAAATCGCATGGAAGATAAAAACAATTAGTCATGATCTTGGTGCGGAAGACGTTTCTTTTGAGCCAATTGTGGCATTCGGAGAAAACAGCGCCATCCCCCACCATCAAAACAGCAATCGCAAACTTAAAAAAAGTGATGTTATACTCATTGATATGGGCGTAAAATACCAAGGCTACTGCAGCGACCTAACTCGCACATTCCTACCTGCAAAACCGTCTGCAGAGCAAATTGAGGTATATGAAAAAGTGAAGGCCTCGCAAAAGGCTGCAATACGCGAAATCAAGGCCGGCGTGAGAGTTGCAAAGCTGGATAAGACGGCAAGAAAATCCATGGGTGACATGGCAGAATTCTTCACCCACGCACTTGGGCACGGACTCGGCTTGGAGATCCATGAAGCCCCTCGCCTAAGCGTAAAAAGCCGCGAAATCCTGAAGGAAAACTCAATAATAACTGTGGAGCCAGGCATATACTTACCCGGAAAATTCGGCGTGCGAATTGAAGATATGGTGCAGGTCAAAAAACGGGGCTTTTCAATACTGTAAAATACCTCTAAAATACCTCCGTTCTAATCAACAAATTTATGTGTGGAATATTCGCCTATTATGGGCCAAATGACAAAGCTGCAGAAATCGTTCTGAAAGGGCTGAAAAAGCTCGAGTACAGAGGTTACGATTCCTGGGGCATTGCAGCAAAAATGGAAAGCGGCTCAATTGCAATTGAAAAGCATATTGGGAAAATCTCTGAAGTGATGAATCTAAACGAGGAGATGTCCCAAACATCGCATTTGGCGATTGGCCACTCCCGTTGGGCAACTCACGGTGGCGTAACTCAATGCAACGCTCACCCGCACACGAATGAGGACCAAAGCATTGTAATTGTTCACAATGGAATTTTTGAAAATTTCCTTGAACTCAAGCAAGAGCTGATTGAAAAAGGACACCAATTTCGATCCGAAACGGACACCGAAATCTTTGCACACTTGATTTCAGACGAACTGACAAACATGGAGATCCCTGACTTTGAGTCAGCCTTCCGGAAAGCGACCACCCGAGTTAAAGGCCGATACGCAATACTCGCAATCAGCGATAAGGATGAAAAACTCATTGCCGCTCGCCGAGGATCACCACTAATTATAGGAAAAGCCGCAGATGGCTCACATTTTATTGCATCCGATGTCCCTGCCTTCCTCGAATATACTAAAGACATCATGTACCTGGATGACAATGAAATGATAATCATTGACCAAAAAGATTCGCGCTTTTACAACTTGGAAACTAACCAGGAAATCCAAAAACGCACAATCTCTATAGATTGGGAGGCAGAAACTGCTGAAAAAGGCGACTTCCCGCACTTCATGATCAAGGAAATCATGGAACAAAAGGAAACTATAGCCCGCGCAATCAATTCGGATTCCAAAAAAATCCAAGCAGTTGCGGACGCAATTAAAGGCGCATACGGGACCTATATTGTTGGTTGTGGCACAGCCGGTAAAGTCGCAATGGTTGGCGAATATTTATTCGCAAATGTGGCAAACAAGCACATCAACGTAAAATTCGGATCCGAGTTCCAAAGTGCAAAACACTTTCTCACAGACAAATCGCTGGTAATTGCAATTTCGCAATCTGGTGAAACTGCAGATACCCTCGAGGCCTTGGAAATCGCGAAAGCAAAAGGTGCAAAAATCGTATCTATCGTAAATGTAGAAACCTCAACAATGGCCCGCATGTCAGACATTGTTCTGCCAATCAAGGCCGGCCCTGAAAAGGCAGTTGCCTCAACCAAGGCGACAACTTCGCAAATGGCAATTTTGACCTTGCTGGCATACGCTGTGGACGGGCGCCTAGACGAAGGCCGCCAAATGCTGGTTGAAGCTGCAGGAAAAATCAACGACATGCTTAACCCACGCTACGAGGAGTGGATTGAAAAACTAGCGAGCGAACTCAAAGACTCAAGCGACATAATGATAATTGGCCGCGACGCAAACTACCCAATGGCCCTTGAGGCAGCAATCAAGCTACAGGAACTTTCATACATTCATGCTGAAGGCTTTGCCGGCGGCGAACTCAAGCATGGTCCAATCGCGCTGATTACAGAAGGAACACCATGCATTGTGCTCTTTTCAAATGACGAATATAAATCAGATATCCTCTCAAACGCCATGGAAGTGAAATCCCGCGGCGCATTATTGATTGGAATTGGACCTGAGAATGCAGAAATCTTTGATTACTGGATTAAAACACCTGATGTTGGCGCTGCGGCACCAATTGTAAACATCATCCCTGTCCAGATTCTGTCATACAAACTGGCCGTGGCACGCAAAAACAACCCAGACATGCCGCGCAACCTGGCAAAATCGGTAACGGTGAAATAAACGTCTCGCTCATTCGCGTCCAAACGCTCTTGATTCGCTCTTCCTGAAGCGAAGTTCTTGAAAAAACACCTATTTTGTGTTAAAATATAAAGATTTTACAAATCAAAAATAAATATATAACACAAACCAAACATGACTGCCGTTAAAATTCTCAAAAAAACTCTAGCAAAAATCATGCTCTTCGCGCTAATCGCGGGGATAGCATTGCCAGTAGGATTTTTCACTGCAGTTCCAATTTCACACGCTGCAACTATTGAAGTGTTAAACACAAATGCAACTATTGAAGTGTTAAACACAAATGCAAGTGGTGCAGATTCTCTGGATGCAGCAATTACGACCGCAAACGCAAACGGCGGCACAGATACAATTACATTTAATGCTGCGCTGTCAGGGACAATCACATTAACTGGCCTGCTAACTGTGACAGATGATCTAATAATTGACGGAACAACTGCAAATGACACTTTGGTGGGACCAGATATCATCATTGACGCCGGGAACGCACTTGCTAATGCAATGCGATTTACAGACGCAAGTAATCATACGGTTAAAGGTATAGGATTTTTGAACGGTACAAGCGCAGCACTATTGATAGATAGTGTATCAGCTGTAACTATAGGTGGAACGGGCGCAGATGATGGAAATACTTTTGACGGCAATCCTGGATCTGGTATCAAAATCGAAGGCGGCTCCAATGACATAACAATTTTGGGTAATAAGATTGGGGAAACCGCAGCTAACGGAATCGGTATAGAAATCGACACTGCAACAGATATTACAATTGGAGACGCAACTGGGACAGTAAGAAACTACATTGTAAACAGCACTGGAGACGGGATCATTGTATCTAATCTTACAGATGGCGCTGCAGCAATCGATCTTCAAATACAAGCTACAACAGTAGGTATCAACAGCTCTGATGTCACAGCGGCAAACGGCGATGATGGTATTGTCATTTCTAATACTAACGCTGGTGCAATTTATGTTGGGTCAGCTGATGACGACTCCAGTGTATACAACGTCATTTCTGGTAACACAGGTGACGGTGTAGAAGTAACTGGAGATGATGTAATTGTATCTGGGAACTACATCGGTTTGAACGCAGCTGGAACTGCAGCTGTAGCTAATGGGGCAAACGGTGTTTACATTAACGGCGCAAGCGACACTTCCGTGCAAGGTGCACGGACAAATTCAACTACAAATGTAATTTCCGGGAATACACTAGATGGAATAAAAATCGTTGGGGGTGATAGCAACTCAATAAGCTACTCAACAATTGGTATGAACGCCACGCAAGCTGCAGCAATCCCAAATGGACAAGATGGTATTTACATAGAAGATTCAACAGATTCATCAATTAGTAATAGTAGAATTTCTGGTAACACTGGTGATGGTGTTGAAATCACAGGAACTAGCACAGGAGCAACGCTAAACGCCAACTACATGGGTCTTGACGCATGGGGAACAACCGCCATAGCTAATGGCGGACATGGAATCAACATTTCTTCAGCAAGTGTAACTGTTGGAAGCTCAACTGGCCTCAATAAGATTTCAGGTAACACCGGTAACGGTATCAACGTAAGCGCCGGTGCAAGTCAAACAATCGTTAACAACTACATTGGTTGTGCAACAGACGGGACAACTGTTGTGGCAAATGATGGTGATGCAATTTATATGGCCGGGAACAGTGTCATTTCAAGTTCAATTGGAGGAACAACAGCTGACGACGCAAATGTGATTTGTGTTGCTAGCGGGGCCAAAGGTGTCAATTTAGCTGGAGCAGGAGCCTACAATCTCGTTCGCAAAAACAACTTCAAAGTTGAAACAAATGGTTTATACACACCTGTTGCAATTTCTGCAGGTTCAAATGAAGACTTAGCAACACCAGTAATCACTAGCTCAACAAGCTCAAGAGCCTCTGGTACTGCATGTGCCACTTGTACAGTTGACCTTTACGATGACGGTACTTGGATAACTTCAGCCACAGCAGACGCTGTTGGCGCATGGGAAGCACACGCTTACTTTGATGGCAGCGAATTATTTGCAACTGCTACAAACGCAAGCAACAGTACTTCTGGGAGCACAGCATTCTCTGTGATCTCTGCAGATGTAAGCTTGCCTACTAGCCCAACTGTAACTTCAGATCTAAGTGCAACAAATGTAATGGCATACATATGGGAAGGAACCAAAGATTCATACACTAGCGTGGAAGATAATAACGTAGAAATTGTGGCAATAGATAGCAGCGAAACTTGGACTTATGGAGAAAATCTATCTGAAGGTCAAAATTTACTAACAGTCACTACTGTTGATTATTCAAGCAATTCATCATCAGAAGTAATCATATACTCAAAACATTATGATCCAGTTGCACCAACAGACCCAACTTTGTCATACTCAAGTACATCTTCTTCATACATTGCCGAAATTTCTGGTTCTGGAACAGAAGCAGGAGCATCTATTTACGCAGATGACATTTTAGCAGGTTCAGCAGACGGATACGGTGACTTTAGCATCACCGTCAGCCTTGCCGCTGGAACAAACACTCTCGCAATCAAGGCGGTTGATGCCGCAGGAAATGAATCTAGTGAAGTGTCCGCAGTAATTACTGCCATCCCAAGTGGTGGCGGCGGAAGTGGTGGTGGTTCTAGCAGCAGCTCTTCAAGCTCAACAACCACAACTGATGATTCAGATGACGACACAGCAGAAGACGCGGCTGATGAAACTGCTGACGTAAATGAACCTGTAGAAGAAGCAACTGAAACACCAACCGTAGATACAACTCCTGTAGAAATTCCTGTTATTGATACAACTCCAGTAGTTGAAGCTATCAGGACAGCAGATACAACTACAGAAACTTCTGAAGAAACCACAACAACAACTGAAGAAACTACTGCTACAGAAGAAGCAAGCGATTCTGATGAAACCGCTACTGCAGAAGACACCCCTACCCCAGTCCAAGCAGCATATTATGAAGCAGTTGAAAACGTACTCGCAGCACTAGATCTTGATGAAAGCATTGCAGCAGAAGTAGCACTAGATGAGTCAATCGCTAAAGACACAGATGGAGACGGAATTCCTGATTATGTTGAAGTTTACGAACAAGGTACAGACCCTGGCGATTACGATTCAGATGGTGACGGACAAGCTGACTCAGTGGATGCAAATCCAAGCAACTACGACGCCCTCGCATTCGACACAAGCATAGTTGACGGAACAGCAGATACCGACGGAGATGGCCTTTCTAATCAAGTTGAAAGCGCACTTGGAACAGATCCAAATGACGCCGATAGTGATGATGACGGCCTAACAGATGGTGCCGAAGCAACAAACTACGGTACAGATCCAAATGACCCAACTTCACAGACACAAGCAACTGACCTTTCAATTGCAAACTTCCAAAGTGGTGGCGGAGGAACAAACCGAACTGCCACAGGACAGCAATCTGTAATGGGTCGCGCTGAAGCAGACGTACCTATTTACCTTTACCTAGTAGATGAAAACGGAGACACAGAACTAGTTGGTAAAACAGTTTCAGATGAAAACGGTCTATACAATATTCTCACAGACGAACTGGAAGCTGGAACTCACACTCTAGTTGCAGTAAGTGGCGAAGAAGGTAAAAACAAGGTTAAGGACATCCAAGATGTTTCCCAAGTTGTAACTCTTGATGTTCAAAATCAAACAAGCGTCCCTACTCCACAAATAAACATTCAAAAAACTGCAGCCGAAGAAACTGGTGCAGCCGCAGCAAGTGAAGGCGACACTCTCACATTAAACTTTGAAGGAGGAAATGCTGGAAAAGCATTGATGGTGACGGTCACTTGGCAAAGTACAGTTTTGAGTCAAACATTCATTGCTGACATCAACGAAGAAGGTGTTGCGCAAGTTTCACTCAAGAGACCAGCTTCACTAGAAAATGGAGATCACACAGTAACTGTTAGCGCATCTGACCCAGAAACTGGTGAAAAAGGTGCCGCACAGCAACTGTCATTTGAAGTATCAACGGTGGCCTTTGCAACTGGTGACACAGGCGGAGGGTCACCTCTTGGAGTAGTGGTTGGAGGAATTGCAATTCTTGCCTTCCTAACAGCCCTTGCTATCTTCATGAGAAAAAGGAAAAATGTGAAGAGCTAGTATTAGCCCACGCTAAAACAATCACACATGACACGTCGCACAAAAATAGTTGCAACTCTAGGGCCTGCAACAGAGACCAAAAGTGACATATCCGCTTTAGTTAGCGCTGGCATGAATATTGCCCGGCTTAATTTTTCACACGGAACTTACAGTCAATTCAAAAAAATCGCAGCAAACGTGCGCAAGGTTGAATCCGAAGAAGGCAAAATTATAACAATTATGCAGGATTTACAGGGTCCAAAAATACGCCTCGGCGAAATGCCCAGCGGCGGCGTCCCAGTAAACAAAGGAGACATCATCACCTTCCAAACAAAAGCAAACGCCAAGAAAGGCGAACTCACTATCCCCTACCCTTTACTAGCAAAAATCGTAAAGAAGGGTGATGAGCTTTTGATTGAAGACGGACTTATCCGAACAAAAATTTTGTCCACCAAGCCTGACAGCGTGAAGGTGAAAATCCTATCCGGAGGTACATTAAAGAGCAAAAAAGGAGTTAACATTCCAAGCTCAAAACTTCCGGCATCTGCATCGCTCACCAGCAAGGACCGAGCCGACTTAAAATTCGGGATTAAAACGCTAAAAGTTGATGCCATTGCGGTTTCATTCGTTGAAGACGCAGACGACATTGTCCGAGTTCGCAAGGAAATTGGAAAACACACCAAGCGTTACATTCCGATCATAGCGAAAATCGAACGCCAGGAAGCGCTTCGCAATTTGGAAAGTATAATCCAAGCAGCAGACGGTGTAATGGTGGCGCGCGGAGACCTTGGAATTGAAACCAAACCGGAACGCGTTCCCTTGGAACAGAAAAAAATCCTCACATTTGCGCGCAGACAAAACAAGCCGGTAATCATTGCGACTCAGATTTTGCAGTCAATGGTGACAAACCCGCTCCCAACCCGCGCCGAAGTAAGCGACGCCGCAAACTCAATCTTTGAAATGGCGGACGCATTCATGCTTTCAAACGAAACAGCAGTTGGGAAATACCCAATTCGCGCAGTGCAAACATTGGCACGCGTTGCCAGGACAACAGAGTCAGCAGTGTTTGAAAATGCAGAACTCTTCCCTATTGAACTTGGCAGCAGCAAAGAAGCCCTTGAAGACGAAACCATGGCTCTCAGCGCAGCAACAGTCGCCGAGGAAATCGACGCCAAAGCAATTGTGGTACTAACAAAAAACGGCTTCACAGCCCGCGCAGTACTCAAACACAGACCAAAAACTCCAGTAATCGTAGTGACGGATTCCATCCACACCGCACGCAGCCTGAATTTCCTTTGGGGAATAAACGAAATCATCCTTCACAAAGGTGTGTATCGCTCCGAAGAGATCAAAAGCTTCCTCAGCAAAAAGAAGAAACTCAAAAAAGGAGATGACCTCGTGCTCATCAAACTATCAGACACCAAGCGTTCGCTTGTTGTGATGAGTGTTTAGTGTTTAGGGGGCCTTGCTGCAGATACTAGTGCTGCTCCAAGGAGACCACCTTCAAGTGACCGTACTTCTGCTATTTCAACAGCAATCTCAGGCCCAACTGCACCTGGATCAGGAAAATCTGTATAATCAAATGCATCCACATTTTCAGCCGCACCATGAGTAGCACGTATTTCAGCAAGCTTTGCAGTTTCAGCATCAAAAAGAGGCTGCAAATCTTCAAGTGTTAAGTGCATAACAAATCCTGATCTAATCTCACGAGCAGTTTTTGTAGCACGTGGATCATTTTCACTCAATATGCAAGAAGACCATCCTGGGAATTCTTCAAAAAGTGCTTCTTTAAAAAATTCATTATCCCTATCAGGATATTTACAAACAATTCTAAACCACACATCAAAACACCCATCTTCTTCCTGCCACATAGTTTCAAAAGAAGGTATATTTCCATGCTCATCATCACAATCAAGCCCAGCACCTTCAGGTAAAGCACTCCCAATAGCCGCCCAAAAAAGTTCACCAGCTCTTTCACAAAAAACAGACCAAGCCTGCTCCCTTTCCAGCTCTATGGCCTTAATGCGAGCATCCGCATCTTGAACAGCAGCCAAACGTTCTGCCGCTGGAGGAGCCAGTAAATTAGCACGTTCAACCTCAGCAGACCCTGCCAATGGCATTTCGCTTGAATCACTTTCTGAATCATCTTCTGCACCCATTTTCATTGTTGTTAACCTCCATTCACGTTTGAAGTGCACCACCTAGAGGTCTAACCTAGGCAGCATGAAAAACTACACACATTACACACTCTCAGACAGGCTTGAACTCAGCATTCTTCTTAAGAAAGGCTATTC
>Ga0075122_10000161_pt1 | contig 54318 bp, 70 predicted proteins | sample AntAceMetag02UKB_FD_69790 | JGI IMG/M metagenome (GOLD analysis project Ga0075122, IMG submission 69790) | Saline lake microbial communities from Ace Lake, Antarctica - Antarctic Ace Lake Metagenome 02UKB | ecosystem: Environmental > Aquatic > Non-marine Saline and Alkaline > Saline | place... | reverse complement strand
ATGGGAGAAGAGTGAAAGGCTTTTATCCAAGGATAGAATCGAATCATTTGTGGAAATATCTTGCCACGCATCTGAATGTCCTATGCCACTAAACTTAGATGTGTGGGATGGTTTGGTTTGTCCTTATAATTGTATTTATTGTTTTGCTAATCAGTTTAGATCATCCTTGTATACTTCCTTTTTCGATAATGCTCGTGAGATTGGTTTGAGATATTCGGAGCCGAAAGAAATATGGAAAAGAATAAAAGGATATTTGGACGGGAAAGGGGAAGCAGATTTGGTGAAGGCTTTCCAGAATAGGATTCCGGTGAGGTTTGGGATTCGGTTTGAGGACTTCTTACCAATTGAACGAAAGAAGGGTATATCATTAACATTACTCAAGAGACTTCGTGATATTGAATACCCAGTGATGATAAATACTAAATCAACTATTGTGGCTGAGGGGGATTATCTGGAAGCACTCGCAGGTAATAAAGCTGGGGCAGCAGTTCATATAACTCTTTTAACTACAGATGATAAATTATCCAAGGCTTTGGATCAACATTCTCCGTCACCCTCTGCGCGATTAAAAGCGGCAAAGGTATTATCCGATGCGGGTGTGCGAGTAGTGCTCAGAATCGAGCCGTTTGGTGTGTTCCTCAACGATGAGAAAGGGCTCACCGAGGATTATATTGGGAAGGCTGTTGATGCAGGTTGTGCTCATATGACTTTTGATACATATTCTTATCCAGCTAAGTGGCCCGGAGTCAGGAGGGGCTTTGAGCGGGAGGGAATAGATTTTCACCGTATGTTTTTAGCAACTTCGGATTGTCAGTGGTTAGGTTCTTATATGCTTAATAAATTTATGGGTGAATTCCGAAAGGCTGAAATCAGTTGTAGTACGTTTGATTTTGGATCCATACCGGATAATGATGATGATATATGTTGCTGTGTGGATGACGCTTTTAAGGATGTTAATTTCAGTATGGGTAATATATTGAGTGCTGCCCGGTTTATTCAAAGTAGAAGAGGTTGTGATGTTACGTGGGGTCAATTTGATCTTTATGTAGAGGCAAATGGAGGGTGGTTAAGTATACCCATTAAGAACAAAGTTCATGGGTATTGGAATTTGGATAATAATTCTCCGTATAATTTATCTTGGGTGAGAGGATTAAAGGAGTGTGGAACGGATAGAGATGGTAATTTAATATGGACATTCGATAAAAAAAGTGATTTTAGAGAAAGTTTATTTAACCATTTAATTGGAGGATGAAATGAAGCAGGTATCTTTTAACGAAGTGATCACCGCAGCATCTGCTTTGAGTAAGAATAATAAAGCCGGGGGGATGAAAGCAGATTTATACTTCAGGAAGGGGAAAGCCTTCATGACCAGTTCCTCCGGGACGGTGATACTAAAGTTTTCTGGTATATCTCCTGATCCGGGATTGGTAAAGTTTAGTATATTGGATTATGAGGGTGATGAGATTAAGATGTTCAAAGACTCGGTTACTTTCGTAACTAAAGGGAAGTATCATAAATCCAAGAATGTCCCGGCTCCTAAGTTGGAGTATATGAAAATATATAAAGCCACTAAGGTTCTTTTTAAATCCAAGCCTTTCTTTGAGGTTAATATAAGTGATGAGGTTCTTCATCAGGTAGAAGAGGGATTGAGTCATATAGAATTCAGTTGCGTTGAAGGAGCTTTTAAGATAACGCAACGTGATATTTATTCGGGTGCTATTATCAATATTGAGAAGCCTGTAACCTCTGGGTTTAACTTTGAGGGAGATTTAAAGGACTTTAAGCCTGTATCTATGCGAACATCGGATTTTATAGGGATGTTTCTTGTTACGGATTCTATGCTGTTCGGATTTTGCGATAATATAACAAAGGTCAGTTCCTCTCGGTTTCGGGGGATTATATCTAATTGTAAGTATGATGAGATGTTAAATATAAGTACTTTGTAGGAGGTAAAATTATATGGGCGGTAAGAGTCGGAAATCTAACCGGGTGAATAAGAAGTTACTTGACCGGATAGCGAGTATTAAGAAAAATAAGTTGGGTAAGAAATCTGGGGGAGGAAAGAATGAAAGTGCTCAGTCTGACGCCTTCGACTTATGATTCATATGAGCTTCAATTAATGCTATCTAAATTGGAACCGAATTTCTTTATATCCAAGGAATATTTCGAGGCAGCAAAATGGAGGCCTGTAACAGCCACTCAAAAGTGGGTAGGGCAATATCATACTACTTTAGTGGTGTTGGATGAAGACGGTGTTTCAATGCTTCCTTCTTTCGGGAAGATTAACCAGAGAATAAATTGTCAGGTGGATGTAGAAGGGCAAATACCAATTGCAGCCACAAGTACTTTATTCGATAGGGAGTATATATACAATCCGGAAAACTTCCTTCACCCGGTAGGGGGGAAATGGTCTGTTCATCGGAAGAACATAAATAAATTTAAAAGCACTTATGGGGAATATACTTATGAACCCATATCTCCCGGTGATGCTGTTGGGATATTTCAAACTTGGTTAAAAAATAATGAGGGTATGGAAGAATTTTATGATGTGGATTCGGTTCTTAGATATTTATTTTCAGACGATCTCAAACGTCACTCCTTAATGGGGTTGAAAGTTGGGGTTGAACGAGACGAGTGGATTGGTTTTAATGCTCATGATGAGAATTATATGTTTGTTAACTTTCGTTATTCATTTGCTTCAGACTTTTCCCGTGGTGTAGCAGATGTTTTGTGGCACGAGTTTATGAAATCAATAGCGGATAAAGGGAAGTATGTAAATGATGGTGGTGATCTTGGGAATATAAAGCTCGCAAAATTTAAACGCAGGATGAATCCGGTTCAGGTTCACAATCGGTATTCAATCAAGCACAAAGGGGGAGCAGATAGTGTTAGTGCTTAGTCGTAAGAAACTGTTGGATGCTTTTTCAATTGTAAAATCATCCGTGGATTACTCCGGGACATTCCCGGTGCTGGAAAATGTTCATATGTCGGGAACCAAACTCACGGCATATAATCGGATAACCGGAGTACAGACCACTTTGAGGGTGAAAGGGGTGAATGCTCTAATTCCTTTTCAAAAGGTGTTTGCTTTCTTGAAGGGTATCTCTGCTGAGAAAGTCAAAATGGATGTTACCGAGGATAAGATGGTCATTCAAGCTGGGAAAGCCCGGATTGATCTCACCCTTACTTCTGCGGAACAATTTCCAGAATTTGATAAAACAATAGCTTTGTTAAAAAGAGCCAAGCCTTTACCGGAGGATTTCAAAGAGGCTGTTGGGCATTGCTATCCTTTTGCATCCAAGGATAATACGAGTGCTCATTTGATGGGAATACATGTTCATGATAATTGGATAGAGGCCACTGATGGCAAAAGAATTTCGATTTATAAAGGAAAGAAGTCTTTTGTACAGGGTAAGGGTGGCGTAATACCTACAGAAATGGCCCGTATATTGTCTAACATAGGGAAAGTTGATAAACTATACATAGGGAAGAAAATAATTGCCTCCTGCGGTGATTCTGTTGTTTTCTCTTCTGCTATCACCAGTGACTTTCCTGATGTCCATAGATTTATTCCGGAAGTGCCTAAATTATATGACTTTCCAAAAGAGGCTTTGATCAAGGGACTCCGGAGAATAATTGATTTTACGGATGAATCCAAGGAATTAAGTTTTTGTAAGATAGAATTTGGTACTTCATTAAAAATTACTTATGAAGGACAGGTGAGTGAGATAAAGGAAGTATTCAATTTTGGAGAGGTACTTCATGCAGAGCCTTTCTTGGTGAATCCTTTCCTTTTCTTATCAATGCTGAGTTCTTGTGATAAGTTTAGTTTTGCCGAGGCCTCGGAAAGAGGTATGCTTTATGGCCAGAGCAAAGATGGTCGATTTAAAGTGGTTTTATCTATTATGAGTCAAAGGAGTTAATATGTCAAGCAAACCTCATTATTGTCATATACCCGGAGGGGTGAGTCTCACCGATGCTTGGGGTACGATTATATCAGAGAAAAGCCCCGGTTCATGGCGGTGTGGTATTACATTTGGTCGTTGGCCAGATCATGAGCATGTAGTAGGTAAAGGAGTGGCAAAGGGGGAGGCTTATATTGATATGTTGGCAAATAGTAAGGATGCCATACGTTATCGCAAAAAGTATTATCGAGACGTTTTGCAGCCAAAGGCTTTGTTGCTTAGAAAACGAAGGATTTTGATAGAGAAGAGGGGCTTGTCAGGAACCTTTAGTTTTGGAGGCCGGGATTGTAGGATTGTGGCTGATGGTAAAAGGGTATCTGAGGGAATATCGAAAGTGAAGTATCAGAGACGGTTAAGAAGAGCGGAAAAAAGGGACTCGATGCGCAGGGATAGAAGGGGTCAAATATGAGCAACGGTGGTTTTTTTCTTGATGCAAATGAGTTGGCCGGGAAAAGAATTGTGAAAGGAGTTTCCCTTGAAGACAACCCCTGTGTAGTTTGTGGGTTAGAAAGGGGTTGTAAAACTCCTCGTATGAAGCCATATGGAGATTATTCCAAAAGGATAATGATTGTTTCAGATGCTCCCGGAGCGATGTTGGATGAACATGGTTCATCGAGGGTAGATAAAAATATGGTTATTGTTAAAAAAGCTTTATCTTTATCAAATGTTAAAATGGATTATGATACGGTAAGGACGCATGTGCTTCAATGCAGGCTTCACAAAGATGATTTTCCCTCGGATTTGGTTGAATTTTGTTATGATAGATTGGAGATACAAATTCAGGAATATAAACCAAAACTCATTATTTGTCTTGGGTCTCATGCTGTAAGTCGAATGATCGAGACGAAAATATCGGTGATGAGTAATATATTTAAAATTCATGGTGATGTTTTCCCCTCCCGGAAATATGGTTGTTGGGTTTCTGCTAATCATCATCCTAATTATGTGATGAAGGCCGAAAAAGAAGGAATAAAAAATGCTAAAGATTTATTATATGATAGCATTTTTAAGGCTATTCAATATTTGGATATTTCTTTACCACCTTCAATATTAAATTCGGGAGAAAATGAAGAGGTGGGAGGTAAAGAGGCGATTAGTGTATTGGAAAAGTTATCCAAGTCAAGGACTCCGGTTGCTTTCGATTATGAGACAAATCAATTATATCCTTACCTCGGTGATCCTAAAATAGAAATGGTTAGTTTATGTAAAAATACAAATAAGGGTTATGTTATATATTTCAATGGTGATAAAACCGTGGAAAAAGCTTTCTCTAAGTTTCTTCTTTCACGTGCTCCAAAGGAGGCTCACAATGCTAAGTTTGAGGAAATATGGTCGCATTTCTATTTTGGTCACGGGGTTAGTAATTGGGATTGGTGTACTTTGGTATCTGCTCATGTTATTGACGAGCGCAAAGATAAAAAATCACTGGGGTTCCAAGCATACTTAGAGTCAGGGGAAGAGTACAAAGGTTTGGTGGATAGGAAAAATATAAATCAAGCTGATCACAGTAATCAGGTTTTGTACTCTTCTCTTGATTCCAGATATACTCGTGCAATCGCATCCACTCAACGAGCTTCTTGTGAATCATTAGGGTTGAACTATCCGGCTAAATTACTTTTGAGAGGGAGTCTTGCTTTTGCTAAGATGGAGCATCATGGAGTAGGGTTGGACTGGGAGGCTCATAAGGAGTTTAAAGCTGAAGTTACTTTGAAACGGGATGAGGCTTTGGATTTTTTAAATTCAAATCCATTATGTACTAAATTTTATAATCATATGCATAGGGACATGAATTTTAAAGCAATTGATTTGAATACTCTATTTTTCGATATTCTTGAAATGAGGCCTTTATCTTGGACAGATAATGAGAATCCACGCCCTCAAATTAATGATGTATTTTTTAAGCATCTAATAAAGAAGGGGGGATATACTGGGAGTTTTGCTTACAATCTTCAAGAGCGAAATAAGATGGAGAAGATGCTGAGCACTTATTTTAATGCTTTTGAAAGGTTTGCTGATAGTGAAGGTAAGATTCACCCGAATATGGTATTGTGGTTAGTTGAAACCTTTCGGAGTTCTTGTATGGAACCGAATCTTCAAAACATACCCAAGAGAGATGACTATGCGGCTCAATTAAGACGGCTGTTGATTCCTACCAAAGACTTATTCCTTGATGTTGATTACTCCGGAGCCGAAGTGCGAATCATAGCTATGTTGAGTAGGGATAAATTTTTATGTAAGCAAATTAATGATGGTGTTGATACTCATTCTTACTGGACTAAAAAGATTTGGCCGGATAATTGGATGGATTGGGATAAAAAGACTTTTAAGGCCCACCGGAGTAGAGCAAAGAATGAGTTTGTTTTTCCTTTATTTTATGGGTCATGGTTTAAAGCAATTGCTGCTAATTTAGGTGTATCAGAAAGATTTGCTCAGGAACTGGAAAAGGAATTTTGGGACAAATACAAAGAAGCTAAGATATGGCAAGAAAGTAAGATCAAGGAGTATAAGGCAACAGGGGGAGTATCAACACCCCTCGGATTTGTGAGACACGCTCCTTTATCCGTGAACAAGATAATCAACACACCAGTACAAGCAACAGCGTTTCATTTCCTTTTGGATGGTATTGAAAGAGGTCAAAAAGCTTTGGAGAGGGCTGGAATAGAATCTAAAATGGTTTTACAGATTCACGATGAACTTTTAATTGATACAGAGGCCTCGGAGAAGCAAGATATAATAGATATCATGAATAAGTACCTGTTAATCAAACCTTGGGATTTTACGAAGATTGTGCCCCTTGAGGTAGATTGGCAGGAAGGTTTAAACTGGAGAGACTTGAAGAAGGTGGTGCAATGAGTTTATATACTGAGATTCGGCCTACATTATTCAAACAGGTTAAGGGTAATGAAGCAACAAAGAAGTCTTTGATGGAGATAGTTAAGAGGCTCCCGGAGAAAAGGCCTCATGCTTTTCTATTTCATGGTGAGAGTGGTTGCGGGAAAACAACGCTGGCTCGAATCCTTGCTAAAAAGTTTGGTTGTTCTGATTATGATTTGATGGAATTGGATGCGGCCAAGAAACGAGATGTGGAAACCATGAGAGGGATTGTGGCTGATGCTCAATACAAGCCGATGGATGGGGAATCCCGTGTATTTATAATAGATGAGGCTCACGAATTACCGAGGCTGGCACAAGAGACACTTTTAAAGACAACAGAGGACACCCCTCTGACGACTTATTTTATATTTTGTACTACCGAGCCACAGAAGATAATTAAAACGATTTTAAACAGGTGTACGGTGTTTGGTGTAGAGACTTTAAATGACGAAGAGATGGAATCATTAATATTGGAGACTCTTCGGGAGGCAAAAGTATTTGTAAATCCAAAAACAATTGATAGGATAATAGATGTTGCTGAAGGCTCTCCCCGGAGGGCTTTGGTGGTACTTGATAAAGTTTATAAGTTAAAACCTCAGTTTCAGTTAAAGTTAATAGAATCCTATTCACCGGAAAGCGGCATATTCAAGATTTGCGATAATTATTATAGGAAGATTAAGTGGGAGGAAATAGCTAAACAATATCAAGCTTTACCGGAACGTGACCCGGAACGTTTGCGCCGGGCAGTTCTCGGTTACATGAAGAATAGACTTTTAAATGGAGGGAGAAGTGCAGCAATTGCTTTTACGGTTATAAGTATTTTTGAACAACCTGTTTATGATAGTGGTGAGCCGGGACTTGTATCCAAATTATATGAGGCTTGGTTGGAAGTTACTCAATTGAGAGAAGGGAGCAAATAATGGCAGGGACTCGTAAACCAAAGAGCAGATCAGGACGTGAAGAAGCTCTGAGAAAGCAATACGCAAAAGATAAAGGTGGGGGTGGTACTTATTATCTTGTGAATGAAGATGCCCTCAAAGAATTACGTGTTGAGAAAATGGTAGCAAAGGAGGGTAAGAATTTCCTTGCTATTATGCCTCAGCAAAATGATCCTGTTTTCTACCGTCATATTGAGGTTCATTATGACGTTGGTGGAACCAAAAATGCTTATATATGTGGCGCCAGTATCGGAAAGAAGTGTCCTGTATGTAATTATCGAGAGAAGATGAAAAAAGATGGTGAGCCTGATGAGGTTTTAAAAGACTTGAAAGCATCCTCCCGGTATTTATTCTTTGTGGTTGACGTGAAAGATCGTGCAGGACGTTTGAAAGGCCTCCGGTTGTTGGATGCTCCGTGGACGGTATGGAAAGAGACGATGGCTCAGGCAACTGATGATCGCACGGGTGACCTCCGGGATATATCTGACCCGGATGTGAATAAAAATATCGTGTTTGAAAGAGAAGGTACCAGTTTCACTACCAAGTATAATGGTTTCAAGCTTGAAAGGCGTAGGAAACCTTTGGCTGATAAATTATTTGCTTTGGTGCCTGATTTCGATGATGTCATCCAGCCTCCGAATCTCAAAGCCATGAAAGCCGATTTGGAAGGGTATGAGATACCTGACGAAGAGGAAGTGGATGATGAGGTTTATGATGATGAAGTGGAAGATGATGGTGATTATGAGGAGGATGAGGACGACTCCGATGATGAAGAAGAGTATGACGATGATGACGACTCCGATGATCATGATGATAATGAGTATGACGAAGATGATGAAGATGAAGATGATGAGGATTATGATGATGATGACGAAGAGGAAGAGGATGACCCTCCCCGTAGGAAAAAGTCAAAACCTCGCAGAGCTTCCAAAAACGCTAAGTCCAAATCCAAGTCAAATGTCCGGGGCAGCGTGAAATCCAGAAGAGCAAAAAAGAAAAGGGATGATGATGATATGCCTTTCTGAACGACTAAAGGCTTTTGAAAAGAAGGCTGAGGAATTCATCCCGGAAGCAATGAGTAAAATATCCATTAACAGTTTTGATATGGATGAAGTTTGCTCGGAGCACCCCAGTTTATATTTATGGGTAGGGGAGTTTCACGCTGAGTCAGTTGAGTTACATGAAGAGGCAAAACTCAATGCCAAGCGAATTCGGGGTGAGACCAATTTAGCAATAAGGAGCAATCCGGATAAGTTTGATTTGCCCTCTGTTACGGAATCCACTGTAAATGCGGCTTTGGATTGTTCTAAGACGGTAGTTGCTGCTGAGAAAAGAAAGATCAAAGCCCAAAAGTTGTACTTGCGGGTGAAGAATGTTTATGATGCCTTTGATCACCGGAGAAGTATGATCAATAATATCCGGGAAGTAATGGTTGCGGGATTGATTGAGCCTCACCAGAAAGCAAGAAAGACGCATAATGAAGATAAGTATGAGAAACAACTTAGAGGGAAGGGAGTCAGGCGTGGCAGTGCGAAGAAAAAGCCGTGAAATAGAAGTGATAAAGCGCATCCCCCCGGTTAGTGATTACTTATCAACGGGTTGTACTCTCCTCGATTTGGCTATATCAGACACTTATCCGGGAGGGTTTGGGGCTGGTAGGATAAATCACTTATGGGGAACTGAATCCAGTTCCAAGTCAGTGTTGGTGGCTGAAATATTAGGTGCCGCTCAGAGGAAAGGGGGGAAAGCCACCCTCATAGAAACTGAAGGGACTTTCGATGAGAGCCGGGCTGAGGATTTATTCGGAGTGGATACCAGAAAGCTGAAATACATTTCTCCGGAGAAGGGAAACATCAAAACTGAATTGTCCATCGAGTATCTGTTTGATGAGCTTTTAACTAAGATGGAAGATGAAGCGGCAAAAACAAAGGCTCCATGTGTGGGGGCAGTCGATAGTCTTTCAGCTATTCCTTCTATGCCTGAGATCGAAAGGGGCATGGGAGAAGCCACGTATGGCACGGATAGGGCGCAAGCCTTATCCAGGGGGTTTAGGAAACACGTGTGGCGTATGAATAGATCAGGCTTGGGGATGGTTTTCGTTGATCAATCGAGGGATAAGATAGCAGGATTTGGGGGCAAGACTTTCTCTGGGGGGAATGCTCTCAGGTTCTTTGCCAGTACGAGGGTAATGACTCAGGTGGTGAAGACTCTTATCAATAAACATAAAAAGCCAATTGGCATTCGAGTGAAGGCCAAGATTGAGAAAAATAAGATAGCACCACCGTATCGTGAAATTGAGTTCATTATTAGATTCGATTATGGGATTGACGATATAGCCACTAATCTCGATTGGTTGAAGCAGAATGATCCTACAGTACCAAAAAAAGGGAATGTTTATGTCATTCCGGGAGTAAAGAAAAAGGGCACTGGATTAGCATCAGCAACGAAGATAGTGGAAGCAGAGCAGGCAGAAGAGGCTTTGATTGAAAGGCTCGTAAAAGTTTGGCATATGGTTTATTCAGATGATGATGAGCGCATCCCCCGGAGGAGGTTCATATGACGGTTAGGAGAGTGACTAAAAAGTTCCGTTCTTCTGGGGAAGATTGGTTTGGTGTGTATCAGCATAATGAAGGATGGGAAGATGAGTGGAAAGATATGCCTGAATTCAAACACCAAGATTTGAGACCTAAAAGAAGTGTATTGGTTCATTTTAGGAATGAGAGTGATATTGATGAGTTTGCTAAATTAATTGATCAAAGAATTACTCCCAAAACAAGGTTTGTTTGGTTTCCTAATATGTTAAGAAAAATGGCAGAAAATAAAAGGTATGTTGATGAATCCTAAATATCCGATATATATTATTTCAAAAGGTCAGTGGGAAAGCAGATTGACAAGCAAAGCTCTTGAAATAATAAAAGTGCCTTATTATATTGTTATTGAACCTCAGGAATATGATCAATATGCTTCAGTGATAGACTCTAAAAAGATTCTTACTTTGCCTTTTAGTAATCTTGGTCGGGGTTCAATCCCGGCTCGTAATTGGGTGTGGGAGCATTCTATTTCTGTGGGAGCTAAAAGACATTGGATATTGGATGATAATATAAGTTATTTTTACAGATTTAATAATAATATAAAAATAAAGGTTTCTTCAGGCACAATATTTAGATGTGCTGAGGACTTTGTTACTCGGTATCGTAATGTAGCATTAGCTGGTTTCCAATATGATTATTTTGTTATTGCTAAAAGGGGTTCCATTCTTCCTGCTTATTTTTTAAACACTCGAATATATTCATGTACTTTAATTAAAAATAATATCCCTCATAGGTGGAGAGGTAAGTATAATGAAGATACTGATTTAAGTATAAGGGTTTTGAAAGATGGATGGTGTACTATTTTGTTTTATGCTTTTCTTCAGTACAAAAGCAGGACTGGGGAAAAAATGAAAGGGGGTAATACAGATAATGTGTATATTGACGGTGATAATCGTTTGAAGTTTGCTCAGTCTTTGCAAAAACAGCATCCTGATGTTGTAAGAGTTGTAAAAAAGTTTGGCCGTAATCATCATTCTGTTGATTATAGGCCTTTTAAAAATAATAGGTTGATTAAGAAAAAAGATTTAATTATTCCAAATAAAATTAATAATTATGGAATGAGATTAGTTGAAGTTCAAGAAAGAGGTTTATATGATCGCGGATAAAAAATTATTAGTTTTGTCAAAACTAATTCCAAAAGACAGAATACGTCCTGCTTTAAATTATATTCATATTAAAGGTAATAAGGCGGAAGTAACTGATGGTCATATTATGGTACAATGTAATTTTCCTAAGGGAGAAGAGTGCTTTCCGGTAGGCACACCGGGAGAATCTGATGAAACTGCTGATATACTTGTTACAAAGGAGCAAGTTGAAAGTGCTTTTAGAAATATATCTAAAAAATCTATTTTACCAGTTTTACAAAATGTAAGGGTTTCGGTAGATAAAGAAAAAAATGAAAGCATAGTTTCGCATACAGATTTAAAAAATGTTGTTAGTTTTAGAGAAAAAATAGTGGATACGTATCCTGATACAGAACAAGTAATTCCTGAATATGATGATTCTGACGTGAAAACAGTTTCTATGGGATTATCCATGCTTAAAAAACTTGTTTATCTTATGAAAAACGCTGATTCAGATAACCCAAGAATTATAATACAATTTGAAAACCCTAAATCAGCATTCAAATTCGTGATTCAAGATGGTTTGTATAAAGGAAAGGAGGGTTTTAATTTTATTATTCCAAAAGACTCTCACGGGGTAGTTTTTAAAGGAGTGATAATGCCTTTGAAGCCGAATAATAGTGGGGAAATAAACAAGATAATGAAAGAACCCTATACAATGGATGAGGGAGGCAAACCTTGATAGTTTGCGGACTTGACTTATCTATGAATCATTATGCACTTGTTATGAAGCATATCGAGTCAAAGAAAACAAGGGTGATAGTGGCGTGGAATGTAGCCAGCCGGGTTCATGAATGGCATGATAAAATACCAAGCAATTATCGGTTGCGGTTTGTAGCCAAGACTCCTCCTGAAAAAGAGATGTTTCATTATTATGTGAATGGTCAATCTATTATAGAAGATATCAGGGATTTTCAGAAAGAGAAGGATTTTGCAGGCCGGGTGTTAGTGGCCTTGGAGGGTTATGCCTATTCATCGTCACCTGTGGGTTTGGCCCGGATAGTAGAAATGACGGCTTTGGTAAAAGAGGTATTATATTTTAATGGGCATGCTATAAGGCTTCATGATCCATTATCGGTTAAGATGTGGGCTGGGGATGCTCATGCTGATAAGGATTATATGGTTGATGCTTGTTTGAAAAAATATAAGATACCGGATTGCTTATTACAGACAAAAACAAATCCGGGACAAGACGTTGCTGATGCTTACTTCCTTATGAAAATGATGGAGGCCGAATATAGGGTGAGGATGGATCCAATGCGTCAGAAAAAGTATAAGGATAAACAGCGTCAAGTATTTAATCGAGTGACAAAGGCATATCCAGAGAATTTGCTTTGTAGGCCTTTCCTTGTTTCTATGCAACCGGAGATTTGATAATGGAAATTGGAATTTTAAAGCAACGTCAATCATTACCGCTTGAGGCTAAGATATTGATGTCTGAGAAACGAATAAGAGAATGGTATAATTATTATAATGGGAATGTATATATATCATTTTCTGGGGGTAAAGATTCGACGGTGTTACTTAACTTGGTTAGAAATATATACCCAGATGTTGTTGCTGTGTTCTGTGATACTGGGCTTGAATATCCCGAAATACGTGATTTTGTAAAGAGTATAGATAATGTTGTGTGGCTTAAACCAAAAATGAATTTTAAAAAGGTTATTGAAAAATACGGTTATCCTGTCGTGTCTAAAGAAAATAGCCAAAAAATATACGAGTGGAGGACAACAAAATCAGAGAAGCATAAGTATAAGCTTATGTATGGTAGTGGTAATAAATATAAGTCTGGGAGATTGCCTTTTAAATGGAGGTTCCTCATTGACGCACCTTTTAAAATAGGGTATCAATGTTGTAGTGTAATGAAAAAAAATCCGTTTAAGCAATTTGAGCGCCAGAGTGGGTTAAAAGCCTTTATAGGCACCATGGCATCTGACAGTCATTTGAGGCGACAGCAATACTTGCGTACTGGTTGTAATTCTTATACTGGTAGAGAACAAAGCAAGCCTTTGTCTTTTTGGTTGACGAGTGATATATGGGAGTATATAAAAATAAATAAGTTATCTTATTCAAATGTTTATGATATGGGTTATGTTAATACGGGTTGTATGTTTTGTATGTTTGGGCTTCATTTAGAGGGTGTGAAGAATCGTTTTACTTTAATGAGAAAAACTCATCCTAAACAGTATAAGTTTTGCATGGAAACATTGGGGTGTAGAAAAGTAATAGATTATACTTTTCCAAACTTAAAAGAAAATTTATATTTTGATTTTGAGGGCAATTAAATGATTAAATTCTTAAAAATAGAGAACTTCCAAAGTCATAAGAATACTTCCCTCAGGTTTGATCCCGGCTTCAATGTGATTGTAGGGAGGAGCGATGGGGGCAAGTCTGCTATTCTTAGAGCATTGGAATGGGTACGAACCAACAGGCCACCCGGTATTGAGTTTATTCGTAAGGGTGAAACAGATGTAAGGGTTCAATTGAATATTGGTAATTTTAAAATCATTAGAAAGCGCACGGATAAAAAGACTGGGACATATCAGGTTAAGAATCAAAAGGCATCTGAAATATATTCCTCATTTGGTTCAGGAGTTCCGGACGATGTTACTAATGCTTTTGGGATGGGTGATATTAATTTTCAATTTCAGTTAGACAAGCATTTCCTTCTCCTCGATACTCCGGGAGCGGTGGCTGGAGTATTGAATAACATTACTAAGTTGGGTAATATAACCGAGGCTTTGACTTGGTTGCGTAAGAGTCGAGTAGAGGAAATGAAGAACCTTGAAGGGATGGTAAAAGAATCTGCTGATTTGGAATATCCTATTAGTGAAGAAGTAGAGAAGATGCTGAATGATGCTACGAGGAAGTCATCCAAGCTTTTTGTCCTTGAGAATGAAAGGGACTCTATTACAGAACGGTATTCTGATGTCAAGTTTATATTGGCTAAAGTATCCCGGCTCCCGAAGAAAAAGGATATTGCTGATTATCCGAATATTATGAGTGATATGTTGGGCTTGGAAGGGAATGTAAAGCGTTTGGCTGATCTTCAATCTAAGCAGGATGAGGTTTTTGCTATTTTAAGCAAACTTGATTTACATAAGACAATGAGAATTGAACTCATAGAGGAAAAGAAAGAGATTGAAGTTGAGGGAAAGGCTATATTGAGTAGGTTGAAGGATTGTCCGTATTGTGGTAGTGTTTTAAATTTGGATACAAAAGGGAGGTTGGTGAAGGATGAAGAGTAATGAGCAACAATGGGTAGAAAGGAGAAGGCAGGCAATAGCATTAAGCACCGTTTGTGTAGGTACGGCTTTTTTGGTAATGGGAGCGGTTCCATGGTTTACGGGATGGCCTGTATGGTTGAAGCTTTCTTCTCTCGGAGTTTGGTTTGTGTTTGTAGGGGCTTTGATATATTCTCCATACGCTCCGAAGAAAGGGAGAACACCGTGAATATATTTAAAGCACTATGGATTTATTTAATTCCGGGATTTAAATGTAATGCAAATACTTGGGTGGATGTTTGTGTTTCTTTAGAACGATGGCCTTGGTTTCATAATATTTGTAGGTGGGTGCGTGGGAAACTTGTACAATTGTATAAAAGGAGGCAATAATTTGCGCATCTTACTGCTATCTGATACTCATTATAGATCGACATCCCCGGTAGGGAGGATTGATGATTTCAGGAAAGCCCAAAGGAATAAATGGAGACGTGTAAGAAAAGCTGCGGAGGAAAATGCAGTTGATTATGTTCTTCAGGCCGGGGATTTATGGAATATGCCAAACCCTCCTATTGAATTGATAAAGGAATTTCTGGTGGTAGCTAATTTTGGGACTCCTTTATTAACTATTTTAGGTCAGCATGACATGTATATGCGTTCTCTTTCCCTCGATAATACAGCGAATGGGTTATTACAACACCTCGGTATAGTGAAAATATTGTCGGAAACAGGCTTTTACGAACAAAGCACCTTTATAGCTGGAGTATCTTATGGGGGTGACTTAGAAAAGGCCAGAGATGCGCTCAGAGCGTCAAAAGCTTCTTATAAGATTTTGGTGATACATGCGATGATCGGGGACAAACCATTATACCCCGGTCATGACATAACGAAAGCATCAGGGTTTTTGAAGAAAGTAAAAGAGGCTGATTTGATTCTTACGGGTGATTATCATTATCCGTATTATCATGAACATGAGGGAAGAGTTATATTGAATACGGGTTGCTTAATGAGGATGACTCGTGATGATAGGGATATGAACAGAAGGCCTCATTATTATATTTTGAATACGATTACAAGAAAACTAAAAAAGAAGTTTATTAAAGCGGAAAGTCCAGAGAAGGTATTTGAGCCGAAGACAGAGCAAACATCTCTCCGGATAGATACCTTTGAAATGATAGAGCAGTTGAAGAAGTCTCACAAAGTGGGTTTATCTTTTACAGAGAACTTGGAAGCCTATTATGAGAAATTTACGTCAACCAAACCAGTAAAGAGTTTGGTGAGAAAAGCTCTTTCTATGGGAGGATATAAACCATAGATGTATAAATTAATGCTTGGTGATTGTTTAAATCGGATGGATGAGATAAAAGATAAGTCTATTGACATGGTTATGGTTGATCCGCCGTATGGAACAACGGCTTGTAAATGGGATTCAATTATTTCTCTTAAACCGATGTGGGAACAGTTGAAACGAATTATAAAACCGAATGGTGCTATTGCTATGACATCAAGTCAGCCTTATACAAGTAAGTTGGTAATGAGTAATGTAAAAATGTTTAGGTATGAATGGGTGTGGAATAAGAAACTTGCTGGAAATACTATTTTAGCGAAAAAGCACCCATTAAAAATACATGAAAATATTCTTATTTTTTCGTTTGCTGGTAATATTTTTTATGCCCCAAAAATGAGACAAGGTAAATTTAGAATGAAAGGTTTTAAATCAGCATTATCAAAAATATACGGGAGTTCTAAAAGTACAGATACCAGAATATGGAATGACTTATACTACCCACAAAGTATTCTTGAAGTAACAAATGCTAATAATAGAATTGGTAGAGTTCATCCAACTCAAAAACCAGTAGCATTAATGGAATACTTGATAAAAACTTATACCAATGAAGGGGAGACGGTTCTGGACTTTTGTATGGGTTCTGGAACAACCGGAGTAGCTTGTTTGAATTTGGATAGGGACTTCATTGGTATTGAAAAAAATAGAAAGATATATGGAACAGCGGTGAAGAGAATCAAAGAAGCGAAACAACAGAGAAAATCAAGGTTTTTTTAAGGGGGAAAGATGAATGATCTCAAACAAGCCTCGAAAGAATTGAGGGACTTCCAAAACAACCAAGAGCAATTAAAAAGGTTGGGTGTTGAAATAAATAGAATCGAGGGGAGGAAGCAAGAACTCAATAAGCAATTAAAGGCCCACGGATTCAAAACGCCCAGAGAGGCATCGGATTGGGAGAAAACAGCCGGGGAAGAGATTGGGGAATTATCCGGAAAGATAAAGGCTGGGAATAATGATGTTGAGGAACGGATAGAAGAGTTGAAAGGGATACTGGGATGAGTAGAGAACAGGACATAATGAATCTCCGGGCTTTCTTTGAGGCCAAAGTAGATCGGTATGCCGAGTTGGATGAAGAGATTGAGAACAAAAAGGATTTGATTGCTGATTATGAGAAGGCTATTGATTGTATCACCACGGTGCTATCAGTAACTCAGGAGGGGATAATTCATTACATAGAGGGGATAATGGAATTGGCTCTCCAATATGTTCACGGGGAGCAGTATTCAGCTCGGTTAATATATGAGATGAAAAGGAATCAGCCAGAAGTTAGAATAATGATCCTTAAAGACAGCATAGAAATGTCTCCGAAGTTCTCCTGTGGCATAGGAGTTGTCGATGTGGCTTCTTTTGCCTTACGGCTGGCGCTATGGTCTATTATCGAGCCTCGTACAGCCCCAGTTATAGTAACAGATGAGCCTTTTCGTCATATTTCGGGGGAAGATCAGGTTATCAAGGCCGGGATGATGGTTAAGAAGTTAGCCTCAGAGTTGGGTTTACAAATAATAATAGTGAGTGGTAAGAAAGGGTTGGTTGAGCATGCTGATAGAGTTTTCGGTGTTAGCATAGAAAAAGGAGTGAGCAGTGTTAAAATACTGTGAGTGTGGTTGCGGGGAAAAGGTAAGGAGTCGATTTGTGTCTGGTCATAATCAACGAGGAGTATTGCCTTGGAACGCTGGTAAAAAGTTATCTATATCTCATAGGATTAATATTGGTGAAGGAGGGAAAGGGGTATTTCATAATATATCAGATGTAGGGAGAGCAAAACTCAGGGAATGTGGTCGTAAAACAAGTCAGAGAGTAAGGGTTGAGCTGTCTCCTTTAAAGGGTAGAAAACTATCAGCAGAGCATAAAAGGAAAGTTAGTGAAGGAGTAAGAAAAGCTTATTTGGAAGGGAAGTATAAACCAAAAACTAATAATTCTAAATGGTACAGTAATACTTCTATTGAAAAAATTATGGAAAATGAGTTAAAAATAATTGGTTTAAATTATAAGAAACAACATCATATTATTGGTATTGGTTATGTTGATTTCTTTCTTCCTGATTTTAATATTATAATCGAATGTGATGGGGATTATTGGCACAATTTACCCGGTGCCCAAGAGAAAGATGTTAATAGGGATTTTGGATCCACCTTTTTACATAAGTATAAAACTATTCGATTTTGGGAGCATGAAATTAACGATGATACGGAAGGATGTATAAAGCGATTGAGGGAAGAAATAAAGATGCTTGATAGTCAATAAATGCTATAATTAAATAGAAGGGTGACGGGATTGAGCTTCGGTATCAGAAAGTTATAATTCGGCTCCGGTGAATACATCGAATCCTGTCACTCGTAATAAAGGAGATTATATCATGAAGGATTTTATGGAAGGTATTACACAGGGGTGTACTGTAAGTTCAACTTTACTTCTTTTGATTATAGTAGCACAACTAATTAAAATCATTACTTTGCTGCAATAATACACTTTCGTAATGTAGAGGAGGTTTTATCATGAAAGCAAAGGAATTAGAAGATGGTTTGGGTTTATTTATTGTGGTATTCCTATTTTTTGGGATATTATGGCTGATATCTTGTTCGGGAGAAAGATCAATGCCAAGCTCCCCGGACTCGGAACCAACTGTGACAGAAATCCTTGAGATCAGGGAGGGTTATGGTTTGGATAGTTTGCTTGTATCTATAAATGGGGTGGAGCATTGGGAAGAGATTTATGGTCCAATTCCCCCGGATGGTTATGTGCCTACTTTTCCATCTTTAACTTATGAAGAACAAAAAAAGAAATATGAGGAGGAACACCTTCATAGTCAAGAAATGCTATAATTAAATAGAAGGGTGTCGCGAATCGCGTCTCATTTAGGGAGGCCCACGGGAATTGTGCCTGAACCGGATTCCGCACCCTTAATAAAAATACATTAAGTAAGATGGGAGGTGGACATGTAAGCCTTGGTTAAAACCGAGGATCAGGAGTGAAGGGGGGTAGAGGAACCGAGTATGCTTGAATAAATTATAGTATACATTGTGAAGTTGTTAAGTTTAATTCTATCTTGTTAGAACTGTTTGGGTCTTTTTTTGAAGGAAGTCAACCTGTTGGATAATTCGAGTTTCAGCCCCTCTCCTGATTTACTTAGTACGTTTGAAATTGCTTTTAAATTGATGCTTGATCCAATTATAGTCTCCCTTGCTTTATTTATTTTTATTTGGGCTGTAATTGGATGTTTTTATATATGGGTATTTGAAAGGAGAAATATATGTCGATTCCTAAAGAATTTAAAGAGATACTTGATGAGGGATTACTCACGGCAAAGCTTCAAATTAATATTGCTAAGATTTTTGAATTGATTACAGGAGAATTACGGGGGGGAGGGTATCATCACCCAATCACTTGTAGCGAGGGTGGTTGCCCTAAGTGTTCAACGTTAATGGTAAGTGATTATCATGTATTACCTCCTGAAGTTAAAGATATAATAAGGTTAATGGGTTGGGGAGTTATGAAGGGGATGGAGGCCTAATGCCTTTTGATCATGATGGGATATGGAAGAAAATTCGGGAGGTATATACCAAGCCCCGTGACGCAGTACGAATTAAGGAAATGGAAGAGCTTTGCCGGGATGTAGATTATTTAATATCGGAGATACAGCACGTAGAGAAGAGGATGGGTGTTACCGCACTTATCCCGGTGATGTTGAGGGATTTATGTATACAGCTGAGATATTATGAGGAGAGACGGCATTACAAATCTGACTTGGAATTTTATGATAAGTTAGCAGAAGAGTTCAAGATGGATCCAGTACGTGTTAGAAAGATAGTATATGACACTCAGGTATTAGATACATGGTGGTTAACAGAAGAGGAGGGAGGCCATGAGCCCCAACCAGACGAAGAGGAAGAATGATGTTTGATGAGTGGTATCCAGATTATGTACGGCATATGAAGACAATAATGAGTGATAGTGATTTTGCTTATAATTTTGGTAATGTAATATTTGATGTTGCAGAAAAGAATACTCAATCAAACGAACTAATTCAAGATTTTAGAGGGAGAAGGGCGCAAAGTGCTCCCCAGGTTTCATATATTGATAACGAGGAAAGAAAACATATAACCCATGTAAGAAAAGGGGATGGGGTTTTAATATGAATAAGTATATGTGTAGGAGATGGGTCAAAAGCTTTGAGATGGAAATAACAGCTGATAATGAGGAGGAGGCAATCATTGCTTTTGAGGCAGAGGAGAAAGCACAGGAGATGCCTCAGTCACAGGGAAGTCATGTATCAGTCGATAGGATAACGAGAGCAGAAGAAAGTCTGTCAGACGAGCAATACAAAGGGGAAGGGGATTAACATGAAGAAAATGAGCAAGAAAGGGAGATAACGAGGCAGCAAGAAGAGATAGAAATTAAAGATGAGCAAATAAAAGAAATGGCTGAAATAATAGTAAAGTTAAAAGCTGAAGCATTAACTGCTTGATAGTCAATAAATGTTATAATTAAATAAGGGAGCAATTAAACCAAAACAAATTCCTTTTATCGAAAGGGGAGAAAGATGGAAAGCAAAAACTGGAAAGAAGTGGCGATGGAGTGCATGGCTGGTTTAGTCGTCATGGAAAAGAAATATGATATAATTCAAAAGAGATTAAAGATAACATTAGCGAAGGCACGGACAAGATGTACCCGTATTAGGACGTTGGAAAGGAGATTAAACAATGAGCACCATGAGGCGGATCATTTGCTTCACGTCCGTCAGCTTCAAGGGAAAATAGCATCTCTGACTTCCAAGTGTGATAGTAAAATTAGGATTGTTGAAGAATTAAAAATAGCATTGTCTCGAAAGACAACAGATACCAAGGTCAAAGAATTCATGGAACGCATTAAGGATTACCGATGCCGAGAGAAAAGACATTTGGATGAGATAACTAACTTGAAGAACGGGTTGATGGATTCCATAAGTAATACTCGGACTGGCTGCATCGGAGAAACAAGAAAACCTTCGGATATGAAAGTAGAGGATATACCCTCATCCCGCAAGATTCATGTAGGACACGGGGAGGAAACAAAAGAAAAGTAAAATAAATAAAGAAGCATATAGACATGAAAATCAGGGGTTAGGCAACATAAACTAACCCTTATTTTATTGATAGCCGTAGAAAGGCTATAGCTATATAATATAGTATATATTATGTTATATGTATGAAAGGGAGGAAGAGGAAAGATGGTACGAAGAAAACTGAACATGGGCGAAAGAAGGAAACTCAGAAACTTACTCCGGGTGGATAATGCTGGACAGATAGAGGGAGTAAAGGACGGTTGGGCTGATATAAATTCTATCTTTAAGAGGAAGCATGTCCAACGTATTTTTAAGGAGGAGTTAATTAAGCAAGGATTCACTGAGGCAACGCTGGCGAAAAACTTCATTGCTTTGACTAAGGCTCAGAAGGTAGTAACGTGTAATCATATGGGTGTAATTACCTATTCTAAGAAGTTGGATGATAACCCTATTATAATGGAAGCCAATAAGAACTTAGCAAGACTAATGGAAGCAGAACCAGATAAGAATATAAATATGGATCATTCGGGTGCGGTTGGTAGTTATGATGCTCTGGAGATATTAGATGACGCTGAACTTACAAACATTATCCTTGAATGCGAAGAAAATCCTGAAGAGCAGGATAATAGCTGAGAGGTGTAAAAGGGTTTTAGCCAGAAGGCATATTGTCCAGTTCGGGCATCGTATGTATGATTGGTTTGAATCCCCTCGTCATATTAAGTACTTGGCTGATGTATTAGAGAAGGCTGAGAGAAGAGAAAAAGGATATACCCGGATAATCCTAACATTGCCCCCGCAACACGGTAAATCAACTACAGCATCAGTACTATACCCCACATGGTGGCTTGGTAAGAATCCAAATGATAAAATAATTGAAATATCTTATGGCCAAGACTTAGCATTGATATTTAGTCAAGACGCTCGTGATATAGTAAAGTCAGAAGCATATCAAGCAATATTCCCCGGTGTAGCATTATCCCCAGATAGTAAAGCCAAGAACAAATGGAACGTAAATAAGCCCCATAGAGGCTCCATGACTGCTGCTGGTATCTTGGGTGGTGTTACCGGACGTGGTGCTGATCTAATGTTAATAGATGATCCTATAAAGAACAGAGAACAGGCAGAGAGTAAGACTTACAGAGACAAGTGTATAAAGGAGTATAAGGCTACATTATCAACAAGGCTACATAAGGATAGTGTGGTTATATGTATCATGACTCGTTGGCATGAAGAGGACTTAGCTGGCTGGTTACTAAACGAGAGTAATGAAGACTTTATTGAGATACGGTTACCAGCGTTGGCTGAAGAAGGTGATGTGTTAGGTAGAAGGCGGATGGCTCCCTTATGGCCATCTCATTTCCCCCAACCTATGCTATTAAAGAAACGTAGGATGATGGGTAGTTACGATTGGTACAGTATGTATCAGGGTAGACCAAGACCACCAGAAGGTAATATACTCAAGAGGAAGTATTTTCAGATAATACCAGAACACGAGGTTGCCCCGGATTTGGAATGGGTGCGGTTCTGGGACTTAGCAGTTACCACTAAGAAGGAAAGTGATTATACAGCATCTCTACAAGGGGCATTCGATAAGAGAGGTAATTTATATTTCAGAAAGATGATATGGGGTAGATGGGAGTGGGGGGATGTACGTGATTTAATAGCAACACACTCGGAGGCAGAAGGTCAATCAGTATTGGTAGGGGTAGAATCTAATGCTCAGCAGATCGGAGTATGCCAGGAGTTATGGCGTGATCCAGACTTAGCATCTATTGGTATACTACCTATTAATCAGCATGACGATAAAAGGGTGAGGGCTTTACCATTAGCCACTCGTGGAGAGATAGGCAAATTATACTTAGTGAAAGGAGAAGGGGAGGGAGATTGGATTGACGACTTTATTGATGAGGCAGTAGACTTTCCGAATGGTGCTCACGATGATAGGGTGGACGCTGCTTCGGGTTGCCTCGGTATGCTTAGCGGTTATTATGGATTTGAATTAGCAGGTACTGTATTAACTGAACCAGCAAACAAAGGGGAAAGTGATGGAACAGAAAACAATGAGCCAAGACTTAGTGAAGAAGCAGAAAGAAGAGAAAGAAAAAGAGAACAACGAAGGAAACAAAAAGAGCGCGAAAGAGAAGCTGGAAACGCCGCAGTGTTCCTTGGAGATGGATGATATAATGATTGGTAAGAAAGAAGCAGCTGTGGAAGTGCCTATTACGAAGGAACAAATGCTTGTGGCGACAAATATAGCGAAGGAGGAATCAGAGTTATGGGACAAGATGGAGAAGCTCAAAAAAGAAGGCGGCCAAGCAATCATTAAGGTCACTGTTGAATTCCTTACGCATATATTTTGGCCGGGTTATAAGTGTTTGGGACTTGAAGGCCTTCCGGATGATCTAATGATTAGTGGAGTGAACTATGACCCCTACTCCAACAGCTTCATATTAAACGTCAGGAGCATGTCCTTTGCCCAGAAGGATAAGGGAGAGGAGTTGGACGTATACGAGGGGGATGCTAACAGGGTTACTATAACAAAGGATGATTTCAACTTCATTCTTAACATGAAGGCTGAGCACCCCGGTAAGTCAATCATGGAAGTGGTTGAATTGAGCGTGACCAAAGCTATTGAGGAAATGACTATGGGTCAAGATGCTCTTGATGAGGGGGTTAATCATGACACGGGAAATTAAGCCAGATGATGAGCCCCTGTTAATGAGGGCACTGGATGAGAATAAGAATGAAGAGATATTCCGAATAACCATGAAGGGTCAAGTGGTAGTGAATCCAGCCTTTACTCCGGATGAAGCAACTAAGGCCTTCTGGGACTTAATGAAGAAGCATCAGATTGATTATGGTTTATGTCCTGTATGTGCTACTTGTGGATGGTGGGAGGCAAAAGAACAATACGGAATAAAGGGAGGGCTTTGTCATAGCAAGAAGATGATGCAAGGCTATTACTTACTCAAACTTAATTTCTTACGGGACTGCATAACATTCGCAATAGAGAATCAAACAGCCAGCCTTTATTATACGGGTGATTTATATGGTTGCGTTCATCATAAGCTCGGTACAAGGTTATGGATGGATTCGGATGCTGATTCAGGAGGGGAGAAACTAACCAAGAAGGAAGAAAAGAAGATTGTGAAAGAGTACCAAGGAAAGACAAAGAAAGATCATCCTTGGAAAGCATATAAAGAAGAGATGAATTCAAAGGGGAAAGAGGAACACCCGGAACCGGAAGATAGAGAAGATACGGTAATCATTTCAAATAAAGGATTAAGTAATGGGTGATATAGTATTACATACGATAGTGGCATTGTGTATATTCGGTTATTTCGGATGGGCTGCTTTCTCAGTCTACTTCGTGATGATCGGTAAGAAGGTGGAGGATGGGGCAACCATAGTAGGAAAGCTGATCTGGTATCACGGATTGGCTATGGTCTTTCTGATGGTAGGTGTTGCCGCTCTTACCATGTCCCTCCTCTTATCTAAGTACATATGGGCGGTCATGGGTACCAAAATTCTAATAGGGCAATGATACATTAACGGAGGCAACAATGATTGACTTGATTAAGAGGATAGGGGATGCTCAGGGAATCAGTGTCCCATCTTCCCCGGCTCCTAATTACTTTGGGGGAAGTGGTAGCACTGATCTAAAAAAGAGTGCTACATGGGACGTATGGAGCGGTATGGTTAATCAACTAAGTAAAGCTGATCAACCTGATAACCTAAAAGCCTTTGTTGAGACATATGCCGTATTGCCGTGGATGTATATAGGTGTATGGATCATTTCCTCCTCTATTGCTGCCAGGCCTCTTCAGATCTTCGAGGGCTTTGGGGATGATGCTGAACTCGTGGACAATGGGGATGATTATGATCTATTGAATGAGCCTAATGAAAATGAGGACGGCAATCAGATGATCGAGTCCATCGCTGCTTATCTTGAATTATCCGGTAATGCATTCTTGGAAGAGGTTGCTATCATTAATGGCCTTCCAGTTAAGCTTTATGGATTGGAACCTTATTATATGAATATTGTTCCTGACCCCAAGATTAAAATAAAAGGATACTATTGGGAGAATCAAGGAACTAAGATTGAATACGAACCGGAGAACATAACTCATTTTACATATAACAACCCTCTCAATCAGTTCTGGGGTATGGGTGTAGTTAAGCCCCTACAGACTACATTGATCACGGAGCTTTACCGAGAGATGTACAATAAAGGCTATTTTCAGAATGAGGCGAGGCCTGATGTAGTGCTCAAGCAAACTCCTGATCCAGCGAAGGGTGTCATGCCCCTCATTCCTGCTGCTCGTGAAGAACTGGCTCTCAAATGGACCAATGCTTTTGGAGGCTCCCGGAATGCTCGGAAGCCAGTGGTGTTGCCCCCAAACTTTGATATAGAGTTATTGACCGAAGCAATCCAAGACATGGCCTTCCGAGAGATGGAAAAGAGTTTACGTGAAAGGGTATTGGGATGCTTAGGAGTGCCCCCGGCCTTAGTAGGTTTATTTGAGTTTGCTAACTATGCTAATAGCCGTGAACAGATAAAGATATTTCATACAGTAACATTACCTCCCAAAGAAGATCGAATAGCCAAGACAATCACTCGGAGGATTCTCAGACCGTATAAAGCTGATCATTGGTGTAAGTTTGATACGTCTGATATCCCGGCTTTACGTGAAGATGGGAAAGATCAGACAGAGAGACTGTCTCAAGAATACGATAGGGGAATTATAACACTTGGTGAATTTAGAGAGCAGAGAGGATACGGGAGGACAGACGATGATGTTGTTAATGATACCCGTGTAATGATTCAGAGTCTTGTACCATTTGATGAAGCAGGTGCTTTACCCGAAGAGGGTGGAGGATTTGAGGAGCCTGAGGAGGATGTCGTTGAGTGAGTGCCTTAAATGCGGACTATGTTGTAAGGATATATTTATTGGTGACGGGTTATTCGATAGTGATAATCCGGTAGATAAGGATTGCGCTTTATTTATAACGAAGCATTGGGAAGTAATTAAGACTTATCCAGATGGGAGCTATTACAAATGTACGTTATTAAACGAGGAGACAAATCAATGTACAGACTATGACCATAGGCCTTATACCTGTAGTGGCTTTCCTCTATATGGTAGGGATAAAGTCAGTGAGGCCGAATTGAAGAAGTATCCATTATGTGGTTTAATGAAACGAGGGGAGAAAGAAATGGGCAATACAGTAAAGATCAGGCAAGGTTATATGGATGGCGAGGACTTTCTGGAGATCAATGGAGTAAAAGTCCTGACTCAAGGATATACAATTCAGGTGGAGCCGGGTGATGTTCCAATGTTAACAATGACGATACCCATCGAAATAAATGCCGAGCTTTTAACCGCCATTGACGCCAATATCATTTCGTTAACACCCAAAGGGGAAGAAACAAAGAAAGAGTTTGAGGAGGTGGACGACACTTGAAAGAATTTATAATCAATTGGGCAATACGTATCGTGGTAGGGAAAGTGCTTCCAAAGCTTATCAGTGGAAGCATATCTGATCTTGCTATTGATCGTGCTGCGGAGAAGTATGCGGGCATTGTTACTGATACCGGGCAGAAAATAGCCGGAGTTCATTGGAATGATTTAGAGGACTCCATTCAAGAAAAGATAAACCGATTCACGAAGGCATTTAATAAGAAACTGAACTATGATGATTAATGCAATGATTAACCCGTTTTTCCCCTTTGGTTAGACGGTGAGGAGGGCTGGGGGCTGTATCTTTGCTCCCCTCTCTCCTTTAAATTGATTAGAACGTGGCGAGAACAAGAGGAGTAACAATGGCGAAGGCAACTCAGAGAGACTATAATATATATGCGAGGCAAAAAAGCTCCTCGGATAAGATAATGTATCATGCTTGGTTGAAAGCTATAACTAAGGTGAATGCAGCCTTTGTTGCCAAAGCCAAAGCCGGGAAAGGTAAAGCTGCCCCTCTCTCTGAGAAACAAATAGCAAAGATTATAATACCAACGGTCAGACCTGCTTATGGGAAGGTTGCTGGTAACGGATTCGAGGCCGGGATTGATAACGTTCAAACAAGATACGGAAGACCATTGCCGTCCGTTGACGTAGGGTTGGGAAAGGGGTTGTTGTTCACCTCGGCTCAGGTGGTCATGGACTTAAGCAAGGCTTCACAAAGCACGCTTGAAAATCTCGGCCTCGGTTCCGTTCAACAAGAGCTATCACAATCAGGTATGAGTAAGGTAACGGACGTTGCCGCTACACAGCGAAGTAAAATGCAGCGAGTGATGGAGAAGTCTATTGATGCTAATGAAAGCTCAGATGAATTAGCAGAGCGGTTAAAGAAGTATACAGACGGTAATCAAGCCAGAGCAAGGGCAATAGCGCAGACAGAAACAACGAAAGTATTCAATGCTGGGACGTTAGCTGGGTATGAGAAATCGAGAGTCACTGAAGGGAAAGAGTGGGTGACTAATATCACTGGTAATCCTCGACACCCTCCGGAAAGTAAGTTCAATCATTTGGGTGCTCATGGCGAGGTTGTTCCTGTGGACAAGCCTTTTATGAGGACGGGGGAAAGCTTGATGCATCCCGGTGATCCATCTGGTTCTGCGGGTAATGTTATTTATTGTTATTGTGGTATGATGCCTAAGATCGGAAGGCCCAAACCAAGAACAGCTACACCAGAAAATTTAAGTACACCTAAAGATATTCTTGAGACTCGTATGGGACAGGCTTTTGATAAGATAGATCCAAAAGCAATTACATCGGTCAGTCAAGTAAAAAATGAAATCAAAGTGAAAGTGACTTCCGGTAAAAAGGAATTGCTTCATTCAACTATAAGGTTAAACAATCCTGAGAAAAGTATTTTTGTAAGCACAGTAGAGGTTGCTGATGAATTGCAATCGAAGGGAATTGGAACCAAATTTATTAGTACTGTAAATGAGATGGGTGTTAAGAAAAAATATGCTACAATTGATTTGATAGCTGAAAATGATGGCATTTGGTTTTGGGGTAAAAAGGGATTCACTATTACAGAGAACAGAAAACTAATATTGGGAGATTTAAAAAAGATAGGAAATGATGTTGGAGTGAAATTTGTTGATGAAAGAGACATTCATAAATTATGGAAATATAGAGATGATTATCCAGATTTATTTCCGGGTCAATTAGTCATGGTCAAGCCTTTGAAGTATAGCAAAAAATAGTTGAGAGAACTAAAATATAAATTTATGGTTTAAGCAACCATAGACGTACCATAGAGCAAGTATCATATTTAAGGGTATACTTATATGGTTGGAGTACCAATCTGGAGTGGGACTTGAACCCCAACGAGTTACGAGTGATAGTAATGGCACTATATATGGTATAGCATATGTACTATTAAAATGGTAACGGAGGGAGCGAAAATGGTAAGGAGGAAGAAAAGATTTAACTTGAAATTATCCAAGCTGGACGGGGTGGAATTACCCGGACTGAAGAAGGTTAAAAACTTCTCTTGTGAATGTCTTGATTGTGGTAAAGTAGTTAAAAGTGAAGAGCATTGTATTGATTTAAAATGCTCGGCTTGCGGTGGTAAAATGAGGAGAGTATCGAGGCCGGGAATAGGAAAAAAAGTTTCAGAAAAGGGAGGTGGCAATGAGTCAAATTTACTTTTACAAGTAAGGGATTTTAGTTCTTATCTATTGCCGGAGCCGATTACCATTGATGAAGTCTCTTTTGAAAAAGGCCAAGAGCTAAGAATGGTGACTGGTGTAGTTCTGGAACCGGATGTTGTGGATGGTCAGGGTGATATTTATAATGCAGAAGAAATCCGCAAAACAGCTCATTCGTTCATGGCTGACTATACTGGACAAGGCAATGGTTTCATGCATAAATCCTTTGGTGACCCCGGAATACCGATTGTTGAAAGTTACATTGCTCCGGTTAACTTTCGTGTCGGTAAGGAATTGGTGTTGAAGGGTAGTTGGTTGATGACCTCCTTAGTATTAGATGATAAGAAGTGGGAGGCTGTCAAGTCGGGTAAGTTAACAGGATACTCAATCCGAGGGAGGAGCAAAACCAAGTATGAAGAATAAAAGACGCAAACGAAGGTTGGTTGATATTGAGACAGATGAAGTTTCCATCGTTGATATCGCTGCCAACCAACGTAAGTTCCTCATAGTAAAAAAACAGAACAAGGAGGAAGATCACGTGGATGAACTGAAAGAAGTATTGGAAGGTATCGAAAAAGCTCTGAACCAATTAGCAAAGGGTCAGTCAGTTATGGCCAAAGCTTTTGCCGCTCAGGAAGAGCCCGAGGATGATGACGCTGATATCCTGACGCTGTTGGGTAAGGATGTACGCAAGGCCGGAGCGAAATATTCAAAGGCCAATCTCGGACGGCTCAAAGGCATTCGGGATTCCATCAATTCACTCTTGGCTGGATTTGATGATGATGCCGGTGGTGATGATAAGGATGATAAAAAAGACACGAAGAAAAATGATGTGTCTATTGATAAGGTCAAGGATATGCTAACAGCCGGGATTCGGAAGGGAATGGGATTGAAGGAAGATGACAAACCAGTAGAAGATAACATTGACTCGGTTGTCAAGACTCTGCTTCCCTCGATTGCATCGGCACTGGGTATAGAGATTCCTGAAGAAAAGTAATTGAAGCATAACAATAATATTCACCTCTTTTAAGGAGGAACAAAAATATGTTTGGATTCTCAACTCAAGAATACGAAGAGCTGGGTGTTGCGATTGGTGAAGGGATTCGCAAAGACATGACCACACTCTTCGGTCAGGCTGGTGTCCCGGAAACATTAAATGAAAACGCCATTCAGAAAGCTGTGGATGTTCGGGTACGGGAACTGTTGAAGAAATCAGCTGGAAGATCAGCACCGTGGCTTAACCCTATTTCACCTATGGATATTGCAGTCATTGAAAAGGCTTTGTACTGGCCTGATGATATGCAGAAAAAAGATGATGCTATCATTCAACTGCAGATTCTGAATGATGACATGTACGTCCTTTCCAAAGCTCTCGACAAGCCCATTCATACTCTCGATCATTATGAATACTTTAAGGCACGTTGGGGTGCATTAGCCAAAGCACTCAATACGGCTACAGCTGGTGACGGACTCGAATGGATGGCTGAAGGATTCTCATCGCAAATGATTGACTTTGTCGAGCTGGAAGCAGTTGTTGCTCCGCTGTTTGATGAAATCAATATGCCTACTGATCCTTATACTTTCCCAATAACACTTGCTGATGGTGAAGCTTATAAGGGTGGAGAAGCAACAGACAACGAGCCAGATATGTTCCGGGCTTCTGATATGACCTCGGACAATCTGACTTTCCGCTCGGTAAAGATCGTGGCAAACTATCCTATTAGTGATGAGGCTTCAGAAGATGCGATGTTCCCAATTATGCCGATCATGAAAAAGTCGATTGCCAGAGCAGTATCCAAAGCTCGTGACAACGCTATTATTAATGGTCAACTTACTGCTGACCTTGATACTGGCTATACTCTCAATTCTTATGATGCTCGAAAACTTTGGGACGGTCTCAGGTATCTCACTCAGACGGATCTGAAGCAATCCGGGGCTGGATGGGCTTCCAATACTGGTCTTGGACTTCTCCGAGGTATTAGGGAAGACATGGAAGTATTCGGTATGAGTTCTTCTGATTTGGAAATACTCTGTAATACTAATATGTGGAACAAGCTCAAAAATATCGATGAAGTAACTACAGTTGATAAGACGGGTAGTGTTGCTACATTGCTCAACGGTGAGATACAAAAGGTTGACGGTATGCACATCACCCCTTCTCAGCATGTATTTGAGAATATAAATGCTTCAGGGGTGTATGACGGTATTACCTTATCTAAGACTCAAGCACTTGTCGTTAACAAAACTGGATTCTGGAGAGGAAACCGGAGACAGTTTAAACTTGAGACTGAACGGGTTGCTCGTAAGGGTATTACTTATCTTGTCGCCAGTACCAGAGAGAAATGGCAAGCCAAGTATGATGCCACTACCAATCCGATGGTTGGTTGGTTGTATAACATTCCTAAATAATTGAAGCTAAACAATAACCTGAATTGATACAAGGAGAAGATATTATGGCTTCAGGTGCTGGATTTAAAAACATGAATCCTATATTCCCGGAACTGCAAGAGATTCAGAAAGAGAACATCATCACTAAGGATGCTCTCAAGAAACTCAAAGTTTTGGCTATGGGTTCCACCATTCATCTCGTATCTAATTGCGAGGATGTAACAGACTGGGATATCAGTGATAGCAGTGTATTCAATGCCGTCAATGAAACTTCCGATATCAGGACAGGTTCAAATGCCATTGAGCTTGTTGATGTGGGCACAACTAAGGGAGACTTTGTGACCTTGGATGATGTTCACCGTCCGGAGCGTGAGGACTGGGGTGAGTTTAATTGGTTGTGCTTATGGATTCACGATGATAGTGCTCTTCGTTTAACAGGAGAACTTACCATTCAAATTCGTAATAACCTCACGTGGTGTACGGCTATTAATGTTCCAGTATGCCAATCCGCTGATATGTTTGAATACAAATGTATTGATATTTCGGGAATCGACAAGAATAATGTCGATGGAATACGGTTTGTGAATCAAAGAGGAACAGGCTCAGATGAAAAGGTTTACATTGATCAAATCATTGTAACTGATTTCATTACCGGAGTTGGTGATGGTGCTGCTATTGGAGTTGGCCCTGTGATTGGTCCATGCGCAATTGCTGAAGTTATTTCAGGCGCAACTATCCTTCCCGGCGATACGGTTCAATTTGCTCAGCCAGGGGTTAAGCTTGGTGTGGCTGATGGATTTGAACTCATCGGTGTTGCTGGTCAGTTTGAGGCAACGGATTCTTATGTTGCTTCTGATACAGCCCCGGTAGAAGTTATTTATGCTGCTCAGGGTGCTACTGTTATGTTTCGTAATGATGGTACTGGATTGGCTATTGGTAATAGTGGAAAACTCGCCACTGATGTTGTAGCCAAGGGTGCCGGTCGAGCTACTGCGTCAGCTGAGAAAGATTTCTGTTACAGTTTGGAAACATCCACAGGCGCAAGTTGGAAAAGCGGCGACTCTTCTTACTTACTCGCAATGGCTGGCACTGAGGATTAAAGTTTAGCAACATTGTAGGGACAGTGAGGAGGGGTTAAAAAGCCCCTCCCCTGTAAAAAGATAGTCTGATACTATTTAACGAGCAAAGAAGTACACTTATCAATGAGGAGGGAGCACATGCAGGACTTCGTACAAGTGTATTATTTACCTTTAAAGAGGGAGTCTCAATATAATACCCGATGGAATGGAAGGAAATATATATTCAAAAAATCGGGCATATATAAAGTTCCCGGAGAATTTGCAGATAGTCTTTTGGTTAATGATGCTGAGAGATTCGGAGAAACTAAAGAAGCTTTATATGAAGCACGAGGTATTTCATTAGCTCCGAAGAAAGCTGGAAAAAGAAAGAAAGCAAGTTCAAAACCATAAACATCTAAGTAATGAGGTAATAAATGTCGGTGAAAATAGCCTCTGAATGGGCACCCACCGGAGAAGTAGTTGATTTGAGTACTATTGATGCTGTCTTAGGAGCCTCTGACGTTCTGAATTTATTAAAACCAGATGGCTCGTATTGGTCAGGATTGGCTATTCAAGCAACTGTAGCATTGAGTACTTCTACAGAATTAGTTATGAGAATAGAAGGGAGCCTTGATAATGAATCTTGGCTTAATCTCGATGATTCAGGTGTGGATACAACTATTTCCGAGGATGGGACAAGCCTATTCAATTTTGAAAACGATGACTTTGCTCCTATTCGTTATGTCCGGGTTTACATGGTAAGTGAGACGGGTGGAACGGGTGCAACAATAGTCAGCAAAGCCATGGTGGGAGGATAATATGGGGAATCTCATAAGATTAAGGAACGGAGCTGCACGTTGGCTTGGTACAGCTTTTGATACGGAAGTGGATCATGATTGGTCTACTTCTAACACTATGTTTGGAACCATACGGAGAATGTTTGAATGGTTGCATCAAGTATTCAATACCAATGATGCTTTTCGCAGCAGGTTCTCTTTTGGAGATGAATCAGCGTTCAACGGAGCTGCAACCTTTGGTACTAAGATTAAAATACTTTCATCCTCGGTAGGAGTAGCTATATATTCAGATGATGCTACTGGTGATGAGGGTAAAATTCGAGCCTTTAGTTATCTTGGGAATAAGATTCAATCTTGGGGTATTGAAAAAGAATTTGAGGCTGGAGCTACTACCGGAGTGGATACTTGTACTATAGATTTAGATGCGGATGATCCTACAATAGGAATATCTTATATTGATGGGGGAGATAGTAGCAAAGCTAAAGCAATAGCAGCATCAGTTAATCTTACTACACTCATAGTTACTATTGGGGCAGTTTCAGTAATAAATGCCGTAGACTCTTCTGGTTCTGATACTGATATCGATTTGGTTGCTCCGGGTAAAGTATCTGTTACTTATCGGGATGAAGGCGGTGACGATTATGCTTGTTTACGGGTTGCTGAAGTAACTGGAGTAACCTTTGGTACATGGGGGACAGAAGTAGAATTAAATGCAGCTTCTGCTACGTTTATTGGTCATTGTCCTTTTGATACAAATAAGCTTCTTGCTCATTTTGTAGATGCGGGAGGACTTACTGTTATTGTATGTACTATAGATGGAACAACTCCTACGGCTGGTACAGAAGTGGTAATCACTACTGATACTTGTATAGATGTGGACGCTGAATCACATGATACAAATAAGGTTTTAATAGGTTATCAAAATTCAACGGCTTCTGGTGATCCTCTTTATATTGCAGCTGGTCTAATTGTAGGTACGGTTCCGGGCTTTACTACTCTTAAAGCCATAACCGAAACAGCTACTACTCAAATAGATATATCTGCTATTGATGAACATCACGCCGCAGTAGTTTATACAAGGAACGGAAGAGGCTGTATTCAGATGCTTCATATAAGTGGGGGTGCACCTATAGCTTCAGATGAATATGTATTTAATGATGCAGCTTCTTTATCTAATGCTATATCTAATATTGATGAGAATAGGTTTATCATTGCTTGTGAAGACGATGGTGGAGCTGATTATGGTATAGCTATTATAGCAACAAGAAGAGATTCGCAGAAAAAACTTCATGCTGAAGCGAAGATGAGTCAAGGTACAAGTGCTGCTGCTCAAACTTTTGAAGTTTGGGGTTCAGGTGTTTTAAGAATGTTATCACTTGTCAATTCAACTGCTAATAATTGGACAGCGGTTTTAGAAATTGATGGGCTTTCTACTTCGATGACTGCTTCAGGCAGCCAAGACTCAACAAATTATGTAGCTTTAAATGGAGCCAATCCTGATTCTGCGGATGAGTTTGTTTTGGATACTTCCATAACGGCTCCGGTTATGATGAATCTTGAATTTAGAGATCATGTAAAACTAACAGCCACCCCAACCGCAGACAATCTCTCGTATAAGATTTATTATACGCAGGATGCTGATTAAGGGAGGTGTCCTGTTATGAGTTATGCTTATGAAGGTTGGGATTATGCCCCAAATGGGAAAGTCTTGTCCCTCGGAGCGCAAGCTGTAGGGGTGGCTTCAGATTCGATAAGGGTTCAAGGATTAAAGACGGCTTTATTTGAATTTACGGTTGCTACTATAGGAACAAATGTGGTGTTGAGGGCAGAAGGTTCATTGGATGATTCTGTTTGGTTTAATTTGGATGATTCCGGAACGGATTTGACCGTGACTGCTAATGGTCAATATGCAATGTTAGCAGACTTAGAAAGAGTTATTCCATTTATTCGTTTGCTTTGGGTTTCTAAGTCTGGCGGTTCTCCAACGGTGGCCGGAAAGGTGACAATGAACTAATGTCATATAATACCGAAGAGACAGCAAAAGCTATTACTGGGGTGGATATAACTCAAGAGAGTATAGATGCTGCCCGGAGTATTATTGATCAATATACCGATTACCGATGGGAAACTACAACTGTATCAAGTAAAAAGTTTTCCGGTGTAGGGGGAGAGTATTGGTTGTGTATCAGCTCCCCTATAATTTCAATCACTTCCTTAGTAATGGACGACACCACCCTGACGGTGACGGATGATTACGAATTAAGGACTGAACCGGGTATGATCAAAATACTTAATGGTATCACTATCGGTAATGACAATGTTGTTTTATCGTACACGTATGGATTTGATTCGGATCACTTTGCTTATAAGGCTGTTTTGACGGCTGAGGCTGAGCTTGCTCTTTACCTTCAAAAGAACCCAACAATTGCCGATCAGGTCAAATGGGGTTCAGTAAGTCTTATGTACGGTGATGCTCATGTTTGTGCCCTTCTCCTCCCGGTTCCGAGGAAGATGGCGTTTGGTGCTATATAGGAGAATGTTATGCTGAAAGGCCTTTTTACTTCTACAGTGGGGGTTAAGCATCGTGTTGACGACTCTCGTGATAGGAATAATGAATATCAGTTTAATCCTCCTATTGACGTACCATGTTCAGTGAAAACACCTTATCGTAAAAGGATGAAGATATCAGATGAAGAGTATATCCGGGTAGATAAGATGGTCATTGTCGATGCTGACGAAGAAATATTGGAAACTGATAAATTTGTCTTAGATGCTTATGTATATGAAATTGCGGAGGGAGGATTGGAGAATTTACAAGACGTATTAGTGACCGGAGCAATTGAAGGTTATCAGATCGCACTCGTAAGAGAAAGGAAACATAATGAGCACGAGGCTACAATTGGCGAAGTCTCTGGCAGACGGGAATTACAGCAAGGCTGATTTGGCCTTGGCAGAACAGTTTCCGATTGTCATTGAAGAGGCCGTGCGGATGGGTTACAAACCTCCTCAAGTAAAGGGTAAAGAGGAAGTGAAGAAATCTGCTCCAAAGCGTGCTTCTAAGAAGGGAGGAAAACAAGTATGAATTTTCCTTGTTTGAATTTCGGTGCAGCAGGAGCTGGCCCCATTGTTCGTAATGATCAAGGTGCTGGAGCCGGGGCTGCCCGTGATTTTATTAATTTTGAAAAGGGTAATTCTGAAACCTTTTCTGTGGATGCAGATGGTTTACCTGATCCCGGAGGAGGAGATGCCACCCGTTCCATCACTCATCAGATTCAAGATTTGGTTGCTGATTCAGATGCGTTGGAGCCTATGGGGATCAAATTTGGCAAGCCTGTTACTATAACGAAGATTTCAATATGGGTGGATACGGATACAGCTGATGGTTCTACAAACAAGCAGACGTTTGTTTGGAATCGTAGTTCAGATGATGCCGTGTTGGTAACATATACTACACCTGCCGCAAATCCGGGTTTGGCCCAAGGAGTTCCCGCAACAATGGGGGCAGTAACAAATGAAGCAATTGGTGAAGATGAATATCTCTATTTAGAAATAACAAAGACTTCATCAGGACTCGCAATGAGCGGTGTCTCTTTTCAAATTGAATATACTCTATTATGATAAGGAGGAGTCATGTCATTATTAAATGTTGAAGACTCTCAGGGCAATGCTCCTGTTTATCAGTTCGATGTAAACAACAGGAGAGATATATTTGCTCATTATTTAGGTGGTGCCGAAGTATTTGCTTTAATGTCTGATGGTTTTATTCGGACACCTACTGGATGGAAATATCGAACCATAACATTGGGGTTGGGTGATTTAGCTGCTGACTCTGATGCTTTCACATATCCTCTTTTACGAGCGAAAAGTGATATCACTATCATTGCTTGTTCTATTGGGGTGGATACTACGGTGGGAGCTGATGCTACTAATTATCAAACTTTTTATCTGGAGAACTCCGGTAATACTACAGACATATCTTCATTAGCTGTGGCGGGAGCATATACGCTTCACGTGCCCCAAGACTTTAGCAGTTTGGATGACACAGCTAAAGTTATCAAGGCCGGGAGTACTTGTTCACTTAGGTTAGCAAAAACACTTACTGGTAAAGCTTTATCAGGATTTACTGTAAACCTTACTTATTCTGTAGATCAGGCTTTCAATACAGTTGGTGATGCTGATGATAATATGTTTAGGATTATTAATGATGTGGATACCACTCCGGTAATTTATGCTGACAATCTTTCCCGGCCACCCCTCGTATTAAAAGAAAAGGGGATTGAAGGGTTCAGGATAGATATAAATGGTAAGATGACGGGTACGGCTCCAGATCAATATTATTATCATGTAGTGAATGTCGGTGATATTATAGATGCTGACGGTGGAGCTAAAGTTTCTGTGTTATTCAAGCCTCATGCTACAGTAGAAGTCGTGGGTGTATACTTCGGTAACAATACCACAATGGCTGTAGATGATAACTCAAATTATTCTGAAATATTATTAAAAGATGATTCGGGTAATATTATTTGTAGTGGTTATTTGAATGGGCCATATGGTGGCGGTCAAGCTACAGTAAAGGGTTTGCTTTATGATATGGGTGATGTCAATAAGGAATTTGCTGTGTTGACTTCCTCGGAAGATGCCCGGCTTGAATATATATCTACCGGAACAGCTCCAACTATTTTGGGCCTGACAGCGGTGATAGTATTTAAAAAGGTTTATTAACATGATGAACATTGAAAAAGCTGTCCACGAGTTTATGGACTCTAACATGGTTATTTTAACGGGTTCCGGGAGTATATCTGTAGGAATATATGAAAACGATATTCCGGACAATAGAGAAGCCACCGGAGTGCGCTTATCAGTGTTTAATAGAGTTCCTGACGAGGATGTTCCTGAGTTAGAGTATTGTTCTATACAATTTATAGTCTTTGCTCCGGATGAGGGGGCTATGTATACCTTTTGTCAGAACGTGGACACGTTGTTCAAACAATTGTTAAAAATCAATTTGAATGACGAGGTGGAAGCTTTGTATATGGATCGGTTAACTGGCCCTTCTCCTTGGATTGGGGCTTTTGATACTAATTCATATGCTGTAATGACTTTTCGGTTAGATGCGCGGGAGAGAACCAGTGGCTGAACCAATGTTCGATATGGTTTTGGAGGGGGCAGATGAACTCTTGGGTACTTTGGACACTCTTGAAAATCTTCTGGGTCAAAAGGCCTTTGAAGATGCTTTGATTGATGCAGCTGAAATAGTTGAGGGAAGAGCAAAAGAGTATTTGCGTAAGTTCATTTATGATATCGCTCCTAAAGGTGAAATCCCATATGTGAGGAAGATGGGTGCTGGGTTATTTGGGAAGACATTGGCCACTAAAAAGTTCAGCAGAAAAACAAATGAGTTATCAACTGCAGTAGGTTCGTTTGTTAAACATGCTGTTTATGTTCATTATGGAACGGGCATATTTGCCGCAGACGGGAAAGGTCGAAAGACTCCTTGGATATATGAGGATGCTAATGGTAGGTTTCATAAAACTGTTGGTCAAAAGCCAAAGCCATATTTAGTAAATGCTTTAATGGATAGCCGGGATGAGATTCTCAACACTCTCGGTTCCGGAATTCAAGATGTTTTAAATAAAAAGTAAGGAGGAAAGTCAATGGCCAAAGATTCTGATAAGATTGAATATGGCCCATGTAATGTTTCTTACGATGCCACTGAGTTGGGGTACTTTAAGGGTGGTGTTGAAGCTGATTATACGGTTGAGTGGCATGACGTGATCGTGGATCAGATGTCTGCAATGGTTGACTCGAAAGTTAAATCAGAAGCGGTCATGGTTACGGTTCCGATGGCTGAAACAACTCTTGATAAATTAAATCCTCTTATTCCTCAGGGTACGTATACATTGGATGCAGGTGGAGTGAATAAAAAAATCGAGGTTGGTGGCGCTCAGGTATCTAAAACTGATTTCAAGGAATTAATCGTGACTCCTTGTTCTGATAATAGTGGTACGGATTCAGCTGATGCTAATGAGAAGATCACTGTATATGTAGCCGTGCCTAAGATTCAGTTCAAGAAAAAGTATGACCGGGAAGGTGTACGAGTTGTTCCGGTTGAGTTTCATGGAGTTGTGGACACCACTAAGGACGCAGGCAAGAATCTTTTCCTGCTCGGTGATTCTACAGCTACAGCGTAATAAATGTAAGAAGGGAGCAGTTTCAAGATGAATAAAAAACCCGCACCTAAAAAATCAACAAAGAAGCAACCATCTTCTCCCCCATCTCCTCCAAAAGTTACTTCTATGGAGGCATGGGGAAAGAAGTTGGATGAAACAAGTATTGTTCAATTACCTTCCGGAGTAGTTATCAAAATAAAGACTCAGATGGGATTGGTCGATTTTGCTATGGCTGGTCAAATCCCTCTTCCTTTGGTTAAAAGCGTTATGGAGGCTGGGGAGGAGCTAACAAAAGGCGTAGACTCTTGGGTTGATATAGAACCTGAGAAAATGAAATCAATGAGATTGATGTTAGAGCGAATAGCTTCGGTGGCGGTGCTTGAGCCTAAAGTAGTATTGGATCCAAAGAAAAAAGGCATTTCAGCAGAAAAAATAAGTATGCAGGATTTATTGAGCATCTTCGGAGCCGTAGCAGGGAGGGGAACAAGTCTCAACTTGTTCCGTTCATTTCGTAGGGGATGAGGTTTTATGTTATCAACTCGATAAGCTTTGTTTACGATATCACCAATTGCCTTCTAAAGTAATTGGCATTGAGAGTAGTTGGGTTGCTTACGACTTTGATCAGGCGATAATGGAAGTGGTTGAACATATAAGGAAGTATGGTTGGAAAGATATCATTATAGCAAAAAGGAAGCAAACAAAAGGATTCGGAGCAGTAAAAGCTTTACAGCAACAGGTTCAAGCTTCTTACGAGAGGAACAAAGCCGATGGCTGATGTAACAGGTGCTAATCTACTTGTAAATATAAAGGCCGCAATTTCTGACTTTAAAAATAAAGTTGGAACGGTCAAAGATGAAGTTGGTGGTATTACCTCCAAATTTGAAACAGGCCGTGCTTCAGTTAATAAATATGGCCCAGCTGTTCTCGGAGTCGTTGGAGCCGTAGGTGGGGCTTTGGCTTTGGCCGCATCGAAGTCTATTGAGTTTAATACTGGGCTTGCTAATCTTCAAACTATGGTAGGTAATAACGATGCTCGAATGGTTGAGTGGAAAGGAAACATTCAAGACTTATCTGTGGCCATGGGATCAGATGTTGGGGGATTAACGGATGGCGCTTATCAAGTTGTATCGGCCTTTGGTGACACGGCTGACAGTATGGATATTCTTAAAATCGCAGCTAAAGGAGCCACTGCTGGATCAGCCACCACCACTGACGCCATCAATCTTTTATCTGCTGTATCAAAAGGTTATAATGATACATCTGCTGAATCAATTCAAAAAATATCAGATCTTTCTTTTAAGACGGTTCAACTTGGTCAAACAGACTTTCCTCAACTCGCTTCTTCTATTGGTAAAATAGTTCCTATTGCTGCAGAAATGAATGTGTCTCAAGAAGAGCTTTTTGCCTCTATGGCTACTTTGACAGGTGTTACCGGAGGAGCAGCAGAAGTATCTACTCAGTTGAGGGGAGCCATGCAATCATTGATGGTTCCGACAAAAGACATGGATATACTAATTGCTGATTTAGGATTTTCTTCTGGAAAAGCTTTGATTGAGCAAGAGGGACTTCAAGGAGCGATGGAAATAGTTACTGGAGTGGCCAAGGCTTCTGGTCAGCCTTTGGCTAAGTACATATCATCTATAGAGGGCCAAACAGCAGCACTTGCCCTTACGGGTTCTCAGGTTGACGTTTATAAGGATAAGCTTGAAGCAATGAACGAGGCTTCAGGTGCTACTGAGGATGCTTTTTTAGCCCAGACCGAAGGAATTAATGAAACAGGTTTTGCGATTGAGCAAGCAAAGGCTCAGTTCAGTATTATGCTCACTACGTTTGGAGACGTGTTATTGCCTCTTGTAGGTGATCTTGCTTTAAAAATGACGGGATTATTCCAAGATACTGTAGTGGTGTTTGACTTCGTTTGGGATTGGTTAACTAAACTTCCAGATGAAATCAGTACTGTTATTGGAAGTATGGTAACGGCTTTTACTGGTTTCTTGACTTCAGTTGAAGAGGTTTGGGATGCTGTGAAGACAAAAGCTGTGACTGTTGTTACTTCTATATATGATAAATTTAGATGGTTCCTTGATAAACTCGGTATCGAATTGCCAGAAATAGATGACATGTTTGAAGATACTGAGGAGGCCGGGAAGGGTGCTGCTGAAGAAATTCAAAAGAAGTGGACTGAAAAAAATGAGGTACGAAAAGCGGAGTTGAAGGAAGAAACTGAGCTGGTGGAGGAAGAGGGGGACAAGCAAGTCGCAGCGGTTGAAGTAACGGAGGAAGAAAAGAAAGTAATCAGGGAAGAAAAGGCAGCCAAAATTAATGAAGCAGTAGAAAGAGCAAATGAGGCTCGGAGAGAACGGGAGAAGGCTGCTGAGGATGCTGCAGAGGAAAAGAAACGAGTCAAGGCTGAAAAGGAAAATGAAAAGAAAATAAAAGAGTTGGAGAAACAAGAAAAGGCAAAAAAGAAGGAAGATGAAAAGAGAGAGAAAGAGCATATCAAATTCTTACAGGATGAATACAAAGCAGAGATTGATGAAAAATTATTATCTGATGCTGAATTAGCTCATGCCGCTCATATGGAAGTTCTCGGTGAAAATTGGCAAGGTTACTTAGATGATAGAATTATTGCTAATACTCCCGGAGCCTTTGATATTGCTTTTGAAGGTGTTGAAGAAAATTTTAATGCTCGTATTGATAATATAGGAGATGCTTGGGTTGATAGTTTAGCTGAGGGTGGTTCTCTCGGAGATGCTATGACCTTCATGGGTGAATCTATAAAGAGGACTTTTGAGGCTGCATTTATAGATATTCAGGGGAATATTATAACAGGCTTTTTTGACTTCGTAAAAGATGGTTTGAAATCAGCTTTGAAGGGACTCGGAAAAAGCGTTGTTGATGGTTTCTTGGCTGGTTCTGGCGGTGGTACAGGGATAGTTGATATTGGAAAAGGATTACTTGGTGGTGCAAGTGGTGGTGCTGGAGGAGTAGGGAGTTTGCTTTCTGGTGCAGGAGGGTTACTTGCTTCTGCCGGAGGATTAGCCGTTGCTGCGGCACCTTTATTATTAGCCGCTGCTGTAGGATATGGAGCTTTCAAAGCCGGACAAGCAATTGCTAAGAAGTTAGGTTTGGAACATACCTCTCAAAAAGATAGAAGTTTGAAAGCAGCAGATGCAGAAGATCATTTGGCTGCTAAATATGCCGGTATTGTCGCAGCTCAAAGTGGGGATGCCACTTGGACTAAGGCTAATGCTCGATTAATGAACGAAGTAAAGCACTGGTCAGATAGGGATGATATAGGAGCTGAAGAAGCAGGATCAAGAGCTTTTAAGAGTATACAAGCTCAAATGATTGATATGGATATATCCCCGGATCAATCGGCTCGGATAGCAGCAATTGCTCAAGAAGCTATTTTACTATATCGTTCTGGAGAACTTAATGCCATTGATGAAGCTAATACTATAAAAGGTTTTCACTCCGGGGGTGTTGTTGGTTCTGGTGGTACTCCTTTTAAATTTGCTAATCTTTTGTCCAACGAGGTTCCGGCTGTTCTTCAAAGAGGTGAAGAGGTATTGACTGCTGATGATCCACGACACGTGAATAACAACGGATTCGGTGATATATTTGTCGAGGTTAAGGGAAACTACATCGACAGTCTTTTAAACGCCAGAGAAGTGGGGAGAAGTGTTGCGGACGGGATATTTAACGAGATGAAGCGAAGAACTAAGGTGGGAAGGTTTTAAAATGGCCTTAACTGTATACATAAATAGTGTTGAGACGTGGACGAAAGGATTCAATGTCCAAGACGTTATAAATGCTCAACCAAATATTTGTACTTTTACTTTAGAGAACCCAGCCACTGAGCCTGTGGTGGGAGTAGATGTTAGTGCTTATGATGGTGATACGATTATATTTGGTGGAATTATTAATGAAATACAAAAAACTTCTCATGTACCTACGGAATATATGTATCAAGTAATATGCATGGATTATCAAAGGTTATTATCCCGGAGATTGGTTGCTGCTTCTTATTCTGGTCAAACATGTCAAGCTATTATTCAGGATATAGTTGCTAATTATACTGATCCAGCTATAGGATTTACCACTAACAATACGGAAATTGGGCCAACTGTAGCAGAGATAGTATTCAATTACAAACCTGCAGATGAATGTATAAAAGAGTTGGCTGATTTATTTGCTTACGATTGGTATGTAGATGAATTGAAAGATATTCATTTCTTTGCTCATAATACGGAATTGGCTCCATATGAAGTTAGTGATACGACTTTGAGAACCATATTAAATGATTTTCAATTAAAGCCGGATTATTCTCAGGTACGGAATAGGGTGGTTGTGAGAGGTGGGCATTATTTATCTGATTTTTATGTGGATACTCAAGAAGCTGTAGCTGATCAAACTATTTTTAAGCTCGGATATAAACCTTCATCTCTAACAATGAAGGTAGATACTGTAGCAAAAACCGTGGGAGTCGAATTTTTACAAGATGAAACTTTATTTGATTATATGATGAATTATACAGAATCATCGGTGAGGACATCTTCTGGAACAGCAGCACCGGGAGCCGGAGCAGTAATGGAATTCACTTACAAATATGATACTCCTATTATTGTACGAACTAATGACTATGTTTCTCAGGCTGCAATTGCTGCCTTAGAAGGCGGTGACGGTGTTATTGAACATTATGTAGTGGATCCAACTCTAAGTTCAAAGGAAGAGGCATATAACAGAGCTCAAATGGAATTGGAACAGTTCTCCGAGGCTTGGGTGAGTGGTAATTTTTATTCAGATAATTCAAAGGGGTGGAAATCAGGCCAAACTCTTACTTTAAATGTTACCGGGGAAACGTATAATGGAAAGTTTCAAATACAAAGGGTTAATATACAAATTATAGGCAATAATATATTTCGTTATTCTGTTAATTTTTCGACTACATTATATGATCTGGTTGAGTTCCTCATTGGATTAATAAAGAACCAAAAGAATGTGAAGATAAGGGATGATGAATTGGTTGATTTACTCGAATATGTAAATGAGGATATAGCAGTATCAGATTCTCACATAACTTCTTTGGATGCTCACCCGGCTAAATGGGGAACTTTTAAATGGGGATTAGGAACATGGGGTTGAAAAAGGGAATCAAACTCAAATTAAAAGAAAAGGCCGGAGCCAAAGGCCACCATGTATTTACTCTCCATAATATTCATACTGGAGAAGATATTGTATTTGAATATGATAATCTTATCCCTACTACAGCGCATGAAATGAATGCTAAACGATGGGTGGGTACGGGTAATGATTGTGATATGACTTATGGTGCTGTAGGTACGAGCGTGGTTGCTCCGCTTCCGGGAGATACTATTTTAGGAACAGAATTGGCTCGAAAGATATTATCAGCACGTTCCAATTCAAGCAATCAAGCTTTTTTCACTACCTATTTTGGGCCAACGGAAGCAAATGGGATACTTACCGAGTTTGCTTTATTTGGAGAAGCGGCAAGTGCTTCAGTTGATACAGGTACAATGGGATGTCACTCGGTAATAGCAGTAACTAAATCGAGTTCTTTTACAATGACCATAGAATCAACCATAACATTCTCATAAGGGGATAATAATGGCATATACCAAAACAAATGCCGTAACGGACGGGGTGACTGATGTTTTAGCCGTTCAATATAACTCGATGATGGCGGAAGTGAAGGCCACTGTCGAGGGATTGACCACCCATAATGTTGATATGGTTCTTACTTACGCAGGAGGAACCGGGGGTGATTTATTCGATACTATAACGATCACGGATAATTCCCCAGCTGGTGATGCAGGGTTTGATATAACCGGGGTTGGAACATTAACATATGACGGTTCTGATCAAATGACTCAATTTCAGTATATATTTGCAGCCGGGGAGATGAATGTGACTATGACCGAGGCTTATACTTATACAGGGGAGGATATAACAACAGTGGGGAGGACTTTATCATGATAGCTGCAATATTAGGGATGGTAACAAAGTTATTCTCAATATCAAAGGTTCCGGCTAAGGATTCTGCTGCTGATGTTTATATACGGGATGTTATTGGTAAGAAAGATGATACAACCGCCGGGACAGTGGGAACAAATAAATCATTAATGGCGAATATAAAAGGTATTATATGGAGTCATACGGTTCCATCTGCCGGTAGTGTTGACAATGCAAGAATGCGTGATGTAATCGGAATAAAAACCGATACTGCCGCTACAGTGGTCAACGCTGTCCAGAGTATTATGGCATACGTGAAGGGTATATTTACTGCGGTGTCTAATATTAGTTCAAACCAGACTGTCACCGTGACTGAGCAGGAGCCGTGCGTCGCGGGGAATATTGCTATTTCCGCAGGAACAGATATTATACCTTTCTCAAGTCTTGATAATGTTTTTGCTACTATTATAGGAGATGAATTAGATAATAATATTGGTGGTGCTGATTCTTATATGGCGGTGGATTGGATAACTGAAATGGTAGTTGTTTATGCCTATACTGATGCCACTGTTACGAATCATGGTACAGTCACACCAATGAGATATGAAGCAGACGGGACAACAACCGTTGGAAGTAATTTTATATTTAGTGAATTTAATCCTACGGAGAATGTGGATATCACTCGCGTGGGAAATGGTAGATTTGTTGTTCAGTTTGTAGACCAGCCGGGAAATGATGACATATCAGTTTTGGCAGGACAGTTGGATGAAGTTACATTGGATATAACTCTTGGCGCGGATAGATTAGCCTTTGACACAGTTACCTCTCGATGGGCGGCAATATGCGAGGCTGACAATGATAAGTTTTGTGATTGTTATGGAGATGAAACAAATAGTATCGGGTATCTCATTGCGGGGTCAGTCAACCCTTCCACTTTAGTTATCACTCTTGGTGATAAAGTATCTTTAGACGTTGGGCAGATAACCAACGTATCTATCTGTAAAATTGATACCGATGTGGTTGGTTGTGCCTATAAAGCGATTGCCCTTGATAATGACGGATATAGTACTATTGCTACGTTAAGTGCACTTGTTGTCACTCCAGGTAATGAAATTGAATTTGAAGATGGACCAGTTTCAGACACGGGCATTACTTCGCCAGATACTACACATATAGTTATAGGATATTTTCAAACAACTGGTGACCGTATAATGGAGGCTATTGCCGCGAGTATTAGTGGGACGGTTCCTACATTTGGTTTAGCGGTATCATTATCTGAAGGAACTGATACGGTACTTGGTTGTCAAATAGAGTCAATTGATGCTTTGACGTTCATGAGTACATGGGATAATACTACTGATAGTAAAACAGGCTATTCTGTATCGACACTTGATGGGGTGGTAATAACTCCGGGGGAAATACACTGGTTTACTAATGATATTCCTCCTGTCAATATTACCGGGACAGGGGGTAAGTGCTTAAAGAAAAATTCATATAATGATATTGTTTATTTTGGTCAGGCTGGGGGTTCAACTTATGGCGTAATGATGGATATTGGTTGGAAAGACGGAACATACCAACTTAATGATATTCTTGGCGTTTGCGAGGATGATGTTGGAATGGTTATTGTTGAGGGTATTGACGAGGGTAATGCCTCAGGTGAAGACCCAGCTTTAACTTATTATTATGATTCTCGTTTTAGATGTGTGCGTAAGAAAGGTCATGGCAATTCATTTGGATATACACCACGAGTACGTGTTGTTGCACCAGACGCTTTGAAAGCAATAGGGGGTTAATATGTCAAAAATAATTAAGAACAAAAAATCAAAAGAAGTTGAGTTTGTATTTCCTAACGAAGCAATGGTGAGTATAGGGAAAGATTCAAAGGGTAAGAATAGGATTGAAATTCCCAATTATCCCCCTGCAAGGATAGAAGGCAAGACTCGGTATCTTGGAGGCACCGTAATTGCGAATCACGCTTTGGTAGAAGCCCTTGATATTATTGAGGACGTTCAAAATGTCCCAGAGGATTGGAAAGAAAAGAAATACAAATATGATAAGAAAACAAAAGTATTCACGGCTGTTTAATCTTTAAAAGCTCGGAGGGATATTTATGGAGGGGATTATTTTTAATGAATGGTGGCATTGGGTGGCCGGACTCTCTGGACTTTTAATGGTTCTTGTTACCGGGGGGAGCTTGGTTGGGAATTATGTGGGAAGTAGAATTTCATCCAAAAAAGATATCACAACCTTAACTAAGGATATGCTACAAGTCAAAAATACTAACATTCCAGAATTATATAATAGAATGGTAGATAAAGAAGATTATAAGCAAGATCGAATAGAGATGAGAACAGATGTAAAAGAGGTAAAAGCTTCTGTTATTCGTATTGATGAGAAATTGGATAAACACCAACAATTAATTCAAGCATCAATAACGACTTTAACGACTGAAGTGATTAAGTTAAGTAAAAAATAAATGGGAACGGAGCTTGGTGCGGGATCAGTTCCGTAAGGGCACGGATGGCTCCCTTCTCCGTGCCCTCCCTTTTTCTATAGGAGAGTATAATGGATGCGATACAACTTTTTACAGAAAATGAAATGGTGTGTAGATGTGGATGCGGTTTTTTCGTACCCAATGATACATTAATAAAAAGATTAACAGCAGCAAGAATTATAGCCGGGGTGCCTTTTATAATCAATAGAGGGTGTAGCTGTAAAACTCATAATAAAAAAGAGGGTGGTTCAGATACCTCCGGACATCTCAAAGGTGAAGCCGTAGATATCAAAGTGATAGACTCCCGGTCAAGATTCAAAATAGTCCAAGCTTTATTAAATGCTGGTTTCACTCGTATCGGTATTGGGAAAGATTTTATCCACGCTGATATTACAGAAACAAAATCAACTCAGGTTGTATGGGTATATTAAAGGGAGGTTATAATGAGGACAAAAAGGAAATGGTGGAGAAAGAAAACCAATCAGGCAATAGTGATCGGTATTTTAGGAACAGCGTTGGGATTGAATCCTGTTTCGGCGCCCTTCGCTCCTTGGGTTCTAAAGATTGCCGCTGGGTATGGTGCTTATGGGGTGGCTGATAGAGCTGGAAAAGATAATGAGGAAGGTTAGTGTTGAGGCTCCGGGATTCCCCCCGGAGCCTCTTTTGTTTATACCAGATTTTCTTTGATTCCTTTTTCTACCGTCTTTTCCAATTGAATATATTCTTTTTGCTTTATATCGAGGAATGAGCAAACCTTACGTTGGAAGGTTATATTGGAAGCGGTAGACAATAAATAATTTTGGAAGGCTTCGTTTGCTCCAATTAAGATAATAAAGAGGCTTTTGGCCTTATCAGATAGGGAGGCTATGATGGGTTGCTGGAAATTGACGTCATAAGTGGGGGTTTCCGCAACTTTCTCAGGGTCAGCTGTATAATCTATCACCGAGTTAAGATCATTATGAGAGATGTTGAGGAAATGATAGTTCAAAGCATTAACCAAAAAGGTAGTAAATTCGCATGATATTAAACCATCTTCATACTTGCGGCCGTAGTTTCGAGCTATATCATCAAACTGTAAGCATCCTTCCTGAGCCAAGTCCGCAGCCTCAAAATTAATCCTCAAATGCTTTTGTTTGAATTTAATAGCGGAGTTCCATACAAGTCGATAATAAGGCATCACATCATAATACATCAAAAAGCTCCCCTCTTTCTTCGTTGGCCCAACAACTCGACACGTCTTGATTCTCTTCTAAATATATTACTTCGATAGAAGAAAAGAAAGGAGAAAGTTTGTCCCTTATTTTCCGGGCTTTTACGTGTGCATCTCCATCCAGTATTATCCGCATCTTGATATCTGAGGTAAAGCGCAGGGATAATTTAATAAGTTGAACGAAACTCAATTCAGTTCCGAAGATACAAACAGCCATATCCGGTAAAGCCCAAGCATCGAATATACCCTCAACAATCGTTACCCTTTTCCAATCATCATTATAAGGGTTGTTAAAGTAAAGATGGTCATGTACCGGAAATTCTTTGGTAAATAACCACCTTGGACTTATTCGGGGGGATAAAGCACGAGCGGCATAACCAAGAGGAGAGGAGCCTTTGAAATTAGCATGAAGGGGAATTGCTAATCTATTTATCCACTTCCCAGATCGACAAAACAAAGCTCCATAAAATTCAAAAATGGAAGGACTGAATCTGCGTTCCTTCAGGAACCTTTTTACAGTTGGTGAAGTAAGGTTGGGCTTTTCCATTCGGACTCTTGCCGAATCCAGTTTGGGGGTGGTTTGTATGTTTTTTGTTCGCTTCTCTTTTTCCAAGATATTTTTAATGTTTTCCAAAGCAGTATCTCCTTTATGCTTACCAATTCCGGTAATTTCTTGAAAGTCTTTCCAATATACATTCTGGCTTTCTTTAAGATAATTGTACAAGCTCCCGTTATAACCGCATTTCCAACAGTGGACATTACCTTTATCCCGGAAGATTCCCAGATGCTTCTTTTTATCTCCGCAAACCGGGCAATCGACTCCAACGCATTTGGAAGATAAAGAAGAATGACTATCAACGTATGTTACACTGAAGTGGTTTAATATTTGGATTACATCCATGATTAACTTTCCTTAATCAAATCATATAAGTTTGCTCGTAATTGAGGATGCTTGATTAAATCCCTCCAAAATTGCCTTCTCCGTTGTCTTGACCATTTAGCCTTTCTTAATAGGATGTCAATCCTTTGTAAGAATACAATGGCCTTATCCATGTCTTTGGATATTTTGCGTTCAATTCGTTTTTGCCTGAATCGAGCGATCGGCCGAATCTGATCCAGATAAAGAAAAGGAGGTCTTTGATATTTGACATAAAGTCCTACACAAAATAAAAGAATAGTGGCAGCAAGTAAATGGTACATTATTCCTCCTTATGGTCTGAGAGATGGATGACCCTTCCCGGATAACTTATCAAGGGAGTATAGAACAATTTTGGTTCTCCCGTGGATCCAGAAATATTTTGAACTACGGTTTATATTCCTAACAGTTTCATGGATGGCATCTTTTAACACGTTCTGCGTCTCTTTTTCATCACCCTGTCTCTTTATACAGATGGGTACATAAAAGTGATAAGCTCCGTGTCTATCGTACAGGTAAATACGATGTTTGATTAATCTCCGGGCTGCCCTTTTGGGAACCTTCTTGATTTGGGAGCGTTTGACGGCTCGTTTGGGTTTCTTCTCCGCTCTTCTTACGGTCATATAATATTCTCCTTTGGATTAGGTTCCGAAAACCATATTAGGGAGGCTTTGGACTCCCTATGCACTTTAATGCCCCGGAGGAACCGAGGCACCCATCAGTTTATACTTCTTTTTTGGTAACAATTACAAACGGGATGTATTTCCCGTCCACTATTCTTCCGGCACCCAAATGGGTTGCGAAGATGGCGAGGGTTTTGACAAGGCCGGGATTCTCTTTGTCAGAGCCTTCCGGAAAAGCTTTTCCGAGGTCTTCAACGATCTTCTCTAACTTCCCACCTTTGGTAAGAAGTTCAGCTATGACAGTACGTTTGTTCCGGGTGGGTTTCTTTTCTTTCGGAGCGGTTGATTTGGAGGTGGCTTTCTTTGTTGCCTTTTTCGGGGCTTTCTTCCCAGCATCAAGTTCCGGGCTGAAGCCAATTTTCAGATAACCCTCTTTGTGGGTCTTGACTTCTTTGGTGGTGAGGTTTTTGTAAGTGATCGTTTTGGCTTTGGGATCATAAGCGGTCATTGTAACAATCTGACCCGTTTGGATATGACGAAGTTTCTGACCCTTCTTGAAGATTACATCTTTCTTCGGGGTTGGTTTCTTGGTATCTTTCGTTGCAGCCATTTTGATTCCTCCTGAGGATTTAAATTGTTCCAAGTAAGATTCGTTGATGATGTACGCTTTTTGACGGTCTTTAATAAGTCTGGTTAGTTTTCCTTTTTCGGAATTATTAGGTTCTCCTTTCCTTTCTGCTTTTAATCTTTCGATGGTTTTGAGTAACTCGATTGAAAATGCTTTTCCTTCGGTTTCATTATGTATTTTAACAGCGTTGATTTTCATTTTAATTCTCCTCTAAATTAGATTTCAAAAACCAGACTTATAAGGAATTAATTATTCATCTAAAAAACAGTAACTTTTTACTTCAATATCATCTTGATTTTTTTCTAACCATTTATTATAAGTAATTTCATTCTTGAAAGATTTTCGACAACTCTTGTTTTGTAAACCTTTAAGATAAAAAATTTCAAATGGTCTATCTTCTTCACGAGTCTTCATTTGATCCTCCTTGGAGTTGGTTTCGTATTTAACTTAACCATAATATATATCCATACTTGGTATTATCCTAATACTTTTTACCATAAACCAAAGAAAAACCAAAGATAATTTTAGGGAACCATATATACCAACCATTAGCGAAGAAAAATAATTTTATGGTTTTTTCTGCATTTCCTGTAAATATAGCAAAATCTTAGCATTTACAGCTTCTTGCTTCTTTAAAGAATGGTACATTATTTCGTCAATGGTACCTTTCATAATTAAGTCGATAATAACACATGGTTTCTTTTGTCCCGTACGATGAATACGGCCTTCGGCTTGCTCCCTTAATATATTACCAATAAAGCCGTTGGAATAAAAAATAATTATCCGGGAGACATCCTGTAAACCATCCAATCCTTCTCCTCCGGATTTGGGGTGAGCAATTAAAGCCCTACAATCTTTATTACCAATGAATTTATCCAGTTCTGCTCCCTTATCCTTTATTGTACCATTTAGCATAGCCCATTTTATATGCTTCTTATCTAATGCTTTGGCTATCATTTCCGCTTCATAATTATAATTATGGTAAATAATAAACTTACCATCTATTTCATCTATGAGGCTTTGGAGTTCAGCCAACTTAGGGTTTGGACTAAAAGTATGAACCACCTTTTCCTTATCGAATAGGAAACCACTGGTAATTTGAATGACCTTATGCATATGATACTTAATATTTTTTTGAATTATATTCAAATCGAGGCCAGCAACAACCTCGATGGTACTCCTTACCTGACTTGGAGATGGGTCAACCTCCCGGACTTCATAAGTAAGTGACGGAAGGTCAACACACTCCTCTCGTGAATAGCGCATAGCGGATTCCCCCACGGTATCCAATATGAGATCACGAGCCGTCTTTTCAACTGGATGTAATAATTTATATTTCCACCAACTCATTTTATGAACTTTGGTAATATGGATTACTTTATTTTCATATAATTCGTTACATAATCCACACACCCTTTTCTCAGTCCATCCTTTCCGGAACCTTTCTTTGAAGAAATAAAAGCGTTTGAATTGGTGATAAATTCTTCCAAATGTTTTTCCGTTATCCAAAACAAGCATCTGTGAGAACAAGTCCTTGATATCCCGGCCAATCGGAGTACCTGTCATCAGGATAACATACCGGGCACGCTTGGTTAATCCCTCGCATATTCGGGATTGTATTGTGGTACGGTTTCGGAGATGGTGAGACTCGTCAATTATTATAGCATCAAAACCGAGTTTATTTATTTTGGTACGATCAAGAATGTTCCTCATTCTTCGGCCTCTTTTGGTTCTGGTGCAGCAGATGGTTCTTAATCCTTCATAATTGATGATGTAAAAATCACGTTCTAAGGCAAATTTTTTCTCTCTCTGTAACTTAGTACCTGTGAGAGCTATAAAATCGACAGAAGGCTGTCGAGTGAGTTCTTTTTCCCACGTTCGTATAACACTGTTGGGGCAGATAATTAAAGTTTTCTTAGGATTCCACGATTGAACAAGGAATAAAGCTGTGAGAGTCTTGCCTGTACCAATACCATGAATAAGGAAAACCCTCTTCAGACTTTCTCCGAGGGTAAAGGCAACGGAAGCATATTGGTGCTTGAAAGGTTCCGGAGTGAATTTAATTATATCTTTGAACCAACTCCGGAGTTCTTTTTTGGATAGGGACTTGTAATTCATGCAGGCCTTTCTTTATCCAAATAAGAATAAGTAACAAATTGCCCACATTCGAGGTTCTGACCAATAACACATTCGATGTTCTGAGTCTTTTGACGGTTAGCAAAACAACCGAGGACTGCTTCATGGTTCTCTTCCAACTCCCTTGTCCGGGAAACATAAAAGCCTTTATCAATATTACCAACCTTGCGAATATCTTCCGCCAGATGCTCCGAGGAAATCCGGCCATCAAGAGCGGAGGAGCGGAGGCCATCACGATTAACCTGACTCATAGTAATCATTACAGCCCCTTTAGAGTCGGCTATGCCTTTAAGTGATATATAGGTCTCATTAAGTACATCCCTTGGATCTTTCTTGGGGTTTAAAGGCCTCATTATATCGGCATAATCATTAATGATCACATCAGGTTTAAAATCTTGGAAGTTTTCCAGATATTCGATATAGGATTCAAGTTCCATTACCGTACAAGTTCCCATAGGATATTTCTTGAGGATGAGTTTCCCTCCGAATGACATCATTTTCTTTCTATTTTGAACCACTATCTTTCGGGAATAAACGGTGTTCCTTTTTTTCATCTCAGTTCTGATTCGGTTTTTCTTCTTATCATGCCAGCGCCATTCTACTTCCATTGGTTTCTTTTCATTGATGAGAAAGCCACTCATCATGTCATACCGGAGTTCCATTTCAGCCAAACTGTTTTCATGAGAGATATGGAGAACTTTCAAACCAAGTTTGAGGGCATGTAAACCGAGGTGGTGACCGAAAAAACTTTTGGTTCCTTTATAAGCACCAACAATCAAAACGAGTTCACCACGAGATAAACCACCTATTCTGTAATCAATAGGCTCAATTCCTAAATTCATTAAATAATTTGGTTTCTCTCCTCGTTCACCAAGATTGCTATAATCAACGAGGTAATCTAAACCAAAATCTTGCTTTTCAATTCCGGACTTTAAAGCCCCTGTCATGGTTAAAGAAGCTTGATCAATATCTCCCTTATCCATTAATTCTGCTGACTCATATAAAGCATGAGTGAAAGATCGCTCCCGGATAAAAGCAGAAAGCCTTCCCAAAACATATTCTTTATCCGGGTTGCGTTCCTTATTGATATGAAGGAGATACCGGGCAAACAATTCCCTTTTCTCTTCATCCAAATGCTTGTCAGCAAATTTTAAGGCTTC
>Ga0075122_10000159_pt1 | contig 55255 bp, 57 predicted proteins | sample AntAceMetag02UKB_FD_69790 | JGI IMG/M metagenome (GOLD analysis project Ga0075122, IMG submission 69790) | Saline lake microbial communities from Ace Lake, Antarctica - Antarctic Ace Lake Metagenome 02UKB | ecosystem: Environmental > Aquatic > Non-marine Saline and Alkaline > Saline | place... | reverse complement strand
AAAATTAAGGAGATGATACGATAAAAGTCAGATAGAGCGGTGAAAAGCTTTGGATTATTGGTAAAATGAAAGAGAATAGTCCGGAGTAGATAGGTCATAGGTTGAATGTTTCATTGGGGCTTAATTGACCCCGTTAAGGAGATTAATCAAACCTTTGACCGAATAGTCACCATAGGCCTGAGAAGAGCCTGGATAGGAGGATGGTGTTCACCGACAATAGTTCTACTCCTGAGACTACAACCTAAAAGGGGGTAGAGATGGGAAGATCAATCGGAGTAGACTTGCATAAGAATTGTTTTACAGTTTGTTATATGAGTAAGGGGAGTCAGGATCTCTCGGAGTACAAGGTAAGTCCTGAAGGGATAACAAGATTCAAAGATAGTTTAAAGAAGACAGATGAGGTAGCGGTAGAATCGACAGGTAATACCGGATATTTTGCGAGAGAGATAAAGGCAAAAGTAAAGAGAGTAGCGATAATAAATCCGACACAGTTTAAGATAATATCGCATTCTATAAAGAAGACAGATGAACACGACGCGATAACGATAGCAAAGTATTTAAGTAAGGGATTGATACCAGAGGTAAGGATGAGAACCGAAGAACAGGCTAGGATATCGAGTTTAATAGGAACGAGAGACAAATTTGTTAAACTCAGGACAGCTATGAAGAACAAGGTTCATAATATACTTAATGCCAATGGTATAGTAACAAAAAAAGAGATGTTCTCATCTGAAAAAGCTCTGGATAAGGTATGTCAGATAGACTTAGATATAGAGTATATATTTGAGCTGGAGATAGTTGCCAATCAAATCAAGAGCCTAAATAAATCTATAGACGCAATAAGTAAAGAACTGAATGACAGGGGTAAGAAGCTCAAGGGGCACAAGAATCTTACGTCGATAAAAGGTATAGGCGATACTAACGCAACTATTCTCCTGAGCACCATAGGGAATATTGAAGACTTTGCGGATGATAAGAAGTTGGCTGCGTATCTAGGAATCGTACCAAGGGTAAGTATCTCTAATGAGACGAGTCATTATGGTCGGATTACCAAGATGGGTAACAAGATCGCAAGAACAGCCTTGGTGCAATCAACCCTTATAGCGATAAGATATAACCCGTATCTGAGATCGTTTTATGAGAGGCTAAAAGCAAAAAAGGGTTCCGGTAAAGCAATAATAGCGACTTCGAGGAAACTGCTGACAATAATATATAGGACACTGAAAAATGACTGGGTATTTGAAGATTTTAGTAATTACAAATTAGCTGCAAGTAGCGGCTAAAGAAAACGAGTCTTTTGAGTAGAAAAATTGACTTTTAACATAGGAGAGGAAGATGAAGAAACAGTTACAAGAACTTGAAGAAAAGTATATCAAAAAGGATGTTGGGGAATTCAGTGTAGGCGACACTGTTGATGTCCACTTTATGATCAAAGAAGAGAATAAAATGAGGATACAGGTGTTCACCGGGATAGTAATAGGCCGTAAGGGGGATGGGACAAGAGAGACTTTTACGGTAAGAAGAATCTCCTACGGTGAAGGTGTCGAACGTATATTTCCCGTGGCTTCTCCTTTGATCGATAAGATCGTAGTGAAGAAGAGAGGTAAGGTCAGACGCGCTAAACTTTATTATCTCAGGAGTAAAACCGGTAAAAAGGCCACTAAGGTTAAGGAAAAAATTGTCCAGAAAAAAAGAGATAAATGACGGACCGGACAGGTTCCTTTATGAAAAGAAAGCTTTGGAAGCCGGGCACAAGAACATAGCCGGATTAGATGAAGCTGGTAGAGGTCCTTTGGCGGGTCCTGTCGTTGCGGGAGCTGTTATAATTCTTGACGGGGACTTCACCGAAAGGATAGATGATTCCAAGAAACTGTCCGAAAAGAAAAGAGAAAAAGCGTTTCTAGACATAATTAAAAGATGTGATATCGGCATAGGGGTCACAGGTGTCGAGGAGATAGACAAATTTAATATTCTGAATGCGACTCTTTTAGCGATGAAAAGAGCCGTAAATGAGTTAAAAAATAAACCGGGTTATTTTCTTATAGATGGGATGATGAATGTTCCTTTGCCACAGGAAAGGACATATCTTATACGGGGAGAAAGTTTAAGCTTATCGATAGCATGTGCATCGATAATTGCCAAGGTTTTTAGGGACCGTTTAATGATGGAAGAGGATAAAAAATATCCTCTTTACGGATTTAAAAAACACAAAGGATATGGGACACAAGAACACGTGGAAGCGATAAGAAAACACGGGTTGTGTTCGATTCACCGAAATACTTTCGGACCTTTCGGAACCTTGAGCCGTAGTATGAAAAAAAAGGAGTTAGCATGAGTTATAGCTATGATGTCAGAGTAGCATCCGCTGTAAAGCTGAGGGACATATCGATCGTTGCTAAAAAAGCAGGCATATCAGCGAAGTACCTTACGAAATATGGTGATTATATTGCCAAAGTGTCACCTGAAATATTAAAAGGTACGTTGAAAAAGCGTCAAGAGGGCAAACTTGTCCTTATAACATCCATAACCCCGACCCAACTTGGTGAAGGGAAGACCGTAAATACCATAGGACTGTCTATGGCGCTTAACAGTCTAGGGAAAAAAGCTATTGCATGTATACGACAACCTTCTTTAGGGCCATTGTTCGGAATGAAAGGTGGAGCAACAGGAGGGGGCTATTCCCAGGTCCTTCCAGCGGAAGATATTAATCTGCATCTTACGGGAGATTCTTCAGCCGTATCTAATGCGCAAAACCTTTGTGCCGCATTTATGGATAACACGCTATTTAGGGGAGATCCTCACGATTTTGGTAAAGACGGTGCGATATGGAAGAGATCTTTAGATATTAGCGATCGTGCTCTGCGTAATATCTCTATCGGTGGTGGAGGGAAGCTTCACGGAGTTAATAGGCGCACCGGGATGGACATTACCCCGGCAACTGAAAGTATGGCCATACTTTCTTTAGCGAATAGCCTTAAGGATCTTAGGACACGTTTAGGAAAAATTGTGGTTGGATTCACGAAAAAAGGTGTTCCCGTGACTGCGGAAGATCTTAAAGTGGCAGGAGCAATGACGGTTCTTCTTAAAAAAGCATTAGAACCAAATCTTATGCAGACAATAGAACATACACCTTGTTTAGTTCATACGGGTTCGTTTGCGAATGTTTCACACGGATCTAGTTCAGTTATGGCAGACAAGATAGGTTTGAAATTGGCTGACTATGTTGTTACAGAAAGTGGTTTCGGAGCGGATCTCGGCGCCGAAAAATTTATCAATATAAAATGTAAACAGTCCGGATTAAAACCCGATGTGGTAGTTATAAATTGTTCGGTCAGAGCTATTAAGGTGCATAGCGGGGATTATCCTTTTCAGGGGACAACTGTTCCGGCTAAACTTAAAAAAGAAAACCTGTCTGCCGTGGATCGCGGATGCTCTAATCTTGAAAAACAGGTCGAAAACCTGAAAATGTTCGGAGTACCCATAGTCATATGTATAAACCGGTTCGAATCGGATTCAAAAAAAGAGATAGACAGCGTTATTAAGCGTGCTACAGCTCTTGAAGTCGATGGTATAGCTGTAAGTGAGGTTTATAAACATGGCAGTAAAGGCGGCAAGGAACTTGCTCGTGCGGTTATAGAGGCCTCAAAGAAAAAGTCTAAGATGAGATTTTTATATCCGATTGACATGAATATAACGAATAAGATCGAACGTGTAGCAAAATCCATGTATGGTGCCAGTGAAGTTAAGTATTCTGATCAGGCGCAGCAAAGCATTTCGATGATAGAGAAAGCTAAACTTGATAAACTGCCGGTATGTATGGCAAAATCGCACTTATCGCTCTCTAATAATTCCGCGAAAAAGGGACGTCCCAGAGGCTTCAAGCTTGGGGTTGATGAAGTCATTCTCGCGGCGGGTGCAGGATATATCACCGTTAAATGTGATGGCGTGAATACTATGCCGGGACTTCCCAAGTTGCCCAGAGGCATGGGGATCGATCTTGATGTTAAAACTGGAGAGATCAAAGGGTTATTCTAATGGATAAAACTGAATATTTACAAAATACGATAGCTACGTATCTGGAAGACCTTTCCGCAAAACGTATGGTGCCGGGCGGCGGAAGCGTTTCAGCTCTAGGAGCATCTCTTGCGGCATCGCTGAATCTCATGGTGATTAATTTCAGCATTAATGGTATAGAGGATTCTCCCATCTTGCTTGAATGCAGGAAAGAACAGGAAGAGGGCTTGGACGTATTAAAAAAAGCGATAGACGATGATTGCGAAGTTTTTCTTAGATTGATGAAAGAGATATCTGATAAAAAAGCAGGTCCGGAATCATATAAGAACGCCGCTTCAGTACCTTTGATCGTATGCGGAGAATGTGCCAGATCAGCGAAAGTCTCTTTGGATATATTGCCACATGCAAATGCTAATCTTAAAAGCGATATCCGATGTGCGGTACACATGTTAAAAGCTGCATTCTATTCGGCCAGAGAAAACGTTGAAATAAATCTCACCGGTATTTCTGATACAGTTTATGTAGAGAGCCTTAAGGCGGTATTATCGGAGAATGAGAAGAAAATACTGGAAGCGGAAAGAGATATATTGGATAAAAAGTAGGGGACATTATGGCGAAGATCATAGATGGAAGAAAAATTGCCAGTGAAACTAACGAATCCGTCAAACGGGATATAGAAAAACTATCCTCTAAGGCAGGAACTTCTCCGAAATTAGCGTCATTGACTCTCGGCAACCCCGAAGATGCTGAAATATATGTTAATATGCAGAAACGTACCGCGGAGAAGGTAGGCATAACATTCGAGGACATCAGGCTTGAAGACAATCTGTCCCAAGAAGAATTGATATGGGAGATAGAGAAACTCAATAAAGACACATCCGTTACAGCAATTATAGTGCAGAAACCTCTGCCGGAAAGCATAGACCACAATATAATAATAGCCGTGATCGATCCGAAAAAAGATGCTGAAGGATTGCATCCTTACAACCTGGGCAAAATACTTCGTCAGGAAGCCGAGCTTGTAGCATGTACTCCGGGCGCAGTAATGAAGATACTGAATACGGAAAAAGTAGATCTTTACGGAAAAGAAGTGGTGATAATCGGAGGGTCTGCGGTAGTAGGAAAACCGTTAAGCCTTATGATGCTGAACGAGATGGCTACAACAACAGTGTGCAATATTGCTACATCAGAAAAGGGGTATTTGGAGGAACATGTGGGTAGGGCTGACGTATTAGTGGTGGCAGTTGGCTGTCCCGAAATGATTAAAGGTGAATGGGTCTCTGAGGGAACAATTGTCATAGATGTCGGCATAAATATGATAGAAAACAAGGTAGTCGGTGACGTAGCTTTTTCTGAAGTCGAGAAAAAGGCCGCGGTTATAACGCCTGTACCCGGAGGAGTAGGACCGATAACGGTATCTATATTGATGAGAAATGTATATCGTGCGTATAAAACGCAACATTTGGGCTCGGGAGATAGAGGATAGAGGTCAGAAGATAGAGGGTAGAAGATGTTGACCGATATGCAAATTCAAATATGATTTCTGACTTCTATAAAAAGGTGAACACTTATGTCAAAACTTAAAAAGGCATTAGAGGCGGGGAAATTTGTTGTTACTACGGAGATAGGGCCACCTAAAGGCGTGTCTGTCGAAGGTATACTTGGTGAGCTGGAATGCGTTAAGGGCAAGGTTGATGCTGTTAATGTTACTGATCAGCAGAGTGCCGTGATGAGACTGGGATCCGTGGCGACAAGTAAGGTTTTGAATGACAATGGATATGAAGCCATTTGTCAGGTAACATGCCGCGACCGTAATCGAATAGCCTTACAGTCGGACATTCTTTCCGCATACCTTTTGGGTATACGGAATATTCTGACCATGACAGGGGACCATCCTTTACTTGGGGACCATCCACAGGCAAAGGCTGTATATGACCTTGATTCTATAGGATTGCTTCATGCTGTGAAAGAAATGAGTTTGGGACAAGACCTTTCCGGGAATAAACTTGATACTGTTCCTGACCTGTTCGTCGGATCAGTGGTGAATCCCGGTGCGGAACCATTGGAACCGGAAATAATTAAGATGGAGAAGAAAGTTAATGAAGGAGCTATCTTTTTCCAGACACAGGCGATCTTCGATCCGGTGATATTTGAAACTTTCATGAAAGAGATTAAACATTTGAGAAAACGCGTCAAAATACTCGGAGGCATTGTACCTCTAAGGTCCGCAAAAATGGCCAGGTATATGAACGCTAATATCCCGGGCGTAGTTATCCCTGACGCTATCATTGAAAAGATGGAAAACTCAAAAGATGTAGAAAAAACAGCCGTAGATATAGCGGCGGATATTGCAGTATCTATCAAAGATATATGTGACGGGGTACATTTTATGCCGATAAAAGCTAATCATCTTGTTGCAAAGATTATAGATAAAATAGGATTTTAACGGTTATTTGGCGAGTGATATTATGAAAAACAAAAAGATCACAGTACTAGATTTTAAAAAGAAAAAAGTCTCAGGTGAAAAGATCACCATGCTAACTGCATACGATTGTCCAATGGCACGTGTGATAGATGATGCGGGTATAGATGCGGTACTTGTAGGTGATTCTCTGGGCATGGTAGTTCTGGGATACGATTCGACCACTAAGGTCACTATGGACGAGATGATACATCATGCAAAAGCAGTTCGTAACGGTATTAGTAGGGCTTTTCTTATAGGTGACATGCCGTTCATGTCTTATCAGGCTTCGGATGAGGATGCCGTGCGTAATGCCGGTAGGTTCGTTCAGGAATCCGGATGTGAAGCTGTCAAAATAGAAGGCGGAAAAGATATTACCGCAAGGATCAAAGCTATTATAGGTGCCGGTATCCCGGTTCTTGGACATGTAGGATTGCAGCCGCAAAGTGTTAACAAGACCGGGGGATATAGGGTTCAGGGAAAAGATGCCTTGTCGTCGGGAGACCTGATAAAAGATGCCGTTGAGCTTGAAAAGGCGGGATGCTTTGCCGTAGTTCTTGAATGTGTTCCCAAAGAACTCGCAAAAAAAATAACCGCACGTTTGACTATTCCTACTATTGGTATTGGTGCGGGCATGTTCTGTGACGGACAAGTCCTTGTGACTCACGATATCTTGGGATACTTTAGTGATCATACCCCAAAGTTCATTAAAAAATACGCCAATATAGCGCCTTTGATCAAAAATGCCGTAGAATCTTTCAAACAGGAGACCGTCTCGGGCGTGTTCCCCGATGATGAACGGTCTTACTGAAGCACTATAACGGATCTGTCATAAAATGAGATCTTATATAGAAAAATGGGAAAAAATTTTCGGAAGACGTAAGAGCAAACGTATTTTCGTTGCCGCTACACGCCAGAATATAGGGAAGACCACGGTATCTTTGGGCCTTATATCCGCTTTATCAGAAAAATTCAAGAAAATAGGGTTTATTAAACCAGTAGGACAAAGATATCTTCTTGAGGATGGGCATAAGATAGACGAAGATTCTGTCCTGATGGAACATATCTTTAAATTCAAGTTTCCGTTGCACATGATGTCGCCGGTAGCCGTTGAAAAGGGATACACGGAAAAGTTTCTCGACGGAAAGAACAAGAAAGACGCGGCATCTACCATACTTGCCGCATTCAATCATGTAGCGGAAGATAAGGATCTGGTAGTTATTGAAGGTACAGGTCATGCCGGTGTGGGGTCAGTATTCGATCTGTCAAACGCGGCAGTAGCAAAGATGCTGGGTAGCAGTGTTATCCTGGTTTCACAGGGAGGCATAGGCAACGCTATAGACGAGATTATGCTCAATAAATCGGTATTTGATAAAATGGGCGTTAAGATGGCAGGAGTTATTGTCAATAAAGTGCTACCGGCAAAATATGAGAAAGTAAACAAGTATGTAAGACGGGGACTTGCTCGGCTGGGCATACCTGTTTTGGGTGTTGTGCCCTATATGAAAACTTTGGACCTTCCTACTATACACGACATTAATGAGGACCTAAAGATGCAGGTCCTTTGCGGAGAAAAATACCTGGATCGCCAACTTAAACAAGTCCTTGTCGGTGCTATGGAAAGCAGAGCCGTCATGAATTATCTTGTTGATGATTGTCTGGTCATAACTCCGGGTAACAGAATAGATCTTATCAATCTGCTAATAAAAGCGCATACAGGCAGATTTTGCGTGCCGAAACGTATCGCGGGAATCATCCTGTCAGGAGGGATAGCTCCTAAACGCAGGACTTATAATGCATTAAAGAAAGCCAATATTCCCACCCTCATGTCAGATCTAAATACTTATGACGTGTCTTCCAAAGTGCATGATTTAAGAGTCAAAATAAAGGCCCGTGATATCAACAAAGTTAAACTTGTCATGGATATGATAGGAAAATATGTTGATATTGATCGAGTGATCAGGTGTCTATGAACGGGATGCGTCCGAAAGCCGCGCTCTTGGCGGTAATTATAACTCTACTGTCGTGCACATTCTTTTTAAAAGGATGCTCTTTTCGGAAAGAAGAACCGGTAGTCGTATCGGAAATACTTATGGGTACTTTCGTTACGGTAAAAGCCTATGACGACAGGCTGCCTAAATCAGATATCGAGAGAATTATCAACAAAGCTATAAATAAAGCTCGCGAGATGGAAAAGGTATTTGATGTATATGACCCTACAAGCGAATTAAATATAATCAATCTTACCGGAAATGCTCACGTTTCAAATGAGATGATGAATGTTCTGTTGGCCGCCTCAAAGATAGGCCGGCTTACTCGCGGTAAATTTGATATCACGGTATCACCGATACTAAAGAAAAATGGATTTTACGACGATATGCCCGAAGTATTGTTGAGTAAAATACCTGAAGATACCAGCGGTATGGGATGGAAGAATATAGCGCTCGATCCGGGGTCTGGCATGGTAAATCTCCAGAACGGCGCATGGCTGGATTTGTCGGGCATTGCTAAAGGCTACATAGTGGACATGATGTCTGAAATTTTGGCGAGGGAAGATATGGATAAGTTTCTGGTGGATGCCGGCGGAGATATGTATTGCTACACATCGGACCCGAAAGACGCCTGGACAATAGGAGTTAGGGATCCCGGAACGGGAGGAATAATCCTTAAGCTTGAAGTTGCTACGCAAGCTGTAGCTACAAGCGGTGATTATGAGAATATAGTGTTTGAAGGTCTTCCGGAAACATTGTCGCATATAGTAGATCCTGATACCGGGACAGTTATCCGAAGACAGTTCCATAGCGTAACGGTCATTACGTCGACTTGCGCAGCCGCGGACGCGATAGCGACGGGTATGATGACTATGACCCCGGAAGATGCAATGATGGTGGCGGATGATGCGGGGGATCTGGATGTTATCATTATAAATGAGAGACAAGGCGTTCCCGAGATAAAAATGTCTTCGGGTGCTGACCGATTTATCATTAAGGAGGAAAAGTGAGGGTCGCGGTTGCAATGTCAGGAGGAGTAGACTCAAGTGTAGCGGCATTACTTGTTAAAAATGCCGGATGCGATGTTATCGGTATGACCATAAAGACATGGCCCAAAGAAGAATGTGGAGATACGGGAGAACGTATGTGCTGTTCATTAGATGCGATACAATACGCGCGCAGCGCTGCGGAAGACATGGATATCCCATATTATGTGATAGACCTGTCAAAAGAGTTCGCAGATACCGTGAAAAAGTATTTCATGAACGAATACTCTCGTGGAAGGACTCCCAGTCCGTGTGTATACTGTAACAGCAAAATTAAATTCGGACACATGTTCGGTAAGGCCCGGGAACTAGGCGCTGAACGTATGGCCACAGGCCATTATGCCCGGATCATAAAGAAAGACGGTATGTATTGTCTTGCTGAAGCAGCTAACGAGCAGCGAGACCAATCTTATTTTCTTTATGATATACCGAGGGATATTCTTGGGTACATTGATTTTCCGTTAGACGAGCTTGATAAAGAAGAAGTTGTAAGGATCGCGTCTGAAAACGGGTTTATGTCAGCTACGCGAACTCCAAGCCAAGATATATGTTTTGCTTCCGCAGGTGGTGGGTATAAAGAATACTTACGAAAAATAGAGCCAGGGATATTTATACCAGGAGATATTATAAATGATTCCGGAGAAAAGATAGGAACACATGAAGGTATAGCTGCGTATACCATAGGGCAGAGGCATGGATTGGGATTGGGTACACATGAAGCCATATATGTAACAAAGATCGACGCTGGAAACAATACCATAACGGTTTCGGAAAGAAATAAAGCCATGAAATCAAAGATACGTGTTAAAGGATTCAATTGGCTTATAATGGAAGAATTAAAAGCTCCTCGGACTTTTGGCAGCAGAATACGGTATAATTCCAGGAAAGCCGAAGCGATAGTCACTCCTCAAGACAAAGATGAAGCTATTGTCGAGTTCACCGAACCACAATTCGCACCCGCACCCGGTCAGGCAGCAGTATTCTACGAAGACAACATAGTAGCTGGCGGCGCCTGGATAGAGGAAGTGTTGGAATAAAAGAGATGGAGGAAGCAGATTGCCGGAAGGGGTTCTCCCGGCTCAAACAGTCCTCGACCTTCGGTCTGTGGAACTCGCTAGGAGAAACCCTTCCGGCAATCTAAGATGGTTCTCTTTGGTCTCCAAGTGGGAGAGAGAAAGAAAAAATAGGAAAGGTTCTCCCGGTTCAAACAGTCCTCGACCTTTGGTCTGTGGAACTCGCTAGGAGAAACCCTTATGGCAATCTAAGATGGTTCTCTTTGGTCTCCAAGTGGGAGAGAGAAAGAAAAAATAGGAAAGGTTCTCCCGGCTCAAACAGTCCTCGCTTCTGAGTTCCAAAGGGAAAGTGAGAAAACACATATTCGCTGAAGTAGCTTCGTCACTCAATGGCATGAGTGTTCGCAGCGAGTTCCGCAGACCGAAGGTCGAGGACTGTTTGAGCTGGAATACTCATGCCATCGAGTGACGCCCAGTTCGGCCATTATTTGTACCGTTTGCAAATATTTAATCATGGAAATTCATAATATAATCATAGCAGCCATTATCTATTACTTTGCGGGGATGATAAGCGTCTCCGTTGGGGGAACATCTCTAGTAACGATACCTCTTCTGATATTTTTAGGAATGGATACTAAAACTGCTATTGCTACCAATATGTTCACGTTGGTATTTATGAGCATGAGCGGAGTTATAGGTTTCAGAAAAAAGATTGAATGGAGTCACTCAAATTTTATTTTCATAGCGGTCCTTTTAACCATTTTAGGATCATGGTTGGGCGCAAAACTTCTTTTAAATTTTAACGAGGAGATACTTGAGCGTTTTCTGGCGGTCATTATTTGTTTGTTCTTACCGGTTTTTCTTTTGAAAAAGGATATAGGAATAGAAGAGAGGCGGGAAGAGAGCACTTTACCGAGACTCATCATAAGCTCTTTCGCGATATTTGTGTTGGGAATATACGGAGGGTTTTTTAGCGGCGGATATATGATGCTTCTAAGCTATGTGCTGATACTGGGCTTGGGACTTAACTTCCTTCAAACGGCCGGAATGACCAAGATACTGAACCTTTTTTCATCACTGGTAGCGTGTCTTGTGTTCTTTGCTAACGATCTCATAGATTTCCGTATCGCTGTACCTCTAGGGACAGCCATATTTCTTGGAGGCCTTTCCGGATCAAAACTAGCAATTCGCAAAGGTAATGTCTGGGTCAGAAAAGTGTTTATAATTGTCGCCGGTATCCTTGTGGTCAAATTGTTGTTCTTCTAGGTGATAGGTTGTAGGTGTTAGGGGATGAGGGAACGATCCTACAACCTAGAACCTAAAACCTCTATGCATTGACAAGGGTAGGTCTTTAGAATATAATGGGTGTTCATTAAAGCGTATTACGTGGCGGGGTAGCTCAGATGGTTAGAGCGCACGGCTCATACCCGTGTTGTCGACGGTTCGATCCCGTCCCCCGCTACCAAAATTAACGGCCTTTCTGGTATCTAACAGCATTTAAAAGGCTGGTATCTTTGAAGTGCCTGCATTATAATGGTTGTTTATTATCAAACTATAATAAAGACGGGCAATAACCCCTAATTAAGGAGGGAGTAAAATGGAAGATTTTCGTTCTCCGGAAGATCTATTCCGGGAAGAGTCAAAAAAGGTCAAACAGTTCGGGAAAGAGTATGGTAAATACACTCCGGTAGTCATCGGGGCGCTCTTGATAATATTTCTCCTGCAGGGAGCAATATATTCTATCGGGCCGGATGAAGTGGGAGTAGTGCAAAGGTTCGGGAAATATGTGAGAACCACTGAACCGGGCTTGCACGCTAAACTTCCTTTCGGTATAGAGAAGGTCTCTCCCATAAAGGTCAAAAAGATCTTTAAGGAAGAGTTTGGGTTCAAGACAACACGGGCGGGAGTGAGAAGCGTGTACGCAAGCAGTTGGCAGGGAGAAACATCGCTAATGCTAACCGGAGACCTAAATATCCTTGATGTTAAATGGATAGTTCAATTTAGAGTGAACGATCCGGTTAAACTGCTTTTCAAAACACGGAATCCCGTAGACACTCTCCGTGACATGTCCGAAGTAGTTATGCGAAGGTTATGCGGAGATTATTCTGTGGATGAGGTCCTTACAACCAAAAGAGAAGAAGTCGCTAATAAAGCGCAGATAGATCTGCAGAAACTTTTGGATAAATATGACACCGGAATATATGTGGTCACGGTAAAACTTCTGGACGTTAATCCTCCCGACGAGGTTAAACCCGCGTTCAATGAAGTTAATGAGGCAAAGCAGGAAAGGGAAAGAATGATAAACGAAGCTTGGGAAGCATACAATAAAGCTATCCCTCGCGCGAAAGGGGAAGCGCGCAGAACGATAAGTCAGGCCGAAGGATACAGGCTGGATAAGGTCAACAGGGCCGAAGGTGAAGCTGAAAGATTCACGGAAACGTGGAATCAATACAAAAAAGCTCCGGAAATAACCGAAAAAAGGTTATACCTGGAAACTATGGCGGATGTTCTGCCTCGGGCCGAGAAAAAAGTCGTTATCGATCCCGAGCAGACTTCAATTCTTCCGCTTTTAAAGCTTGATACAGAAGGAGGTAGTCAATAATGAAGATATTATTACGTATAGGTGCGGTATTTGTTATTGCTGTCATAGTATTTTTTGCCGCCGGAGTAGTTTATATAATTTCCGAGACAGATCAGGTTGTTGTTACCCAATTCGGGAAACCAATAGGAGATCCCATAGCTAAGGCGGGACTTCACTTTAAACTTCCGTTCGTACAAAAGGCGCATTATTTTGATAAACGGCTCCTGGAATGGGACGGTGACCCGAATCAGATCCCTACAAGGGACAAAAAGTACATATGGGTGGATACGACGGCACGATGGAGTATAGTGGATGCGTTAAAGTTCCTCGAATCTGTCGGTTCAGAGCGCGGCGCACATGCAAGATTGGACGATGTTATTAACTCCGCGACACGTGATGTTATAACAAGTCACCTTCTAGTCGAAGCGATACGTGATTCGAATCGCATACTCGAAGACAGACAAGACGATGATCTTGTTGTGGCTCTTGCGGAAGAGGCGCTAGAAAATATAACTGTCGGCAGACACGAGCTCGAACAGGATATACTGATCAGATCAAAAGAACTGGTTCCTCAATATGGAATAGAACTTGTGGACGTGAAGATAAAAAGGATAAATTATGTTGAGAATGTGAGACAAAAAGTATATGAACGCATGATATCTGAAAGGAAGAGGGCGGCAGAGATGTACCGGTCGGAAGGGCGCGGTAAAAGCGCTGAAGTTGAAGGAAAAATGGAGAAGGAGCTCAAACTCATAACTTCAGCGGCTTATAAAGAAGCCCAGGGGCTTAGAGGCAAGGCGGATGCTGAAGCTATAACCGTTTATGCAGAGGCCTACGGCAAGGACCCGAAATTCTATTCTTTCATGAAAACACTGGAAACCTATAAAGATACGATAGATTCAAATACAACGATTGTTCTTACAACTAACGGAGATTATTTTAAGTATATAAAGAATCTAGACTAAGTGAAACTGGATGGGAAAACAACAGGTTTGACTATAGACTATAGACTCTTGACCATAGACTATAGTCAAGATCTTTCAAAAAAAGCTTAAAAAGACAATCGTCAATTGTCCATAGTCAATAGTCAGCTGATAAACTCTAATAGGAGGAGAAGATGGCTGAAGAGAAAAAACTTAAAAAAGTTATGAAATCCCAGGTAAAGGCCTTCAAAATCAAAAACCGTAAAGGGTATGCCGTTATATGTAAAAATAATCTTACAGAAGGCGGATCTCTAAAACTTGCGCTTGATAGGATGAACAAAGCTCTTAAGCGCAATGGGTATACCCTGGGCTAAAAAGAAATAAAATATGATAATTTCGGTGCTGGTTTTTGTTATAGTGATAGTGGCGCACGAGTTTGCTCATGGATATGTTGCGTACCGGTTGGGTGATACTACGGCTAGGGACCAGGGAAGACTCACCTTGAATCCTTTGGCTCATGCCGATCCGGTGGGCACCGTACTCCTTCCAGTACTTCTCATTATTTCGCATTCCCCGGTGGTTTTTGGGTGGGCAAAACCCGTTCCGGTAAATCCCTACAATTTTGCTAACCCAAGAAAAGGAATGCTTCTTACTTCTCTTGCCGGGCCCGCGGCGAACTTTGTGTTAGCGTTATTTTTTGCCGGCATATTCAAGTTGGGTATATTCCCCGTATATTCTACCGGATGGACATTTCTTTTAGCCGGAGTTATGATAAGCTTGATACTTGGAATATTTAATCTTGTTCCAATACCTCCATTAGACGGGGCCAATATCATTATGGCGATAATTCCTAAAAAAGCGGCTGCGCAATATGTGAGGATGCAGAAATATGGATTTATTATACTGATAGCACTTTTATATTTTGGACTTTTCGATCATGTTATTTTACCTTTAGTAAGGATATTCACACACGCGCTTTTGGGTTAACGCTACTATGAAAGAATTTAACGCTAAAAAGAACATTTTATCGCTTTTAAGAAAACATGTTGGTGATTTTCTGTCGGGGGAAGAAATATCCGATGTCCTGGGATTTTCGAGAGCCTCGGTATGGAAGTACATAAAGAAACTTAGAGAGGATGGATACGGGATAGAAGGCGCGTCTCATAATGGTTATAAACTGGAGCTTGTTCCGGATAAAGTGCATGGTTACGATATTGCGGGGATTGCAGGGACAGATATTCTTGGTAAAGGAAACGTTTTTTATTATGATACAATCTCTTCCACCAACGATAAAGCCTATGAACTTGCCGAAAAAGGTGAAAAAGAAGGAACTATTGTTATTGCTGAAGAACAGACAGGTGGCAAGGGGAGGATGGGCAGATCCTGGGTATCTCCACGGGATGGAGGGATGTATTTATCACTAATATTGAGACCGGGAACCTCTCCCGACGAGACTGCGTCAATAACCCTTATTGCGGCAATATCCATGGTTAAGACCATAAGAGAGATAGCGGGTATTGACCCTAAAATAAAATGGCCTAATGATATCTTGCACAAAGGACGTAAACTGTGCGGGATATTGACTGAGATCAAGGCGCAACCTGACGCGGTCGAATTTCTTGTTATGGGGATAGGGCTTAATATAAACACTTCCAGGGAAAATCTTCCGCCCGAAGCAACGTCAATAAAGGAAGAATGCGGCAGACGTATTGATAGGAAAAAGGTTGTGAGCGCTTTTTTGGAAGAATTTGAGAATAATTATAGGGCTTTTCAAAAAACGGGGTTCAGCCCGATGCGGGAAGAATTTAGGAATATGTCGCTTGTTTTTGGAAAACCTGTCCGTATAGCTCAACAAAATAAGGAGATCTACGGGACAGCTCTAGATATAGACGATACCGGAGCTCTTTTAGTTAAAACTGAAAAGGATAATATCAAACGTATTTTTAGCGGAGACGTAACAATATGACAAAACTGTTGATAGATATAGGTAATACTAATACTTCTTTAGCAGTGACCGATGGGAGGAAACTGTTAAAAAGATGGTTTATTAATACTTCTAAAAAACGCTTAGAGAGCGCTTCTCTTAAAAGGCTTCTAGGAACCTGGCAAGGTAAAATTACAGAGATAGTTATAGTTAGCGTGGTACCTGCTTTTCTGGGTATGGTGAAAAAAAATCTAAAAATAGTTATTCCTAAATCAGTCATAAAGGTTGTAGGAAAGGACTTGAAAGTCCCGATAAAAATTAAATATGACGAGCCGGCACAGGTGGGTCAGGACCGATTGGTAACGGCATTTGGGGTCTATATGCTGAAACGCGATGCCGCTATAGTTATAGATTTCGGTACGGCGGTTACTTTTGACTTGGTAAATAAGAGAGGGCAATATGAGGGAGGACTGATTTTTCCCGGATTGCGTTTAGGTCTGGCAGCGCTTACCGAGAATGCGGCTTTATTGCCTCGTGCCGAGCTTAAACCTGCAAAAGGTCTGATTGGCCGGAACACGCGTGACAGCATGAATAAAGGTGTGCTTTTTGGCTATGCATCCATGTGTGACGGTATGATTTGCCGCATAAGGGGCAAGTACGGAAAAAATATAAAAATAGTAGCTACTGGTGGTGACGCTACGCTTATAGCCAGATATTCCCAGCTAATACACAAGAAGAACATCTATCCTGATCTTATCTTCAAGGGTTTGAATCTGATATCCCTTCATTCTGCATAGCAAAAAAATAGCACTTGACAATAAGGCCGATTTCTCTATAATGGTCTTTCTTTAGCACTCGATGCGACAGAGTGCTAAAAACATAGTTTAGTTTAAGAGAGTTTATAAAATCAACAAATGGAGGAAAATGAGATGAAAGTAAAACCACTTGGAGATCGAATACTTGTAGAAGTACTCGAAGCCGAAGAGAAAACAAGGGGAGGGATAGTTCTTCCTGACAATGCTAAAGAAAAACCCCAGCAGGCAAAGGTTGTGGCTGTGGGTAGCGGTAGAATCTCAGATGACGGTAAGGTTATTGCGCTTGAGGTTAAGGCCGGAGATAAAGTTATTTTCGGGAAATACTCCGGGACGGAGTTAAAGATAGATGGTAAAGATCTGATGATGCTCAAAGAAGATGATGTTCTTGGTATTGTAAGCTAATAGTATCGGAAGATACATTAGTATAATTTTGAAGGAGGAAAGATGGCAAAACAGTTAGAATATGGTGATGACGCTCGCAAATCAATTTTGCAAGGTGTCAGCAAATTAGCAAGAACGGTAAAGGTAACGTTAGGGCCAAAAGGAAGAAACGTTGCTATTGAGAAGAAGTTTGGCGCCCCCACAATAACTAAAGACGGTGTAACGGTCGCTAAAGAGATAGAGCTTGAGGATCCTTATGAGAATCTAGGCGCGGAAATGGTCAAGGAAGTAGCGTCAAAAACAAGTGATATAGCCGGTGATGGAACTACAACAGCTACTGTGCTCGCGGAAGCCATCTATAGAGAAGGCCTAAAGAATGTTACAGCCGGAGCTAACCCTATGCAAATAAAAAGAGGGATCGAAAAAGCTGTAGAGGTTGTGGTAGAAGAACTTAAGAACATGTCTACACCTACAAAAGAGACCGAGAAGATAGCTCAAGTAGCTACTATTGCCGCGAATAGCGATAAGGTTATAGGCGAGCGTATTGCTGAAGCTATGGAAAAGGTCGGTGCCGAGGGAGTTATAACTGTCGAGGAAGGTAAAACTCTGGAAACCAGCCTTAAGCTTGTAGAAGGTATGCAGTTTGACCAGGGATATCTCTCTCCTTATTTTGTTTCGGATACGGAAAGAATGGAATGTGTTATGGAGAACCCGTATATCCTTATATATGAGAAAAAGATATCCAGCATGAAAACTTTGCTTCCCATACTTGAAAAAGTAGCGCAATCCAACAGACCTTTTCTGATAATTTCAGAAGAGACTGAAGGTGAAGCATTGGCTACACTTGTGGTAAACAAGATAAGAGGGACTTTCAGCTGTTGCGCAGTGAAGGCACCCGGATATGGGGATAGAAGAAAGGCCATGATGGGCGATATTGCCGTTCTTACCGGAGGTAGAGCAATAACGGAAGATCTAGGGATACAGCTTGAGAATATAACCCTGGAAGATCTTGGTCAGGCAAAAAGGATATCCATCGATAAGGATAATACTGTAATCGTTGAAGGTGAGGGAAAAGAAGATGGCGTAAAATCCCGTATTACTCAGATAAAAAATGAAATAGATAACAGCGATTCCGATTATGATAAAGAAAAACTTCAGGAAAGGCTTGCTAAACTTGCCGGTGGAGTTGCCATAATCAGCGTTGGTGCAGCAACGGAAGTTGAAATGAAAGAGAAAAAAGCTCGTATTGAAGATGCTTTACATGCTACTAGAGCAGCGGTTGAAGAAGGGATCGTTCCGGGCGGAGGAATAGCTTTTTTAAGGGCAAGCCTTAAGCTTGAAGAAGTATCAAAAGACAAAAAAAATAATGATGAGAAAGTCGGTGTTGATATAATCAGACGCGCTTTGAGCGAACCGGTTAGCATGATAGCTACCAATGCCGGACAGGTTGGCGAAGTAGTCGTATCTAAGCTTCTCGCAAGCAAGACTACTAACGAAGGATATGACGCTGAGAACGATACTTATGTTGACATGGTAAAAGAAGGCATAATCGATCCGACTAAAGTCACGCGCACTGCGCTTCAGAACGCAGCCAGTATAGCTGCTCTTCTTTTGACGACAGAAGCAGTGATATGCGACAAACCTGACAAAGACGGTTCCGGCGGAGGTATGCCGCCAGGAATGCCGGGTATGGGCGGCGGAATGCCGGGTATGATGTAAATGAGACCACAACTTGCGGAACGAAGTGAACGCAAGTTGTCTGGTCGAATTTATCCTGAGCGAAGCCGAGCCAAGCGAGGAAGAGACGAAGGATCTCATATAGGAAATAAAGAAACAGATTGTTTCGTCACTGTGTTCCTCGCAAAGACAGACGGAACTCGTGGACAACGTAATACGATTGACTTATAGTCAATATGTGATAAAATTGAAGATGAACTTCGGGGTAAGGTGATCCGGAAACAGAGGAAATTCCTTAGCCGGCGGTGTTTTTCCCTAATAAGGGAGATAAGTCCGTGAGGTCTTAAATATGAGACCTGAATCCGTTAGAATCGGATACCGACCGTAAAGCCGGGATGGGAGAAGTGAAATTGTTACTCACAAAACCCCCGAAGTGTATGCTTCGGGGGTTTTTTTGTTTAAAGGGAATAGAGGATAAAAATGAAACTTAATACGATTGATGAAGCGATAAAGGATATCAGAAGAGGCCGGATGATAGTCGTAGTTGATGATCCTTCACGGGAAAATGAAGGTGATCTTATAGCTTCGGCTCAGAAAATAACGCCTGATAAGATCAACTTTATGGCTAAACATGGACGTGGTCTTATATGTGTTCCTATGCATGACAAAATTGCTGATAGACTAGGGCTGTATCCTATGACGCAAGGTCCGCAAAAGGATCCATTTAAGACTGCCTGGGCTGTTTCTGTTGATGCTGTCAAAGGGATAACTACGGGCATATCAGCTCATGATAGAGCAAAGACAATAAAACTTTTGTCAGATCCCGGATCCAGATCAAAAGATTTTGCTAAACCGGGTCATCTCTTTCCGCTTAGATCAAGAAGCGGAGGAGTTCTTGTCCGGGCGGGACATACAGAAGCTAGTACAGATCTCATGGAACTTTCCGGTTTGGCTCCCGTCGCCGTTATATGCGAAATAATGAACGAAGACGGGACAATGGCGCGTATTCCGAATCTGGTGAAATTTGCGAGCAAACACAAACTTAAGATATGTACCATAGAAGACCTTATCAAGTACCGGTGCAAGAAAGAACATATGATAAAAAAGGTCGCCGAAGCGGAACTACCTACATTGCACGGGGATTTTAGATTGCATGCCTATACTTCCAAACTTGATGATTATAAGCATCTGGCATTGGTTAAAGGTGATGTCACTAAAGGAGAGACCATCGTTCGTGTGCATTCTCAATGCCTTACCGGAGATATCTTTCATTCATTAAGATGTGATTGCGGGGACCAACTTGAAAAAGCAATGAAGATCATCTCTCGCGAAGGTAAGGGTGTGATACTCTATTTGGCGCAAGAAGGCAGAGGCATAGGGATCATGAATAAAATAAAAGCCTATGAGTTGCAGGATATGGGGCTTGATACTGTGGAGGCCAATGAAAAATTAGGATTTAAAGATGACCTTAGAGATTATGGTATAGGAGCTCAGATATTAGCTGACCTGGGTCTCAAAAAAATAAGATTACTAACCAATAATCCAAGAAAAATAGTCGGTCTTAAGGGGTATGGACTTAGTGTTATAAAACGAGAACCGCTGGAGATAAAACCGAGTAAGGATAATAGGAAATACTTGAAAGCAAAAAAGAACAGGCTTGGACACAAGCTCAGTAAAGTGTAGCGGTACAATAAGCACAAACTGGGGACATTCCCCGAGCGAAGCGCGGGAAGTGTCCCCCCTAGCAGAGGAGGATAAAATGGCAGGTACAAAGATAATTAAGGGTAAAATGAAAGGAAAAGGAAAAAAATTCGGCGTGGTCGTTTCTAGATTTAATGAATTTATTTCCTCAAAGCTTTTGGATGGTGCGGTAGATAGTTTGATCAAACACGGTGTCACAGAAACAGACGTTTCTGTAGTATGGGTTCCCGGCTCATTTGAAACGCCGATGCTGGCCAAGAAAATGGCAGATTCCGGTAATTTTGATGCCGTTATATGTCTTGGAGCGATCATAAGGGGGGAAACGCCTCATTTTGATCTGGTTTCCGCAGAAGCTGCCAAAGGAATAGCAAAAGTCGCTATGGATAGCAGTATTCCATGCATTTTTGGTATAATAACCGCTGATAATCTTGAACAAGCCCTTGATAGAGCGGGGACGAAAAGTGGGAATAAAGGAAGAGATGCCGCCATTACGGCGATAGAGATGTGCGATATATACAGGCAGGTGTAATATGAGAAAACGTACTGTGTCTCGAGAATTAGCTCTTAAGATCCTTTATGCAAGGGATATCACTAAAGAATCTGTTGGAGAGACTGACGAAAAATTTTGGGAACATAACGCTGGAAGAAGTCAAAGTATCCGGGAGTTTACGGAACATCTCGTGTTTGGCGTTGATGGGAAGATGAAAGATATAGATAGCGTTATCTCAGCCTGCTCGACTAACTGGGACCTGGATCGTATGGCTACCATAGATAGGAACATCTTGCGAATTGCTGTCTATGAACTTACCTGTGATGCAGAGACTCCGCCAAAGGTTGTTATAAATGAAGCGATCGAAATGGCAAAAAAATATGGTGACGAAAATTCCGGATCTTTTGTGAACGGTATCCTTGATGAAATTAAGAAAAGAAAGAAGATAAATGACGAAAAAAGTAGATAATAATAATTTTGCGGATCTCCATGTTCATACCGATTATTCTGACGGGATCTTTTCGCCCAAAGAGGTTGTTGATGAAGCTCTTAAGGCTTCATTGGGCGCTGTAGCGATAACAGATCATGATAGTGTTGATGCTATAGGGCCTTGCATTGAAGCAGGCTTGGGTTCGGAACTTGAAATAATTCCTGCAATTGAACTTTCGGCATCGAATGGAGAAAAAGAGATACATATATTGGGTTATTTTGTTGATTGGCAGGATCCTGAATTTCTTGATATGCTTCACGGCATGAAAACATCCAGAAGGAAAAGGATGGGGGAAATGATAGAACTTCTATCAAAAAAAGGGATAGAGATTCCTGCCGGCAGGATGTTGGGTCCAGAGAGTAGAGGAAGCGTGGGACGGCTTCATCTTGCGCGTGTGATGGAAGAAGAGAAATTGGTCCGAAATATATATGAAGCATTTGAAAAGCATATAGGTGATGGAAAAGACTGTCATGTGAAACATGAGCAGTTAGATTATAATGAAGCTATTTCCTGGATAGATAGAGTCGGGGGTGTAGCTGTTTTGGCGCATCCCGGAGCTTCCAGGGCTGATAAGGATATTCCCCTATATGTAAAAGCAGGCCTAAAAGGAATAGAAGTATATCACACAAAACACAGGGCAGCTGACAATGAACGGTATTTGAAGATCGCGGAAGAGAACGGACTTCTTGCTACGGGCGGATCTGATTGTCACGGAGGAAAAAAGAACGGGACAATACTTTTAGGCAAAGTGAGGGTAAGCCGTGATATTGTTGAGAGCTTGAGAGAAGAATCTGCTTTTAAGAAATGAAGATACAATGATCGGCCGGGATACCAGGACATGCCATGACTAAAAACGATAAGATATATATGCGGGAAGCGCTCTCTCTGGCTGAGAAAGCAAAAGAGAGAACCTATCCAAACCCAATGGTCGGGGCAGTTATTGTTAGATCGGGACGTATCATAGGAAGAGGATATCATAAACAGTTTGGTGGGATGCATGCGGAACCGGCTGCGATCGGCTCTTCTGATATAGATTGTATCGGTAGTGATATGTATGTTACTCTTGAGCCTTGTGATCATTATGGAAAGACCCCTCCTTGTACAGATAAAATAATCAAAAGCGGTATAAAAAGAGTTTTTGTAGCAATGAAAGATCCTAACCCATTGAATGCGGGTAAGGGTATAAAAAAATTGAGAAGGGCAGGAATAGAGGTATTTATAGGACTTCACCTGAAAGAAGCCGAATGGATAAATCGGAAATATCTGAAATATATTACAACAGGCATGCCGTACATTACAGTAAAACTTGCTCAATCTCTTGACGGTAAAATAGCCGCACGTGACGGATCCTCTAAATGGATATCTTCCGGAGCGTCGAGGCGACATGTGAAAAAGATACGAAGCACTTTTGATGCTGTCATGGTCGGGTCAAATACTATAAAAACAGATAACCCGTTACTTTTAGGGTCAGGCAAAAGAGTTCCGGCGCGTATTACTGTTGATACTTGCTTAAAGATCTCAGAGGAGACACAGCTAATAAAAACAGCTCGGAATGGCCCCGTTATTATCGGAACAACAGAACTTGCGTCTAAACAGAAGATTCGCCGGCTGGGAAGCATTCCCGGAGTCGAGATAGATGTCCGGAAAAGCCAAAGAGGGAAGGTTCCTCTTAAGTCTTTTCTGAAAGGCGTAGCTAAAAAAGGACTTATTAATATCTTGGTAGAAGGTGGAGGAGAAGTCGTTGGGAATATGCTGGACAATGGGTTGGTGGATGAGGTAATGGTTTTTATTTCTCCCAAGATAATAGGCGGTTCTTTCGGATCTATAAAGGGAGGCGGGGTCAAAAATATCGGAGAAGCATATGATCTTGATCATGTGAAGATCACAAACATTGGTCCGGATATTCTGGTTTCGGGAACTTTGAATAACAGGGGATAAAAATGTTTACGGGAATCATTTCAGAAATAGGGAAGATAAAAAAGATAACAAGAAAGCCGATGGGTAGTGAGCTTACTATCGTCTGTGAAAACATTTTCGCAGAATCGGTATTAGGAGACAGTATCGCGGTTAACGGAGTATGTTTGAGCGTAAACAGAAAAAAAGATGATCTGTCTTTTGATGTTGTTGGCAATACGCTTAAGAACAGTAATCTTAAAAGGCTGAAGGTCAATGATAAAGTTAACCTGGAAATGGCACTTAAATTTGAAGGCAAGATTAGCGGACACATAGTTACAGGGCATGTTGACGGAGAAAGAAAGATCAGAAACAGTAGAGTACAAGCCGGAGAAAGAATAATTGATATAGATATTTTACCGGGAGACGACAAATATCTTATTGATAAAGGGTCGGTAGCTCTGGATGGCATCAGTCTTACCGTAGGCAAAACAATGGGATCGTTCTTCAGGGTTTTTCTAATACCTCATACACTTGAGAATACTACACTTATGTCAAGAAAGCCGGGCGATCATATTAATGTGGAGTTTGATGCTTTGGCAAAGTATAATGAAAAAAGGTCAAGTAGTAGCGTGACTAAAACATATCTTGAAAGGAATGGGTTTATTTAATAAGAAGAACTCAATACGAAAGGAGTCAAACAATGAAAAAATGCGTTTTAATTCTTATTTTGATAGTTTTGACGCTATCGGTGCCGGTGAATTCATACGCCAAGAATAATCCGGCCACGAAACTCGGAAGAGGAGCCGCTAATTTGATTACCGGCGGAGTGGAAATCCCTAAAGGATTTATGGATTTCCACGCAAAGGACGGCTGGGTTTCAGGTGCGACCGCAGGCGTTTGTGTCGGTATTTTTAAGGCCATAGGACGTTCTTTTGTAGGGGTATACGAAATTGTTACTTTTTTAATACCCATACCCGAATACTATGAACCCATATTGACGGATCCGGAATATATGCTGTCCACAAACTGATACCTATTGACGGTACAATACTATAGTGATAATATAGCGCAATATGTTTTATGTATAGCAGTCGGGGCGTAGCGCAGCTTGGCTAGCGCGCCACGTTCGGGACGTGGAGGCCTCGGGTTCGAATCCCGACGCCCCGACCAATTTCGGGTCTTGTTTTAGGGGCAGAGGAGCAGGTACCGCAATTAATTTAGAAAATTTGTGCGAATATTATGAGAAGCATCCATGTTGTTTATAAGGGGCGCGTGCAAGGTGTCGGATTCAGATTCACTGTCGGAAGGATAGCAAAACGGTTCGATATGACAGGATTTGTAAAGAATGTTCCGGACGGGACAGTCGAAGTGCGGGCAGAAGGACCAACGGATCAGGTAGAATCGTTCATTGCAGACGTCAATGAGAGCATGGAAGGTTATATTCGCCAAAGTGTTGTAGAAGAAGAATCATATACCGGTAAATTTCCGGATTTTCGCATAGAAATGTAAGACACATTGAAAATGTTGATATCTTAACTAGGAGTAAAATGGTAAAGGTCAGATGCATATACGGGTTTCTGCTGATCGTCTTCATGGCGACCAGCCTTTTTGGGTTGGCAGGATGTGCCCAACTTAGAGATAAGTTTATAAGAAAGCCGGAAGAAGAGATCAAAAATAAGACATATTATGCCGTCAGGGAATATGATGTTGAGCCAAGTCTGGAACTCTATACTAAAAGGTATATTTTCTGGAAAACATGGCACAAGGAACTTTTGGATGTATTGCCGAAGGGAAATCGTAAAAAGATCGTCGTAGCGGTAGAACAGGAACTATCCAATCTTATGGATCTGCAGAACATGCTGGTGGAGGAAAAGGCTCTGTCCATGCAGGAAGATATAGATCAGCTTATGAGCATTGAAATGGAGATCAAAAAGAGTGGAGTAACCAGAGGCAATAAAGTACACATACGTCGTCAGCTTGAAAGTATCGGAAAAAAAGTGAAAAAGAACTTTTCCTACAGAAAGATGGGAGGATATGTGAGAGATGACTTCCGAGATAAATAAGACACCAGGTTTTAAAAAATTTGTTTTAGGTCCTATTGAAACAAACTGCTACATAATCTATGATCCTCACACAAAAAAAGGGGTATTAGTAGATCCCAGCGAAAACAGTCCCGTTATCAGCGAATACATCAAGCACGAAAAAATTGACATATTATGGACCATAAATACTCACGGACATGCTGATCATATTTTAGGGGATGAATATTTTGGGTATCCCGTGATGATACATGTTTTGGACAACCCCTTTCTTAGCGACCCCGGACTAAACCTGTCCGCAGTTCACGATACTCCTGTTGGCAATATAAGTGCCGAAAGACTCTTGCATGATGGTGATAAGGTGAGGTTAGGAGATCTCGTTCTTGAGATTTTGCATACTCCTGGGCATACTCCCGGAGGCATATCCATTAAATGCGGAGGTCTGCTTTTCTCTGGTGATACACTTTTTTATGAAGGAGTTGGACGGACCGATCTGCCGGGAGGAGATCAGCACACACTTGAGGCGTCGATAAAAGAAAAACTTATGGTTTTAGACGACAATATAAAGGTTTTTCCGGGTCATGGTCCCGAAACAACTATCGGGCATGAACGGAAGTATAATACATTCTTTTAAAAACAAAAAAATGAAGAATTATATTGAAGAGTTCATATTTTTTTTAGAAGCCGAAAGAGCCGTTAGTCCGAATACCGTGCAGGCTTATACTCATGATCTCAAAACTTTTTTTTCATATATCGAAGAGAATAAAAAAGGTCTAAAGGGGCTTGCCCGGGAAGACATAGTAAAATTTCTTATGTTTCTTAAGGATAAGGACCTTTCGACAACAACCATTGCCAGGAATCTTGCAACCCTAAAGACCTTTGGAAAATTTCTTGTCGCGGAAAGGGTTCTGGAAGAAAATATAGCCGGGATGGTGGAAACACCAAAAACCTGGAAAAAGATACCGGAAGTGTTGAACAAAGAAGAAGTAGAGCTTTTGTTGGAGGCTCCTTCGGGCAGAAAACCCGCGGCTATTCGGGATAAAGCTATCTTGGAACTTATGTATGCATCCGGCTTGAGGGTGTCAGAGGTAAAGGATCTTAAAAAAAATAGCGTTAACCTGGAAGCGGAATTTGTTAAATGTTCCGGAAAAGGCGGGAAGGAAAGGATCGTGCCGATGGGCAGGGCTGCTAGAAAGGCCCTGGAAAAGTATTTGGATAATGTCCGGCCCAAACTTTCAGAGAAGACTCACGATAATCATCTTTTTCTTTCGAAACTAGGCCTTGGTCTTTCTCGGCAGAGCATTTGGAAGATGCTGAAAAAATATGCAAAAGCAGCGGGCATACTCAAACATATTACTCCGCATACATTGCGCCATTCGTTTGCAACACATTTATTAGAGGGAGGAGCTGAACTTTTAGGTGTCCAGGAGATGCTGGGGCATGCGGATATTTCTACGACACAGATATATACACATGTGAATAAAGACAGGTTGAGGAAAACGCATCAAAAGTTTCATCCCCGAGCGTAAATAGTAGGGGTCATTAAGAACTGGTACTGTCACTAAGATTGTCACCCAACGGTGCGAGTATTACCCGCTCAAACAGTCCTCCCCCCACTGTTCCGCTTTGCGAAACAAAGCGACGGGGGTGCGGAACTCGCTGGCAATACTAACACCATTGGGTGACAAAGCTACGTTGCATTTAAGCGTTTTAAAATTATTGAAACACAAGCCGAACTTTGCGTTGTGCGATCGGCACAAACCGGGTCGTCACTCGACAGAATGAGTGTTCGCAGCGAGTTTCGCAGTCCGAAGGACGAGGACTGTCTGAGCCGGAATACTCATTCTATCGAGTGACGGAGTTGCTTTGAATTCAAGTTTTTATTTCCGACGATTATGAAAAACATTAAAAAGCTTATAGAGCAAATTCTGCCCGAGGCGGTTAGGGGGCTCATAACGGACGTTGGGAATATTGCTGACGAGTCGGGTGTCCGGGTGTTTCTGGTTGGCGGGATAGTTCGGGATCTTTTTTTGGGGAAGAGGAATCTGGATATTGATATTGCGGTCGAAGGGGATGCCATAAGATTTGCCGAAACGGTTAAATCGAAAATACCGGGTAAACTAACAGTATATAAAAAATTTGGAACAGCAACTCTCCTTTTAGGAGAAGGGGCAAGGATAGATCTTGCCTGTACGAGGAAAGAGAGTTACAGTTCTGTCGCTGCCATGCCTGAAGTGAGACCGGGATCTATCGAAGAAGATCTATCTCGCAGAGATTTTACAATTAATGCAATAGCAGTTAATATAAACAAGCAGGATTTTGGAAGTGTTGTTGATCTTTGCGGGGGGGAACAAGATATTAAAGCTGGGATAATCCGGGTTCTGCATGACAATAGTTTTATTGACGACCCTACAAGGATATTTAGGGCTGTAAAGTTTGAAAAAAGATTATCGTTTCATCTTGAAAAAAAGACAGAAAAGCTTATTCTTCAGGCAATAAAAATGGGCGTATTAGAGAAGATAGAAATGCGACGTATTAGTGCTGAAGAAGATCTTATTTCCAAAGAAGAAAAAGCCGAGTCTATACTCTTGCGGTTGGATGAATGGGGGGTAACAAAAGATAATATTAAGGAAAGATTGATATGATCGATCGAATGGAAAGAGTCGCCGGACTTATTAAAAGAGAGATTTCTATTATTCTGCAGGATGAGGTTAACGATCCGGATATAGGACCTCTTACGATCACAAAGATTGACATTACCCGGGACATGAGGATGGCGAAGGTATATTATGTTTTCTTTGACGAGGATCCAGTGAAAAGGAAAAATGGATCCAGCGCTCTTAAGAGGGCTTCGAAATTTGTTAGAGGTGAGATAGCGAAACGACTTTCAATGAAATATACTCCGGAAATCTCATTTAGAGAAGATGTCTCGAAAAGAAAAGAAGACTCTATTGATGATATTTTTAAAAAAATAGAAGAAGAACGGACTTAACCTAACAGAAAGGGATACTGTGGATATTGAAAACATAAGAAAGATAGCGAAGGTACTTAATTCTCGTGACAACTTCTTAATAACTGCTCATGTCAATCCCGAAGGGGATTCTATTGGCAGTCAGCTGGCCTTGTATCACATATTAAAACGAATAGGTAAGAACGTTATGATAGTGAATCAAGATCCTGTCCCCAACAACCTAAAATTTCTGCCCGGAGCGGACATAATAAGCCGGAACATTCCCGAGGGGATAGAGGATACAATAGTGATAATGCTGGATTGTCCTGTCCGGGAAAGGACAGGGAAAGTGAATAGGGCTCTTAACGAAGATCAGTTTGTAGTCAATATAGACCATCATGTGAGCAATGAGTTCTTTGGTGATCTTAATTGGGTCAATAAAGATGCCAGTTCGGCGGGAGAGATGATCTATCACTTGTCCTGCGAAATGAAAATTGGCATCGACAAGCCTCTGGCGATGAATATATACGCGGCAATAGTAACAGACACGGGTATGTTTAATTATGATAATACTTCCTCAGAAACACATATGATAGCAGGGGAGCTTCTGAAAGCAGGAGTGCCGGCTGGGAGTATGTACAACAATCTGTACGAGCAACGTTCTCCTGAAGAAATAATAATGTTGGGAAAAGTCCTCAGCACTTTAACTCTAGTGCCGGGAGAAGATATTGCATATATGGTTCTCACAAAAGATATGTGCGGTGAAGAAAGAGGAGCTTCTATACCCACTGACGGGTTTATTAATTTTGCAAGATCTGTTAAAGGTGTTGAGGTTGCTGTTTTTTTTAGAGAAGGCGAAGAGGACATAAAAAAGATCAATGTTAGTTTTCGGTCATCAGAAAAGGTGAATGTTAACCAAATAGCTTCCCGTTTTGGAGGAGGAGGTCATGCCAAAGCTGCAGGATGCGTGCTTCTTACCGGTCTAGAACAGGCCAAACGAGAGATACTTGAAGCCGTTAGAAAGGCTATGAATGAGGCGGATAGGTGAAAACTAAATGGATGATATAAACGGGATACTGATTGTAGACAAAGACAAAGAGATGACCAGTCATGATGTCGTCCATTATATCAGAAAGAAGTTTTCCGTGAGGAAAGTAGGTCATGCAGGCACTTTGGACCCTAATGCTACGGGGGTGCTTGTTCTTCTTTTGGGAAAATATACCAAAATGTCAGAGACCTTTACGGGTGAAGAAAAAGAATACATAGCTACCGTCCGGCTGGGACAAAGGACAGATAGCGGTGACTGTGAAGGTGAGATAATAGAGGAGAGAGAGATATTTGCGACACAGGAGGAGATAAGAGAAGAATTGATGTCTTTCAAGGGGGAGACTGACCAGATCCCCCCAATGGTGTCAGCTAAAAAGATAAAAGGGAAAAGGTTATATACTTTGGCGCGAAAAGGCATTGAGATTGAAAGAAAACCGAATAAAATATTTATCAGGGAGATAGAAGCGGAAAAGATAGATATCCCATTCATGTATATAAAGGTCACTTGTAGCAAGGGAACGTATATTCGTCAAATTGCCGATGACTTGGGTAAAAAGCTCGGATGCGGCGGACATTTAACCGAACTCAGAAGAACCAGATCAGGAGATTTTTCGATAGACAAAGCCTTGTCCCTAGCATGTATAGCGAAAATGAATATTAAGGATCTAGATGAAAATCTTATACGGATATAAGAATGCCGAGAAGAATTTAGCCAAACCGGTTTTGGCTATCGGTATATTTGACGGTATTCACCTAGGGCATAAGCGTGTTATAAAACGGCTTCTGAACGATTCCTCTCCTGGGAGCGATAAAGTGGTGGTGACCTTTGACCCTCATCCTCGTACTATTCTTTTCCCTAAAAGGGTGCCCCCCAGAATAATGTCTCTGGAACACAGGTTATCGATATTAGAAAAAATGGGAGTTGACGCGGTAATAGTCATACGTTTCACTGAATTTATCGCGAAAATGAGTCCCGAAGATTTTGTTAAAAAGATTTTAAAGGGTATTGGGTCCGAAAAAGTGTATATCGGTAGTAATTTCATGTTCGGACATGAACGTGGCGGGGATTCAAAACATTTTGTGCAGCTTGGGAAAAAACATGGAATAATCGTAAAAGAAGTTTCTCCCGTTAAAAACGGCAGAAAGATAATTAGCAGTACTTGGTTAAGAGACCTTATATCTTCTGGAAAGATAAAAAAGGCCGAAAAACTTTTGAGGCGCCCCGTATCGGTTTTAGGAACTGTAGTTAAGGGAGATCAAAGAGGGCGAGAGCTAGGCATTCCCACAGCAAACATTGATCCGCATCACGAAATTATCCCTCCTCCGGGTGTTTACGCAGTTATAGCTTGTTTTGACGGGTTATTGAGCAAGGGGGTGCTAAATATTGGGTTTAAGCCCACTTTTTATGGTCGGCAAATAAGAAGAAGGAAAGAACCTCAAATAGAGGTAAATATCCCCGGATATGACGGTGATCTTTATGGAAAGAACATGGAGATTTTTTTCATAAAGAAAATAAGAAGCGAAAAAAAATTTAGGAATGGGGATGCTCTTAAAAAACGGATTAAAAAAGACATTGAGATCGCAACGGAAATCCTGTCTAATAACGATGGGGTTAAAAAGATAGTGATCTATAACCCTTGTCTGTAGAGGGTTTTAGAGATGCTTTTGCATTCCGTTATTTATATAGTGCTAGAATTTGACTTTTGCCATTTATTATGTTATATTTCAGAAAATGAAAGGGGGGTAATATGAAGAAGTTTATCACAGTTTTATTTGTGATCACGCTAGTATTGTCATTTTCAGGTTCAGTTTTTGCCGAAGATATGCCAGAGGGAAAGGCTTATCCTGCGGGACCTATTCAGAAAGCCGAAAGAGGGTTTATGAACGCTGTTTTCGGATGGACTGAAATACCTAAAAGGATAGTGGACAAGACAAGAGAAACTAATCCGATAAAAGGTGTATTTTTAGGTCTATTCCAGGGTACATGTAAGGCGTTCGCAAGAACGGTTTCAGGCGCAGCGGAACTAGTAACATTTCCTATAGGTGGGTATGATAAACCCGCCGTTTTACCGGATATGCCTGCTGCAAAATAGGTCAAAGCAAGGGAAGTATATCATTTACGGTTTTAAAGAAAAACGAGCGGTTCTCAAGAGAACACGCTCGTTTTTCTTTGAGGTAGGTGTATAATAGTCATAAGGCTTGACGTAGGCCTTTTTGAGTGTTATACTTCTGCCCGTTGGAGAAAAACACATGAAACTTAAGTTGCCGGAAAGAAGACAGTTTGTCAGAATAGAGACTCCTCTTGATGTTGAGATAGAAGGAAAAGATGATGAATGGACAGCTATAACTAGAAATATTTCTCCTGTAGGGCTGGGAATAGAATCTCCGAGAGAGATAACGGAGAAAGAGGTAAAACTTGTTCTTCATCTGCCAATGGATGAGGATAAAATTAAGCTCCAAGGAAGGGTGATTTGGCACACTAGAACAAGCCTGGAAGACAACGCGCCGTATAGCGCGGGAATAGAGATATTCGAGATTGAAGAGAGAAAAAAGACCCTTTTTCTAAAGTTTCTGTGTGATCTTTTATACGATTCTGCTTATGAGGGCCGTACCTAATTTCCCGGAGGTGTATTTTGAGGATTATTAATTTTTTAACAGTGATTGCGATTATGGCGGTTATATGCAGCGGCTGTGCTGAAGTGGATGTCCCGCGCACTTCTGACCTTTTTGAGGATCCATTAGGCAAGGGGTCGGTAAAAATAGGCATGACTCAGGATCAGGTTATATCGATCTATGGCGTTGCCGATACGAAACGCACCGTTGTTTCGGGTGAATGGAATGGGAAAAGAGAAGAATGGTTCTATGAGGCCAGATATTCGGCGCTGCCCGTAAATGCAGGATACTTGGCAAAGGACATATATTTATATTTTGACGGGAAAAATCTAACAAATATCAGTGGAAGTCTTATGGGAAAAGATCCTGCTTCCGGGCTGGAGAAAGAGACTGACGGTTTCATCAAATGATCCCGAAAAATTTTAATGTTGAGGAGAAAGAATGCTACGCATCTTATGTAAGTCAAAGATTTCCAATGCTGTAATTACTGCCAAGGAGTTAGGGTATAATGGGAGTATTGGTTTAGATAAAAATATTATCGAAGCTACGGATATTCTGCCCGGAGAACAGGTGCAAGTCCTTAATGCAAATAACGGAGAAAGATTTACGACGTACGTTATAGAAGAAAAGGCGGATTCCGGGAAAATAGTTCTTTATGGGCCGGCCGCGAGAAAAGGCGAGCCTGGGGACGAACTTGTGATCTTGTCATATGGTTTGATGGAGACCAAGGAAAGCCATAATTTCAATATGAGAGTAGTAACTTTGGGCAAAAACAACCAATGTAAGAATAAATAAAAGTGGGACAATTAGAGCTAAAAACATACCCTGATCCGTGCCTGCGGATCAGAACCAAAACAGTAGAAAAATTTAATTCTGACATAGCAGAAACTCTGCGTGCCATGGCCTCGTTGATGCATGAAAGCCACGGAATAGGATTAGCCGCCACTCAGGTGGGGCTGGGTCTTAGTATCCTCGTTATTGATCCGGGAGACGGATTGATTAATATGATCAATCCTGAGATATTGGATCGCTCCAAGGAGAAAACCTATCTGGAGGAAGGCTGCTTGTCTCTTCCCGGGTTGACGGTGAACGTTAAACGTTCAAAGACAGTCAAGATCCGGGCGTGTGACGAAAACGGAAATTTTTTCGTTAAAACCTTTGACGATCTCGGAGCAAAAGCCGTGCAGCATGAGATGGATCACTTGAAGGGCATACTTATTATGGATTATTTGAATCCGATAATGCGTTTTGTAGCCGGACGAAAAATAATTAGCGGCAGGAATGCAAAAAAAACTTGTGAGGTTACTTGTAATGAATGAAAAAATAATAACGACAGAAATCAATGCCGCGCTTAAGTCCGGGGACAAAGTAAAAGTCTCGGTATTTAGAATGCTATTAAGCGATGTGAAGAACTTAAGGATAGAGAAAAGGGTAAAGGAACTTGATGAAAAAGACACCCTTACAGCGATGAAAAAGATGGTAAAAAGATATAAAGACTCCATCGAACAATTCAAACAGGCCGGACGCGATGACCTTGTAGAGAAGGAAACAGGAGAACTAGATGTATTGCTTGCGTACATGCCCAAAGAAATGAGTGAAGATGAGATCAAACGTATAGTTGACGAGGCGATAGATGAAGTGGGCGCTAAAACTATGGCGGATATGGGAAGTGTTATGAAGATAATTCAAGAAAGGACTTCCGGCAGGGCGGACGGCAAAATTGTCAGTCAAATGGTCAAGGATAAATTGATCTAAAAAAAAGGAAAAGAATAAAACGACGGGAGGACCACTGAAATATTTTTCATGACCTCTCGTTCTTTTTATGATGTAACATGTATATTCTTATTTTAACAATCCTATTAATTTTTTCAGCTTTTTTTTCAGGATCAGAAACTGCTTTCTTCTCCTTTGATAAGCTGAGAATGGGGCAGATAGAGAAACTAAAGATCCCTGCGTCTCGACGCGTAATGAAGCTTCTTAAAGATCCATACAGGCTTCTTGTTACACTTCTGGTAGGTAATACTATTGTCAACATAGCAGCTAGTGCTGTTTTTACGGAGTTTTTTCTCTCTCGAATGGGAGAAAACGGCATTGGAGTGTCGATTGTTCTTATGACTGTTATAGTACTTATTTTTGGGGAAGTGACACCAAAAATGTTTGCATTGTCACATGGAGAGAAAATGGCTTTTATGACGGCTCTACCTATAAAAGTCTTGGACACATTGTTTTCTCCGATGCGCGTGGTTTTGACAAGTATAGCGAAATATATTCTGCGAAGTTTTGGCGTAAAAACATCAATATCTGTGCCGACAGTAACAGAAAGAGAGATAAGATCTATTTTGCATATCTCAAGAAAACACGGAGTGGTGAAGAAAAAAGAAAAAGATATGATAGAGGGTATTTTTGAATTTAAAGAGTTGAATGCCGCGGATATTATGACTCCTAGGATAGATGTAGAGGCGCTGGATCTTACATTAAAAGAAGAAAAGTTAATTGAACAGATGAAAGAGAGTCAATATTCAAGATACCCAGCTTATGTTCATACTTTAGACAATATTGTTGGTATAGTTCATGCCAAAGATTTTCTGATAGCTCAAGATGTTCTCGTAAAAGATATTGTAAAGAAACCTTTTTTTGCTCCGGAAAATATGAGAATTGATGACCTTTTGAGGGAGATGCAAAAAAAACATACCCATATGTCTGTGGTTACTGATGAGTATGGAGTAACTTCTGGGGTTGTTACAATTGAAGATATTTTAGAAGAAATTGTTGGAGAGATACGAGATGAACTTGATTTTGAAGCTCCAAACATACACATGATATCCAAAAATACTTATGAAGTTGATGGTAGAACTCACATAGATGAAGTGAACGAAAAGCTGGGGACAGGAATTGAAACAGAAGAAGTAGACACTATTGGTGGGTTTGTAATATTAAGTATGGGTAAAATTCCGCGCTCAGGAGACAGAGTGGAATCAGACGGTTTTAGTTTCATTGTTAATGATGTTTCAAAGAACCGTGTTACTAAGCTTACTATAGAGAAAATTAGTCGTTAAGAAAAAACATTGAGGAAAAAGGGTAATGATAAAGTTGTATATGATTCTTATTTTGGGAGCTATTTTTATGAATGCTTTTTTCTCGGCGGCAGAAACTGCTCTTACAAGCTCCAGCAAAATTAAGATCAAAGGACTTGCCGATTCCGGGAATGTGCGCGCTGTTAAATTAAGGGAATTTCTTAGCAAAAAAGGCGCATATCTGGGTACGACGCTTGTAGGAACGAATATCGCAGTTGTTATTACGGCAGCTCTAGCTACGCGCATATTTTCAGAGTTTGTTGATCCTAGAATTGTCCCGGTTGTTGTAGTTGTTGTTTTGACACCTATTACTCTTCTTTTCGCTGAAATAATACCTAAAATGATAGCGTATCAATCCTCTGAGAGGCTTGCTCTTAATGCCCTGTCTCCTCTTAAAGTCTTTTTTAGAGTGTTTTATCCGGTTATTGTCTCGATCAATGCAATATCCTCTTTTCTGCTACGTCCTTTCAAACATAGAGAGACATCATGGGATGCTGCTTTTACTAAGGGGGACATAAAGAGATTACTTCTTATTGGACATGAAGCTGGCGATGTAGAAGCTGATGAAGTTGAATTAATTCATAAGGTTCTGGATTTTGGTACCAGAAAAGTTGAAAGCATAATGGTACCACTTTATAGAGTTTCCTCTATAGAAGGGGAAGATACGGTCGAGGATCTCAAGAAACTTGTGTCGCTTACCGGATTTTCTAGGGTACCAGTTTATGAGGGAGGAAAGAAGAATATAGTTGGAATCGTGAATATTTATGATATACTTTTTGGAGAAACATCTGACCCTGATAAAGTGAAAAATTTTATAAGAGATCCTGCATATATTAACAGAAAAGATCCACTTGATATAATGCTTGCTCGGTTGCGTCACAGAGGACAACCCATGGGCATAGTTACGGATGATAGCGGGGATGTTTGCGGCATTGTAACAATAGAGGATGCTTTGGAGGCAATAGTCGGGAAGATTGGAGACGCCGAAAAGGGAGACGTTGAATGAATCTGATATTTGTTATACCAGTAGTTGCCATCATAGTTATATCCACTTTCATCGTAAAAATAGCATCCGTAGCGCTGAATCTAACGGGTTTGGACGAGAAGCGTGCTTTTTTTCAATCGCTTTCTGCTTTTACTGGTACAGGGTTTACGACCAGGGATTCAGAGCTGATCGTAAACCATGATATCAGACGAAGAGTAATAATGTTCCTCATGATATTGGGTAACGCGGGTTTGGTTTCAGTTATCACTACCCTGACGTTATCTTTCTTAAAAGGCGGGTCTACGCCCATACTTGTCAATACGGTAGTCATTCTTGTCGCAATTCTTCTTCTTATCAAGATAGCAAGCAATAAGGGGATAATGAGACGGTTGACTAAAAAGATACAGGAAAAACTTATTAAGAGTTCAACTTTTACAAAACGACCCGTCGAAGAGATCTTGCGTCTAGCCGAAGGCTACGGAATAGCTGAAATAACGTTGACCGAGCAATGCGCGGATATAGGAAAAACCCTTTTCGAATCGTCTTTGAGGAAGCAGGACATTCTGATACTGGCTATTGAAAGAGGACGTGAAGTTGTCCCTGCGCCGCACGCATCAGATCAGCTTTTATTGAACGATACCGTGATATGTTATGGTAAACTTGAAAATATTTCTCGAATAAGCGGACAAAAATAATTTGTATAAAATTTATGTGTTGAATGAAATATGATGGGAGGAAAATGAGAAGAGCTCTGTCTGTTATATCATTAATTTTGCTAGTGTCATTTCTTGCCGGATGCGGAGAAACGGTTAGCGGTATGGTAAGGGATACCAAGCGCATCGGTTCCGGAGTACGTAAGGTCTTTGTTAGAGAAGGTAGTTAACGGGTCCTGATACATTCGTGATAGAAAATAAAGCAGCAATAAAAGACAAAATTAAGAGAACCGGTTCCATGTATCCAAAGTTGGCGAACCTTCTGCAAAGATGCGAGTTTTGTCATCATGCGTGTAAGGTTGACCGAACATCGAAGCAGCGCGGCAAATGCGGATGCGGGCGGGAAATGGTTGTATATACTCATGGTCCGCATCGTGGTGAGGAACCGCCGTTATCTGGTAAAGACGGTTCCGGAACGATATTTTTCTCTCCATGTAACCTTGAATGCGTATATTGTCAAAATCACAAATTTAGCGCAAAGCAAAATGGAAAGATAGTTTCTGCCAGGGAACTTGCCGGGATGATGCTGGATCTGCAAGAAAAGAAATGCCACAATATTAATCTTGTCACCCCTACTCCGCACATAGCTTCAATAATAGAAGCACTTTTTTATGCTTACTCAGACGGGTTAAAAATTCCCGTGATCTATAATACCGCAGGTTATGATTCTCCTGAAGTGATAAACTTACTTGACGGCATCATAGATATATACCTGCCTGACATGCGATATTCTTCTAATGAAATGGCTGAAAAATATTCAAAGACACCGGGTTATGTTGAGGTTAATAGAGAGCTGGTTAAACTTATGAAAGAACAGGTCGGTGATCTCTTTCTTTCAGACGACAATATCGCGACAAGAGGGCTGATAATACGGATATTACTCCTTCCTCAAGACATTTCCGGCACTGAAAGAACCTTTGATTTTATTCGCACTTATCTTGGAGTTGGTACGTTTTTAAGCGTGATGAGTCAATATTATCCGGCCTATAAAGCAGCCTCAGATGAAAAATTGAAAGGAAGGATCGGAAAGGCATATTACGACAGGATTCTGGACAAAATGAAGCATCTTGAGCTGCATAATGGATGGATACAGCCCCTAGAGGGAGGGTTTGATCCCTCTTTTGCAGGCGAAAATTTCTAGCACAAGAGCATATTTTCCTTGATTTTCTCTTATATTTATAGATAATAGCCAAGAGGGATCAATTCCCATTTTCTGGGGTTTTGTTAAACAAAGACGTTTCTCCCGAAAGGAGAACGTTTTTTTTATAAAGGGTACAAAATATCGGAGGGAAACATGCACAAAATCATTTACAAAGAAAGACTTAATCCTGAAATATGTCTCCTAAAATTTGAAGCCAAAGATCTTGCCGCGGCATCAAAGGCCGGACAATTCATAATAATACGCATTGATGAAGAAGGGGAGAGATTTCCTCTCACTATGTACGATTGGGATGCTTCCGAGGGGAGCGTTACCGTTGTATGTCAAGCCATAGGCGTGAGCACGAAAAAGCTATGTTCACTTAATGAAGGCGATCATGTTCTTGATCTTGCGGGACCATTAGGACATTCTACGGACACAAAAGACATAGGACGCGTGCTTTGTATAGGCGGCGGCGTCGGTACAGCTGAAGCATACCCAATAGCAAAAGCTATGCATGAAGCAGGGAATGAGGTTGAGGTTATAATTGGAGCGAGAACAAAAGATTTGGTGATATGCGAGAAAGAGATCGGGGAATTCTGTGATAAGGTACATGTGACCACGGACGATGGCACGCACGGCCGAAAAGGATTCGTTACGGATGTTCTAAAAGAACTTTTGGATAAAGGTGACTATGACCTCGTATTTGCTATAGGACCGGTGATCATGATGAAAATGGTCTCGGAAATGACTAGGCCTAAAAAAGTAAAGACTTTAGTATCCCTTAACTCCATAATGATAGATGGAACCGGTATGTGCGGAGGGTGCCGTATAAAATACGGTTCTGAATCAAAATTCACTTGCGTGGATGGTCCTGAATTTGACGGACATAAGGTAGACTTTGATGATCTTATGACCCGGACGGGACAGTACAAAGATAAAGAGAGTATCGCATTAACTAGGCATGAACATACTTGCCGCATAGGCCTTGGAAAGCAAGAAGACTGAAGCAGATCTTCTAAACACTATTAAAAGGATAGATAATGAGAGAACAATCCCCAAAAGAAAGAATAAAAAATTTCAATGAAGTCCCATATGGTTATTCAGAAGAAGAAGCCGTACAGGAAGCTTCAAGATGTCTGCAGTGTAAGACAAGGCCCTGCGTTAAAGGGTGTCCGGCGGATATCAAGATTCCTGAATTTATATTGGCTATCAAAGAAAACCGATTTAAAGATGCTATTGGGTTAATAAAAGAGACTAACAGCCTTCCTGCCGTATGCGGCAGGGTCTGTCCGCAAGAAGACCAATGTGAGAAGGTCTGTGTTCTTGTTAAGACCGGAAAACCTATTAACATCGGAAGCCTTGAAAGATTTGCCGCTGATTGGGAGATTGAAAATGATAAAAAGAACCCTAACAAAGATAAGGCTATAGAAAAGAGTTCGAATGACGGAAAGCAAAAGGTCGCTGTTATCGGAGCCGGACCTGCCGGTCTTACTGCGGCAGCAGACCTTGTAAAGAAAGGGTATGCTGTTACACTTTTTGAAGCTCTTCATAAACCGGGAGGCGTACTTACATACGGTATCCCTGAATTCCGTTTGCCAAAAGACATAGTACAAAAAGAGGTCAGGAGCATTCAAGAAATGGGTGTGGACCTTAAAATAAACTATATTATCGGCAGGATAAAAAAGATAGAGGATCTGCGCAAGGATGGGTATAAAGCATTTTTTATTGCTACAGGTGCCGGTCTACCTTACTTCATGGGAATCGAAGGTGAAAATCTTAATGGGGTTTATTCTGCAAATGAGTTTTTAACTCGAGTAAACCTTATGAAAGCTTATAAGTTCCCGGAATACGATACTCCGATAAATGTTGGGGAAAATGTTGCGGTCATTGGAGCCGGGAATGTGGCAATGGATGCCGCGAGATGCGCTTTAAGATTAGGATCGAAAAAGGTTTATATTGTGTACAGACGGTCAAAAGCAGAAATGCCCGCCAGGATAGACGAGATACATCATGCAGAGGAAGAAGGAATTATATTCCACCTCCTGACTACTCCTACTAAAATAACAGGAGATGAGGCAGGACGGGTAAGGAAAATGGTATGCCTTCAGAATAAACTTGGAGAACCTGATGACAGCGGCCGAAGAAGACCCGTTCCCATAGAAGGTTCCGATTTTGAAATTGATATTGATACGGTCATAGTTGCTATCGGTAACGGTCCCAATCCGCTTTTGCTGAATACCATTGAAGAGCTGGATCTTACCAAGTGGGGCAATATCAAGGCAGATGATAGTGGAAAAACGAATGTCCCGGATATTTTCGCAGGTGGAGACATTGTGACGGGAGCCGCAACAGTCATAGCGGCAATGGGCGCAGGAAAGGGCGCTGCCAACACTATAGATGATTATATCAAGTCCCTGAAATAGAAGTTGCAATACATCTATATATGAATATAATATCCCTATCCGGGATATATATTCTTTTAACACTTCATATAAGATAAGGATTAAGAAAAATTGAAAGCCATAGTACTATTTGAGGACGGAAAATTGTTTGAGGGGGAGCATTTTGGTGCTGTAAAGCCAGCCTCTTTTGGAGAGTTAGTCTTCAATACAAGCATGTCTGGGTATCAGGAGATTATTACTGACCCTTCATACAAGGGACAGTTAGTTACGATGACATATCCCCTTATTGGGAACTATGGAGTATGTGAAGAAGATGTTGAGTCTACCGGTCCCCAAATAGAAGGATTCATAGTAAAAGAGTTATGTGAGACTCCTAGCAATTTTCGCTCCCAAATGTCGCTCGACGAATATTTTAAAAAGCATAATGTTATCGGGATACAGGGAGTTGATACTAGAGCGCTGACCCGGCACCTGCGTACACAAGGTGCTATGAAAGGTGGTATTTTTACCGGACAGAATGATATAGAAAAAGCAATAGACAGGGTAAAAGCTTCTCAGGGACTAGTAGGACAAGATCTTATAAAAGAAGTTACATGCCCCTCAAGAACAGAATGGAATGCTGAAGGCGAACTAAAAGTCGTAGTACTTGACTGCGGAGTAAAATATAATATCTTGAGACATCTAGAAAAAAGAGGATGTAAAGTTATCCTTTTCCCGGCCGGAACTGATGCCGAAACTATGCTTAAAGAGAACCCTGACGGGATACTTCTTTCGAACGGTCCCGGAGATCCGGAAGGTGCGCCCTATATTCCGGATACGGTACGTTCACTTCTAGGGAAAGTACCTATTTTTGGTATATGTTTGGGTCAACAAATGCTTGGTCTCGCTCTTGGCGGGAAAACATACAAACTTAAATTTGGACATAGAGGCGGGAACCAGCCGGTTAAGGATCTTGCTACTGGTAAGGTTAGTATAACTTCTCAGAATCATGGGTTTTGTGTAGACCATGATTCTTTAAAAGACAAAGATGTAGAAGTTACGCATATTAATTTGAATGACGGGACAGTTGAAGGTATAAAAAATGAAAAACTGAATTTTCTCAGCGTACAGTTTCATCCCGAAGCGGGACCGGGTCCAAATGATGCTACATACCTTTTTGATGAATTTATTGAAAACATGAGACAAAAGAAAAAATAATGCCTAAAAGAGAAGATATAAAAAGTGTTTTAATAATCGGTGCTGGACCAATAATTATTGGGCAGGCCTGCGAATTCGATTATTCGGGGACACAGGCCTGTAAAGCCATAAGGGAAGAGGGATACAAGGTAATACTTGTAAACTCTAACCCTGCCACTATTATGACTGATCCTGAACTTGCCGATAAAACTTATGTGGAACCGGTTACGCCTGAGACGGTTGCCAAGATAATAGAAAAAGAAAGGCCCGATGCCATACTTCCCACATTAGGAGGGCAGACTGGACTTAATACTGCCATGAAGCTTTATGAGATGGGGGTTTTCGAAAAATACGGAACGAAAATGATCGGGGCGGATTATCCTGCCATAAAAAAAGCTGAAGACCGCGATGAATTCAAGAAAGCTATGCAGCGCATAGGACTTGATCTCCCCAGAAGCGGAATAGCATGCAATATGGAAGAAGCCATAGCTATTACTGAAGATATAGGGTTCCCTTTGATCGTCAGGCCGAGTTTCACCCTTGGAGGAACCGGGGGCGGGGTGGTAAACAATATTGAAGAGTTTAAAAAGATAGCTGAGGGAGGACTGCGTAACAGCATGATCAGCGAAGTCCTTATAGAAGAATCTATTGCCGGGTGGAAAGAATACGAGCTTGAAGTTATGAGGGATAAGAAAGATAACGTTGTAATCGTATGTTCTATAGAAAACCTTGATCCGATGGGTATACATACAGGTGACAGCGTAACAGTCGCTCCGCAGCAGACCTTATCCGATAAAGAATATCAAAAGATGCGTGATGCCTCAATAGATATCATCAGAGAGATTGGGGTCGAGACCGGAGGATCTAACATACAGTTCGCGGTAGATCCCCAGGACGGACGCATGATAGTCATTGAGATGAACCCCCGGGTATCAAGGAGTTCCGCTTTGGCAAGTAAGGCCACAGGCTTTCCTATTGCTAAATTCGCGGCAAAATTGGCTGTTGGATATACTCTTGACGAGATATCGAATGATATCACAAAAGAAACTCCCGCGTCTTTCGAACCCTCGATAGATTACTGTGTAGTAAAGATCCCGCGTTTCACCTTTGAAAAATTCGCAGGTGCCGATTCAACTTTAGGTGTATCAATGAAATCTGTCGGAGAGACAATGGCTATAGGCCGTACTTTTAAAGAATCTCTGCAAAAAGGTTTAAGAGGTTTGGAAACCGGTCGATCCGGGCTGGATTCTTTTAAGGATGCAGAGAGCCTTAAAGAAGATGAGTTAGATGCTCTTCTTGCTAAACCAAACGCTGAAAGAATATTCTATGTCAGAGAGGCTTTCGTGCGAGGGTATAGTGTCGAGAAAATATTTGGCCTCACAAAGATAGATCCCTGGTTTTTGCATAATATCGAGCAAATTATAACACTTGAGAAAGAACTTAAAAATCAACTTGGCGGATTAGACGTGACTGATAAAGATAAAGGTCTTTCTCTGAAAAATACATTTTTGAAAGCAAAAAGAGCCGGATTTAGTGATGCGCAACTTTCAGTTATGATAGGATGCACCGAACCCCAATTCAGGGATTTACGTAAAAGTATAGGCCTTATTGCGACATACAAACTTGTAGATACATGTGCGGCTGAATTTGAAGCGTACACTCCATATTATTATTCGACTTATGAAGATGAATGTGAAGTCATCCGTTCAGACAGAAAAAAGATAATGATACTTGGAGGAGGCCCAAACAGAATAGGCCAAGGCATAGAGTTTGATTACTGCTGCTGTCATGCATCGTTTGCTCTTAAGGAACTTGGTTTTGAGACCATTATGGTCAACTCAAATCCGGAAACGGTCTCAACGGATTATGATACCTCTGATAAGCTTTATTTTGAACCGTTGACATTTGAGGATGTAATGAATATCGTCGACAAAGAGAATCCTGACGGTGTAATCGTACAATTTGGCGGGCAGACTCCTCTAAACCTCGCTAAAAGATTAGAAGATGCAGGTGTCCCCATAATCGGGACTTCAGTCAAGTCAATCGCTCTTGCCGAAGACAGGGAACAATTTAAAGCGCTTCTCGATAAATTGGGCCTAAAACAACCGCCAAATGATACAGCTATTTCTATAGAAGAGGCCGAGGAGAAGGCTTTAAAGATCGGATATCCGGTAGTTGTAAGACCTTCCTATGTTCTTGGCGGTCGGGCAATGCGTATAGTGTATGATGAGGCTTCTTTAGAAGAGTTTATGAAAGAGGCAGTAAAGGTCTCTCCGGGCCATCCCATTCTTCTTGATAAATTCCTGCAAAACGCCATTGAGGTCGATGTAGATGCCCTGGGCGATGGAGAGGATGCGATAGTTGCGGGTATTATGGAACACATTGAAGAGGCCGGTATACATTCCGGCGACTCGGCATGTGCGCTTCCTCCACATTCGATATCAGATAAAACTATGGAACATATCCGTGATTACACAAAAAGACTTGCTGAAGCTTTAGATATACGAGGTTTGATGAATATTCAGTACGCAGTACAGGGTAATGATATCTTTATACTTGAAGTCAATCCTAGAGCATCACGCACTGTTCCGTTTGTCTCAAAAGCCACGGGTGTACCTTTAGCGAAAATAGCGTCAAAGATCATGGCGGGTAAAAAACTTAAAGAATTAGGCGTAAAAGATCCTATGAAAGGATTGAAATATACCAGCATAAAAGAATCCGTCTTACCTTTTTCAAAATTTTCAGGTGTAGATATTCTTTTAGGTCCGGAAATGATGTCCACCGGTGAAGTTATGGGTATTTCAGAAAATTTCGGTAATGCATTCATTTTAGCTCAAGAAGGTGCGGGACAAAGCCTTCCTGAAACCGGAAAAGTGTTTATCTCGGTACAGGACGGTGATAAGCGCAATATAGTTTTTCTGGCAAAAAAATTATATGACTTTGGATTCAAACTTTGCGCGACAGAAGGGACCGCAAAGATCCTGCGCAACAATAATATGGATGTTGAGGTAATTAATAAGATGAATGAGGGTAGCCCCAATGTCATGGATATGGTAAAAGGGGGTACGGTCGACCTCATTATTAATACGGTATACGGAAAAAAACCGCATAAAGACGGCGCACAGATACGAAGCGCCGCAATAATGCGCGGCATTCCCTGTATAACGACCCTTGCAGGAGCCCAGGCTTCGGTCAATGGTATAGAATCTATTTTGAATACGGAAATTAGCGTGAAATCATTGCAGGAATACTACGAAGGATAAAAATGAGTAAGAAAGAATATTGCGGGGTTTTCGGGATACAAGATCATCCTTCTGCGGTCGACCTAACGTATCTTGGATTGTATTCTCTGCAGCATCGGGGGGAAGAATCCTGCGGGATAGCTACCTTTAACGGAAAAAAATTACGTCAATGTAACGGTATGGGTTTAGTTTCTGAAGTACTTACAAAAAACAAATTGAAAGAACTTAAAGGTTCAACGGCAATAGGCCACGTCCGTTATTCTACAACAGGGTCAAGTATTCTGAAAAATGCTCAACCTTTTGCTATCAGACATAACCGTGTCGTTGTTTCTATTGCTCATAACGGAAATCTCATAAACGCCGTAAAACTCAGACGAAAACTTGAGAAAGAAGGCGCGATATTTCAAACTACCATGGATTCAGAGATAGTACTGCATCTTTTGGTAAGATCTGAAAAAGAACAGTTTGAAGAAAGGGCGATAGATGCTCTCGCGCAATGTGAAGGAGCATATACCATGCTTTTTCTGACGGGAGATAAACTTGTCGGAGTCAGGGATCCTTACGGATTTCGTCCTTTGTGTTTAGGTAAAAAGGACGGAGCATACGTACTTGCTAGCGAAACATGCTCACTGGATCTTATAGATGCCGAGTTTATCAGAGAAATAGAACCGGGAGAAATGGTCACGCTTTCAAATGACGGTATTAAGTCGGCGTTTCCTTTCAAAAAGCAAACACCTTCACCGTGTATCTTTGAATTTATATATTTTTCACGTCCAGATAGCCATATTTTCGGTGACAGCGTTCTCAAGGTTAGGAAAAGGTTAGGAAGAAGACTTGCAGAAGAACACCCTGTAGACTCTGACATTGTTATGTCTATACCTGACTCCGGGAATTATGCGGCATTAGGATATTCAGAGCAGAGCGGTATTCCTTTTGAGTTCGGGATGATACGTAATCATTATGTGGGAAGAACATTTATTCAGCCTTCACCCGAAATGAGGGAACATGGGGTTAAAATAAAGTTGAACCCGGTCAGAGATGTCCTAAAAGGGAAAAGGGTAATAGTTGTAGAAGATTCTATAGTGAGAGGTACTACCACAGTGGGCAGAATAAAGGCAATACGAGATGCCGGCGCAAAAGAGATTCATATGAGAATAAGTTGTCCTCCTATAAAATTCCCGTGTTTCTATGGAATAGATTTTCCGTCAAGAAAAGAACTGATTGCCAATATGCAGCCGACCATTGATAAGATAGGTAAGTTTATCGGTGTTGACAGTTTAAAATATATAAGTTTGGAAGGTATGCTAGAAGCCGCTGATGGAGGGAACAAAACATTTTGTAATGCTTGTTTTAGCGGTAAGTATCCCACAAAAGTTAATAAGAATGCTTTAAAGACACCTTTTGATAATTGTTGAAGTAAGGACTTGTAGGGGAAAGATCTGTTATGACTAAATATATTTTTGTTACAGGAGGCGTGGTATCAAGCTTGGGAAAAGGCATAGCCGCCGCATCTATAGGAAGACTGCTCGAATGGAATGGCTATAAGATAGCTATGCTAAAATGTGACCCTTACATAAACGTTGATCCCGGAACAATGAATCCCTATCAGCATGGAGAAGTATATGTCACCGATGACGGTGCGGAAACCGATCTCGATCTGGGACATTATCATCGCTATACAAACTCACCGCTCTCACAATCCAGCAATATAACTACCGGAAGGATATATCAAGAAGTTATAAAAAAGGAAAGGCGCGGAGATTTTCTGGGAGCTACCGTTCAGGTTGTTCCACACATAACAGGTGCGATAAAAGACGGTATCAGGCGCGTAAGGAAAGAAAATAAAATTGACGTAGTTATTGTTGAACTAGGGGGAACTGTCGGCGATATTGAAGGACTTCCTTTTTTGGAAGCTATACGTCAGATGAAAAATGAGGAAGGTCTAGGTAATGCTATAAACGTACATCTGACGTTAATTCCATACATTAAAGCCGCAGGAGAGATAAAAACCAAACCAACACAGCATTCGGTAGGTAAATTACGTGAGATAGGGATACAACCTGAGATATTGATGGTACGCACAGAACGCCCGCTAGATAAAGGGTCCAGGTCAAAAATATCGCTTTTCTGTAACGTAGGGGAAGAATGTGTTATTGAGGCCGCGGATGTTCAGGATATATATGAGATACCCCTAAAATTTAAACGTAAAGGAATGGATAAGATCATACTGCAAAAACTCGGTTTGAAATCTAAAAAAAGAAAAGATACGAGTAATTGGGAAAAACTGATAAAAATAGGAAAAAACTCAAAAAAGACAGTGAATATTGGTCTAGTGGGCAAGTATATAACTCTTCAGGATGCCTATAAATCTATTGACGAATCCCTTAAGCACGGTGCACTTGCAAATGACATAAAGCTTGATATAGTCAAAATGGAAGCGGATGACCTTGAAAAAATGTCATCGCGCCAGATAAAGAACGCTTTTAAGGACATTTCAGGAATTCTTGTTCCCGGAGGTTTTGGTTTTCGGGGAATTGAAGGAAAACTTGTGGCTGCTGAATATGCCAGAAAAAACAAAATACCCTACCTGGGTATATGCTTAGGAATGCAGATAGCAGCTATAGAATTCGCTCGTAATGTTTGCGGACTTAAAGGTGCCAACTCAACTGAATTTAATAAAAAAACAAAGCATCCCGTTATTTCACTTTTATCAGAGCAGAAAAACATCAAATGGATGGGTGGAACGATGAGGCTGGGCAAATATCTATGTAAACTAAAAAAAGGCACTTTGGCCCGTAAAACATATGGCAAAGACGAAATATATGAGCGCCATCGTCACCGGTACGAATTCAATGGTGAATACAAGGCATTGTTCAAAAATAAAGGAATGGATCTCAGCGGAATACATCCAAAAGGAAGCTTGGTTGAAATAGTGGAAATAAAGGACCATCCATGGTTTGTCGCGGTACAGTTCCATCCGGAATTCAAATCGAAACCGGATCGTCCGCATCCGCTGTTTACAGGGTTCATGGAAGCAGCAGAAAAGTTTTCTGTTAAACGGGAGGATAAGATACAGTGAATATGACCAAGGATATAGAAAAAGCTAAAGATCACTTCGGTGTGCTTTTAAAAGAGCAGCTCGACCGCATAGAGATTATGAAAAAAGAGAATGCATGGATCGATTACAGTTCTCTTAAGCCTATGATAATCGGTGTTTGTTGGGGCGACGGCATAGGGAAGGTCATCTCTAAACATGCACAACGTGTACTCGAATATATGCTTAAAGACGAAAAAAAGAACGGTTTAGTAGAGGTTCGAGATATTTCCGGACTTACGATAGAGAATAGGGTGAAAACAAAAAAAGCCATTCCGGACGATGTTCTTTCAGAACTGAAAAAATGTCATGTTATTCTTAAGGGTCCGACAACAACACCTCAAGCGGGAGATAAATGGCCTAATATTGAAAGCGCTAATGTTGCAATGCGCAGAGAACTTGATCTTTTTGCGAATGTGCGTCCGGTCAAAATACCTCAAGAAGGAATAGATTGGTGCTTTTTTAGGGAAAATACTGAAGGAGCCTATGTTTTAGGATCACGCGGCGTTGATGTTACCGAAGACCTCAGTATAGATTTTAAAGTAATAACAGAGCAGGGCGCAGAAAGAATAATTCGCATGGCATTTGAGTATGCTAAAAAGAACGGCAAGAAAAAAGTGACAGTAGTTACAAAAGCAAATGTTGTAAAAACTACCGATGGTAGGTTTTCTCGCGTATCTAAAAGGATAGCGGAAGAATACAAGAAATATGGAATAGAGCGGGATGAATGGTACATCGACATAATGACGGCAAAACTTATAGATCCGGCGCGAAGAAAAGATTTTGGAGTTATGGTTCTTCCAAATCTATACGGTGACATTCTTACAGATGAAGCCGCGCAACTTCAAGGTGGTGTCGGAACAGCAGGAAGCGCGAATATAGGCAAAAAGTGGGCTATGTTCGAGGCTATACATGGTAGCGCTCCGAGAATGGTAGATGAAGGACGTGATATCTATGCGGATCCAGCATCAATGATACGCGCTGCGGCAATGCTGCTCCGTCATGTAGGATTTTCTGAGAGAGCTGACAAATTGGATATGGCACTTGAGATATGCGGCCAATTCGAGAAAAAACTTGTCATGACAGGCAGAGATACCGGTGCCACTGGCGAGGAAATAACCGCTTATCTTTTAGAGTGGATTGATAATCCGAAACTTGAGACGAAATGGAAGGGCTACGTGGGTAAATAGAGGGTGATAGTGACCTGAGGCAGGAGGCGGGACAGGCCGGAGAATATTTTAATAGTCAGAGAGGAGAGGAAAGTCCTCCGAATTCTACTGAACACCACGTAAAAAAGAACACAACAGATGCAATTAAAAGGTTCTTTGCTGCAAGTGTTTTAAGTAGATGAACCAATAACTTGACACCATTTTTTAAGCAAAACGGCAGAAAAGACGAATTTTATATCTATCAGAGACCAAAGCACTTGATGTTACGATGCACAACAAATCATACAAACGCAAACCAAATTGAGGTATTTTCATGAAAAATATAGCTTCTCCTGAGGGAATCTTGGTTATTGATTTCGGCTCCCAATATGTTCAGCTTATCGCTAGGCGTATACGAGAGAACAGGGTTCATTCTACAATTGAATCCCCGTCAGTATCCCTGAAAAAGATAAAAAAAATAAATCCGGCAGGAATAATCTTTTCTGGTGGTCCGTCAAGCGTATATGATAAAGGAGCACCTTCATTTGATAAGGCTGTTCTTGATCTAGGTATTCCTGTACTTGGCATCTGTTACGGAATGCAGATTTTAGGTAAAGTTGCCGGAGGCAAGATAGCAAAAAGCGGACGTCGGGAATATGGCAAGGCTAGCGTTAAGTTTCGCCGGCAGAATCCTTTATTTAAGGGTATCTCACCAAAAAGTGTTACATGGATGAGTCATCGCGATAAAGTGGTTAAGTTACCATCAGGGTTTAAAACAATTGCGTCTAGTGAGAATACGTCATGCGCTGCGTTTTTTGATCCTGTGAGAACAATATGTGGCGTTCAGTTTCATCCTGAAGTTGTGCATACCGCAGAAGGTAACAAAATCCTTAAAAATTTCCTTTTTGGAGTTTGTGGATGTAAGAGAACATGGACAATGAAATCTTTCATAGAGAAGAAGGTTAATGATATTAAGGAGCGGGTAGGTAAAAAGGATGTTATTCTAGGTCTTTCAGGAGGAGTTGACTCTACAGTAAGCGCAATTCTTTTGCATAAAGCTTTGGGAAAGAAGCTGCACTGCATCTTTGTTGATAACGGAGTTCTCAGAAAAGGCGAAAGGGACAGAGTTGAAAAGCTTTTCCGAAAGAATATTAAACTTGATCTTATTGTCATTGATGCCAGGAAAAGATTCATAAAAGCTTTAAAAGGTGTAGACGATCCTGAAAAGAAAAGAAAAATAATAGGAAGAACTTTTATAAAAGTATTTGAAGAAGAAGCTAAAAAAATTAAAGGTGTGGAATTTTTGGCGCAGGGAACCCTTTATCCTGACGTAATAGAGTCTCAATCCTTTTTTGGAGGACCCAGCAAAACAATAAAATCTCATCATAATGTCGGAGGACTTCCGAAAAAGATGGGTCTAAAATTGGTTGAACCTCTTAGGGACCTCTTTAAAGATGAGGTCAGAAAAGTTGGATCAGAGCTTGGTCTACCCAAGAGTCTTACTGAGAGACAACCTTTCCCGGGACCTGGGCTTGCAGTACGTATACTGGGAGAGGTTACAGAAGCTAGGCTCGATATACTAAAAAAAGCGGACTGGATAATAATTGACATAGCTAAAGAAAAAAATATTTATTATAAAACATGGCAGATTTTCGGAGTTTTTCTACCGGTAAAAAGTGTAGGCGTTATGGGAGATGACCGTACGTATGAAAACACTATCGCAATACGTGCAGTAACAAGCGTAGATGGAATGACAGCGGATTGGGCAAAAATACCGTATCCTGTGCTTGAAGAGATGTCGAATCGCATAATTAATCAAGTTGAGGGGGTTAACCGAGTTGTTTTTGATATAAGTTCAAAACCTCCCAGCACTATAGAGTGGGAATAAGATACAAAGTAGGGACGAGCAAATACATATTGCCAAATAACTGTCCCTAAGATCCTTATAAACTGTCACCCAAACGTGTAAGCATTCCGGGTTTAATGAAAGTCGAAACACGGAGGTTTCGACACACCTCGGACATTGCCTGCCTGCCGGCAGGCAGGCGTCCTCGGCGCCTCGGTCGCTCACTCGGGATGTCGTGCTTGGTGACAAAGCTGATGCAGAGGACGGGACAGCCACCTTGTTTTGATACTGCTGATTATCTAGGGAGATATACGACAAAGAAATAGAATGAAGAAGGAAGCTTGAGGAAAAGCCTCCACATTATGCTGAATACCACGTAAAAAAGAACGTAGCAGATGCAATTAAAAGGTTCTTTGCAGCAAGTGTTTTAAGTAGATGAACTTATAACTTGATACCATTTTTTACATAAGACGGCAGAAAGACCGAATTTTATATCGATCAGAGACAAAAGCACTTGATGTTACTAAAAACCAAAGACACACAAACGCGAACCAAGGGAAAATATGAAATACGCGAGGATAGAGGTTAGAGATAAAAAAGGCATATATGATGCTGTTGCGGAGAATCTTAAAACAGATATCCGTGATATCAATATAAAAAATATCAAAGAAATTGAGTACGTACAAGTATACACTCTCGAAGGCGATTTTTCTAAGAAAGAGCTTACTTTGATGGCTAAAGAGGTCCTTACTGATAAAGTTTCTCAGGAATCGAATACATCGGGCGGGTTTTCTCATGCAAGATCTAAAAACGTGCATGTTATAGAGATAGCGTATAATCCGGGGGTAATGGACCCGGTTTCCGAAAGTGCCATGAAGGCAGCTAGGGATATGGGGATAAAAAGCATAGAAAAGGGAGCGACATCTAAAAAATACGTTATTTCCGGAAACCTTACCTCTTTACAGATAAAAAATATTACGGATAAACTCCTTTATAACAAAATCGTGCAACATGTTACTGATCCTAACGAAAAAGAGAAACATCTTTCATCTTACAGTTTTAAACGTGTTGAAGTTGATCTTGCAAATGCTACAGAGCGCAAACTCGCTAAAATAAGTAAAGAAGGACAGCTTTACTTGAATCTGACAGAGATGAAGGGTATACAAAAATATTTCCGCAAGCTTAAAAGAAATCCTACAGATTGCGAGCTCGAAACAATAGCACAAACTTGGAGTGAACATTGTAAGCATAAGACTATGATGGGATCTATAAGTTATAACAAAAAGTTATACCGGAATCTTTTGAAAGAAACCGTGATGAAGGTAACGAAAGACCTTAAGAAAGACTGGTGCGTTTCGGTATTCAAAGATAATGCAGGCATAATAAAGTTTGATGCTAAAAACAATATTTGTTTTAAGGTGGAGACACATAATCATCCCTCTGCACTCGAACCCTATGGTGGCGCTGAAACTGGTATAGGAGGCGTTATACGAGATCCTATGGGAACTGGGCTTGGAGCTAAACCAATAATCAATACAGATATTTTTTGTTTCGGACATCCTGATATGAAAGTCTCAGAAGTCCCAAAAGGTGCACTTCATCCAAAAAGAGTATTAAAAGGTGTTGTAAGCGGGGTTAGGGATTATGGGAACAAGATGGGGATACCAACGGTTAACGGTGCCGTCTGTTTTGATGAAAGGTATATTGGTAACCCTCTAGTTTTTTGTGGGAATGTAGGTATATTACCCGCAAAATTTTCTTTCAAGAAAGTTTCACCCGGAGATCTTATTGTTGTAGTTGGTGGACGTACAGGTCGTGATGGTATTCATGGAGCAACTTTTTCCTCTGCGGAGCTAACAAAGGATTCTGAAACAGTTTCTTCAACTGCGGTTCAGATAGGAAACCCAATAACAGAAAAGAAAGTACTTGATACTTTACTAGTCGCCAGAGATCTTGGTCTTTATGATTCGATAACCGATTGTGGTGCTGGAGGATTGTCTAGCGCCGTAGGTGAGATGGGTGAAGAAACCGGTGCTGATGTAGATTTAGATAAAGCTCCACTTAAATATAAGGGTCTAACACCTTGGGAAATATGGATATCGGAAGCTCAGGAAAGAATGGTACTTGCTGTTAAGCCTAAGAAACTCAGAAAATTAATGAAAATTTTTGATAGTGAAGATGTTGAAGCTACAGTTATAGGTACATTTACCAATACAAAGAAACTTAGGCTTTATTATAAGGGGAACATTTGTTCTGACCTTGATATGTCCTTTATTCACGGTGGTTTACCGAAGATAACAAGGAAAGCTGTTTGGAAACCTAAAAAACAGGATAAGAAAGCCTTGCCTGTAAAGAATAAAAATCTTGCGAATGATCTTGTTAAAGTGCTTTCTACATGGAACGTTTGCAGTAAAGAATGGATAATACGTCAATATGATCATGAAGTGCAAGGAGGCAGCGTTTTAAAGCCTTTGATAGGTGAAGATAATGATGGACCTGCTGATGCCTCTGTAACAAGGCCTATACTTAATGGAAGTAAAGGAATTGTTCTATCTAATGGTATTTCTCCGGGATATGGAGATATAGATCCTTATTGGATGGCAGCTAGTGCAATAGATGAGGCGCTTCGTCAAATAGTAGCTGTTGGTGGAGATGTAAGTAAAGTTGCTCTTTTAGATAATTTTTGTTGGGGTAATACCGATAAACCAGATCAGCTTGGAGGATTGGTTAGAGCCTCCCAGGCTTGTTATGACATGGCAAAAGTTTATGGAACGCCTTTTATTTCCGGAAAAGATAGTCTTAACAATGAGTTTAATACAGGAAAAGGTACAGTTTCTATACCTCCAACACTTTTAATTTCAGCTATTGGAGTTGTTAAGAACGTCAGAAAAACTATTACTTCAGACGTTAAAACACCTGGAAGTAAATTATATATCCTAGGAAAAACTTTTCAAGAACTTGGAGCTTCACAATATTTTACTGTAAAAGGTAAAAATGGAGGAGCCGTACCTAAGGTGAATCCTGAAAAATCATTGAAACTAATGAAGAAAGTTGCTTCTTGTATTCAAAAAGGTTTAATTACCTCTGCGCATGACTGTTCTGAAGGTGGACTTGGAACATGTTTATCTGAAATGCTTTTTTCTGGCGGATTTGGTGCGAAAGTAACACTTAAAAACGTACCAAAAGAGCCAATGATAAAAAGAGATGATGTTTTACTCTTTTCTGAATCAAACTCTCGTTTTATTGTTGAGGTGCCCGCAGAAAAAAGTAAAATATTTGAAAAAGAGATGAAAGGCTTGCCTAAGGGTCTCTTGGGAGAAGTTGTTAAAGGTAAAGAATTATGTATCACAGGACTAAACGGAAAGAGTATTATACGTATACACATAAATATTCTCAAAAAGAATTGGAAAAAACCATTTAAAAGGCTTATGCATGAAGAAAGTTAGAACACTAATACTCAGAACTGGCGGGACCAATTGCGATAAAGAAACCGCGCACGCTTTCGAGATTTCAGGATCTGGAGCAGATCTTGTTCATATCAATACTTTGATAAGAAATAAGAGTATGCTTGATAAGTATCATATTCTTGCCATACCTGGAGGATTCACGTATGGGGACGATATAGCAAGTGGAAAAATATTGGCAAATGAACTAAAGTTCAATTTAAAGCAGCCGTTAACACGTTTTATCTCTAAAGGAAAACTTGTGATTGGGATATGTAACGGGTTTCAGGTACTGGTGAAGATGGGATTTTTGCCTAATATCGAAAATAAAAAGTCAATTGATGTAGAATCCACCTTAAGTCTTAATGATTCGGGAAAGTTTATTGATAAATGGGTATATCTCAAAAAATCATTAGAAAGTAAATGCTGTTGGACAAAAACATTACCCGAAGTGGTATATCTTCCAATAGCACATGCTGAAGGTAAGTTTATACCTAAAAATAAAAAAGTCTTAAAATTTCTCAATGATAATAAGCAAATAGTTTTCAGGTATACAGATCGTCTCGGGAAAGATGAAGAGAAGGGATTTAATCCAAACGGTTCAGTTGATCATATTGCTGGCATTTGTGACCATACAGGACGTATACTAGGTATGATGCCTCATCCTGAAAGACATGTTTCGTATTTGCAGCATCCGAATTGGAGAAGAAGGAAAAAGAGCGATAAGGAATTGGGTATCGGTTTAGAGATATTTAAAAATGGTGTTGAGTACATGAGGAATAAACTTTAAGAAGATTACGGGCGATGTTTATAGCGCAACTAATAGGAGGATTATTTGAAAAAGAAAAATGAAATTTATGATCTACCGGTAGACGAACCGTGGCGCGTATTTAGAATCATGAGCGAATTCGTTGATGGTTTTGAAACACTTAGAGGCCT
>Ga0075122_10000156_pt1 | contig 55741 bp, 51 predicted proteins | sample AntAceMetag02UKB_FD_69790 | JGI IMG/M metagenome (GOLD analysis project Ga0075122, IMG submission 69790) | Saline lake microbial communities from Ace Lake, Antarctica - Antarctic Ace Lake Metagenome 02UKB | ecosystem: Environmental > Aquatic > Non-marine Saline and Alkaline > Saline | place... | reverse complement strand
ACATGGTTTCTATTCTTGATGGTAGATATGCAATTTCGGGTCGTGGTGATATGGCTATTTTAGAAGAAAGAATGGAAACGCATGAATATTTTACCATATTGCGATGAAGGTTTGCCAGATATCAGAATTTTAGTTTTTAATTATGTTCCCGTGATTGCTATGCTTAGACTACCAACTAGTGAATCTCATGGGAAAGCTAATTTGCATCTCGGTGCGGTTGGGGTTGGGATTGATATTGCAACAGGAAGGTCAACTCATGCGGTTTATAGAGATGAGTTTATAACCAAACTTCCCAATGGAGAAAGAATAAGAGATATTAAAATACCAGATTGGGATAAGATTATTTTAATGGCTTCAACTGCTCAACATGTAAGTCAGATTGGTTTTTTGGCGGTTGATATGGTTTTAACAACTACAGGAATTAAAGTTTTAGAATTAAATGCTAGAGCTGGTTTGGGTGTACAAATTGCTAATCAAGTTCCTCTAAAAAGAAGGTTAGACAAAGTGGGTGATTTAAAAGTACCAACCCCAGAAAAAGGAGTAGAGATTAGCAAGGCTTTGTTTAGCTCTAATATTCCTGTAGAAAAAAAGAAGAAACCTCAAGAAAAACCAATTATTGGCCTTTATGAAGAGATTGATATTTTAAATAGTAAATATCAAACCGTAATGGCAAAAATAGACCCTCATGCTAATGAAACTTTAGTTGATGCATCGATGTATGAACTAGGAACAGGTGAAAAATTTATAGATATTAAATTAAAAAATAAAAGAGTAAAATTATCATTTGAATTTGCAGATTTATCTCAGGAAAAATATCAGGTTGTTGCTGCTGGTAAATTTTTACAAGATTTTTTAATTGATTTAAATTTAAAATTTAATGATAAAAAAGGCGGTGGAGGAAATAATATTAAAAAGCAAAACGAAATAGATGAAAAGAAAATTAAGAACCTAGATAAAAAATTATTTGAATTAGAGAAAAAGGTAAATGTTTTATCTTTGGTAAAACCGATTAATATAGATCAAGAAAAAGTAAATTTTTTGAATAATCAAACTAATTCTCCAAGATTTTTTTATCGTGAACCAAAAATTAATATTGAATTATTAAGAAAAGAATTGAAGGCATTACCAAAACATATCGACCATCCTTTGGCTAAGTTGTTTTTAAAAAAGGTAGATGAAATGAATGCAAAATTAAATCTAGTTGGAGCTTTAAATTCAAAAGAATTACAAACAATTTCCGAGCGTCTTTATGGGAAAGTGGATAAAATGATTTATGATAGAGCGGTAAATTATATTAAAGATAACCCGTTAGTAAAAGATGAAAGTAGAGTATTGAGTTTTAAGCAAACAGTTAAAAAATTAGAAGAATTTTTAAAAGAACATAAGTTAACTAGGTGGAAAATTAAAGTTGGAGAACAAAGGGCATCTGACATTGCTGTTTCTAAAGGTAATTCTATATTTTTGCGTGAGGGGGTAGAATTTAGTGAAAATAGATTAAAGGCTATTATTGCTCACGAGATAGAAACTCATATTTATCGTTTAGAAAATGGTAGGCTTGAGGATTATAAAATTTTTGAAACTGGTACAGCTGGATATTTAGAAACAGAAGAAGGATTGGCAATTTACAATCAAAAACAATTAGGAATTCCACTTGGTGAGAAAGATGTTTGGCCAGCTCTTCGAGTAATTGGAATTTACTTGGCTGATGAAATGGGTTTTGCAGAATTGTTTGCATTTGTGAAAGAAAATTATAGCTTATCCGATGAAACAGCTTGGAGTATTTGTTCACGATCTAAAAGAGGGTTAATAGATACTGGTAGAAAAATAGCCTTTACCCGTGATCTTGTATATTTTAAAGGGTATAACCTAGTTAAAGATTATTTAGATAAAAATCCTAAAGATGGAATGAAGAATTTATATATTGGAAAAATACAAGTAAAAGATCTTCAGTATTTAGGAGATTTAAGTAAGTATAAAGTTAGACACTTGCCCCGTTAGAGGTGAAAATAATATATATTAATAATAATTATAGTTTTTTTGTTTTAGATTTTAGGAGGTAATCTGAGATTAGATGCACCTTTAATGGGGTGTTTGGTAAATAAGTATTGACAAATTGCTGTGTTTAAGCTATGATAGCGCGGCTTTAAATAAAATTTTTATAAAAATAAATATGAAAATACATGTTTTAATTTACGGGAGAGAAGGAAAATTAAGCGATGTTTCAAAAATAGATTTAGGGTTATTAGAAGAATCTGCAAAAAAACAAGGTCATGAACTTGAGGTGATTTATTCTTATGATTGTCAAATGAAGTTTAATGGTAAACCAGGAGTTTTAATTAAAAATAAAATACCTAAAGATATTAAAACCTTACTTGTTAAAGCTAATTTTTTGGTAGAAATAGATTCCCGTAGTGCTTTAATAAAACAATTTCAATTAGCAGGTATTGATGTTATAAATAAACATTTTTCAGTTTTAAAAGCAAAGAATAAAGTTCGCACGATGCAAGTGCTTTCATATTTTAAAGTACCAATCCCAAAAACTTATACAGTTACCAATGCTGAATATCTTGATGAAGCTGTTAGGGGTGTTGGTAAGTTTCCTTTAATTTTAAAAACAGCTACTGGTTCTCACGGGGCAGGCGTTTCAATTATTGAAAGCAGAAGAGCTTTAAAAAGTATTATAGAAATGTTGAGTACTGCTGGTGGTCCGGATCCAGTTATTATTTTACAAGAGTATGTTAAGGAATCAAAAGGAAAAGATATTAGAGTATTTATTGTTGGTGGAAAAATAGTAGCAGCTATGGAAAGGATTGCAACCAAAAGAGGAGAATTTAGATCAAATTTTCATCTAGGTGGAAAGGTTAAAATTGTTGATCTTTCTTTGCAAGAGAAAAAAATTGCTAAATTAGCTGTAAAAGCAGTAGGGCTTGATATGGCTGGGGTAGATATACTTCGAACTAATGATGGACCAGAAGTTTTGGAAGTAAATGCCAATCCAGGGCTTGAAGGAATTACAGAGGCGACAGGTCTTGATGTTGCCGGTCAAGTAATTAAGTATGTAGTTAAGAGAAGTAAACAGAATGTATAATTTTTTAAATATTGGAGTAGACCTGCGTGTTCATGAAAATGGACAGATTTATTTTTTAGAAGCAAATTCATATCCAGTTTTAATGGAAGAGTATGAAGAGCTTTATGGTAATTGTCGTCCGCTTGAAGCTTTAGTTGAATCTTTAAAATCATTAAATAAAAAAATAATTTTGGTTTATGCTGAAAAATATTTTAATGAAAATCCAGAACCAAAACATTTTTTGAAAAAATTTAACGAGTTAAATAAAAAAGGTTGCGATGCTTGTTTATTAGATTATAAAGATTATAAAAAGAAAATAATTAGTAATGATGGTAAAGAATTTGATAAAGGAATAATTTTTTGTTCAAAATTAGATAGAATTAAAACTATCGTTAATAACGACTCAAATTTTCTAGTTGTAAATATTCAGGAGATAAGAAAAATTACTAAAGATAAAATTTTGTGTAATGAAATTTTAGAAAATTATAGCAATGTAAAAGTTCCTAAAACTTGGGTATTTAGAACTCCAAAAAAGTTAAAAGAAATTTTAGAAAATAGTGGATTTAAAAAATTAATTATTAAACCTGTTTTTGGAAAGCAGGGAGAGGGGATAGAAATGATTGATAAAAATACTATTTTTGATAAAATAAAATTAGGTACAAAAACATGGATGGCACAAGAATACATTTCAGTGGTAAAGAAAAATGGAGAGAACTGGGATTTGCGAGTTTTTGTAGTTAATGGAAAATATGCTGGGGCAGTCACTCGAATGTCCAAAACAATAGCGACTAATGTTCATCTAGGTGGTCGGGTAGAAAAGTTGGATGAGGAAATAGAAGAAAAAATTGCAAAAATAGCCGAAGAAACTGTTAAAACTTTTGAAGAATATTTTTTAAGTAGATAATTATATGTCAGAAGATTTTTTTGCTGAAATTTTAAAGAAAAATGTTAGAGAAATGTAAGAAGATGAGAAAAATAAAAAAATAGATGTTGTAGATTTAAACCAAGAACCAGAAAAATTATCAAAAATAGCTGAAGAGTCAAGAAAAGAAGCTGATGAATTAAAAAAGAGTGATAGCGAATTAGATTTAAGTAAGATAACGGATGAGGAAATAGATGTAGCGGTTGATGTTATTGATAATAAACCTATAGAATTAACATCAGATGATTTAAAAGATTAAGATTAAAATTAAAACAAAAAAATACTGATTTACCATGCCTCTTCGGCAGACAAGAATCAGTATTTTTTTACCTACTGAGACATCTACTGAGACGTCTCAGTAGGTGATTATTTTTAAAGAGATCCCTGCCTCCTCGGCGGATAAACTTCGGTAAGCCTCAAAGGGGTCATTTTGTCGACTTAGGATGACAGTGGTACATTCGTTCTAACTTGTCATCCTGAGCGATAGTCGAGGGATCTCTTAAAAAAATTATCTTTTTAAGTTTTTTTGGATAATGTAGGTAAGGTTAAACCATCCCTCTTAATTTACCTATCCTATCTTGTATCGGTGGGTGGGTAGAAAATAAATTATGGAATTTAGATTTGTTTTTAAATGGATTAGAAATAAATAAGTGAGCTGTAGCAGTAGAAGGTTTTTTCATTGGTTGATTCTCTTGGGAAATTTTTTCGAGTGCAGAGGCTAATCCTTCTGGGTAACGAGTTAAAAGAGATCCACTAGCATCGGCAAGATATTCTCGTTTTCTAGAAATAGCGAGTTTAATAATTTCGGCAATAAGAGGAGAGAGAATTGCTAATACAATTCCAATAATTAAAAAAGCAGGATGGCTTTTGTTATTTCCACGACGTCCATAAAATTGAGAGCGAATAAATATATTTGATATTAAAGCAATTGATCCAACCAAAACTGCGACTAACATCATAAAACGAATGTCGTAGTTTTTTATATGTGATAATTCGTGAGCAATTACTCCTTCTAGCTCTTCATTTTCTAATTTTTCTATTGCACCACGAGTAATTGCAATTGAAGAAAACTCAGGTTTACGTCCTGTTGCAAATGCGTTGATGGCCATGTCTTCGATGATATATACTTTTGGCATTGGTGTACCAGCGGTAATACATAGATTTTCCACTATTCTGTAAAGATAAATATCACTTGTTTTATTAATCTCTTTTGCTCCTGTTGAGGCTAAAGCAATTTTATCTCCTTTAAAATATGAAACAGATGTCATGAGGAGAGATATTATGATTGCTCCCCACACAATCATATATGATCCATCACCCCACAGGAATTCTAAACCATACCCAATCGAAATTATGATGATTATAAAAATCATCATTAAAATTACCGAGTTTCGTTTGTTTGAATCTATTTGGGAGTACATTTAAAATTTTACTTTTACATTTTCTTTTTCTTTTTCTGTTGCTTCAAAGAATTCATAAATTTTGAAGTTTAGAATTCCAGCGAAAACATTATTTGGAAAAGTTTGGATTTTGATATTAAAGTCACGAACTTGACCGTTGTAAAATCTTCTGGCCGCTTGAATTTTATTTTCTGTATCAGATAATTCATCTTGAAGTTGTAAAAAGTTTTGGGAAGCTTTTAAATCTGGATAATTTTCAGAAACAGCAAATAAAGATTTTAAAGTATCTGTTAATTGATTTTCTGCTTTTGCTTTGTCTTGCATAGATCCAGCATGCATTGCGTTTGCTCTTGCTTCAGTAACTTTTTGCATTGTTCCTGCTTCATGTTGCATGTATCCTTTGACTGTTTCCATTAAATTTGGAATTAAGTCATAACGGCGTTTAAGTTGTACATCAACATCAGAGAAGGCTTCGTCTGTACGGTTGCGAAGTTTAATTAAACCGTTATATAAGGCGATAAGCCAAACTAAAACAATGGCTACTACTGCTAAAACTATATATAGTATAGTCATAAGATTTTTCTCCTCACTGTCTCCCGTACAAGATCTTGTCGGGACCAGGATAAATTTATATTAATTATGTGTTTATTTTACACCAACTATAATTAACAGTCAAAGTCTATATTTGCTTTTTTCATAAAAAAAAACTATAATATACAAATGAAAATTAGAAAATCCATGTTTAATAAAAGTTTACCATTAAAATTAGACAAGTTTTTATTGTATAATTCTTCAGAGGGTGGAGTGAGTATGCAAGTTTTTGTGTATAATGAAACAGTTTGGCTTACTCAAAAAATGATGGCGGAGTTGTTTGACAAAAGTCAATCAACAATTAATGAACATATAGGTAATATATATGCTGAAGGTGAATTAGAAAAAGAGTTAAGTTTAGTAAAATTCGGAAATTCCGAAAATAGCTTGGTTAAGCCAAAAAATTATTATAATCTTGATGTTATAATATCTGTAGGATATAGGGTTAATTCAAAAAAAGCCACTCAATTTCGTAAATGGGCTACAGAAATACTTAAAAATTATATAATAAAAGGTTTTGCTCTTGATGATGAATTGTTAAAGAATGGTACAAGGTTAGGACAGGATTATTTTAAAGAATTGTTGGAAAGAGTTCGTTCTATTAGAGCTAGTGAACGAAGGATTTATCAACAGATTACAGATATTTTTTCTGAGTGTAGTATTGATTATAATAGTAATTCTGATATTACTAAAAATTTTTATGCAATGGTGCAAAATAAATTTCATTTTGCAATTGTAGGAAAGACGGCTGCAGAAATTATTTATAACAAAGCTGATAAAGATAAACCATTTATGGGTTTAGAAACATGGAAAAAATCGCCTAGTGGACGAATTTTAAAAACAGATGTAGTGGTTGCTAAAAATTATTTAAAAGTAGAAGATATAAAAAAATTAGAGAGAACAGTGACTAGTTTTTTTGATTATATTGAAAATATTATAGAGAATCATAAAATATTGAAGATGAAAGAACTTTCAGATAGTGTAGATAAGTTTTTGAATTTTAATGAATATAAAATATTAGATGGAAAAGGTCTTGTTTCGAATAGGCAGGCTAAATTAAAAGCAATTACTGAATATGATGAATTTAATAAAATTCAAAAGATAGAATCTGATTTTGATAAGGAAATTAAAAGAGTTTTAAAGAGTAAATAAATTTAATTAAAAATTAGTAGCTATGTTCACATTAATAGTATTTATAATAGTTCTTGGGATAATTGTTTTATTTCATGAGTTTGGTCATTTTATTACAGCTCGTAAATCGGGCATGGGTGTTTATGAATTTGGTTTTGGTTTTCCTCCGCGAGCAATTGGTTGGTACAAAGATCCGGAAACAAAAAAATGGGTAAGTGTTGGTCGGAAATTTGAAAGAGACCAAGCTCCAGCAATAATTTGGTCAATAAACTGGTTGCCAATCGGTGGGTTTGTAAGTATTAAAGGAGAAGAAGGGTCGGATGATAGCTCTGACAGTTTTATGGCTCAAAAATACTGGAAAAAATGTATGGTAACAGTTGCAGGAGTAGTAATGAATATAGTTTTGGCAGTTTTACTTCTCGGAGTTGGATATATGATTGGTTTACCTCAAATGATAAATGGTGTATCAGATTCTGCTACGATAGAAAATCAGCGTTTAGAAATTGTTCAAGTTATTAAAGGTACTCCAGCGGAAGAAGCAGAAATTAAAAATGGAGATTCAATTATAAAAATTGGTGATATAGAAAATCCGAGTTTAGTAGTAATGCAAGAATATGTGAATTCACACAAAGAAGAAGAAATAAATTTGGTATTAAAAAGAAATGGAGAATCTTTAGAAAAGAAAATTACCCCAATGATCTATGAAGATACTGGAAAAGGTGGAATTGGAGTTGGGTTGGCAGAACTTGGGACGGTTAGTTATCCTTGGTATTTGGCTTTTTATTATGGTGCAATTGCTACTGGATTTTATCTAAAAGCGATTATTGTCACTTTTGGAATGCTAATTTATGGGCTTTTTACTGGAACAGCTGGGACAATGGCAGGTGCGGTTGCGGGTCCAGTGGGAATTGCTGTGATGACAGGGGATGTAGCAAGACTTGGAATTTCCTATTTACTTCAGTTCACTGCTCTGTTATCATTAAACTTAGCAGTACTAAATATTTTACCTATTCCTGCACTTGATGGAGGAAGATTAGTATTTTTAACTATTGGTAAAATTTTTGGTAAACAGAGGGGCTTAAAATATGAACAAGTTGCTCATACTTTAGGGTTTTTACTTTTGATGGGTTTGGTAGTGATAATTACATTAAAAGATATATTAGGATTTTTTTAATAAAATATGAAAGAAGAATTAAAACAATTAAAACTTGATGCTTTGAAAGCAATTGAAGATATTAAAAATAGTAAAGTCCTTGAAGAATTAGAGGTGCAGTTTTTAGGTAGGAAAAATGGTGAGATGACAAGGTTGATGAAAGGGTTAAAAGACCTAGAAGGGGATACAAAAAAAGCTATTGGGATTTTAGCTAATGAAGTTAAAAAGGCAATTGAAGGAGCTTTGGGAAATAAAAGACAAGAGATTACTCAGGTTGAATGGGAAGAAAAATTAAAAACAGAAAAATTGGATATTTCTCAACCAAGTTTACCTAAAAAAGAATCTGGTAGTTTACACCCGAACACAATTGTCCAAAGAGAACTTGAAGATATATTTACGTCAATGGGTTTTATGGTTTTAGACGGTCCAGAACTTGAAAGTGATTATTATAATTTTCAAGCTTTAAATATTCCAGAATCACATCCTGCTCGAGATTCTCATGATACTTTCTTTATAAAAGGAAACAAAAAACAAGTAATGCGTACTCAGACTTCTCCTGTTCAAATTAGAGCGATGCAAAAATATGGGGCTCCACTTAGAGTGGTTGTTCCTGGAAAATGTTTTAGAAATGAAGCGATTGATGCATCACATGATCATACTTTTTATCAATTAGAAGGACTTTTAATAGACAAAGATATTTCAGTTGCTCATTTGATTGGAGTGATGAAAGAACTTTTACAAGGGGTTTTAAAAAGAGAAGTAGAAATTCGTTTGCGTCCAGGACATTTTCCTTTTGTAGAACCTGGATTTGAACTTGATATGAAGTGTTTGGTTTGCGGTGGAAAAGGTTGTGGTGCTTGTTCTCATTCTGGTTGGGTAGAAACAGTTCCTTGTGGTTTGGTTCATCCAGAAGTTATAAAAGCGGGAGGACTTGATCCAAAAGAATGGAGTGGATTTGCGTTTGGGCTTGGAATGACAAGACTTGTAATGCAAAAATATGGAATTCATGATATCCGTCTTTTAACTGGCGGAGATTTGAGATTTTTAAAACAATTTTAAATAAAGATATAGTATAAAATATAATTTATTAATTTTATAGAGACACTCCGGGCCGCTCAGCCAAGTCGATGCTCTCTAAAAATAATAAATTATATTTTAAATGATTAATTTAAGTTATTATTATGTTGGTATCGTATAATTGGTTAAAACAATATGTAAAACTTCCAGATTCTCTTTCCGCCGAAGAGCTTGGTTTGAAATTGACAATGAGCACTGTAGAAGTTGAAGGGATTGACGACCTGTCTAAAAGTTTAGACGGTATTGTAGTTGGAAAGATTTTAAAAATAGAAAAACATTCTGATGCGGATAAATTACAGGTAGTTAAAGTTGATGTAGGAGAAAAATTAAAAATTGTTTGTGGTGGTAGTAATTTAAAAGAAGGAATGTTGGTTGTAGTGGCAAAACTTGGTGCAAAAGTTTTGTGGCACGGAGAAGGTGAACCAGTAGAGATGAAAAAAACTAAAATTCGTGGTGTTGAATCTTTGGGAATGATTTGTGCCAGTGAAGAGGTTGGTTTGGGTGATGTATATCCAAAACAAAGTGATGCTGAGATTTTAGATTTAAGTGGTATTGTAGATGATAAAATGGTTGGAGAATTACTTGCCCAAGCTTTAGGTTTAAATGATGTTGTTTTTGATATTGATAATAAATCAATGACTCATCGTCCGGACTTGTGGGGTCATTATGGAATGGCTCGTGAAGTGGCAGCTTTGTATAATAAAGATCTAAAAAAATATAATTTTTCTAAAATTAAAGCTGGGAAAGAATTTAAAATAAAAGTAGAGGTTAAGGACCAAAAATTATGTCCACGTTATATGGCGGTGGCAGTTTCTGGAATAGAAGTAAAAGAATCACCGGCTTGGTTAAAGAATTATTTAACAGCTGTTGGTTTGCGTCCAATTAATAATATTGTTGATATTACAAATTATATTTTAATGGATTTGGGGCAACCAATGCATGCTTTTCATGCTAAACATTTAATGACGATTGATAAGATTGGAAAAGACAAGACAATTGTAGTGCGTCGAGCAAAAAATAAAGAAGAGTTTACAACCTTAGACGGAGAAGACCATATTTTAGATGATTCAATGCTTGTGATTGCTGATGAAGAAAAACCAGTGGCACTGGCAGGAATTATGGGTGGTTTAAATAGTGAAATAAATAATGATACAACAACAGTGATTTTAGAATCTGCTAATTTTGAAGCTGTAAATATTAGAAAAACTGCTGTAAAACTTGGCTTGCGTACTGATTCGTCATCTCGTTTTGAAAAATCTCTTGATCCATTAAATGCTGAGTTGGCAATTTTAAGAGCAGTGGAATTAATTAAAGAGGTGTGTCCGAAAGCAAAGGTTGCTAGTAATGTGAATGATGTTTCAAATTTTGTAGTTAATTCTGGACCGATAGAATTAGAATATGAATTTATAAATAAAAAAATCGGTCAGGAAATTAAGGTAAAAGAAATTATAAAAATTTTAGAATCTTTAGGTTTTGAAGTTAAAGAAAAAAAGGATAGATTAATAGTTGAAATTCCAAGTTGGAGAGCTACTAAAGACATATCAATTGCTGAAGACCTGATTGAAGAAATTTCTCGTATTTATGGTTATGATAATATCACTCCAAAGCTTCCAGTTTTTCCGATTACTCCACCAGAAATAAATGAGCTTAAACAATTAGAAAGAAAAATGCTTGACTTGTGTGTCAAAGAATTTGGATTTAGTCAGGTAGATAATTATTCTTTTGTTTCTGGTCGTCAGATAGAAAACCTAGGTGGTGTGAAAGAAAAATATACTGAACTTGATAATCCATTATCTAAAGAAAAACCTTTCTTGCGTAGAAATTTAATTTTAAACCTACTTGAAAACTTAGAAAAAAATATTGAATTTTTTGATGTTGTTAAATTAGTAGAAGTTGGAAAAGTATTTTTACCAGAAAATTCAGGACTTAGAATGGAAACTAAAGGGGATGAGTTATTGCCAGAACAAGACATTTGGGTCACAGGACTTTTTGCTTCCAAAAAAGAACAAGAGCCTTTTTGGGAAGTTAAGAAGGTTGCAGAAAGGTTAGCAACTGTTTTTGATATAGGTGTAGATATTTTAATTACTAAAAATATTAAACCATGGCAACATTCTGGAAGAATTGCTAATTTGATTATTGGTAAAGAAGTGGTAGGAACAGTATCAGAATTAAATCCACTTAAAGCAGAAAACTTTGGATTAGATGTTAGAGTTGGTTTATTTGAGATTAACCTAGATAAGTTTTTAGAAGTTTTGAAAAAAATTAAACCAGAAAAGAAATATCAAATAATTTCAGAATTTCCAGAAATGGTGAGAGATATATCAATGACGGTTAAAACAAAGATTGATCATCAGGATATTGTTGCTGAAATTAAAAAAGTAGATGAACTTATTAACAATGTAGAATTATTTGATATTTATTTGGGTGAACATGTTGAAAAGGGTAGCAAGAGTATGGCTTATCATATTGTTTATGGAAGTTTTGAAAAAACATTAAAAACTGAAGATGTAGATAAGGTACATAAAAAAGTAGTAAAAAAATTACAAGATAAATTTGGTGTAGAAATTAGAAAATAATGAAAAATTTTGCATTTTTTTGAAGCTGTGTTATAATTAGATTAATAACAATTAATTTCATTGGCAGAACCATGCTTGCTGTTAATGATTAAAGGAGAGGTATGTTAGATACTTCAAAAGATATACTATATTTAGTTATTTCATTTTGTATTTTGTGGCTTACGGTATTTTTATGCTGGGCTATATACTATTTTGGAAAAGTTCTAAAAAATACTAATGAAGTTGTTGAAGAATTTAGATTAAGAATTGATGCATTAACAGATGCTGTAGATTTCATTCGTCATAAAGTAGATCAATTGTCTAGTGTGATGACAGTTGCAACTAGTGGTATGAGTGGTTTAGTAAAAAAAGTAGCTAGTAAAAAAGCAGAATCATTTTTTAATAATGCAACCTCTGATATGAGTGGAGTAGCAAAAGCAGCGGTAAGAAAAGCTACAAAAGCAATGGTAAAAAAGACTAAGAAGACTACAAAGAAAGTAGCGAAGAAGAAAACAGCTAAGAAAAAGAAAAAATAAAATCATAAAATAAAAATAGAGTACTCTATAGAGTACTCTATTTTTATTTTATCAAAACTTGATTTAAAAACCTTAATAAGCTAAAATATCATTGTAATTAATAAAAAAACATGTCATTTTGTCATCTGCATGTCCACAGTCATTACTCGTTACTTGATGGACTAACAAAAATTCCAGACCTAGTAAAAGCCGCTAAAAAACGCGGTTTTTCTGCCGTGGCTTTAACAGACCATGGTGTTTTGTATGGTGCAATTGAATTTTACAAAGCTTGTAAAAAAGAAGGAATTAATCCGATTATAGGTTGTGAAATATATGTGGCTCCAACTTCTAGGTTTGAAAAGGATTCTACTAATAGATATCATCATCTAGTTCTTTTAGCAGAAAATTATACAGGTTATAAAAACCTAATGAAATTATCTTCATTTGGTTTTACAGAAGGTTTTTATTACAAACCAAGAGTAGATAAAGAATTATTACGAAAATATAGTGAAGGGATTATATCTTCCAGTGCATGTTTTGGTGGAGAAATAGCAAAAATTTTGCGTAAAGAAAATAATTTTGAAAAAGCAAAAGAAGTTGCCCTTGAATATCAAGATATTTTTGGAAAAGGTAATTTCTTTTTAGAGATGATGGATTTACCAGCTCTTGAAGGTCAGATGGATTTGAATGATAAATTAATTGAACTTTCTAAAGCTACAGGAATTCCTTTAATTGTCACTCGTGATTCACATTATTTAAATCCTGATGATGGTGAAGCTCAAGATATTTTAACTTGCATTCGTGATGGTAGGGTTTTGGATGAACCAAATCGTCCTTCAATGCAAGGAATAGATTTTTCATTGGCAACAGAAAAGGAAATAAGTAGTCGCTTTAAACATATCCCTGAAGCAATCCACAATACTGGAAAAATTGCTGATAGAGTAAATATTGAAATAGAATTAGATAAATGGCATTTTCCACCAATTCCAATTCCAAAAGGAAAAACTGCTGATGAGGTTTTACAAGAAGAAGTTTATGAAAATATTCCTAATTTTATGGAGTTTACTCCGGAGATTAAGAAGCGGGCAGATTATGAATTAGATATTATTAAAACAAAAGGTTATTCACCATATTTTTTGGCTGTGGCTGAATATGTGAATTTTGCCAAAGACAAAGGAATCGTAGAAACAACTCGTGGATCAGGTGCAGGTTCTTTAGTTTCATATTCTTTAGGAATTACAACTGTTGACCCAATTTATTTTAAACTTCCGTTTGAAAGATTTTTAAATCCTTTCCGTCCTAGTCCTCCAGATATTGATACTGATTTTGCTGATGACCGTCGTCATGAAGTGATTGAACACATGGTAGATATTTATGGAAAAGATAAAGTGGCACATATTATTACCTTTGGTACGATGCAAGCTCGTGGTGCTCTTCGTGATGTTGGTCGGGCTCTTGGTTTTTCATATTCTTTTTGTGATCAAGTATCAAAACTTATTCCTTTTGGTGCTCAAGGTTTTAATATGAATATTGCGAAAGCAATGGACCTAGAACCAGATTTTAAAAAAATGTATAAGGAAAATCCAGATGTAAAGCGTTTGGTAGATTTGGCAATGAAAGTAGAGGGTTGTGCTCGTCATACCTCGATGCATGCGGCGGGTGTTGTTATTTCTCCAACGCCACTTACTGATTTCATGCCTGTGCAGTTAGATCAAGATAAAAATAAAATAGTTACTCAATATGAATTTCATTCTTCTGAAGCTGCTGGTGTTTTAAAAATGGATTTTTTAGGAATTCGTAATCTATCAATTTTAGGACATGCGGTTGAGATTGTGAAAAAAACTTTAGGAGAAAAAATAGATATTTATAATCTTCCACTTGATAATAAAAAAACATATGATATGTTGGCTCGGGGAGAAACTGTTGGTGTTTTTCAGTTGTCTGGTTCTGGGATGACAAAATGGTTAAAAGAAATGAAACCAAACAGTATTCATGATATTATGGCGATTGTAGCTTTGTTTCGTCCTGGTCCAATGGAATCAATTCCCGAGTATATTAGAAGAAAACAGAATCCAGAGTTAGTAAAATATCCTGATCCTCGTTTAAAAGATATTTTGGAAATGTCTTATGGACTTTTGGTTTATCAAGATGATGTTATGCTTACCGCAATTGAACTTGCAGGTTATAATTGGTTTGATGCAGATAAGTTTAGAAAAGCGATGGGAAAGAAAATTCCAGAAGAAATGGCAAGACAGAAAATTAAATTTTATGAAGGTTGCAAAACTCATGGAAAACTTAAAAGACAAGTTATAGATGAACTTTGGACTGCCATTGAACCTTTTGCGGCTTATGGATTTAATAAATGTTTGGTAGGTGGTACAGAAATTGTAAATCCTAAAAATGGTAGTATTAAAACAATTAAAGAATTGTTTGAAGAAGGTAAAAATACTAGTGTTTTAAGTTTGGGAAAAGATAAAAAATTAATTAGTAAATCTGTTCCTAAAATTTATAAGAATGGAGTTAAACAAATTTATAAAATTAAAACTAGAACAGGGAGAGAGATAGAAGCAACAGATAATCATCCTTTTTTAAAGTTTTCAGGTTGGAATGAATTGAAAGAGCTACAGAAAGGTGATTTAATAGCTGTTCCTAGAAAAATTAATTATCAATCTAGTGCTAAGATTGAAGATTTTAAATTAAAAGTTTTGGGGTATTTGTTGTCAGAAGGAAATTTATGTCATCCGCATGGTGCCTATTATTATTCATCTAAAAAAGATGAAATTAAAGATTTTATAAAAGCTGTTAAAGGGTTTAAAAATATCAATTGTAAAATTTATGATAAGAAAAAGGCTATTTCTGTATATGTGGGAAGAAAAAAACAAAAAGAAAAAAGTGAAATAAATGATTGGCTTAAAGAAATTGATGTTTGGGGTAAGAATGCTCTTCAAAAAACCATTCCAGATTTTGTTTTTAAGTTACCTTTAAAAAGTATTGCAATTTTAATTGGGTCTTTGTGGCAAGGTGATGGTTGTGTTCATAATGATAAAAATGGTCAAATTTATTATGCAACTAGTTCAGAAAAATTAGCTAAGCAATTACAACACCTGCTTTTGCGTTTTAAAATAATTAGTACAATTCACAAAAAGAAATTTAAGTATAGAGGTGGTTATAAAATAGGTTATACTGTAAATATTAGTAGATACAATAATATAAAATTATTTAGTGATAATTTCTTGGTGCATTTATTGGGAGAAAAGAAAAAGAAACTCAAGCAAGTTGTTAAAGATAATAAAATTTTAAATGGTAGTTTGAATAAAATTAGTGCTAGGGGAACAAAAGATATTATTCCTTCTCAAGTTGTTGGTTTGATAAGAGAAGAGATGAGTAAAAAGAGTTTATCTGCTAAACAAATTAGTAAAAAACTTGGTTTGGCAGAAAGATTGTTTTATTTAGATAAAAAGAAAAAAGGATATACACGAGAAGTGGTTTTGAAGATTGGTAAGTTTTTGAAAAATAAAGAATTAATTGATTTAGCAGAATCAGAAATTTATTGGGATGTAATAGTAGAAATTAAAAAATTGAAAAAAGAAATGACTTATGATTTGACTGTGCCTAAAGAACATAATTTTATTGCAGATGATTTTGTTGTGCATAATTCACATGCTGCGAGTTATGGAATAGTTGCATATCAAACTGCGTATATGAAAGCGAATTATCCGATTCAATATATGACAGCGGTTTTAATTGCCGAATCAGGAGATATGGATAAAGTACCAGCGATTATTCATGAATGTGGGAAAATGGATATAGAAGTTTTACCACCAGATGTTAATCATAGTTTTAAAAGTTTTGCGATGATTGAACCAGAAGATGGAGGAAAGACACATATTAGATTTGGTTTATCAGGGATTAAAAATGTTGGAGAAAATATTTCTGAAGCAATTTACAGAGAAAGAAAAGAAAATGGTAAGTTTAAGGATTTGGAAGATTTTTTGTCTAGAGTTAAAGACAAAGACCTGAATAAAAGAGCTATTGATAGTTTGGCAAAATGTGGGGCAATGGATTGTTTTGGAATTGATCGGGGAGTGCTCATAGCAAATATTGAAAGTATTTTGGCTTTTGTAAAACACTTAGCAGTACAAAGAAATACTAATCAGAGTTCTTTATTTGCAAATACTACGATTGATATTGGGTCAAAAGTAACTTTAGCATTGGCAGAACCAGCAACTGAAGATGAGAAATTAGTATGGGAAAAAGAATTACTAGGTTTATATGTTAGTTCTCATCCTTTTAAAAAAATACAAAAAGAATTAGAGGATATTTTAGTTCCTTTAAATGATTTAGCTTCACAAGAAAAAGGGCAGTGGGTAATTGTTGGAGGAATGTTGGATAAAGCAACAAAAAAAATTACAAGAAAAGGAAGTGCAATGATGTTTGCTGTTTTGCAGGATTTAACAGATAATTTAGAATTGTTAGTTTTTCCAAAGACTTATGAAACCACAAAAGATGTTTGGGTAGAAAATACTCCAGTCATTGTTATTGGTAAAACTTCAGAAGAAGAAGGTGATGATAAATTATTTGTAGAAAAAGCTTATACAGTTACTAATGAAAATATAGGAATGCTTAAAGCCCAACTTTCTATGGGGCAGACGATTGATAGGACAAAAAAAACAACTCAATCAAGAGAGGTCAGAGGAAATTTACCAGTACCAAGATTAGAGTTAGTTTTAAATTCTAGTGAGAATAAAGAAAAAATACAAAAAATAAAAGATCTACTTTCACAAATTACAGGTGATACACCAGTATTTATTAAAGCAGGGGATAAGATAATTAAAACTTCTTATAAAATAGATCCAGATAAACAAGTTTTTGATGATCTAGCTCAACTCGCAGGTGAAGAAAATTTGGTTTTGGTGAGATAGGGTAAAATTAATAAAACAAAAAACTATTTTCTAGATCCTGAAACAAGTTCAGGATGACAGAAGATAGTTTTTTAATTCTAATTTAATTTATAAATCATTAATACTTTTGATTGATTGATTTTCGTGAATGCGTTTTATAGTTTCGGCAAAGACGGGGACAAGAGACACTATTTCAGTGTTTTTAATTTTTTTACCTTCAAGAGGAATTGTGTCAGTAAAAAGGAATTTTTTAATTGGAGATGTGTTGAGTTCTTCAACTGCATTTCCGCCAAGTACAGGATGAGCAACACATACATCTACTTCTTTTGCTCCAGCATGATTTAATAAAAATTCAGTGTCTTTAATCAAAGTTCGCCCAGTTGAAACTTCATCATCAATAATTAAACATTTTTTGCCTTCCACATTTCCAATTACTCCTTTAATTTTTGGTTGTTCGTCATTGTTGTCACGGCGTTTATCCATCATTACAACTGGAAGATCTAATCCATCAGCATATAGTTTTACCATTTTTGCAGCTCCAGCATCAGCAGCGACTATTGTATAATCTTTTAAATCCCAATTTTCTTTTATGTATTTAATTGTAGTTGGGGCGGCTAAGATATGATCAGTTGGAATAGAGAAAAATCCTTGTAATTGCATAGAGTGCATTTCAGCAATAACAACTCGGTCAGCTCCAGCGGTTTTTAACATATCAGCTACAAGTCTTGCAGTGATGCAAATTCTAGGTTGGTCTTTTTTGTCAGATCTAACATAAGGGAAATATGGGATGACGGCTGTGATTCGTCCAGCAGAGGAGTCGCGCAAGGTGCGGATGTACATTAAAAGTTCCATTAAGTGGTCGTGAACTGACATGGTGCTTGTCTGAATAAAAAAAACGTCCTTTCCACGGACGGGTTCTTTGATTTTAACAAAATAGTTATCATTACTAAATTTAAGACTTTCGCTTTTACCAAGTTCTACTTTTAATTCTTGGCAGATTTTTTGAGCGAATTCTGGATGGCTTGAGCCTGAGAATATTTTTATTTCCATATTTTTATTAGACCGAAGGTCTTGTCATTCCCGCGCAGGCGGGAATCTAGGTTTAATTATTATTTATGATTATAGTATAAATGATTTTTAATAATTTTTCAAATGAAAAGTAAAAGCCGCCTCACAAATTAATGTGGGCGGCTGGGTTTGAGAAATTAGATACGAGGTCTAAAACCTCGATCTTCGCAAAAAGCACGATGTGCTTTTTGAAATTTTTTTCGTTTCTTCCACCATTTATCGGCCATTGCCAATATTATGGAGCCTGAAGTTAAGAAAGAAGCATACATCGCCGTTTCTTTCCAGAACCAATTCATATCCCCGAGCCAGATGGGGGTTGAGTTGGTGAAAAAACCGATGTACAGACCTGTCGCGAGAAGCGACAGAATTAGTATTAATTTTTTTTTCATCTTTTTCTCTTTCTCCTGCTTTTGCAGGAAGGTTTTTGATTAAATTTCCCAATTTCTAGCTTAAAATTAATGTTTTTAGTCTAAAAAACGGGAAATTTAACTTTTTAAAGAACAACTTAGTATATCATATCTTAGGGGGTTTGTCAACCCCTTGTACAGTCCGGTCAATTGTCATCTCGACCGAAGCATAACGAAGTGGAGTGTAGTGGAGAGATCTCTTAAATTTACTTAAGGGATCCTTGTGCCACCGCTAAAGCTAAGGCGACACGCGGTCGGTTCCTCAGGATGACAGGTGGACGTTTTATTATTATTCTGAACGATAGTGGAGAGTTTTATAGACTGTAATTACTAAAAAGGGATTCCTCCACTTCGGTTGGAATAATAAAGGACTACGTAATAAAATATTTAATTAGATAATTCCCAATTTGGATTGGCATCAATTTTATCCCATTTAGTAAATTTCTTTTTGTCCCGAAGGGATCCCTTTGGGACTTTGTAATATCCAGCAACGGCAATCATAGTGGCATTATCCATTGAATATTTTGGATCTGGGAGAAGAAGTTTTGTATTTTTTAAGTTTGTTTGTATTTCTTTTTTTAAAGTTTCACGAAGTTTTTTATTAGCTGAAACACCACCACCTAAAACCACTGTTTTTGGTTTGTATTTTAAAATAGCTTTTATAGTTTTTTTAACTAAGACATCAACAACGGCTTGTTCAAAAGAAGCACAAAAATCATTTTTATTAATGCAATTGTCATTCTGACGAAAGTCAGAATCTTTCTTAGTAATTCCTAATGAGAAAGATCCTGAATCAAGTTCAGGATGACAATTTGGTGTTTTTTTGTCACATAAAGGATTTTTTTGTAAATAGTATAAACAAGCGGTTTTTAATCCAGAAAAACTAAAATCAAAGTTATCTCTATTTAACATTGGGCGAGGTAGGTCAATTGCTTTTGGATTTCCTTTTTTAGCAAGTTTTGAAATTTGAGGTCCACCTGGATAGGGGAGATCTAAAAGTTTTGCCACTTTATCAAAACATTCACCCGCAGCATCATCTCTTGTTTTTCCAAGTACTTTGTATTTCCCTTGTTTTTTCATTAAAACTAATTCAGTATGTCCACCTGATGCAATTAAAGCTAGAGCAGGATATAGTATTTTTTCACTTCCTATTTCAACAGAGTGAATATGTCCCTCGAGATGATTAACAGAAACCAAAGGCATATCTAAAGAGTATGATAAAGTTCGAGCAGCTTCTACACCAACGATAAGTCCAGTGATAAGTCCTGGTCCAGAACTAACCGCGATTGCATTTGGTTTTGGTTGGTTTTTTAAAACCTCTTCAATTAACGGAACTATTTTTTCTGCATGCATGCGACCGGCAACTTCTGGAACAACTCCACCATATTTTTTATGAATTTCAATTTGAGAAGCTGTAATTTCTTTTAATACAAAAAAACCCTTTGAAGAACAATCTAGAAGGGCTACAGATGTGTCATCACATGAACTTTCTATTCCAAGAATTATCATAGTATTTTTTAATACTAAGCATTGTGACAGGGGGGAGATTTGAACTCCCGACCTCGGGGTTATGAATCCCGCGCTCTCACCAACTGAGCTACCCTGCCATGAATGATAGTCTAATTAATTTTTTAGATAGACTTTAAAGCCCTAATATATTACCTAATTCTTTGACTTTTGTCAATTAACCACCAATCTTTTAGCATTAGCCACACTAATTTAAGTGCTCTTGATTTTTATTAGATTTACAGTTAAAATTAATTAATAGATATTAATTAATTCCAGTTAACTGGATCCCCGCCTGCGCGAGGATGACAACCGCTTTGCGGTATTGAAGATGAAATTAAAAATATTAAAAACAGATATAGAAGATACTTTAAAATTTATGCGTCGATGTGGATATGGATATTTACGAAGCAGAAGTGGGGGAAAGGATAGTTTTGTAAAAAGATTAAGAGGAGAACTTTATCCAAGGTTTCACTTGTATATTGAAGATGATGGTGAGAATTGGAGTTTTAATTTACACCTAGACCAAAAAGCACCAGTTTACCGTGGGGTAACAGCTCATAGTGGAGACTATGATGGAGTGGTTATAGAACGAGAAATGGAAAGAATAAAAATTGCTTTTGAAAGCCTGTAGATATTGACAAAAGGGTAAAAATATGCTATTATATCAAAGTTCATATTATGTAATCGCCTCAATTTATTGAGGAGGAAAGTCCGGACACTATTCAATTTAATTTGAAAATAGTAGTGGGTAACACCCACCGACTTGCTTGTGAAAGTAAGTAAGGGAAAGTGGCGCAGAGACTATACTATCCTATTTTATAGGAGAAAGGTGAAAAGTGTATGGGGGTTCTAGTTCTCGAGATTAGAGCTACTATACAACGCTTGCAGTGATGCAAAGCGGTGCTAAACCCTACTTGGTGCAAGAGCAGCGTTTGTTCGTAAAGTTCGCTCGCACAGATTTTAATAGCAATATTAAAACTAGATAAATGATTACACTTTAACTTTATGTTAAAGAACAGGATTCGGCTTATTAATATGAACATTAAAAAACAGTCTATTAAGACTGTTTTTTAATTGGAATATATTATAACACCTCCCTAACCCTCCTCAAGGAGGGAATTCCCCTCTTGAGAGGGGGTAGGGGTGTGTAATTTTTTAATTTTTCTTTGGTTTTGTTACATCATTTTCAATTTTTCCTTTTGCAAAACTTTTTATATTATCTACTGTAGTGTTAATAATTCTTTGCAAGGCTTCAGTACTATTAAAAGCATTGTGAGGAGTAATAATTGTGTTTGGGTGGTCTATTAAGATTTCATTTATCAACATTGTTTTGATTTGTTTCGCATTTAATCCTTTGGTTTTTTTTGTTTTTATATTTTCCCCAGCACCTTTTTCATGTAAAATAATTCCTTCATCTTTAATATGGTTTTCTTCTTCTAAAACATCCAAACCTGCTCCTGCTAAAGTTCCATTTTCCAAAGCCGATAGTAAGGCTTCACTTTCAATAAGTTCTCCCCGAGCGGTATTAACTAAGTATGCTCCTTTTTTAATCTTTTTAATATTCTTTTTATTAATTAAATGGAATGTAGAAGGGAAGAGAGGAACATGAAGAGAGATAAAGTCAGATAAAGATAAAAGTTTATCCAAAGTCATATATTTAAATCCAAGTTTTTTTTCTAAGGTTTTATTTGGAAAGGCATCAAAACAAACAACATTCATATCAAAACCTTTTGCCATTTTAATTAGGTGTTTACCAATATTTCCAGTACCAACAACTCCTAGAGTTTTTCCACTTAAATCTACTCCACGTAAACCACGATATTCAAAACTTCCTTCTTTAACTCGTTTAACAGATGGAAAAATTTTGCGTGATAATCCTAAAATTAAAGCAAAGGCATGTTCGGCAACAGTATTTTGTCCATAAACTGGAACATTACAAACTGGGATTTTTTTCTTTTTAGCAGCTTTAGTATCAATATGATTATAGCCAGTGGACATTGTGGCAATCATTTTTAGTTTTGGTAGAGAATTAATAATTTCTTTTGTCACTGGTGAGCCAGCAAAAACAGTTAAGATTTCAGTGTCTTTATCAAGATTTTTTTTTGTCAGTAATTCTTCATAGGTTTTTACCTCAAAACCTTTGAGATTGTCTTTGATGTAGTCTTTCATGTCTGGCCAGACTTCGTAGATTGAGATGTCGTATCTTTTGTTAGGCATAAGTAGTTATTACTAAATTATGTTAGTAATTATACTATATTCCTAGTTTTTCTGCCACAAAGTCTACATCTTTGTCCCCACGACCTGATAAATTAACAATGATGATTTTATCTTTATCTAAAGTTGGAGCGAGTTTAATTACCTCTGCTAAAGCATGTGAACTTTCTAGAGCAGGGATAATTCCTTCAATTTTTGAAAGCATTTGAAAAGCATCCAGTGCTTCAATATCATTAGCAGTTCGGTATTCAACTCTACCTGTATCTTTAAGGTATGAATGCTGAGGTCCTACTCCTGGATAATCTAATCCTGAAGCAATAGAATGAACTGGCAAAGGTTCTCCTTGGTCATCTTGAAGTAAATAGGTAAACATCCCATGAATTGCCCCAGGACTACCTAAAGTTAAAGTCGCAGCATGCTCTCCTTCTTTAAAACTTCGTCCTGCTGGTTCAACCCCAATCATTTTAACATCAGTATTTAAAAATTCAGAAAATAAACCAATGGCATTTGATCCTCCGCCAACACAAGCAATTAAATAATCTGGTAGTTGATTTTCTTGTTTCTGAATTTGTTTGATAGCTTCTTTTCCAACAATAGATTGAAAATCACGAACCATAGTTGGAAAAGGATGAGGGCCGACAACAGAACCAATCGCATAGAAAGTTGTGGCAAATTCTCCTATGTATAAAGTCAGAGCGCTATCAACTGCATCTTTTAGACATCTTCCACCTTGGGTTACTGTTACAACCTTTGCTCCAAGTAGTTCCATTCGGATAACATTAGGGTGTTGTTTTTCTATATCTATTTCTCCCATATGAATTTCACATTCAAGACCAACAATTGCTGCCGCAGTAGCAAGAGCAACACCATGTTGACCAGCTCCAGTTTCGGCAAGTAATTTTTTCTTCCCCATATGTTTTGCAAGCAAGGCTTCACCTAGACAATGATTTATTTTGTGAGCTCCAGTGTGGTTTAAGTCTTCTCGTTTTAAATATATCTTTGCACCACCAAGTTTTTTGGTTAAGTTTTTTGCAAAATAAAGAGGGGAGGGGCGACCAACATAATTTTTAAGTAAGTCGTTTAATTCGGTAATGAATTTCGGGTCTTTTTTTATTTTTTCATATTCTTCGGCTATTTTATTTAGCTCAGGTATTAGTGGTGGGGGAACGAGTTGTCCGCCGTATTCACCAAAGTATCCTATTTTGTTTGTATTATTATTTTTATTCATATATTTGTTATTTAATAATTTATTACTATGATTTAAATTTTGTAAAACTCTAATGTAGTAGGTATTTTTACACATTGTTTGTATTAATTGAATAAATAAAAATTTTTGCTCTGGCGTCGTTTTGCAACGAGCCAGAGTAAAAAAATTAACAGTAAACGCCAGAGGGGATTGTTTGCAATGGAGTCGTTGGATTAAATAATTTTTTATGTATTTCGCTTTCAACTGGAATTGTGAAGTCATAAAATGCACGTCCGTTGCTATAAGTTACAGTTACTGTGTCATCACCATTATCTACGCTACTATTACATTTAAATTTGAAACGACCAGTAAGTGTTACATGTTTTAGATCCCAATCCCACCCTCCAGATGGCATGTAGAAACTTATAGTTCCTGTAAAATTTCTGTTTGTTACTTTTGTTATCTTAATTATTTTTGCCATGACTAAGCCTCTCTTGTTTTTTTGTTAAAGTAAAATGAGCAATTAAAAAATCCACAGCCATTGCCGTGAATTTTTGACTATTTTTAAACAATCAAAATTAGCGACAACGCCAGAAGAAGTTGTTCCACCACCAATTTTGGTTGTTCAAGCTATAGTTCATAGTTATTTATAGTATTTTTTAAGTATTTTTTTAAAACCCTTACTTTCATTAAGTTGTCGTGAACCGCGAGTGACAGTTGCAATTGCTACTTTGAGTTTTTTACTAATTTCTCTTTGAGGTTTTTCTTCGTTTAACATTTTAACAAGTTGTAATCTGGTTGCGATGTTATTAAATTCTTCTGGAGTTAATAGGTCTTCCAAAAATTCTTCCATTAATTTTGGATTTTTTATTTTTGTTAGTAATTGTATAATTTCTTTTTTATTTTTCATGTACTTATTTAAATAAGTATCTAGATACTTACGTACTGTACTAGTACAATAGTACAGCTAATACAAAATATTGTCAAATAAAAACTGTGGATAACTAAAAACGAACGATTTAACTCGTTCGTTTTTAAATTTAGATTCTCACTAGTTTATCCTCAACTTGATTGGGGACGGGAATGACAAAAAGAAAGTTATACCTCAATAACAACAGGTAAAACCATCGGTCTTTTACCAGTCTTGGTAAATAAGTATTGTCCAACATAATCACGGATTTTATTTTTTATATGATTTGTATCAGCCCAAGATTTTGGATCAGAATCAACAACAAGCTTTTTAACTCTGTGACGTAGGTCTTCAATTAGTTGTCTATTTTCTTTTAAGAAAACAAAACCACGAGAAATTATATCTGGATTTTGAACTAAGACTCCTGTTTTAGCATCAACAGTTGCAATAACTACAATCATTCCATCTTCGGCTAAAACTTGTCTATCGCGTAAAACAATATTTGTTCCGTCGGATACTCCAAGTCCATCAACAAAAACATAATTAGCTGGAACTTTATCTTTTGTAAGTGTTCCAGTATTGTTTTTGAATTCCATAACTTGTCCGTTATCGGCAATAAATATATTTTTATCATCGTAACCTAAAGTTTTTGCAACTTTAGCATTATAGTGTAATAAGAAATGATTACCTTCAATTGGAATGAAAATTTTTGGATTCATTAGACGAATCATTAATTTAACATCATCAGCTTTTGCATGTCCACCAGCATGAACATCCATCATTTGATAATGGATAACCTCTGCTCCTTTTTTAAAAAGAGTATCCTTAAGTCTTTGTACAGTTCTTTCATTTCCTGGGATAACAGATGAAGAAAATATAACAGTATCTCCTTTTACCAATTTAAGTATTCTATGTTCGCCATTGGCAATTCTCATTAAACTAGCATTTTTCTCACCTTGAGCACCTGTGCAAACAATTACAACTTTTTCTTTTGGATAATTATTAATTTTCTTTAAATCAATTAAAGTTTTTTGACTAAAATTCATATATCCAAGTTCTTTGGCAATAGCAACATTACTTTTCATTGAATATCCATCAAGAGCAACAACTTTTCCTAATTTTTCTGCAGTTTGAATAATTTGTTTGATACGAGATAAAAGAGAAGAAAAAGTTCCAATTATAATTCTTCCTGGTGCTTTGTTAATTATATCTTCTAAGTTTGTTCCGATTTCTGTTTCAGACATTTGAGTACCTGGTTGTAGAGCATTAGTTGAATCAGACATTAGAGCAAGTACTCCTTGTTCTCCGATGCGAGCAATTTTTGCCAAATCAGCTGGCTCTTCTCCACTTGCTGGTTGAAAATCAAATTTCCAATCACCCGTATGAACGATTCTTCCTTCAGGAGTATTAATAACAATTCCCATTGTATCAGGAATATTATGATTTAAGTGAAAAAATTCTATTTCAAAAACACCAAGTTTTAATTTATCAGTCAATTTAACATTATTAATATTAAGAGGTTTTAGACCTTTAAAGTCCTCTTGTCTTTTTTTAATAATTGCATTTGTTAAAGGTAGTCCATAAATTGGAGGATAGCCAATTTGTGGGATAGTATAAGGAATAGCTCCGATATGATCCAAATGAGCATGGCTAATTATTACCCCTTTAATTTGTTTTTCTTTTCCTTTTAAATATGACATATTAGGAATGATATAATCAATTCCTGGCATATCTTCTTCTGGAAATTGTAATCCCATATCAACAAAAATTATATCTCCATCATATTCAAATAAAGTACAATTTCGTCCAACTTCTTCTAGTCCACCGAGTACCATGACTTTTAGTTTTTTTTCTGTATTCTTAAAACGAGCAAAAGAAGGCTTAGTTTTAGGATGAGGTCTGTTTGTTTTTGTGTGTACGCCAGTTTTTCTAGTGTGTGTGTTGTAAGTTCTGCGAGTACGGCGTGGGTTACTAACAGGGCTTTTTGTGTTTGTTTCCATAATTTTATTATTATTTATTTTTGGTGTTTGAGAAGATACCAAAAAATTAAGTAATTTTGTTATTAAAAGATTTAAATTATTTTTAGAAGACTATTAATTATGTATTATATTACTTCTTCCATTTCTTTTTAGTTTTTATATACCAATCACCAAGTTCATTATATCTATCAGCTGGTGAAAAAATACGAGTATCAGTTATTCCTTTGATAGTATTTTCAGCTACAAAAGTATAAGTTGGGGTGTAAAGAAATATAGCTGGTATTTCTTCGTTTATTATATCTTGAAATTTTTTAAAGGTTTCATTTTGTTCAATTGTGTCATCTGTTGTTCGAGCTTCTTCTATTAATTTATCTGCTTTTGAGCTTGAAAATTTAGATAAATTTAATCCAGGATAATTAACTTGACTAGAATGCCAGAAAGGATAAAGATCTGGATCACTACCAACAATAACGGCGTAAAGGAGGATTTCATAATTACGACTCTTGATTACATCACTATTAATTTGTTTTGATGAAATTGAATTTACTGTTACTTGAATCCCAAGCTTTTTCCAGTATCTAGCTATGATGCTAGCTGCTTTTTGGTATTCTTCTGTATCGGCTGTAGTAATACTTAAACTTAAAATTTCTTCATTTTTATCTTGTCTATAAAAACTTTGTTCAGCATCCATTGTTTCTCTAATTTGATTTTCTATATCTTGATCCATTTGTTCTAAAGTACTAGAAACAATATCTGGTGTAGAGCTGGCATTTTCTTTTAATTCTTTTATTTCATTGCTACGCATTTCAAGCATTTCTTCTTTTTTATCTTTAAAATAATCTTCTGGCTCAATGCGAGTCCATTTTTTATCTAATAATTCATTTGCTTTTTCAATATTTAATTTTAATTGTTTTTCCAGAGCGTATTTTTCTAGTTCCGGATTTAAAATAGGGGAGTGTATAATTCTACCTTCTCCTGATAGACTTTCTTGTAAAATTCTTTTTTTATCTACTGCTTGAGCAAGAGCTAGGCGTAAGTCATCATTTTTTAAATATAGATTTTGGTTTTGATTAAAAAACAAGGCAGTATATTGGGGAAGTTGTAATTGATAAAGTGTAAATTCTTTTCCAGGAATCTTGTCACGTTGTTTTCTTGGTAAGAAACTAATTGCTTTTATATCATGGCTACGAAGAGCATCGATAGCTTGTTCGTAAGTTTGATAAAATTTAAAAGTGATAGTCTCTAAATAAGGTTGTTTTCCGTAATAATTTTCATTATTTACTAGCTTGTAAGTTTGAAGTACTCCACTATTATCTTTAGTTAAACTACTAAAAGCCCAAGGACCAGTACCGATTGGTTGTAAATTGGTTTTGGCAAGTTTTAAATTACTTGGATTAGTATTAGACCAAATGTGTTCAGGTAAAATTCCAACAGTTAGATTATTAATAAACGGAGGAAAAGGCTCTTCTAAAATTAAATTTAGATTATAATCACCAGAAACCTCAATTTTTACCCCTTGAAAAGATGGAGCCAAAGGACTACCAACATTTATATCTTGTATCATTTGTAAAGTATACGATATATCTCTAGTTGTAAATTTTTCTCCATCAGACCATAAAATATCTTCACGTAATTTTATCGTATATATTTTTTTATCTTCTGATAAAGAATAATTTTCAGCCAAGTCAGTTATTAATTCTTGTTCATTATTAAATTTAAAAAGCCCTGAGTATATTAAAGCTGTTAAATCCGCATCTACTTCATTAGTACTAGAAAAAATAGGATTAATATATTTTGGTTGTCCAACAATTGCTTCTGAATATTCTCCACCATTTTTTGGAATTGATTCTAATTGTGCAAAAGTTACGATTGATCCCCAGGCGATAATAGTTGATACCACAACAAAGCTACTTGCTATTAAAACAACTTTTTCTTTTAAAGGAATAAATTCTTTAATATATTTAAATTGAGACCAAGTGGGAAAGAATTTTTTTGATAAATCATTAAATAAGCGTCTATCTAAATTATGAGAAGATGCTTGCTTTTTGGATTTAATATAAAGAAGAAGTTTTTTCCAAGTCATTAAATTAAATTTAGAGACTTATAGTATAGTCGCCAAATACGCTTTTGTAACGAAATATAATAATTGCAGTCAAAATGGTATTTGGTGATAATACTATTAGAGGTCTGTTGTTAAATGATGATGCGTATTAAAGAAATAGCAAAGAAGAGAATAGCAATTGTTATAGTTCCGTTATGTAGTACTTTATCCACCCCTCTTTTACTACTAAATACATTACTGTCTCCACCACCAAAAGCAGCCCCAAGACCAGATCCTTTTTGTTGGATTAAGATAACAACGATAAGTAGTACGGATAATGTTACTTGTAAAGTATTGAAGATTAATTCTTGCATAATTTTATTTATTTTAAAGTATCTTATAGTATAAAACGGAGTAAGTATAGCTATTTATGGTATTTTTGTCAACCCCATCCTATTACCCTCCATACTTTTATGTTATAATAACATAAATTAAATATAAATGAAATGTATGGTTTTAAAAGAAGAGCAGGTTTTAAAATGGTATCAAAAAACAGGTTGGATTTTGTTGTTTGCTTTTGGTTCTCTACTTGTTGTGTTTGTTATTGCTTTTAGTTTTTTAACGCTTCATTTTATGCAAGAGATTAAACAAGGTGATGGAGAAGCCTTGCGAGAGAGGTTAAATAAAAATGGAAATGTGGCTGTAGCACCCAGTTTGCAATCTATTAGGAACATAATAGAAACAAACGATGATCCTTTTTTAGGTAATCCAGAAGCAGAGTTAGTAATTGTTGAATTTATTGATTATAAATGTCCAGTTTGTAAAGAGTTTTCAAGTATATTACATAGGATAAATAGTAGTTTTGGTGATAAAGTAAAAATTATAATTCGTGATTTTCCTTTAGAAAGCATTCATACTGATGTGAGTAAATTAGCTTATTTTGCAAATTGTGCAGATAAGCAAGATAAATATTTAGAGGCACATGATTTAATTTTTTTAATTCAAGATGAGATACCAGAATATATATCTGATGAATATTTAATAGGTTTGGCTAATCGCTTAGAATTAAATGTAGATGAGCTTGAAGTTTGTATAAATAACAGAGATACTGTTTTTGAAGTTATAAAAGATTTTGATGATGGTATGGCTGGTGGAGTTGAAGGTACACCCACTTTTTTTGTGAATGGAGAAAAGATACAGGGCTTAGTATCTTGGGAATCTTGGAAAAAATATTTAGAAAAAATTTAAAATTAAAAATAAATTATGAATTTTAAAAAAATAATTGTAGCTTTGGTGTTAGGAGTATCTGTATTAATGCCAAGTATAGCAAGTGCGGCTTTACCTGATTTCAATCCAATTTGTTGGAAAAAAAGTGATTGTGTGAGTTTTAGAGAAACTAACTTTGATTTAAAAAAGAAAAAAGCAGAACTTGGTTTTTTTCCACAAGAAGAAGGTTGCACAGGTGGTGAAGGTGAGAGTGAATGGGGAAAGTGTAGTCCTAGTAGTAAAATTGTATTGCAGATTGGTATTGGTGGTGAAACTGAAATTACAGACATCGGAGATTATATTAAAAAAGTTTATGCTTATGCTCTTGGTGTGGCAGGAATAATAGCAGTGGTAGTAATTATGGTGGCAGGAATTCAATGGATGGTAGCAGGTGGAAATTCTGCTTTGATTAGTGCTGCTAAAAAAAGAATAGGTGGGGCGATGATGGGGCTTTTTCTAGCATATAGTTCATATTTTATTTTAAATTCCATTAATCCATGGTTAGTAAATTTTCGTTTACCGCAAACTTGGCTTATTAAAGAGGTGCAAATGATGACAGAATTTTGTAGAGATATTTCTGCGGTGAAAGAAGCTCCGGGGGTAAATTTTGCGCCAGTAGATGATGATGTTAAAGATGAAAAAATTTATGAATTAGAACCAGATGATTTTATTGTGAAGAATATTTTTATTAAAGATGGTGCTTTTGAACCAATTGAAAAAGAAAAAGATCTTGCTTGTGGTCAAAATTTTGCTCCTGCCAATGGTGGAGGGGGAACATGTCAGGGACATTTTTGCAAAAAACCAGGTCATATGTGTATACCTAATTATGATTATAAAAAGGAAGAGGATAAGGGGCAAAAACCATATAAATGTGAAGAAGCGATGATGGTGGTAAAAGCTTATGGTGGTTTTTGGACGGATCCAGGGTGTTTCGTTAGTTTTTTTGTAAATGGTTGGAAGCATCCGTATTTTGAGCATTTAGAATTGTATGCATTGTATGATAATCATGTGAAATCTTTAGGAGGTTTTGAGATAATGGGCGTAGGCAGTAGTAAGATAGTTAGTTATTTTAAGTATGAAGATAAAGAAAATGTTATAGACAGGGCATCTGCTAGAGGCTTTATACTTTTGGGTCAAATGGATGAAGCTTGTTGGACGGGGGTTGATCAATTAAGTTGGATTGGTAAGGGCGGGGTTGATTTAGGTATGACTGTTAATATTACTGCGGCTGTAGAGACTGCTACCGGTCCTTCATATGGTGATAATAGTCCTTCTCCTGGACCCATACCTCCTTCAAATGTATCAGATTCACAATTGTTTACTCTAGATGATTTAGAAAAAGGAATATATCTAAGAATTGATGTTGCTGGTATTAAAGATTATGATTAAAAGGTTGACTTAATTCCAAACTTCTGGTATACTTTTTATTCAGTAGGTCCAATTAGGACTAAAGCTATTAAATAAAATTTATGCCAAATAACAAAAAAACTTCTTTTAATAATTTAAAAATAACTGGGGCAAGAGTACATAATTTAAAAAATGTTAATCTTGAAATTCCCAAAAACAAACTCGTAGTTATTACGGGTTTGTCTGGTTCTGGAAAGTCTTCTCTTGCTTTTGATACAATTTATGCCGAAGGTCAGCGTCGTTATGCTGAAAGCCTGTCTGCGTATGCTCGTCAATTTATGGAGCTTCGTGATAAGCCAGATGTAGATAAAATTGTTGGATTGTCTCCAACAATCGCCGTAGATCAAAAACAAAATGCTCAAAATCCTCGTTCTACAGTTGGTACTGCCACTGAGATTTATGATTACCTTCGTCTTTTGTTTGCTAATGCTGGAGTGCAATATTGTACACAATGTGATGAAAGAGTAGAGAAATATACAGCTGGACAAATTATAGAAAATGCTCGTAAATTTATTCGTCAAGAAAAAGAAGCATATATTCTATCTCCAATTGCACAAAGTATTGAAATAAATCAAAAAGAAATTTTAGAAACCGTAGAAAAATCCGGCTTTGATCAAGTAAGAGTAAATGGAAAGTTTTTGCGTATCCACGATTTTGCAAATTTTGAATTTGTAAAAAAAGAATTATATGATGTGGAATTAGTGATTGAGAAAATTGATAATATTAAAAAACAAGATGTATCTAAAGCGGTAAATACTGCGATTGACCTAAGTAATGGAATTGTGATTTTAAGTTCTAAAAAAGAACAAAAAAGATTTTCAATTTTTGGATGGTGTTCAAATTGTAAAGAAAAATTTCCAAAAATTGATCTTCGTAGTTTTAGTTTTAATAGTCCATATGGTGCCTGTCCTCGTTGTACGGGTCTTGGAATTACAATGGTAGTTGATCCAAAATTAGTAGTTCCAAATCCTCGTTTAACTTTGGCAGAAGGAGCGATTCAACCCTGGACTAGAATTACGGGTAATCAATCTTGGTATCAAAAATTATTAAAAGTTGTATCAGAGAAGCATGATTTTTCTTTGAATCAACCTATAGAAAAAATGAAATCTGAAGTTTTTGATTTAATTTTGTATGGAACAGGGGATGAAGAATATGAAGTAAATGGAAAAACGGTAGTTTTTTCTGGTGTAGTGTCTGATTTAACCAATCGTCATTTAGAAACAAAATCAGATTATATCCGCAAAGAGATAGAAACATATATGCGTGAAAAGACTTGTCCAGTTTGTGAAGGTCGTCGTTTGAAGTTAGATTCTTTGGCTGTTAGATATGAAGATTACGGAATTGCTGATTTTTCTTTGTTCAGTATTGATGAAGCTTTGGAAGTATTTCAAAATAGATTAACTGAGATTGAAAAGAAAATTAAGAAAAAAACTACTCTTAATAAATTAGAAAAAATTTCTGAACCAATTTTACGAGAATTAGTTATTAGGATTAATGGTTTGAATCAAGTTGGGCTTGGATATTTAAGTTTGGACAGAAGTATTAATACTTTGTCAGGCGGGGAATTGACCAGAGTGCGTTTATCTTCTCAACTGTCAGCTGGTTTGACTGGTGTTATTTATGTTTTAGATGAGCCTTCAATTGGTTTGCATTCACGCGATAATGGTAAGTTGATTAGTACTTTAAAATATTTAAGAGACCTAGGAAATTCTGTAATTGTAGTTGAACATGATGCAGCGATGATGGAAGCGGCTGATTATATAATTGATGTTGGTCCTGGGGCTGGTGTGTTTGGTGGTGAAATTATTGCTGAGGGTACTTTGACTCAAATAAAAAAGAATCGTAATTCAATTACTGCTGAATATCTATCTGGTAGAGTAAAATTAGAAAAGAAGAAAAAGAAAGTTGTAAAAAATAAAAAAGAAGTGGTAAAGAAAATTAAGATTATAGGTGCTAAAGAAAATAATTTAAAAAATATTAACGTAGAGATTCCACTCAAAAAACTTGTTTGTGTTTCGGGAGTAAGTGGCTCAGGTAAATCTAGTTTAGTAATTGATATATTAGGAAGAGCTTTAACAAAACATTTTTATCGTGCTAAAGCAGAACCAGGACTTCATAAAGCGATTAATGGAATTAGTAATATAAATAAAGTGATTGCGATAGATCAAAGTCCGATTGGAAGAACACCCCGTTCAAATCCAGCGACGTATACTGGTCTTTTCACGTTGATTCGTGACTTGTTTGCAAATTTACCAGAAGCGAAGATGCGTCGTTATGATGCGGGTAAGTTTAGTTTTAATGTAAAAGGTGGTGGACGTTGTGAAGCCTGTGCAGGGGAAGGATATATTAGAATTCCAATGCAATTTTTAACAGATGTTTATGTTGAATGTGGAGAGTGTGAAGGAACAAGATATAATAAAGAGGTTTTGGAAATTCACTATAAACAAAAAAATATTTCTGATGTGTTGGAGATGACAGTAGAAGAAGCTCATAGATTTTTTGCTGACAAACCAAACATTGCTATTAAATTAAACATTTTACGTGAAGTTGGATTGGGTTATGTTAAACTAGGTCAACCAGCAACTACACTGTCTGGTGGTGAGGCTCAAAGGGTAAAACTTGCGACTGAACTTTCTCGTGCTTCAACTGGTAAAACTTTATATATTTTGGATGAGCCAACAACTGGTTTGCATTTTGAAGATGTTAGACATTTGCTTGGAGTTTTGGAAAGATTGGTGGAAAAGGGGAATACTGTTATAGTTATTGAACATAATCTGGATATGATTGCTTGTTCTGATTGGGTGATTGATATGGGTCCTGAAGGTGGAAAAAAAGGTGGTTTGGTTTTGGCAGAAGGAACACCAGAAGAGATAGCAAAAAACAAGAACAGTGTTACTGGAAAATTTTTAAAACCACTTTTGAAAAAATAAAATCAAATTATAAAATAAAAAATACTGATTTAAATCAGTATTTTTTATTTTATATTTTTATTTACTTTCTCTAAGCTTTCTTTTGAATTTAGGATTACGTAAGTAATTAATCTTAGCACGACGTACTCTAAATTCTCTAACTACTTCAATCTTTTCAATCACAGGTGATTTTAATGGGAAGATTTTTTCCACACCAACACCATTTGATACTTTGCGTACAGTAAATGTAGCTCCTGCTTCATTACCATGTTTAACACCTAGTACAGTTCCTTCAAAAACTTGAATACGTTCTTTTTCTTCTCCTTTTGTATTCGTTTCTTTAATTTTTTGATGAACTTTTACAATCATTCCAGCTTTAACCACTGGTTTTTTGTCTTCTGACTTTTTCTTTTCGTCAGTTTTTTTATCTTCAGCCATATTTTTTTAAATAGGTTATATATAAGTAGTCAATATTTTAGCTTAAAAGCATAAATTTGTCAAGTTCTTAGGCTAATTGTTATTTCTCCATCTTCCCAAAGGGGTCTTATAGGGACTTTTTAATGATTTCAGTGATTTTTTTAATAGTTTCTTTAAGTTTACCCTCATAATTAACTACCTTGTAATCATAATCAGATGATTTTTTAATTTCGGATTTAGCAGTATCCATTCTTTCTTTTATTAACTCAGGGCTAATTCCACCACGTTTTTCTACTCTTTTTTGAAGAGTCTCAATACTCTCGGGGAGTAGAAAAATTGAAATATGAGGAATTCCTTGTTTATCAAAGTTATGTTTACCATTAACTTCTATTTGAGTTAATACTAGGTCATGATTTTCTAAAGTTTTTTCTAGTTCTTTTTTTTCTACTCCGTAATAATTATCAGCATAAAAATTATATTCAACAAATTCATTATTTTCAATTTTTTCTTTAAAATTTTCTGGAGTTATAAAATGATAATCAACACCATCTTTTTGATCCGGTCTTGGAATTCTGGAAGTTGTAGTAATAAGTCTAGCTGAATTTGGAATAGTTTTTAAAACAGCATTCATAACAGAATCTTTACCACCACCAGAAGGGGAGGAAATGATAACTAATAAACCTTTTTTACTATCTGCCATATTATTTTACTGTTTTTAAGTATTCTGACAATTCTTTTGGAAGTTCTATCTCGTATTCTTGGTATTTTTTATTTAAATCTTCAAAACCAAGTTTAAAGCAATGTAAGAATAATCTATCTATTTTTTTAGACCATCTCTTATATTGTTTTTGATAGTATAAAGTATCTCCAACAACTGGGTGGTTATATGCAAGAAGATGAGTGCGGATTTGATGCATGCGACCAGTATATAATTTTACTCGGATAAGTGTGTGGTTTATAAAATTCTTTTCAACCCAGAATTCTGTTTTTGCTTCTTTGCCTTTGTCTGATGGCAAACCATGATCTAGTTTTGGTAATGAAGCCATTTTTCCATCTTTTCGTCTAGCTATTGGGAAATCAATAATATCATGTTCAATATCAATTTTCCCGTGTACTAAAACCATGTATTCTTTATTTACAGTTCTTTCTTTAAATTGATTTTTTAGGTTTTTAAACATTTCTTGAGTACGAGCTACAACGAGTAATCCCGAAGCTGCTTTATCTAATCGATGAACAATACCAGGTCTTGGATTTTCCTGTCTACCGACAGACAAGCTTTTATTTTTTATATTTCCGTAATCCATTTCTATTGCATCACCTACATTGTTTAATCCTTTAAATTTTTTAGATAAAATTTTAGAAAGAGCATTTGCTTCATCAGCTTGAGTAGGGTGAACTAAAAGTCCAGATTGTTTATTTACTACAAGGTAATTTTTTTCTTTAGCAACGATCTCTACTTTGGTTTTTTTCGTAAATAATTTTTTTATTGTATTAATTACTTTTTCACTATTGCTTTTTTCTGTTTTTATTTTTTCATCATTTTTTTCCTTATCTAAAATTTCAATAATATTATCAGTTTTAACTTGTTGCCCAACTTTTTTTGGTTTTTCTCCATTTACCTTAACCAGTTCTTGAATTATTAATTTTTGTACTTGATTGCGACTGGTGTCTAATTCTTTAGACAAAAATACATCCAATCTTTCTTTGTTAGATTCTTCTAGAACTTTGATTGTTTGTTTTATTTCCATATAGACTAGTCATTGACTAGTCATTGACTAGTCTTTTTTTAATTGTGCGCCTGGATGGTTTTGAACCATCGACCCCCACATTATAAGTGTGATGCTCTAACCCCTGAGCTACAGGCGCATAGAAAGTTGTTAATTCTGTATATAATGCTATTAGTTTAGCAAATTTCTTTTAATATTGCAAGGTTGGGCGTTATTTTTATTAATAATATTTTTATTAATAATTGACATTTGTGGAGAAAAAATGTAAGTTTAAGTCAGGTTCGCACATTACAATTTTAAAAAGGAGAAAAGGATGGCGAAAACAAAAAAGTGTTATGTATTTGATACCTCTACTCTTTTGACAGATCCGTTGTCGATTGAAAAAGTTAGAGATGAAAACGGTGATAACGTAGATGTTTTTTTAAATGTTGGTGTGTTGAGTGAATTGGATAAGATTAAAACTGACAGAAAAAAAACACAAGATGTTAAAAGAAATGCAAGAGTGATTTCCAGAGTATTATATGATTATGTTAAGAAAGGCATTGTAGAACAGGGCGTAATCATGAAATCTGGCAATGTACTTAATTTTATCAATTTAAATGATGATTTAAATGATAAAGTTGTAAAACCAGATAAACCAGTTGATGATCTGGTTATTTTAACCGCATTACAACTTCAACAGGATACGGAAGATAAAGAAGTTGTTACAATTTTGTCGCAAGATATTAACCTGTGTGTAAGGGCAAATATACATGGTGTCTATGCTGAGATGTGGGATAAAAATAAAAGCGTTGACAATCTTGACGATCTGTATACTGGGATAGTTAGAATACAGTTAGAGGATGGGTATGGCGGGTATTTATCATGTGGTAAAAAAGATCTTCCAATTGATGATTTTGAAAAAGGTTCTTATAAAATCATAACTGAAGGTTATTCGGTATTTTCTGAGTTGCCTCCCAATGCTTGCTGTATATTGCAAAAAGCAGATGAAGATAGAAAATTCTATGCCATCTTTAACAAGAGAAAAAAACAGCTAGAGCTTTTTTGCGGTAAAGAAATGCCCAGTGAAGGTGGATTTTTACCAATAAACGACGAGTTGATTTTTCTTTACGAGCTTATGAAGAAAGAGAGTGTAAAGATTTTGACGGTTGCAGGGGATGCTGGAACTGGTAAAACGTTGAATGTTTTGAATATGGCTTATAGGTTAGTTGTTAAAAACTTGGGTAACTATAAAAAACTTCAGGTTATTAGACCTAACATACCACAGGGCGAGGATATGGGGTTTTTACCTGGTGGGATAGAAGAGAAATTTGGTCCGTTTGTCATTCCTATAGTGGAAAACCTCGAGCTTATATTGGGTAAGGAGTTCAGTGATAATTCTGCAATACGTGCAAATGTGGAAGAAATGTTTGGTCCATTAGGTCAGGTAAAAGTTGATCCAATTAATTACATAAAAGGGCGAACACTTCATGATACTATACTTTTGGTTGACGAAGCGCAAGATTTTACAAAAGCACAACTGAAGTCAATCATAACCCGACTTGGGAGAAATAGTAAAGTTATCATTGTAGGTGATTCTTCTCAAGTGGTTAATGATTCAATTGATCAATTAAGTAATGGATTGGCCTGTGTTGTGGAAATTTTTAAGCCCGAGTTTGTTACAGCGCATGTAAGGTTGAAGAAAATATTAAGATCGGAAATAGCCGCTTTGGCTGCAAGATTACTCTAAAATAAGGAGATGATTCACAGACTGTCTATAATTTTGTAGGCAGTCTTTTTAATTTATTCAAGTCTCAAAGAGATCCCTTTGGGGTTTGCCAAAGAACATTAAAACTGTTAATATATGGATATACATACAATATTGTCATAAAACTATGGAAAACTACAACTTTAAACTTTTTATAAAAATTAATAAATTAATTGGGCACAATAAGTGGCTAGATGCTTTTGGTTCCTCGGGTGCCGAATGGGTAATTTTTGGTGCTTTAGGTTGGTATATTACTGCTAGTTTAATAAATGGTTTGCCTGATAAACAAGAAGCAATTATACCAGTTTTATTTTTTGGGTTTGCTTGGATAATCGGGTGGTTTCTGAGTTTGATAATTGGTTTAATTGTAAAAGAAAAAAGACCATATATTACTCATCCAGAGATAAAAACATTATACAAGCCTTTGATGTATTGGAAATCTTTTCCATCAGATCACGCCATGACTACTTTTTTATTTTTTTTCCTAAGTTTGATTTTCGGATTATCTTTTTCTTGGGCACTTTTGTTATTAGCCCTATGGGTTTCTTGGGGAAGAGTATATGCCGGTTTTCACTATCCATTTGATATTGTTGGTGGGTTATCACTCGCTGGTTTAGTTTCAGTTTTTGTATATTATCTATATTTAATTATATTTTAAATGAAAGCAATTATTTTAGCAGGAGGTTTTGGCACTCGTCTTAGACCTTTAACTGATACAATTCCAAAACCACTTTTACCAATCAAAAACAAGCCTATTATAGAACAGGCTATTTTAAATTTTAAAAAATATGGAATTAAAGATATAATTTTATCTATCGGTTACAAAGCAGATATGATAAAAGAATATTTTGGAGATGGTTCTAAAATTGGTGTAAATATAGAATATATAGTAGAAGATGAACCTCTTGGAACTGGTGGAGCTATTAAAAAAGCATCAGAAAATCTAAAAGAAACATTTTTGGCAATTAATGGAGATAATTTAGCAGATTTTAATTGGAAGAAGATTATTAGTGAACATCAAAAAAATCAAGCTAAGATTAGTTTGACTCTTTATCCAGTTGAAGATGTTACTCAATTTGGAATTGCAAAATTAGAGGGTGATAAAATTTTAGAATTTATAGAAAAACCGACTGTTGAAGAAGCTCCAAGTAATTTAAATAATGCTGGGGCGTATGTGATTGAATCGGGAGTTTTAGATATGTTGCCAAATGGATTTTCAATGATTGAAAAAGATTGTTTTGAAAAACTAGCTCCACAAGGTGTAATTTATTCCTCAATTCACGAAGGGCAATGGTATCCAACGGATACGATAGAAAAATATCAGCTGGCTGATGAAAAATTTAATCCAATAGAATTATGAGTTATAAAAATTTTGAACAAAAAGTAAAAAAATTTTCTTATTCTATTTTAGCTCTAGCATTTATTGCTGGTGTTTTATTTATGATAATAAATAGGGAAAAATCAGAGCCAGTTGTGGTAGTTGCTAGAGAAGAGATAAATATAACTATTATACCAGGATGGAATTTGGAACAGATTGCAGAAAATTGGGTGGAAATCGGATTGGTTAGTAGTACAAAAGATGTGTTTGATATTTTGGGCTCTCCTGTTTATTCTGGGGGTGAAGAAGGTAAAAAAATTAAATTTAAAAATAACGAGTTTAAACTTTTGGAAGAGCGTTTAAAAAATGTAAGTTATGAAGGGTTTTTAATGCCAGATACTTATCGCGTTTATCAAGACGCAGATTTAAAAGAAGAAGTGTTAGTTAAGGTTTTTAATAATTTAGAAGGTAAAATTACAGTTGAGATGCGAGAAGAGATTAAGAAGCAGGGGAGAAGTTTTTATGAAATTTTAACCATGGCATCTATGGTGGAGCGGGAAGCAAAAGTAGAAGAAGATATGAAAATGGTGGCTGATATTTTTTGGAGAAGACTTGATATGAATTGGGCTTTGCAATCTTGTGCTACTGTAAATTATATAACTGGGAAAAATGATCCAGGTGTGACAAATGCTGATCGAGAAATTGATTCATCATATAATACTTATAAATATCCAGGGCTTCCATCGGGACCGATTGGAAATCCGGGGTTGAATGCTATTAAAGCTACGATTTATCCGACAGAAAATGATAATTGGTATTTTATGAGTGGACGCGACGGAGAAATGCATTATGGGAGAACGCTTGATGAACATAATTCTAATGTTTATAATTATTTGAGGTAATAAAAATGTCATTCTGAACTTGTTTCAGAATCTAAGGAAGAGATCCTGAAACAAGTTCAGGATGACAGGAACTAAATTCTTATGAAAACTACAGATTTTGATTACAATTTACCAGATGAATTAATTGCTCAAAAACCAATGGACAAGCGTGATGAATCTTGTCTGATGGTAATTGACAAAGATGTGCAAAAAATAGAACACAAGAAATTTTTTGATATCATAGATTATCTGCAAGAAGGAGATTTAATAGTTTGGAATAACTCAAAAGTTTTTAATGCTCGTTTAAAAGCAGTTATTGAATTTGATGAATCAACAGATAAAAAATTAGAAGGAAAAAAAGTTTTTAATTCTCCTAAAGAAGTAGAAATATTTTTAATTAAACCTGTTGAAAATGAAGGTGTGTGGCAATGTTTGGCAAAACCTGGAAAGAAATTACACCTAGGATTGCAAGTTAAAATAGCTGATAATTTTGTAGGTGAGGTGTTAGATAAAAATGAAGATGGAACAGTTTTAATTGATTTTGGTGGTAGTGATATGGAAGTTAGAGAAAAGGCTAATAAATATGGGTCAGTTCCAGTTCCGCCATACATTAAAAGAGAAGAAGAAAAGATTAAAGATAAGAAAGAATTACAAGAAAAATATCAAACGATTTATGCTTCTGATCAAAAAGAGGGAAGTGTGGCAGCTCCGACAGCAGGATTTCATTTTACAAATGATCTGATTGAAAAATTAAAAAATAAAGGAGTGGATTTTGCTGAAGTGACTTTACATGTTGGGCTTGGAACTTTTTTGCCTGTTAAAACTGAAAAAATAGAAGAACACAAAATGCATGCTGAGTGGGTAGAGCTTATAGCAAAAAATGCTGATAAAATAAACATTGCAAAAAAAGAGGGTAGGAGAGTGGTAGTGGTTGGAACGACAACCACAAGAACACTTGAAGGTATTGCTTCGTCTGTCATGCTGAGTAAAGAGAAGCATCCCTTAAACGATATTGAGAGAGATTCTTCGATTCCTCAGAATGACAATTTGGTTAGGGCATATTCTGGAGAAATTAATATTTTTATAACACCGGGATTTGAATTTAAAATAGTTGATGCACTTATAACAAATTTTCATTTACCAAAATCAACTTTATTGATGTTAGTGTCAGCGTTTGCAGGGGATCGGGAATTTGTGTTAAAATGTTATCAAGAAGCTGTTAAAGAAAAGTACCGATTTTATAGTTTTGGTGATTCAATGTTAATAAAATAAATATATGTCTAGTGAAAAAGCTGGTCAATCAATTTTTATACCTCCGGAAGTATCTATAGAAATTAGAGATGCTTTGAAACAAAAACAAGTTAGAGAACAAGAAAAAGATGAAAATTTAGATTCTTTAGCAGTTTCAGGTTCTGATGAGGTTGAAACTGAAAATATGGTAGTAGAAGGTGGTAAAGAAAAATCTAAAATAGGAAATGCTTAAATAAATTAATTTTTAAATATAAAATATATGGGAAATGCAGAAAGTGGAATGATAGGTGCAGAAGAAAGGCAAGAAGTTCAGAATATTGTTGATGCTGAAACGAAACCAAAATCAAGTTTAGACATAGTTGGTGGTGTAGCTGTGCGTAGAAAAAAAGATCAAGTTGGAGCACCTATTGTTGAAGGTAAAAAGCAAGAGTTAAAAGTAGAAGGTTTGGATAAAAAAGGTGTTGATAAATTTGTAACACAACAAGCAGAAGATGCTACAAAAGAAAGTGCTTTAAAAAAATTAAGAGATTTTTTTAAGAAAGATGACGATAAAAATGCAGGTAATGTTTAAAAAATATATTAAAAAACTCTAGAGTTAGCTCTAGAGTTTTTTTATTTTATGATTTTTTACAGTTCTTCTTTTTTAAGGTATTTTACAATTCGGTATGTTATAGGTAGAAGTATAATTTCAATTCCAATTTTAAATATATAGTTTGTAATCCAAATCACCCCAATTAAACTCCATGGTAAAATTCCAGCAAAGGCGATTAGTAAGAAAATAGTCGTGTCAAAGAATTGTCCCGCTATGGTTGATCCAATTGCTCGGAGCCAAAACTTTTTTTCACCAGTTTTGTTTTTAATCCAAACTAAAACATTGGCATTTAAAAATTCTCCGACTAGGTAAGCAACTAAACTTCCTAAAACTATTCTTGGCACAAAACCAAGAATGGCATCATATGAACCTTGCAATCCCCAGATTGGGTCTGCTGGCAAGAGTCCAACAATTAAAAAAGCTAAAACCATTAAAATATTCGCTCCAAAACCAATCCAAATAACTCGACGAGCACGAGCAAGTCCATAAACTTCTGTTAAAATATCTCCAAAAAGATAGGCAAGTGGAAATAAAATAGTACCACCATCAAAACTAAGCCATCCTAAAGAAACAATTTTGGCACTTGTGATGTTTGATAAAAGTAAAATAACTACAAAGGCAACTGTAATTAAATCTAAGTGTTTATATTTCATATTTTGTAGATATAAATTAATATTAAAGTAAGTATTTATAAGTATAATCTAATTATTAGTATTTATCAATATCTTTGACTAAAAAGCTATAAATATGGTAAAGTTTGGGTAAGAATTAATTATTAAATAATAAATATATGAGTGTAGATGGAGAAGGAAGTAGTAATAATCCAGAATCCTATGAAGATAAATCCGATTTAACAACGGTAGATGGTGTGATAAAAAAAATTCAAGATAATCCAGGTGTAAACACTTTGCAGTATTCCATTATGCGTGATGGTGAAACAATTCAGATAGGTTTACATAAAGTAAATGAAGGTGCGTCTGGAGTGGCTGAAAGTTATGGCGAATGTTATCTAAACATTAAAGATCTTGAAGATTTTAAAGATAAAATAAAAGTTTTAGGGTTGGTAAATGAAGAAATAAAAAAATCATGCAAATAATAACAGTTAAAATTGAAAAATTAGTTTTTGGTGGGCAGGCTATGGCTTTTTATGAAGACAAGCCTGTTTTTGTTTGGAATGCTTTGCCTGGAGAAGAAGTAGAAGTTGTAATTACTAAAAAGAAAAAAGATTATTTAGAAGGAATTGCTATAAATATTTTAAAAGCGTCACCTGATAGACTTGAGCCAAAAGAAGATCATTTCTTGTCTTGCAGTCCTTGGCAGATTTTGGATTGGAAAGCAGAAAATGAATGGAAGAAAAAAGTTGTTTTAGAAACGTATAAAAGAATAGGGAAATTTGGTGAAGACCTAGAATTTGATATTTTTACAGATAGTATTGAATATGGATACCGTAATAAAATGGAATATAGCTTATGGGAAGAAGAAGGTAAAGTTAAACTTGCTTTTCATAAAAGAGCGGCACGACATGTTTATCAGATTGATGGGTGTGAACTAGCCGAGCCTGTAATAAATAAAGTGGCAGGATATTTAGTTAATTGGATTAATGAAAATCATTTACCAGGGATAAGTTTAAAAACTTTGGTTTTGCGAAGTAATAAAAAAGGAGATGTGATTGCAGGGATTTTTATAAAAGATCATTTAGAATTTGAAAATTTTCCAGAATTAACTAAAAATTTAAAAGGAATACAGATTTATTATTCAAATCCAAAGTCACCTGCGTCTGTTCCAACTGACCTAGTTTATTCTGATGGACAAGATTTTTTAGAAGAAGAATTGGGTGGTGTGAAATACAAAAGTGGATTGCTTAGTTTTTTTCAAGTTAATGTCTCTGTTTTTGAAGAAGCTTTAAAAGATATTAAAAAGAATATTGAAAAGGATGCTAGTGTTGTTGATTTTTATTCTGGGGTAGGGGCGATAGGTTTGGCTTTGGCTCAAAGTTGTAAAAAAGTTGAGTTGGTGGAAAGTAATGAAGAAGCAGTTAAATTTGCAAAAGAGAATATTAAATTAAGTGGTTTTAAAAATGTAAAAGCAAGTTTAAAACCTTCAGAAGAAATGGTAGAATTAATTAAGAGTGATAAAATAGTGATTTTTGATCCACCAAGGGCAGGACTTCATCAAAAAATAATTGATAAAGTTTTGGAAGTAAAGCCAAAGAAAATCATTTATATGTCTTGTAATATTTCAACTCAAGCTCGAGATGTTGGTAAACTTTTGGGAGAATATGAAATTACTTTTTTAAGGCTTTATAATTTTTTTCCACGCACTCCGCATGTTGAAGGGATTTTGGTTTTGGAGAGGGTTAAAGAGTGAGAAGTAAATAAATTTTAATAAAAATGCAAAAACAAATAATTATAATAGTTTTATTTTTAATCTTAATTTTAGGAGGACTTTTTGCGATTAAAAGTTTTATTCCAAAAAAACAAGTTGAAGATTTTAATTATCATCATATGGAATTAAAAAGTGATGTTTTTAAAAATGGAGAATATATTCCAGCAAAGTATACTTGTGATGGAATAGATGTAAATCCATCTTTACAATTTTCTAATGTTCCAAAGGACGCAAAAAGCTTAGTTTTAATTGTAGATGATCCAGATGCTTTAAGTGAAGATTTTGTACATTGGGTAGTTTGGAATATTAATCCGCAAGCAGGTTATATTGAAGAGGGTAGTTTGTGGGATAAAATAGTAGAAGGAAGAAATGACTTTGGTAAAAATGTATATGGTGGACCATGCCCGCCTGCCTTGCAAACAGAAGTGCTGCAGGAGGGTCCGTCTAGTGGAGCTCATCAATATATTTTTAAACTTTATGCGATAGATTTTGTATTTGATAAAATGTCACTTAATACAGATAAAACAAAAATATTAAAACTTATAGAAAAACATATTTTAGCAAAAGTGGAGTTGGTGGGGTTGTATGAGAGGTAAATTTTTATAAATATAAAAAACGTTTTTAATTTTTTTGAAACGTTTTTTTAATTTATAAATTTTTATGGTATAATGAAGTTAATAAAAATTAAAAAATAAAATATGGATAGTGGAATATTTGATCTCGCAGTTGTAATTACAGTTGCAGCCGTTTTAAGTGTTGTGGTTAAAATGTTAAAACAACCTTTGGTGGTTGCTTATTTGATAACCGGAATTTTAATTGCTTGGTTTGGTTATTTTCATCTAGGTGAACATGAAGTTTTTGAAGTTTTTTCTGAAATGGGAATTATGTTCTTGCTTTTTCTTGTTGGAATGGAAATTAATTATTCCAGTTTGCGTTTGGTGGGTAAAGCAACTTTTATTGTTGGCTTAGGTCAAATAATTTTAACATTTGGTATTTCTTTTGGGATTGCACTTCTTTTAGGTTTTGATCAATTATCAGCACTGTATCTAGGTATTGCCTTAACTTTTTCTAGTACGATTATTGTAGTTAAACTTTTGGGTGATAGGCAAGATATAAATAGTTTCTATGGAAAAATTAGTATTGGTGTTTTGTTAGCTCAAGATGTAGTCGCGATTTTGCTTTTGATAGTTTTGGCAGGAGTGGAATCAGGGACTAGTGTCACTTATATGGATTTTGCCTTTACTCTTGGTATTAACGCTTTATTATTTATAGCAATTATTATTCTTTCTCGTTTTGTTTTTCCAAAATTATTTAGTAAAATTGCTCGTTCACAAGAGATGGTATTTTTATTAAGTTTGGCTTGGGTATTTTTAATGGCAGCTTTTGTGACCAAGATTGGACTTTCAATTGAGATTGCCGGATTCTTGGCAGGACTTGCATTGGCAAATTCTTCAGAGCATTTTCAAATTGCTGGATACATTAGACCTTTGAAAGATTTTTTCATTTTAATTTTCTTTGTAATTTTGGGTTCAAGTTTTGTTTTTACAGGAGCAAGTAATTTATGGCTTCCAGTGATAATTTTTTCTTTGATTGCTTTGATTGTAAAACCATTATTAATAATGTCTATCATGGGTTTGATTGGGCATAGACGGCGAAGTGGATTTTTAAGTGGAACTGTCCTCGCACAAATTTCAGAGTTTAGTTTGGTTATTTTAGCCTTTGGTTTGAAATTGGGACACATAGATGAAAGTATAGTTTCAATTGTGACTATGGTGGCAATTATTACAATTATGATGTCTAGTTATATGTCGCTTTACTCAGATGTTATTTATAAAAAGATAAATAAGTATCTTCGTATTTTTGAAAAGAAAAAAGTTAAAAAAGAAATCATGACAGATGAGATTCCAAAACGTCCAATTGTTTTAATTGGTTATCATCGGACTGGAAAAAGTATTATGAATAACTTGGATAAAGATCAAGTATTGATTATTGATTTTGATCCAGAAGTGATTAATCAATCTAAGCATTTAGGGATGGCTCATATTTTGGGAGATATTACTGATCCAGAAGTTTTAGAACTTGCCCATGTTAGACAATCTAAATTAATAATTTGTACGAGTGCTGACATTGAAGATAGTCTTCGTATATTAAATCATATTAAAGATTTAAAAAGAAAACCAAGAGTTGTAGCTCGAGCAGCTACACAAGTAGAGGCAAAAACACTATATGATGCTGGAGCTACCTATGTACTTTTACCTCTTTTTTCAGTGGGGGATTACCTAGGGAAAGTTTTAATGACTCCAACTTGGGGAAAAACTTTAAAAGAACTTAAAAAACGTGATGTTCAGTTGATGAAAAATATCAGTGCGATTGTTTAGGTTTTTAAATAAAATTTATAAAATTAAAACAGGTTTTAAACCTGTTTTAGTATTGACAAAAATAATAAAATTTGATATATTGTTTTTAAATGTATACCTTTAAAATGGTAAAAATAGTTTTTTAACAATTTAGATTTGAAAGGAGTAGTTGCGTTCGTTTCTTTGTTTATGTTTGAAGTGTAATAAAAACAAAAGGAGATTATGATGGCTCGTTTAAGTGATAAAGTGAAATTAGAAATGTATCTAAAAAAATTTTTTGGTGGTAGCAGTTTGAATGAGACTGTTAAAAAGTTTAGTTTTTTGGAAGAGCTTGTTTATCAGAAAAAGCTTGAGATGTACTGTAAACTGTTTAATTCCCAGGTTAAAGCTTTGGAAAAACAACTTGGTTTTAAACGGCTGAGTTCCGAGTTGGAAGAAGTAAGATATAAAGTTGTTGAACAAGCTATGAGTATGCATTTTGTGCATGCTCCAGGATTCCTTCCTTTTATGCCTGTTGTAGGCAATCAACAATTTGATACTCATTTTCTAATGGAGAAAATAGAAGGTGTCAGCAGGGTTGAAGTCGAAGACAAGCTTGAAGAAAATGATACGTGTGAAGATTTCTCCAAACAGTTGCATTATTTATTTGGTGTAGAAACTGTTGGGCTAGCAATCAAAGAAGAATTGATAAGAGATAAAGAATCTTGCAAATACTTGACTGAAAGAGAAATTGTTTCTTCTTTTCTCGTGGGGAGGTCGTTAAGTGTAGAACAACTGTGCTTAATGAAGCATAATTTGTACCCGGTTCCGAGATATAGCGGATGTTTTCGTCATGGTACATTGTCTTTCAACGGTAAGGGCAATCTTGTTGTGGCGAGTATGCCGAAGGAATCAGAGGATAAAAGACAATTGGTGACTTTTAGTTGTTCTTGCAGAAAGAATGTTGCAGATATGATCTGAATTCAATTTAGTGACGTTCTTTTTTAAGGTAGGTTGGAAACAACTTACCTTTTTTTATTCTATTATTTAATGTATAATAAAGGGTATTAAGCTCTGGACTCTTATTCCGCCCCAAGGGGCGAGGTATCATACCCTTTGTTTTCTACACTCATCTCGGTCATACAAATACTTTGGTATTTGTGTGACTCTCGATTCGCTTGAAAATAAAAAGTGCTTACGGACGTGTATACGTGTGTGTATACGTTTTTAAATTTTAAAGAATCCTTTTATATATGAAAAAATTTATTAGAAAATTAAGAAGAATTTCTACACATAGTTATTCTTTAGTTATCCCAAAGGAAATGGTTAAAAAATTTAAATGGCAGGAACGTCAAAAAATAGAAATTATTTGGGATGAGAAGAAAAAATGGTTTAAAGTTAAAGATTGGCATAAATAAAGTAGGTAATTTAGCTTAAACTTGACAAAATTACTAAATTAATATATAATCTCGCATATGTTACAACCAGATAAAAGTCAGGATTCTTGGAAGAATGCTTTAAAATTTATTGGTAATTGCCCACTTTGTAATGCGGAATATAGAAAAGGGAATGCGGAGCTTTTTGATAAGAATGAAACAGCTAATCTTGTTCATATTACTTGTCATAAATGTAAAATAAATTTTGTAGCAGCGATTTTTCTTTTAGGACAAGGAATAAGTACAGTTGGTGCTTTAACTGATTTGAATTTGGCTGATATTAAAAAAGTACACGGGCAAGAATCTATTACAGTAGATGAAGTGATAGAATTGCATAATTTATTAAAAAAACAAAATTTTCTAAATTAAAATTTAAAAATATAGTATGACTTATAATATTGAAGTAGAAAAGAGAGAACTAAAAGGAGAAAAATTAAGAGAATCTGGAAAATTACCAGGTGTTGTTTATGGTGCTGGTACAAAATCTGTATCAATTAGTCTTGATCCATCTAAATTTGTAAAATTATATCAAGAAGCTGGAATGGCTAGTTTAATTGATATGAAGTTAGCTGGAAAAGATGATGGTAAGATTTTGATTCAAGATATTCAACGCGATCCAGTAACTGAACGTCCTTTACATGTTGATTTGAAAAGAATTGATATGAATAAAGTTTTAACAGCAAAAGTTGCTTTAGTTTATGTTGGTATTGCTCCAGCTGTTAAAGAACAAGGTGGTATTTTAGTAAAGAATATTGAAGAAGTTGAAGTAAAATGTTTACCAAAAGATCTTGTTTCTGAATTTGATGTTGATTTAACTCAGTTGGTAACTGTAGAAGATACTATTAAAGTTAGTGATTTGAAATTACCAGAAGGTTTAGAGGTTGTAAGCCCAAGTGCTACAACTCCTTTAGCAACAATCACAGTTCCTATGACTGATGAAGAAATTAAAGCTTTAGAAGAAAAAGAAGCTGATGTAAGCAAGGTTGAGGTAGAAGGAGAAGAAAAAGCAGAAGGTGAAGAAGGTGAAGAAAAAGAAGGTGAAAAGAAAGAAGAAGATAAAAAAGAAGATAAAAAATAAAGAGTATAAATTAAATGCAAAGTTTAAAACTCCGATTTAGTTCGGAGTTTTAAAATATGGTATAATTATTTAGGGAGTAGGTTTTATCCTCCCCTTTACTGAGGGGGGCAGAGGGGGTTGCCAAGTGATAAAGTAGAAATTTAAAAGTTTATGGAAGAATTTAAATCTAAAAAAATTGAAAATAAAAATTCAGAGCCTAGGTCAAGATTTAGGTTGTGGTTTTTTTTATTCTTTCTCACAGCTGTTTTTTGTTTATATATCTATTTAGCCTTTTTAAAAGAAGACTCAAGCGTTGTAGAAGATAATAAAATATATCAAAAAGAATATATTTATTTTGATAAATTAACAGGACAGGGAGTAGATACACAAGAAGAAGAAAATCCTCAAATAATTATAGCGATGATTGATAATCACCTTGATGCTCGTCCTCAGAGTGGAATGTCCGAAGCTAAGGTGGTTTATGAAGTTCCAGTTGAAGGAAATATTACTAGATATATGATAGTTTTTGAAGAAGGTCAAAATGTAGATTTAGTAGGACCAATTCGTTCTGCTCGTCCATATTATTTAGATTTTGCAAATGAATATGGAGAAGTTTTGTATCTGCACGTTGGTGGGTCGCCTGAAGCTTTAAAAGAATTAAAAACAGCAAAACATTTTGATATTAATCAATTTTATTGGGGAAATAGTTTTTGGAGAGATTGGGATAAAGAAGCTCCTCATAATGTTTATACTTCAAGTACAAAATGGCAGGAGATAATAGAAAATAAAAATTACCAAAATGAAGAAGAGTGGCAGGGTTGGAATTTTGATGAAAATTTGAATACAACAAATCCGAATGGATCCCTTTGGGATACAGAAAAAATTAAACAGATTAATATTGCCTATTCAAATTATTACGAGGTGTCTTGGAGGTTTAATGAATTTACTAATCGTTTTGACTATTTTCACAACGGAGAACTTTATGAAGATGTAAATGAGAATAACTTATCTGTTGAAAATGTTTTAATTCAATATGTTCAAACTGAAATATTGGATAGTTATGGCAGGTTAGATATAAAAACTGTTGGCAGTGGAGAAGCGAGAGTGTTAAGAGCAGGTGAAATGATTCGTGGCACTTGGGAAAAAGAAGATAAAAATTCTCGGACAAGATTTTTTAATGAAGAAGAAAATGAAATTAGTTTAGTATCTGGAAAAACTTGGGTACAAGTTGTTTCCACTATGAATAAAGTTGAAGTGGTTAATTAGAGAGTAGAATGTAAGAAGTAAAGAGTAAATAAAATTAAATTTTTATAATTAAAATATATGATAAATAATTTTGAAAAAAATAATTCAGCTACTCAAGCAGATTTAGATATGCTTGAGAAAAGAAAAGTAGAAGAAAATAAAAGTAGAGTAGAAAATGAAAATAGGATTAAAGACTTAGAATTTGAAGTTAAGGCAATTGAAGAACAAATGTCAAGAATACAAAAAGATGGAGTAGAAGGTGATGTGGTTGAGCTGAAAGAAAAATTAAGAAAAATAAAGCAAGAAATTTTAGATTTAGAAAAAAAGTTTTAATTAGAGTGGTTAATTTTAACAACTCTATTTAATTCAGCTAAGTCTTTTATAATTTGAATATCTGCTTTTGGCAGGTATTTTTTGATTAAAGTTTTTATTTTTTTAGATTGGCGAGGGTCAATTTCTAAATAGGTTACAGGTTTTAGGTTATGGGTTTTAATTAAAATTTTTAGCTGTGCTAAAAATTTATCGTATAATTCTAAACCATCCTTTCCAGTAAATAAGGCTATTTGAGGTTCAAACTTTAAGCCTATTGTTTCCGCTGAAGTATTATTTTTCCATTCTTTCCAAACATAAGGTAAATTGGCGGTGATTATTAATTTTTTAGCTTTTAAGTTATGATTTTTGAAGATTGGTTTTAAAAGATTTCCGTGGAGGAAATTTATATCAACATCATATTTTTTTGCATTTTTTTTCGCAACTTCTAAAGCTTTTTTAGAAATATCAATTGCAAATGTTTTTATTTTTTCGTCTATATTTTTTAAAATTGAAATAGGAATACATCCTGATCCTGTGCCTACATCTATTAAAATAGAATTTTCTTTTATATTTTTTAAAACTTCCTCAACCATAATCTCTGTTTCAGGGCGGGGGATTAAGACATTTTGGTTAACAAAAAAATCAAGCCCAAAAAATTCTTTTGTTTTTGTAATATAAGCAATAGGCAATCCTTTAGAAATTTTATTTAAATAAAATTTAAACTTTAAATATTCAAAAAAAGATAACTTGTATTCAGGATGAGAATAAAGAAATTCACGTTCTTTTTTAATCGCGTATGACAAAATTAAATCAAAATCTAATGTTTTGATTTTTTTTAGATTTTTTTTACGAAGTTTATTGATCTTCATACCCGGAAGTGAAAATTTAAATAGCCCTACGGGCAAAAGAATTATTATAATAAGTAAGTAATACAGTAAAAACAAAGAATAATAAATAAACAATACTGTTTATATTAACTTTTAAATTTCTACTGCCGGGCATAATCAGCTTTACGAAGAGATTTTATAATATCATCTAGGTTACCTTCCAATATTATCCCAATATTATTCCAATTTTTATGAATACGATGATCTGTTATTCTGTCTTGAGGAAAGTTGTAAGTACGGATTTTATCTGATCTATCACCAGTTCCAATTTGACTTCGGCGTTTTTCGTCTAGCACCTCTTGTTTTTCTTTTTTTGCAAGTTCAAATAATCGTGAGCGTAAAACTCCCATTGCTTTTATTCTATTTGAAGTTTGTGATCTTTCATCTTGACATTGAACAACAGTGTTTGTTGGGATGTGAGTAATTCTAACTGCAGAGTATGTGGTATTAACACATTGACCGCCAGCACCGCCAGCACAATAAGTATCAATTCTTAAATCTTGAGGATTAACGTCAAATTCTTTTTCTTCTATTTCTGGCAAGACTGCCACAGTGATAACGGAAGTATGAATCCTACCTTGTTTTTCAGTTTCTGGAACTCTTTGAACTCGATGAGTACCCATTTCATATTTTAGGTCTTTGTAAACATTTACACCTTTTACAGAAAAAACAACTTCTTTAAAACCACCAATACCAATTTGATTTGAATCTAAAATTTTAACTTTCCATTTTTTGTTTTCTGAATAACGAGAATACATTCGAAATAAATCAGCTGCAAAAAGAGCTGACTCATCTCCACCAACACCAGCCCGAATTTCAATAATAACATCTTTTTTATCCATTGGGTCTTTAGGGCGAGTTAGTTCTACTAGTTCTTTTTCTAGTTTTATCTCTTTTTCTTTAAGTTCTGGTAATTCTAATTTTGCCATCTCTGCCATTTCTTTATCATCTCCTTTAAACATTTCTTCTGTATCTTTTAAATTTTCTTGAAGAGTGTTAAATTCTGTAATTTTATCAGCTGATGATTTTAATTCGTTATATTCTTGAGAATATTTTTTTAATTTTTCTTGATTAGAAATAACCTCTGGATCTTGGAGAGAGGTTTCTAATTTTTCAAATTGTTTTAAAATGTCTTCGTATTTTTTTATCATATATTTTTAGTTTAGTATAGTTTTGTCATCTCGATCGAAACGCAATGAAGTAGAGTGTAGTGGAGAGATCTCTTAAACGTAATAGTTTATTTTTAAGGGATTCTTCACATTCGTTCAGAATGACAAGCTAGAACGGACTTCATCATTGTCATCCTGAGCTTGTCGACCGCGTGTCGCCTTAGCTTTAGCGGTGGCACAAGGATCCCTTTATATTTTTATTTATTATACCATTTTTTTAATTAAAAAAACGCAATCTAAAAATAAAGACAGCGTTTTTATAAAGTTGTGTTATTTTTCAGTCTTTTTTTTATCTTCTTTCTTTTTTGCTTGTGCAGCTCTTTTAACAGCTTTACCTTTTCTTGTTTTTGCTGCGGCAGCAATTCTTGTAGCTTTTTCTTTGAATTTTTCTACACGACGAGCAGTATCAACAAATTTTTGTTTACCAGTATAAAATGGATGGCATTTGTTGCAAAGTTCAACTTTGATAGTTTCTTGAGTAGAACCAGTAGTAAAAGAGTTACCACAAGCACATGTCACAACGCATTTATCAAAGTATTTTGGATGTAAATCTTTTTTCATATTAATTTGTTTATTTTATATAAGTGGCAATATTGTAGCAAATGCTTGACATAATGTCAAGAGTAGTATATAATTATTCCATATTTATCACTCATTGAGTTCCGTTAATAACGGATATTTTCCTCCCTTTGGCCATTCCAATAGGGCCAGCTCAAGAGGAAGTAATAAGGAAAAACTTATGAAAATGCCTAGTATAGTAGAGATGCTAAAGGCCGGTGTTCATTTTGGACATCAAACATCTCGTCGTCATCCTAAGATGGCACCATTTATTTTTACTGCTCGCAACGGCGTGCATGTTTTTGATTTAGAGGAAACTCAAAAAGAGCTTCAAAAAACTTTAGATCGCATTAAAGAACTTGCTGCAAATGGTAAGAAAATTTTGTTCCTTGGAACAAAAAGACAATCTCAAGAGATAGTTAGAGAAGCAGCTATTGAATGCGGAATGCCATATTTGGTAGAACGTTGGATTGGTGGACTTTTAACAAATTTCTCAGAAGTTAAAAAGCGTCTTAAAAAATATGGTGAATTAAAAGAAGAATTTGCTAGTGGAGAAGTTGAAAGATATACAAAAAAAGAAGGTCTATCTTTGAAAAAGAAAATGGAAAAGATGGAAAAATACTTGGTTGGCTTAGTTGGTATGACTAGATTACCAGATGCTATATATATTGCTAGTATTCATGGTGAAAAAACTGCTGTGACTGAAGCTCTTCGTTTGAATTTAGAAATTATTGGTGTTTGTGATACAAATACTAATCCTACTAAAGCAAATTATATTATTCCAGCAAATGATGATGGTGTGAATTCAATTCGTATTATTACAGAATTAGTGCGTGATGCAGTTAAAGAAGGAAACGCGGAATATGAGAAGAAAAAAACATCTATGCCTCAACCTACAAAACAAGTTAAAAAGGTTGATATGAAATTTGGAGCTACAAAGAAAAAATAATAACAACTGTTATTGCGAGGAGCCTCAAGGTGACGTGGCAATCTATATTTTGAGATTGCTTCGTAGGTTCGCAATGACAATTTATAAAATTAATAATTAAAAAATAAAAATATGGGCTTACAAGATATCGCAAAATTACGTGAGATGACTGGAGCTGGTATGATGGATTGTAAAAATGCTTTAGATGAATCAGGTGGTGATTTAGATAAAGCTACAGATATTTTACGTAAAAAAGGAATCGTAAAAGCTGCTAAAAGAGCTGGTAAGGTTGCTGCAGAAGGAACAGTAAAAGTAAAATCAGAAGGAAACTTTGCTTGTGTTTTAGAAATAAATTCTGAAACAGATTTTGTAGCTAAAAATGATCAATTTCAAACTTTTGTAGATGAAATCTTAGATCATCTACTTAAAGCAAAACCAGAAAATTTGGAAGATGCTTTAAAAAGTCAAATGGAAAATGGTAAAATTGTAGAAGAATATGTTACAGAAAATTCTGGACAAATTGGTGAAAAGATTTCTCTTCGCAGATTTGAGATAATGGAAAAAGGGGATAGTGACTCTTTTGGTGCTTATCTTCATGCTGGCGGTAGTATTGGTGTGTTAAGTCTAGTTAAAGACTTAAAAGATGAAGATTTAGCAAGAGATATATCAATGCATATTGCTGCTTCAAATCCAAAATACCTTAAAAAAGAAGAGGTGAGTACTGATGATCTTAAAAAAGAAGAAGAAATTTATCGTGATCAGTTAAAGACTCAAGGAAAACCTGAAAATATTATTGATAATATCATTAAAGGTAAAATGAATAAATATTATTCTGAAAATTGTTTAATGCAACAAGCCTTTATCAAAGATGAAGACAAAACAATTACTCAAATTTTGAAAGATGCTGGTTCAGAAGGTACAACGGTTGAAAAGTTTACCCGTTTTGAACTTGGTTCTGGAATTGAAAAAGAAGAATGTGATTATGTAAAAGAAATTGAAGCACAAATGTAAATTAGAAGATGGAATATAGAAGTTAGAAAATAGAATATAGATAATAAAAACACCCCAATTTGGTCGGGGTGTTTTTATTATCTAGTGAAATGAGAGTTGTAAAAATATCATAGTGAAACGAAGATATTTTTAGAACCGAGTAAGCGACGATGAGGAGGGGTAAGGTTATGCACAGTTAAAAAATGATAAATTTTATTTTTTATGTTATAATGTAAGTATTAAAATTAATTAATATAAATATTATGAAGAAAAATAAATTTCAGTATTTTCTGCCTG